>Ga0182007_10000043_pt1 | contig 107693 bp, 112 predicted proteins | sample Sormic07211113_1_FD_123023 | JGI IMG/M metagenome (GOLD analysis project Ga0182007, IMG submission 123023) | Rhizosphere microbial communities from Sorghum bicolor, Mead, Nebraska, USA - 072115-113_1 MetaG | ecosystem: Host-associated > Plants > Roots > Rhizosphere | place: USA: Nebraska...
GCATCGTTCAGCGCGATGCGGCACGGCTCGATCGACATCTTGATCAGGTCTTCCACCAGCGCTTCCAGCTTGGCGCGGGTCAGCTTGATGTTCAGGTGCTTCGGACCCGACGCGTCAGCGGTGACGTACGGCAGGTTAACTTCGGTCTGCTGGCTGGTGGACAGCTCGATCTTGGCGCGCTCGGCGGCGTCCTTCAGGCGCTGCAGGGCGAGCGGATCCTTGCGCAGGTCGATGCCCTGGTCCTTGTTGAACTCGTCGACGAGGTACTCGATGACGCGGTTGTCGAAGTCTTCGCCGCCCAGGAAGGTGTCGCCGTTGGTGGCAAGCACTTCGAACTGCTTCTCGCCGTCGACGTTGGCGATCTCGATGATCGACACGTCGAAGGTGCCGCCGCCCAGATCGTACACAACGATCTTGCGGTCACGGCCGTCGCCCTTGTCCAGGCCATAGGCCAGGGCAGCCGCGGTCGGCTCGTTGATGATGCGCTTGACTTCCAGGCCGGCGATGCGGCCGGCGTCCTTGGTCGCCTGGCGCTGGCTGTCGTTGAAGTAGGCCGGCACGGTGATCACGGCCTCGGTGACGGTCTCACCCAGGAACGCTTCGGCGGTCTTCTTCATCTTCTCCAGCACGCGGGCGGAGATTTCCTGCGGGGCCATCTTCTTGCCGTCGCTGGTCTGCACCCAGGCGTCGCCATTGTCATGGGCCAGGATGCCGTAGGGCACGTGCGCGATGTCCTTCTGGACTTCAGCGTCGGTGAACTTGCGGCCGATCAGGCGCTTGACGGCGTAGAAGGTGTTCTTCGGGTTGGTGACGGCCTGGCGCTTGGCCGAGGCGCCGACCAGCACTTCGCCATCCTTGGTGTAGGCGACGATGGACGGCGTGGTGCGATCGCCTTCCGCGTTTTCGATGACGCGGGCCTTGCCGCCGTCCATGATCGCCACACACGAGTTGGTGGTGCCGAGGTCGATACCAATGATCTTGCCCATGAGGGAGACTCCTGAAAGTTCTGGGTACATCCGGCAGCTGCCGGGTTATGAATGGGATGTGTGGGACGCTGTGGACACTTTCAAGCCGTCCATCAAACACAGTGTTCGATGGCGACCCCAACGCGTTCAGCGTCCGGTCGAGCCGCCGGGCCAGGCCCGGCAGACCGGGATGCGGGTCAGTCGCGGGCCACCACGACCAGCGCCGGACGCAGCAGGCGGTCGTTGAGCAGGTAGCCCTTCTGGAACACCTGGACCACGCTGCCGGGCGCCGCGCCGGGCGCGTCGACCTGGCTGATTGCCTGGTGGTGGTCCGGGTTGAAGGTCTGGCCGGTCGGGTCGAGCAGGGTCAGGCCATTGTCGGCGGCGACCTTGAGCAGCTGCTTGTAGGTCAGTTCGAGACCTTCGCGCAGCGGGCTCGGTTCGCTGCCGGCGGCATTGAGGCCGGCATCGAGGCTGTCGAACACCGGCAGCAGCTCGCCCAGCAGCTTTTCATTGGCGAAGCGGCGCGCCTGTTCCACGTCGCGGGCCACGCGCTTGCGCTGGTTGTCCAGGTCGGCGCGTTCGCGCAGCGACTCCGAACGCAGCAGGGCCAGCTCGTTGTGCAGGCTGTCCAGCTGCTGCTGCAGGGACGGCTCAGCGGCCGGCTCGCCGGCGGGATTCTGGGATGCGATATCTGACTGATCTTGGTTCATTTCCGGATCCTTGGCGGTGACTCTCCGCCTCCACCCACCCCTATGTGGGCGCGGCTACGGGATTCAAGAGTCCAGGGCTGCTTTATGCGCGATCGCGGGACAATCCGCCGCCGCCGGGCGAGCCCAGCGCGGCCCCCAGTACCTGGGCGGTGGCTTCCACCAGCGGGATCATGCGGTCGTAGGCCATCCGCTTCGGGCCGATCACCCCCAGCACGCCCAGCACCTGGCCATCGGCCGAGTACGGGGCGGTGACCAGCGAGACGCTCTCCAGCGGCATCACCCCGGTCTCCTCGCCGATGAAGATGCGCACACCCGGGGCCTGGATGGTGCGCTCGAGCAGCTGCAGGATCTCGCGCTTGCTGGCGAACACGTCAAACAGCTCGCGCAGGCGCTCCAGGTCGGAGAGGTCCTGCACGCCCATCAGGCGGGTCTGCCCGGCCAGCACCATGTCATCGGCCGGCGGCACCATCGCCTGCTCGGCCAGCTCGATGCTGTGCGCCAGCAGCTGCTCCATCTCCGACTGCGCATCGCGCAGCTCCAGCAGCAGCCGGGCCCGGATCTCGGCCAGTGGCCGCCCGGCGCAGTTCGCATTGAGATAGTTGGCGACCTGCTCCAGCTCGCCCGGGTCGAAGCTGCGGCGCGGCTCGATCACCCGGTTCTGCACTTCGTTGTCGGCGAACACCAGGATCGCCAGCACCCGGCGCGCGTCCAGCGCCACGAAATCGATGTGCCGGAACGCGAACTGCTCCCGGCGCGGGGCACTGACCACCCCGACGAAGTGACTCATCGCCGAGAGCAGCTCCGAGGCACTGCCGAGCAACACCTGGGTGCCTGTGCCCGTGGCCAGCTCGGTGCGCAGGCGGCTGAGCTCGCCCTCGCCCGGCGGCTGCATCTTGACCAGGCTGTCCACGAACACCCGATAGCCGTGCGCGGTCGGCACCCGGCCGGCGGAGGTATGTGGCGAGCTGAGCAGGCCCAGGTCTTCCAGGTCGCCCAGGATGTTGCGGATCGTGGCCGGGCTGACGTCCAGGCCGGCATGCCGGGCAAGCGTCTGCGAGCCGACCGGCTCGCCATCCTGGATGTGGCGGGCGATCAGCGTCCGCAGCAGATGGCGGGCGCGTGGCGCGAGATGTGACGCGGAAGGATGCATGGAATCAGCCTGTGAGACGCCCACTTAGATAATGGCTGCACGGGGCGTTGGCAAGTCATTGGAGACGCCCCCGGCCCATGCTAGCGTGCGCGGCTTGGAGACGCCCCTCGTGTACAACGTAGACCATGCTTAGACATCTATCGATCAAGGATTTCGCGGTCGTCCGCGCCACCGAGCTGGAATTCGGCGCCGGCATGACCGTGGTCTCGGGTGAAACCGGCGCGGGCAAGTCGCTGATGGTGGACGCGCTGGGCTTTTTGTCCGGGCTGCGCGCCGACAGCGGCGTGGTCCGCCACGGTGCCGCGCGCGCCGAGCTCTCGGCCGAGTTCGCGCCGCTGGCCGACGCCCCGGCACGCCAGTGGCTGCGCGACAACGAGCTCGACGACGAGGAACAGTGCCAACTGCGACGCGTGATCCGCGCCGACGGCGGTTCGCGCGCCTTCATCAACGGCCGCCCGGTGACGCTCTCCCAGCTGACCGAGCTGGCCGGCATGCTGGTGGAGATCCACGGCCAGCACGAACAGCAGGCCCTGCTCTCGCGCCCCTCGCAGCTATCACTGCTGGACGCCTTCGCCCGCAACGACGCCGAGCGCGCCCAGGTCCGCCAGACCGCGGCGCGCTGGCAGGCGCTGGTCGATGAAGCCGAGGCCTTGTCGCGCCAGGGCGACGTGAGCGACCGGATCGGCTACCTCGAGCACCAGCTCGGCGAGCTCAAGCGCGAAGACCTCGACCCGGCCTCGATCGCCACCCTGGGCAGCAGCCACCGCCGCCAGGCCCATGCCAGCGCGCTGATCAGCGCCTGCGACGTGGCTGTCAGCCGCCTCAACGGCGACGACGAGGTCTCGGTGCTGCAGCTGCTGCAGCAGACCCGCCACGATCTGACCCGCGTGGCCGAACACGACAGCCGTCTCGGCGAGGTCGACGCCCTGCTCGACAGCGCCGCCATCCAGCTGGACGAAGCGCTGTCCCTGCTCGATCGGGTCCACGACGACCTGGATGCCGACCCGGAGCAGTTCGAGGACATCGAACGCCGCCTGGGCCGCCTGCACGACCTCGCCCGCAAGCACCGCGTGCCGATGGAAGCGCTGGGCGAGCACCGCGACGCGATGGAAGCCGAAGTCGAGCAGCTGCGCGGCGCCGACGAGCGCCTGCAGGCCCTGGCCGGTGAGATCGACCGCGCCGCCGGGCAGTGGAAGACCGTGGCAGAGGTGCTCAGCGCCAGCCGCCGTAAGGCCGCCAAGGCCCTGTCGGAAACCACCACCACCCTGATCGGCGAGCTGGGCATGGGCGGCGGTCAGTTCCTGATCGATATCGAGCCGCAGACCGTAGCCAAGCCGGACCCGAACGGCGCCGAGCGGGTCGAGTTCCTGGTCGCCGCCAACGCCGGCCAGCCGCCGCGTGCCCTGCGCAAAGTGGCTTCGGGCGGTGAGCTGTCCCGGATTTCGCTGGCGATCGAAGTCGCCGCGCTGGGCCTGGATGCAGTGCCGACCATGGTCTTCGACGAAGTCGACTCGGGCATCGGCGGCGCCGTGGCCGATATCGTCGGGCAGAAACTGCGCGCCTTGGGCGAGAAGCGTCAGGTGCTGTGCGTTACCCATTTGCCGCAGGTCGCCTCCAAGGGCCACGCCCACTACCGGGTCAGCAAGGCCCCGGTGGACGGCATGACCCAGAGCGCGGTCGAGAAGCTCGATGCCAAGGCCCGCGAAGAAGAGCTCGCCCGGATGCTGGGCGGCGTGGAAGTCAGCAAGGAAGCCCGCGCCGCGGCGCGCAAGCTGCTCCAGGTCTGACCGGGATGCCGGCCGCTGGCCGGCTCCTCCGGATGCCGGACCGCCCTGCCCTCACCGGCCGCTGGCCGGCTATCCCGGCAACCCGTCGCCGCACCCGGTCGCGCGCCGATAGCACCTCCCCGCCAAGGCGATCCGGTCGCCGCGCGCGCCGCGAGACGCCGCCAGGGTGCTGCGGTTGACGCTGCTGTAAGTGTCAGCTGGCTGGTCGCCCCCGTCTTCCCAGCCGCAGACCGGGCAGATGTCGTAGTCCCCACGCGCCGGCAAGGTCATGTGGAAGCAGCACGGACAGGCGGCGAGATCGGGCTCCGGGCCCACTACGGTGACCGGCCGGCCGCGAATCCCGGATACGTGGGCCTGGAGGAAGTCATTGGAGACCCCCGCCAATACGACCTCGGCGAAGTGCCGAAGCAGAAACCGTTGCGCCGCAGGGTCATGCGCCCCGGTACACGCCAATGGCTCGCCGGTGGCGGCGTCGACGTAGTCGGCCCGCAGGTGATCCTCCCGCGCCGCGTCAGACAGCCGAGACACCCGATCCTCCGCCAGCGCGGCCAACGCTGCCGCCCGCTGCATCTCGTTCATACCTGCCCTCCCCCGGTGCCGGTGACGGTTCTGCTGCTCACGCCTGTCCGGAAACGAAAACCCCGGGCGAGCCCGGGGTCCTTGATCGCATCCGGGCGGCCGGCAGGCCGTTACCGGCGCTTCTTGCGCACGTAGAGCACCAGCGAGTGCTCTTCCAGCTCGTAGCCGTGGTCCGCGGCGATCTTGCGCTGCAGCTCCTCGATCTCGTGGCTTTCGAACTCGATGATCTTGCCGCTGTCCACATCGACCATGTGGTCGTGATGACCACCGCGGTCCAGCTCGTAAACGGCCTGGCCGCCTTCGAAGTTGTGCTTCAGCACCAGGCCGGCGGCCTCGAACTGGGTCAGCACCCGGTACACCGTGGCCAGGCCGATCTCGTCGCCGTGCTCCAGGAGCTGGCGGTAGATGTCTTCGGCGGTCATGTGGTGGCTGGCATTGCGCTGCTCGAGCAGCGCCAGGATCCGCATCCGCGGATGGGTCACCTTCAGGCCGACTTTGCGCAGGTCGTGGGTTTCCATAGTTCTCCGTTCATTGGCGATTTAGCGCCAGCTGCCTCGGATTGGGTCGCGGCGACACCTCAGGAGTGTATCATCGACTCGATTTCCCCAAACGCCATTCCCCGATGCGCAATCTCCTGCTGGTCGCCGCCGTTGCCCTGTCCACCACGGGCTGCGGCATCATTTACAAGCAACCCATCTATCAGGGCAACCTGATCCGGGAGCAGGCCGTCGGTCAGCTGCAGGTGGGCCAGAGCAAGCAGCAGGTCAGTGCCCTGCTCGGCACGCCCTCCATCGCGGACCCGTTCCACGCCCAGCGCTGGGACTACACCGCCAGCCAGCGCGTGAACCGCGTCGGCAAGACGGACGTGAAGAACTTCACCGTCTACTTCGAGAACGACGCGGTGACCCGCTGGGACGGCGAGTACTTCGCCAGCGATGATGCCCAGCTGGCCCGCAGCACGGTGCGCCAGTTCGGCCGCAACCTGCCCAAGGACAAGAAGAAGCGCGGCCGCTGAGGCCCGCCGTCTTCACTCAGCTGCCGGCGCGTGCGCGTCGGCGGCGATTGTCTTTCGGGTCGGCCAGCAGCGGACGCAGCAGCTCGACCCGGTCGCCCTCGCGCAGCCCCTGATCCGCCTTGGCCAGCAGGCCATGCACGGCCACGGCCGGGCACCGGTCACTGCCTTCGATGGCGGCCAGCGCGACGGCGTCGGCAACGGTGGCCCCCTCGGCCAGCGTCAGCACCCGCGACGCGACCCGATCAGGCCACGCCAGCACCACCTCGACCGTGATCACGGCTCACTCCTGGGCGTCGGCGACGCGGACGAAATCATTCACCATGCGATCGGCCAGACCCTGGAAGCCCAGCGCCAAGGCCGGACCGAGCAGGCGTGAGGTCGGCTCGAACTCCAGCGTCAGCGTGACCTTGCAGGCGTCCTCGGCCAGCGCAAGGAACTCCCAGCGCCCGTGCAGGCGCTTGAACGGCCCGTCCTTGAGCTGCATATCGATGCTGTGTGGGCGCTGCAGCGTGTTCTCGGTCATGAACCAGGTCGAGAACGAACCGAAGCCCAGATCCAGGCGCGCGACCAGGCGGTCCGGGCCGGACTCCAGGATCTGCGAGGCCGAACACCAGCGGAAGCGGCGCGGATAGGCGTCAATATCATTGACCAGGTCGAACATGCGGGCAGCCGAATGTTCGACCAGGGCACTACGGCGGATAGTTGGCATGCGATACAGATGTCTGATGAATCGACCGGGCGTGCCCGAATCGGAGACAATAGGGAAATGAGCAAGAACAGCGGTAAGGATAAAGCAAAGGACGCGACGGCCAACAAAACCATCGCGCTCAACAAGCGTGCCCGTCACGAGTACCACATCGAAGATCGCTTCGAAGCCGGCCTGGCCCTGCAGGGCTGGGAGGTCAAGTCGATCCGCGCCGGGCGCGGCAACATCATCGATGCGTACGCCTACGTGCGTGATGGCGAGATCTACCTGATCGGTGCGCAGATCACCCCGTTGATCCAGGCCTCCACCCACGTGGTGGCCAACGACCGCCGGGAGCGCAAGCTGCTCCTGCATCGCAACGAGATCGACAAGCTGATCGGCAAGGTGCAGCGCGACGGCTACACGATCGTGCCCACCGCGATGTACTGGAGCAAGAACAAGATCAAGCTCGAGATCGCGCTGGCCAAGGGCAAGCAGACCCACGACAAGCGCGACGCCGAGAAGGACCGCGACTGGGCGCGCGAGAAGTCGCGCACGATGCGCCGCCACAACCGCGACGCCTGATGACGCGCACGGTGCCCGCGCTGGGCATCCAGCCGGCCAGCGCCGAGGACACCCGCGCGGTGTTCGCCGGTCTGCTGGCCTTCAACCAGGCCGCCAGTGGGGATGCGCTGGACGACCAGCCGGTCAACCGCGTGATCCACGACGCCGCCGGCCAGGTGGTGGCCGGGATCGCCGCCGATGTCTGCGGGGGCTGGCTGATGGTGCATGCGCTGTGGGTGGACGAGGCTCGTCGCGGCGAAGGCCTGGGCCAGGCCCTGCTGGCCGATGCCGAACACCAGGCCCGCACGCTCGGCGCGCACGCCGTGACGCTAGATACCTTCTCCTGGCAGGCCGAGGGCTTCTACCTCAAGCAGGGCTATGAGGTGTTCGGCCGACTGGAGGCGTTTCCGCCCGGTCATCAGCGGCTGTATCTGCGCAAGCGGCTGTAGGGCCCTGTGCGGCGCCTTCAGCGCGCAGTATCGTCCGGATCGGCCAGGTAGGGCCGCATCTCCACCGGCGGCGGGTCCACGCCGTGCTTCTGGCGGTACAACGCATTGAGATGCAGATTCAGATGCAGCGCCTCGGCCTCGGCCAGCAGGCGCTGCTCGCCGCTCAGCCGCGCCCCCAGCATCATCTCCCGGTGCAGCGCCGTCGTGAGATCACCGCGCATCTCGGCCACGCGGGATATCGCGTAGGCCTCGGGAGTCCCTGCCGTATCGGCACCCGCCTTCCAGGACGACAGCAGGCTCAGCGCAAACAGATCGCCTTCCGCGCCGGCGACCAGCAGACGACTTTCGGCCTTCGGGTCCACGCCCAGCCGCCGCGCATCGCGCATCGTTGCCGCCACCGTATCGCCTGCCCGTGCCGCCTGGTCGAGCTCGGCGTCGGAGGCCTGCTGATAGCGGGTCCACTGCGCGCCATTGGGGAAGCCGTGCTGGTCGAGCCAGCGCCGCTCCTCCGGGTGACCGCTGCTGAAGGGGTCCTGGGCGATATCCAGGCCGTCCCGCGAGCGGGGGAGATCGGGGAAGGGATGGGGCGGTCTGGTCGAGGGCGGCGGCGCCGCTTCAACCGAAGGCGGGGCCGCCTGTCCTGCCGGTTTCGACGCCTGCCCTGCCCCGCCCGGCGCCTGCGCACCCGACGTCGACCGCCACACGCTGGCGGCTCCGATCAGCGCCACCACCAGCACCGCCGCTGCACTCCACACCCGCTTCTTCAACGCCTCGTCCCTGTCTGCAACCGCTCTTCCGGGGCCGGATTGTAGTCCGCCCGCGCGCCCGGGCGCCCGCCTCACCTGACCCGCGGACGCCAGCGGGACAGCGATCTTTCCCCGCCAACCCCGCACAACTGTCAGAATCCCCGCATTGATACGGAAAGGATCCGCGCGTGACTCTCGAAACTACCCCGGCACCCGCACTGGCGGCGGACGAACTGACCACCCTGCGCGCCGACGTGGCGGCGCTGGAGTTCATCTTTGACGAACTCGCCCGCGCCATGGACCCGGCCGCGCTGCTCAAGGTGCTGACCTACCTGATCCGCAACGCCAAGCGCGTCGCCTCGGAGACGCAGAGCTACGACAGCCTGGAGCACCGCCGCCTGGTGGCCCAGGTGGAGTCGCTGATGGCCCGGGTCGAACCGCAGGCCAAGAAGCAGGCGATGACCGTGCGCAACGAGCAGAACCGTCTGAAGAAGGAAAAGGCCCGACACAAGGCCGACAGCCGTCGCCACCTGCAGAAGTAAGTACCTGGCGGGCAAGGTGACTGTTCAGCTGGATTGGAGTAGCATCCCATCCGTCAAGTAGACGTCCGGCGCTGTTTTCCGGATGAAGTGCGGTTCTTGAAGAAACCGGGGGTGCATTGGTTTCGACGGGGGTTGTGAAGTTACTTGGTGCATGCCGAGGGGGCAGCTTTCCTCGTTAATCCAGCAGCAAACTTTTAGTTGCCAACGACGACAACTACGGTTCGAACGACTTCGCAATCGCTGCCTAAAAAACAGCTTTAGCGTTTAGTTCTACAGCCGCCTTAGGCGAACCCCCGAACCTACTTGTGCCCGTGCTCGTAGATGTAGGGTCATTATCACGGAACCGGTTGTGATGGCTGCCTGTCAGTCACGACTTAACTAAAGCAGGCTGGTCCTGGGGTGCGCTTTGCACACCGTGCTGCCACAGGATGAGATCCAACGGTGAGCTAAGCATGTAGTACCGGGGATGGAGTGCCTTCGGACGGCGGTTCAATTCCGCCCACCTCCACCATTAGACGGTCCCACAAGGACCACAGAAAGCCGGAACCTCCCGTCAAACAAGGGGTTCCGGCTTTTTTGTTGTCTGTCACTAAGCCCTGCTCAGGGCGCGACAGGCGCTGGCGCCGGAAACATCGTACGCAATGCCTGCAGGGCAGCCGGGTGATAGATCGTGGCGTGGGTCTCGTCCGGCATCGGCTGGTACTTCACCAACAGCGAGGGCGAAGCCTGCTGCAGCAGCGCCGAGAGCTGCAGCGTGGTGGCCGCCAGTTGCGGTTGACCGCTGCTGGCCAGGAACACCCGCGGCTCCGCTTGGCGGGCCGCCGCCAGGCGCTTCGGTGCATCAGCCAGCACCTGCCCCCGGTTCCACCACAGGCTGGGATCAAGCGCGATGTACGTGTTGAACAGCGTAGGTTCCTGCAGCAGCGTCTCCACCACGAACAGGCCCGCCAGCGATTCTCCGATCAGCGCCCGCTCGTCGGTGGTCGCATAGCGCTGGCGCACTTCCGGCATCAGCTCATCGCGCAGGAACGCGCGGTACGCAGCCGACCCACCGATGCGCGGGGCGATTTTCCTGTCCTCGGGATCGCTACTGGGGCCGGTCATGTCACGGCGACGCTCGGTGTTCTCGATGCCGACCAGCAGGAAGGGACGGATGCTGCCATTGCCGGACAACACCTGCACCAGGCCTGCCACGTGCAGGAAATCCTCGTCGATACCGCCGTCGGGCATGTAGATCACCGGCAGTGGCGCCTTCGGATCCAGTCCCCATGGGCGTGGACGGTATACGTTGATGCGGCGCGTCTCACCCAGCACCTTCGACTGCACCGTGAACGTTTCGCCGATCACCAGCGGCGCGCTGGGCGCGGACGGTGCCGGCGCGGCGGCCAGCGATGGCGCCGCGGAGACGGCAAGCAGCAACAGGGGCAGCACGAACAGGCGCATGGAGCGATCCAGAGATGGAAACCAGCGAGCATGATCGCCAGAGAACCGGAATCGAATCAACCGGATTGACGCGAATGCCAAGAGCGACAGAAGCCCCTCACGGCAACGTGAACTTCCGCGCCATCCGCAGCGGCCACACCGAGGTGAACTGCGCGCCGCCCACCAGCCGATACGCCGCGGATACGCTGTGCATCACCCCCATCGTCTCCAGCACGTCCTTGGTCTTCCGGAACGTCGGGCGCGGATCCGCAGTGAACATGAAAAGGTTGATCTCTTTCGCGCTGACGTCGTAGCCATCCAGCGTCGCGGTCTTGCCGAGCGCGGTGGTCAGCTCGGCCTCCAGCGTCGCCAGGAAGGCCTCATCGTCCAGCGACTTGCGCCAGAACTTGATCACAAGCTGGTAATCCATCAGGCGGACCCGTCATTCAAGAAGTGAGCCGCCAAGGTTACCCGCATGGCGCGCATCACGCTGTCGTCGAGGCCGCCGCGATCGTCTGCGCCAGCCGGTCGGCGATGGCCTGCCGCACCTCCGGCGCCAGCCGCGAGCGCGACAGCGCTTCGAACACCCACATGCCGTCGGCGGCGAGCTTGGCGATGAACAGGTCCAGCGCGGCCGGGTCGCTCAGGTCCTGCGGCGTCGGCGGCGACCAGCGCTCCACCACCGTGGTCCAGGGCTGCATGTTCTCGTCGGTGGCGGCTGCATCGAACATCAGCTGCAGCTCGGCCCGGCTCGCGGTCTGGGCACAGGTGAGTGCGTAGGCCTGGTAGCGTTCGGTTGCCGCCGCGGCCTCGGCCGGCTTCCCGGCGGCATCGATCATGCCTGCCTCCCACACGCTGGCCAGGTGCTGGTGGATGCCCTGCAGCAGCGCATCACGCGAGGGGAAGTGGTACAGCAACCCGCCCCGGGCGATGCCGGATTCGGTGGCGACCGCTTCGAAGGTGAGCGCGGTGATACCGTCGCGTTCGATCACGCGGACGGCGGCATCGAGGATGTTGGTACGGTTACTCGGGCGCATGGGCTCAGTGGGCGTGGGAGACGGTGGTGGCCGTGCCGGGGCCATGGTGGCGCAGCAGCACGCCGGTGATGACCGTGCCGACCAGCAGCACGGCGGCAATCACATACAGTACCCAAACATAGCTGGCGTCGTAGGCGCTGGCGCCGGCAGCGAGCCACCCCGCGTCAGCGCCCGGCCGGGCCGCCAGCGCGAACGCCTGCTGGATGCTCTCACCGGCACCGGCATCCACGCCGTCCGGCAGCGACACGGTGGCCGAGTACAGCGCGGCGATCAGGCTGCCCAGCAGCGAAACCGCGAACAGGCTGCCGAACTCATAGGAGACCTCCTCCACCGACGACGCCATGCCGGCACGGTGCGGCGGCACGTTGCCGATGATCGCGGTGGAGGCGACGGAAATGGTCGCGCCCATGCCCAGCCCGGTGAGCAGCAGCCCGGCAACGGTCCAGCTCACGTCGCTGCCGAAGGTCGTCGCCACCAGCAGCACGCCCGCGGTGCCGACGCCGAGGCCGCCGGTGATCAAGGGCAGCAGCCCGACGCGGTGCAGGAACGCACCGCCGAACATTGCGCTGGGCAGGCAGCCGAGCGCGACCACCGAGACCAGCAGCCCGGCCTGCAGCGGCGTGTAATCGGCCACCAGCTGGAAACGCTGGGTGGTCAGCAGCTGCAGGCCCGCGATGGCGAACATCGCGAACGCGGCCGAGAGCACGCCGGCCAGGAACGGCGCGTTGCGGAAGATGGCCACGTCCAGCATCGGGTACGGCAGGCGGCGCTGGCGACGCAGGAACAGCACCAGGCCGACAACGAAGGTCAGCGCGGCCGCACCGGCGAGCGGCCAGTTCGGCGGTGCATGCGCGATTTCCTTGATCGCCACCACCAGGCCGGACAGGGCCACCAGGCTCAGCAGCGAGGAGATCATGTCCCACGGCCTGCTCGCATCAGGCGTGCCGTGCGGCGCGAACAGCACCGCGCCGACCAGGGCCAGCAGCACGATCGGCACGTTGATCAGGAACACCGAGCCCCACCAGAAATGCGCCAGCAGCACGCCCCCGACGATCGGGCCGATGGCACTACCGATGATGGAGATGCAGCCCCAGACCGCGATCGCCAGGTTGCGCTCGCGCTCGTCGTCGAAGGTCAGGCTGATCAGCGCCAGGGTGGCCGGCATCATCGCCGCAGCGCCCACCGCGAGCAGCGCGCGGGCCCCGATCAGCAGGTTGGCATCCGGGGCAAACGCGGCGAGCAGCGAGGCGATACCGAAGATCACCAGGCCGATCAGGAACATCCGGCGATGGCCCAGGCGGTCTCCCAGGGTGCCCGCCCCAAGCAGCAGGCCCGCCATCACCAGCGGGTAGGCGTTGATGATCCACAGGCCCTGCAGCGGCGTGGCGCCGAGCTCGGCGGTCAAGGTCGGCAAGGCGGTGTACAGCACCGAATTGTCCAGCGTGATCAGCAGCAGGCCGGCGGCCACGGTGAGGAGCAGGCTCCAGCGCTGGGTCTTGGTCGGGGTCATGGGGGGCGGCAAACAGATCAGGCGGGGTCGTAACTATACAGGATGTCCTGTTTTGTTAAGGGCGCTCTGCAACTCGGGTGTTCAGGCTGCGGGGGCCGCGTGTGCGCCGCCCGGACGTGGCCGCCCGGCTCGCCCCTTCGCGTTTGTTGGATGGCAGGGGGCTCACCCGGGCAGGCACGCCTGTCCGATCCGCACGGTGTCGGGGATGGCTATGGACGGACAGAAAGAGGCGTTTCGGCAGGCACACGCCGAGCTGGAACAGTGCTGGACAGGCGGCCGCTCGGCCGCCGAGCGTTGGGCGGTCTACGACCAGATCCACGATCAGCTGGTCGCGCGGTGGCCGGCCGATGCCAACCGTATCGTCGGGATGATGGTGATGTGGGTGACCGAAATCCGCGGCAGCTGCCCGTCCCCCTGCCCGGCCACCGGATCAGCCGGGACGAGCACTACCCTGCGGCTGCGCCCCTCCCGCATCGATTCCTGACCGCCTACCGCGCTGGCGGCTGGAACGGCGCGTTGTGCCCGGCCACTTCCAGGTTGATCGCATTGATCAGTGCCGACACGGCGGACGCCAGGCGGCGGCTGTCGGCGATGGAGCCGAAAAACAGGATCGACGTGCCGTCCAGTTCCACGGCGGCCAGGCCGAGTTCGCCCTTCAGCGCGGCGACGCGCTCGCCGAACAGTTTCAGCCAGCGGGCATCGGGAATGACATCGAGCATCGCCGCGATGGCTTCGTCCACACCATGATCGACACGGGCCTGCAGTGTCGGGACGTCGAAACCCAGCAGTCTTGGCACGCTGCTGTCCGGTACGGGGATGCTCATGCGCGCATGGTAGCCGGTAACCCGCCGCAGTGCGGGAAGCGCACCCTGCGTTCATCGCCCGGAGAGGCGGCAAGCCAGCGGGCATCCACGATCCCTTGCTCGACGCGCGATCATGCTCGGCACCACACGCCCCTGCGCAGGGGGAGCCACTGGGCAGCAACGATGAGACGCGGCGCTGGAGCGGCACCCTGCCGACCTCCGGCACCTGTGTCGTGCAGGTCCACCAGATGCGCGCGCAGGCGCGCCGTGGCGAAAAAGCGCCGCACAGCCTGACGGTCGCCATCCGCTGAGCCCGGTCCCGGGTATCCTCCGCGTTGTCGGCTGCCTCCTCGCAAGGACCCCGGGATGGACTTCCTGAAACTGCTGCGGTCGCTGGAAGAGTTTCTCTACGAGCTGTGTACCTGGTTCCTGTTCTTCCCGCGCACGCTGTATCGGGTGATCGTGCATCCGCGACGGATGGCGCAGTACGTGGATACCGAACTGAAGGAAAAACTGGAGCATCAGTTCGACGATGCGATCAGTCCGCCGATGTTCCTGATGCTGGCGGTACTGGTGGCACACGGCGTCGAGCTGATGCTGCACCAGCAGATCGTCGGCACCGGGGCACTGTCGCGCTCGGTCTTCGGCAATGAGGAAAGCCTGCTGCTGTACCGCTCGATCACCTTCGCGATCTGGCCCCTGGTGACCACCACGCACCTGCTGCGGCGCAAACACGTGGCGCTGACCCGCGAGTCGCTGCGCCGGCCGTTTTTCATGCAGTGCTACCTGACCGCACCCTTCGCGGTGACGCTGTCCACCAGCATGGTGTTCGTGCGGCTGCCGGGCGAGCTGTCGACCGTGCTCGGCATCACCGTCGGCGTGATCGCCGCGCTCTGGTACGCCGCAGTGCAGGCCCGCTGGTTGAAGGTCGCACTGCAGCGTTCCTGGCTCAATACGATCCTCTCCACCGCGTGGGTGCTGGTACTGGGCGCGCTGATCAACCTCACGATCGGGATCATCCTGCTGTCGAACTGATCACATCGGCGGAAGGCTCCGCGAGTCGGGAGTAGACGTCGAAATCACGCGACACGCCGGCCACCCGGCGGTAACGGCGCAGGCGGCCTTCCAGGTCGAAGCCACACCGGCGCAGCACGCCTGCCGAGGCGGCATTGGTATCCAGCACCGACGCCTGGATCCGCTGCCAGCCGAAGCGTTGCCAGGCCCATGCGACCACTTCATTGCACACGGCACTGGCGATGCCCCGTTGCCAGTAGTGCGGTGCCAGTTCGTAGGCGATCTCGGCCGTGCCATGCTGACTGTTGATGCTGTGGAAACCGATGCTGCCCGCCAGCACACCCTCGGTGTCGACGATGGCCAGCCGCACCTGGGAGGCGGTCGCATCCTGGCCGCAGGCAGCGAGGATCGGCTTCAGATCCTCGGCGGAGGCCAGCGACCAGCTGGTCTGGGCGGTCACCTCCGGCAGCCGCAGCACCGCGTACCACGCGTGCGCGTCTTCGGGTCGCAACCAGCGCAGGGACACATCGGAGTGGCCGGCGGGCGGCACGGCAACAGGCGAACGGGTCACGGCGATCTCCAGCGAGGCATAGCGCCATTCAAGCGGAGTGCCGCAGCGTGTACAAGCCTGGTGCCCCCGTGATAGATATCCAGCGCGCATGTGCGCGACTGCAGAGAGCAAGGATCATGCTGATGAAACTGCATTTGGCCACGACGGCCGCACTGGTCATGGCGTTGGGTGGCATCGGGGCGGCCGTGACGGCCGACGCGGCGGGACCTGGGACGTCCACCACCGATTGCGTTCGCCTGTCCAATGGCCCCTACGCCCATCAACGCTGCACCGTCACACATATCGAGGACGACGGCAGCGTCTGGACGTCGGTGTACTACATCGACCACAACGGCCAGTGGTATCTGCCGGCCGACTGAGTCTCGTCTTCCGGTAGGGGGACGGGCCGTGGAACCGGCCCGCTCCCCGTTCAACCGCCATGTCGCGCATAGCCTTGCCCCACCCTTCCATGCGACCCTCTGGGAACGTTTTCATGGAATGGAGGGATTCCACATGCTGTCTCGTTTCCATCGGCCCGCGCTGCTGGCCCTGATGATGCTCGCGGCCCCGCTGGGTACCGCCTGGGCGCAGGCACCGGCTGCGCTGAAGGTGATGTCCTTCAACGTCCGCACGCCGGCCGACACCGACCCCGGCAAGCGCTGGGAAGACCGCCGCGATGCGATGGTCACGCTGATCCGTGAGCAGAAGCCCGAGGTGATCGGCACGCAGGAACTGGTGCAGAAACAGGGCGCGTACCTGTTTGAGCACCTGCCCGGCTATGCGCTGTTCGGCAAGGACCGCCGCGGCGGCCACGGCGACGAACACATGGGCGTGCTGTACGACACGGCGCGCCTGAAAGTGCTGGAATCAGGGGACTTCTGGCTGTCCGATACGCCGGACGTACCGGGCAGCATCACCTGGGGCAACCTGTTCCCGCGCATGGTGACCTGGGCGCTGTTCCAGCGGCAGGCCGACGGCCAGCGCTTCTATCTGTTCAACACGCACCTGCCCTACCGCGATGAGGATGAGCCGCGTCGCGTGCTCGGTGCGAAGTTGATCGTCTCGCGCCTGGCGGCGCTGCCCAAGGACATCCCGGTGGTGCTCACCGGCGATTTCAACAGTGAGCCCGGCAGTGACACCTACAAGGCATTCACCGCCGCGCTGGGCGATGCACGCACGCTGGCCGGCAGGGTCGACGGCCCGCGCCTGACCTTCCACGATTTCACCGGAAAGCCCACGGTGGAACTGGACTGGATCCTGGTGCGCGGCTTCAGCGTGGACCGCTTCAGCACGCTGGACCAGAAACCCGGTGGCGTACTGCCGTCGGACCACTATCCGGTCCAGGCCGAGCTGCGTTTCGCCGCACCGGCTGCTGCCACAGGCAGATAAACGCCTGTCCGCTGAACGGCCGGGGGCCGTCCAGCGGCATCACACCGCCGCCAGGGCGGTGCGATAGCGGGGTCGTCACCGGCGCTGCGGTCAGCGCTGGGTGACCGCCACCGGCGTATTGGCTGCATCCTGCTGCTGGCCCCAGCCACCCAGGGCCTTGTACACACCGACCACGCTGACGTTGACCGTGGATTCGGCCTCGGCCAGCGCGTCATCCGCGGCAAGCTGCGTACGCTGTGCATCCAGCAGGGTCAGGAAGTCTTCCGACCCTTCGCGGAAGCGGATCTGCGCCAGTTCCTCGGCACGCCCTGCGGCCTCGGCCTGCTCGGCGACGATCGCCAGGCGGGCCTGCTGCTTGGCGTAACGCGTCAGTGCGTTCTCGGTGTCTTCCAGTGCCAGCAGCACAGCCTTTTCGTACTCGGCCGCGGCACCATCGGCCTGCGCCTTGCTCGCGCGCAGACGGGCTTTCACCGTGCCGAAATCGAACGCGGCCCAGCTGATCGACGGGGTCACCGACCATGCCTTGTTGTTGCCGTTGACCAGCCCACTGGCATCGCCGGACAGGAAGCCGACGAAGCCGCTCAGGCTGATCCGCGGGAACAGATCGGCCGTGGCCACGCCAACGCGTGCGGTCGCCGCCGCCAGCCGACGTTCGGCCACGCGCACGTCGGCGCGCTGACGCAGCAGATCGGTGGTGTCACCCAGCGGCAATGCCTTGGCGTACGGCCGCATCTCGCGGGGCTGCAGCAGGCCGTCCAGCGCGTCCGGGCGCTGGCCCAGCAAGACCGCCAGGCGATGACGTGACTGCACTTCGGCCACTTCCAGCAGCGGGATGTCGGCCTCGATCGCCTTCAGACGCGCACGGCTGCTCTGCACGTCCAGCTCGCTGCCGGCGCCCAGTTCCCACCGCGTTTCGGTGAGCTTCTGGGTGTCGCGCAGGTTGACCAGGGTGCGCTTGGCCACCGCGATGCGCTTCTGGGTACCGCGCAGCTCGAAGTAGTTGCGGGCCACTTCGGCGGCAACGGTGACCTGCGCATCGGCGAGGTTGTCCTGCTCGGCACCCAGGTCCGCGCGCGCCGCTTCGGCGGCACGGCGCTGGCGGCCGAACAGATCCAGCTCCCAGCCGGCATCGAAGCCGAGCTGGTAGGTCTCGCTGAAGACGCGCTCGCCACCGACGGTTGCATCCGGCTGCTTGCGACGGTCGTAGCTGCCGCCGCTGGTGACGTGCGGCAACTGGTCCAGGCGCTGCTCGACGAACACCGCGCGGGCCTCGCGCACGCGCGACATCGCGATGCGCAGGTCCAGGTTGGTGCCCAGTGCGTCGTGCACCAGCTGCTCCAGCACCGGGTCATCGAACTGGGCCCACCAGCTCGCCACCGGCGAGCTGGTGGTGAACACCGGCGCGGCGGCGCCCTGCAGGGTCACCGGCTGGGCCGGTGGCGCCTGGTAGTTGGGGCCGACGCTGACGCAGCCGGCCAGCAGCGCGCTGGTCACGGCCACGGTCAACAGGCGGATCACCATGGCAGCACCTCGCCGAGGTAGGTGAAGCTGCCGTTCGGGCCGTCGGCATCGATCAGCGCCATGCCGACGCTGGAACGCGCGCCTTCGCTGATTTCGATTTCCCCCTCGCCACCGTTCATATCGGTTTTGACGTAGCCCGGATGCACGGTGTTGACCTTGGTGGTGCTCTCGCGCAGTTCGTAGGCCAGCTGCACGGTCCAGGCATTCACCGCGCTCTTGGAGGCGTTGTAGGCCGGCACCGCGAAGCCGTAGATCGGCGAACCCGGCTGGCTGTGCAGGGTCAGCGAGCCCAGGATGCTGGAGACGTTGACGATGCGGCCAGCCGGCGAGGCGTTGAGCAGCGGCAGGAAGGCCTGGGTAACGGCGATCACTGCGAAGACGTTGGTGTCGAAGGTATCGCGCCAGGTCTGCAGGGTCTGTGCCGACGGCGCCAGCTTGGGGTCGTCGAGCAGGATGCCGGCGTTGTTGACCAGGATGTCCAGGCGGCCGTGACGCTCGGTCACGGTCTGCACGGCGGCGGCGATGCTGGCGGCATCGCCCACGTCGAGCTGGATCGCCTCGACCGGCAGGCCCTCGGCCTGCAGCTTGAGCGCCTCGGCCACGGCGACGTCACGCTTGCGCCCGGCCAGCAGCGTATGCACGCCGGCCTGGGCCAGCTGACGGACGGTTTCCAGGCCGATGCCGCGGGTGGCACCGGTGACCAGGGCGATCTTTTGGGTAGCGGTATTCATGTGAAAAACCTCGCGGGGGGAAGCAATCAATGGTGGATGGTCGGTTCGCCGTGGGTCACCAGCTGCCCGCCGCCGTTACGGCTGACGAACTTGCGCAGGGCCACGTAGAACACCGGGGTCAGGAACAGGCCGAACAGGGTGACGCCCAGCATGCCGGCGAACACCGTGATACCGGTCACCGAGCGGACTTCCGCGCCGGCGCCATGCGAGATCACCAGCGGGATGGTGCCGGCAATGAACGCGATGGAGGTCATCACGATCGGGCGCAGACGCAGGCGGCACGCTTCCAGTGCAGCCTCGACGATGCCCTTGCCGCCCATTTCCAGTTCTCGGGCGAACTCGACGATCAGGATCGCGTTCTTGCATGCCAGGCCCATCAGCACCACCAGGCCGACCTGCACGAACACGTTGTTGTCGCCACCGGTCATCCATACGCCGAACAACGCGGACAGCAGGGTCATGGGGACAATCAGGATCACCGCCAGCGGCAGCGACCAGCTTTCATACAGCGCGGCCAGCACCAGGAACGCCAGCAGGATCGCCACCGGGAACACGATGAAGGCGGCCTTGCCCTGGGTGGCCTGCTGGTAGCTCAGGTCGGTCCACTCGGTCTGCATGCCCACCGGCAGGACCTGCCCGGCGATCTCGGTCAGCTTGGCCATGGCTTCGGCCGAGGACAGCATGCGCGGATCGGCTTCACCGGCCAGATCGGCCGCCGGGTAGCCGTTGAAGCGCAGCACCGGATCCGGACCGTAGGTCTCCTTCACGGTGACCATCGAGCCGATCGGCACCATCTCGCCACGGTTGTTGCGGGTGCGCAGGCGACCGATGTCTTCCACGCTGTCACGGAACTGGCCGTCGGCCTGCGCGATCACCTGCCAGGTACGCCCGAACTGGTTGAAGTCGTTCACGTACGCCGAACCCAGGTAGGTCTGCAGCGTGTCGAACAACTCGGTCAGCTCCACGCCCTGGGCCTTGGCTTTGACGCGGTCCACTTCGGCATCCAGCTGCGGCACGTTGGCCTGGTAGCTGGTGATCGGGAACGCCATGCCCGGCGTCTGCGCGACCGCACCCTGCATCGTGCTCACGGCAGTCTGCAGTGCGCCGTAGCCAAGATTGCCACGGTCCTGGATGAACATCTGGTAGCCGTTGCCGTTGCCCAGGCCGAGGATCGGCGGCGGCATCATGGAGAACGCGAAGCCCTCCTGCAGCCCGGCGATCTTGGCGTTGATCTCGGCATTGATCTGCGCGGCGGTACGGCCCTTGCGCTCACTGAACGGCTTGAGCGGAACGAACGCCACACCGGTGTTGGGCGTATTGGTGAACTGCAGTGCGTTCAGACCCGGGAACTGGATCGTGTGCGCCACGCCATCGGTGTTGCGCGCGATCTCGGCGACCTTCGCCAGCATGGCATCGGTGCGTGCGATCGAGGAGCCTTCCGGCAGCTTCACACCGGCGATCAGGTACAGCTTGTCCTGGGTCGGAATGAAGCCGGCCGGCACCGCCTTGAACATCAGGCCGGTGGCCAGCAGCAGGCCGGCGTAGACCACGAACACCAGGCCGCGACGGCCCAGCAGGCGGCCAACCGAACCGTGGTACTTCTCCGAGCTGGTCTTGAAGAAGCGGTTGAACGGACGGAAGATCCAGCCGAACAGACGGTCGATCAGACGGGTAAGGCCATCCTTCGGTGCACCGTGCGGCTTGAGCAGGCGAGCAGCCAGGGCCGGCGACAGGGTCAGCGAGTTGATCGCCGAGATCACGGTCGAGATCGCGATGGTGACGGCGAACTGCTTGTAGAACGCACCGGTCACGCCCGACAGGAACGCCATCGGCACGAACACGGCACACAGCACCAGCGCGATCGCCACGATCGGACCGGAGACTTCACGCATCGCCTGGTGGGCCGCGGCCAGCGGGGTCAGGCCTTCTTCGATGTTGCGCTCGACGTTCTCCACCACCACGATCGCGTCATCGACCACGATGCCGATCGCCAGCACCAGCCCGAACAGGGTCAAGGTGTTGATCGAGAAGCCCAGCACGTACAGCGCCGCGAACGTACCAACGATGGACACCGGCACGGCGATCAACGGAATGATCGAGGCGCGCCAGGTCTGCAGGAACAGGATCACCACCAGCACCACCAGCGCGATCGCCTCCAGCAGGGTGGAGACCACGGCCTTGACCGAGTCGCGCACGAAGATGGTGGTGTCGTACACCGCTTCGTACTTCACGCCGGCCGGGAACTGCTTGGTCAGCTCATCCATGGTGTGGATGACCGAGTCGCGGATTTCCAGCGCGTTGGCGCCCGGGGCCTGGAAGATACCGATACCGACCGCGTTCTTGCCGTCCAGCTGCGAGCGCAGCGTGTAGTCACCGGCGCCCAGTTCCAGGCGGGCGACATCGGACAGGCGCACCACTTCACCGTCGTCACCGGCCTTGAGCACGATGTCGCGGAATTCCTGCTCGCTGCGCAGGCGACCCTGGGCGTTGATCAGGGTCAGGAAGTCGCTGCTCGGCATCGGTTCGGCGCCGAGCTGGCCGGCCGAAACCTGCACGTTCTGCTCGCGCATCGCACGCACCACGTCGCTGGCTGTCAGCCCACGCGCGGCGATCTTGTCCGGGTCCAGCCATGCACGCATGGCGTAGTCGCCGCCGCCGAACATCTGGGCATCACCGACGCCCTGCAGGCGTGCCAGGGCATCCTTGACGTGCAGGCGGGCGTAGTTGCGCAGGTACAGCGAGTCGTACTTGCCGTCCGGCGAGGTCAGGTGGACCACCATCAGGAAGGTCGGCGACTGCTTCTGGGTGGAGACACCCTGGCGGCGCACGTCTTCCGGCAGGCGCGCCTGCGCCTGGGCGACGCGGTTCTGCACCTTGACCGCGGCTTCGTCCGGGTCGGTGCCCGGGCGGAAGGTCACGGTCATCTGCAGCACGCCGTCGGAGCCGGCGACGGACTTGATGTACATCATGTCCTCGACGCCGTTGATCGCTTCTTCCAGTGGCGTGGCCACGGTTTCGGCGATCACCTTGGGGTTGGCGCCCGGGTACACCGTGCGCACCACCACCGAGGGCGGCACCACTTCGGGGTACTCGCTGATCGGCAGCATGGGGATCGCGATCAGGCCTGCGGCGAAGATCACGATCGACAGCACCGCCGCGAAGATCGGCCTGTCAATGAAAAAACGGGAAAAGTCCATGGGTGGATTCCTGGGTGTTCGCCGACACCGGCGTGCAGGACCCCTGCCGCTGTCGCGGACGACAGCGGAGACGGGCAGCCCCGCACGGGGCATCAGCGAGGAAAGATCAGTTCAGAGCGGCGGTGGCTTTCGGTGCAACGGTGCCGCCGGCCGGCTGCATCGCGACGGCCTTGGCCTGGACCGGCATGCCCGGCATGAAGACTTTCTGCACGCCGTCGATGATCACGCGGTCACCGGCCTTCAGGCCCTGCTCGACGATGCGCAGGCCGTCGGCGGTGCGGCCGAGTTCGATATCGCGGCGCTGAGCCTTGTTGTCCTTGTCGACCACGTAGACGAACTTGCGGTCCTGGTCGGTCAGCACGGCCTTGTCATCGATCAGCATCGCCTGGAACTGGCCGCTGCCGAGCAGCTGCACGCGCGCGAACAGGCCCGGGGTGAAGGCGCGGTCGGCGTTGTCCAGCAGCGCGCGGACCCGGATGGTGCCGGTGCTGCGGGTGACCTGGTTGTCCAGGAAGTCGACCTTGCCTTCATGCGGGTAGCCGGTCTCGCCGGACAGGCCGACCTTCACCGGCAGTTCGCTGTCGCGCTCGCTCGGGCGTTCCCCCTTGCGGGCCATCTGGGCGTAGCGCAGGAAGGTTCCTTCATCGGCATCGAAGTACACATGCACCTTGTCCAGCGAGACCAGCGTGGTCAGCACGCTGGCACTGTCGCCGGCGGTCACCAGGTTGCCGGCGGTCACCATCGCGCGGCCGGCACGGCCGTTGATCGGGGCGCGCACCTGGGTGAACTCCATGTTCAACCGCGCCGCATCCACCGCCGCCTGCGCGGCCTGGACCTGCGCCAGTGCCTGTTCGGACACCGCGCGGCGCTGCTCCCAGGTCTCGGTGGAGATCGCCTGCTGGTCGGACAGGCGGCGGGCACGGTCGGCTTCGCTGCGGCTCACCTGGGCCTGGGTGCGCGCGCGGTTGAGCTCGGCGGTGGCGCGGTCCAGCTCGGCGCGGTAGCTGCGTGCGTCGATGGTGAACAGCACATCGCCCTTCTTGACCTCCTGGCCTTCGACATAGTTGACCTTGTCGATGTAGCCGGAGACGCGCGGGCGCAGTTCAACGCTTTCGACCGCTTCGACGCGGCCACTGAAGTCGTCCCACTGGCTGACCTGCTTGACCAGCACCGGGGCGGCGCTGACCGACGGCGGCGGCGGCATGCCGGCTTCTTCAGCGTGGCTGCCACTGCAGGCGGTCAGCACCGCGGCGGCGAGGAGCGAGACGCCGGCCATGGCCAGCCGTCGGGTGAAACGATGCGGGGAGGAGTTGGAAGTCATGTCATGCATCCGTACGTAAGGGTGGTGATACAGAATCGAAAACGTGGGGCGACGTGGGGGCGTAGCCTGCGACCTGAACCTTGGTAGAGGTCAAGCGGTGCCGGCCGTGTTGCGCGACATCGGAGGGGGGCGGTCGAGATGCAGCAGGCCGCGCGGCAACTCGGCATCGCGCGCGTCGCAGCGCACGATCGCGCGGTTGTCGGTGCAGTTGTCCAGCAGCGAGACCACGCGACGGCCGACCAGCAGCGCGCTCGGCCATTCGATGCAGGCCTTGGCCGCATTCGCCGGGGTACACACCGGATCGCACACTTCCAGCATCTGCGCGCGCACACCGAGGGCCTGAGCCTCCTGGTGCAGCACCTGCGCATACATGCGTGTGGCGGACATGGTGATGGAGGATTCCCCATGCCCGGCCCACGGCTTGAAACCGGCCGGGCCACCGACCAGCACGTAGCGCCGCGCCTGGCCGCCACCGCGCAGCAGCGGCAGCAGATGCCGCCCCGCATGCACGTGCGGCATCACGTCGGCCTGCAGCGCCTGCAACAGTGCATCGCCACTGCGGTCGGTCACCCGCCCGCGGTTGTACGGGCCGCCCATGGCATCGACCACCGCCGCCAGCGCACGGGGACGCCCGCCGATGCGCTCGGCCACGGTGCGCGCAGAGCCGTCGTCGCCCAACGAGCCGAGCAGCACTTCCAGCCCGGGCTCATCGGCGAACTGCTCCTGCAGCGCGGCCAGCCGCGTGGGATCGCGGCCGATCACCAGGACCGGGCTGCCGGCTTCCAGCAGGGCGGCCACGATGCCCTGGCCCACGCTGCCGGTGCCACCGAGCACCAGCACCTCGGGGGCCAATGTCCCATTCATGGGACTTTCACTCCCGTCGTCGGGATAATCCCAATTCGACCCAGTCGGTCGTTTCCACGGACCCCCAGGCGAATGCTGCCGCCGCGCTGCAGGGTGGCCGGCGGGGTGAACTCCCGGAAAGCCTTGCGGGACAAGGAACCCAAACGGGGCTCCACGGTCATCGCGAGGTCCAGCGGGGCGTTGGGGCCGCTACGCAGGCGGCCAAGAATGTTCCGCAACCACATGGTTGTCGTCCTTCATATCTGGAATGGCGCCAGATTAGTCCTCAAACTCCCCCTTGATTAGTCCGGATTTAGGGGAATAATCATCCCGTGCCCGGCACAATCATCTGCGGCACTCTTCCCCTCCCCCGACTTTGGATTCCGTCATGGCCCACGATCTCAACGACACGCTGATCTTCGTCAAAGTGGTCGAGCAAGGCAGTTTCATCGCCGCCGCCACTGCACTGGGGCTCCCCAAGACGACGGTGAGCCGGAAAGTGCAGGAACTGGAAACGCGTCTCGGCGCACGCCTGCTGCACCGGACCACCCGCCGACTCGGCCTCACCGAGGCCGGCTCGGTCTATCACGAGCACTGCCAGCGCATCGCGCGCGAACTGGAAGAAGCCGAAGGTGCGGTCAACCAGCTGCAGTCCGGCCCGCGCGGCTGGCTGCGCTTCACCGTCCCCTATTCGATCGGCATCACCTGGATCGCGCCGCTGCTCGGCCAGTTCCATGCGCAATACCCGGAAATCCAGCTGGACATGCACCTGGGCAACGAGAAGCTCGACCTGATCGCCGGTGAAGCGGATCTGGCGCTGCGCGTGGGCACCCTGCCCGATTCCAATCTGGTGGCGCGCAAACTCGGCAGCCTGCGCACGCAGGTGTTCGCCAGCCCGGCCTACATCGAGCGCTACGGCGAGCCGCTGCATCCGGATGAGCTGCAGTTCCACCGCATCCTGGCGATGCGCAAGGCGCGCAATCTCAACAACAACCGTTTCTTCTGGCAGCTGGGCGAGAACGGCGGCGAGCTGCTCGATTTCCCGGTCAATCCGCTGCTGGTCGCCAACGATCCGTCCGCATTGAACGGCGCACTGGTGTGCGGCGAAGGCCTGCTGCTGACCGGTGACGTGATGGCCAAGCCCTTCGTCGAATCGGGCATGGTGCGCCGCGTGCTGGCTGGCTGGACCGGCCCCGAAGTCGACTTCAACGCGGTGTTCGCCGGCGGCCGGCTGGTCTCGCCGAAGGTGCGCGCGTTCGTCGATTTCCTGGTCGAGAAGATGAACTTCGACGCCAACTACATGCTCGCCCAGTGCCCGGCGGCGAAGCTGGCCAAGCAGCAGCAGACCCAGGTGGAAACGGAGCTGCAGGCGGCCGGGAAGCGGATTCTGGAGACGGTGACCGCGGGGTGATGCTGACGATGCTTCATCAGCGAAGTGCCGTATGAACGACAACGCCGCCCTTGGGCGGCGTTGTCGTTTGGGCGGTGCGGTTGTGTGGGTGTACGAACGGACGGCGTTGTTCCGGGCGTACCGGCCAGCGGCCGGTATCTACAAAAAAATGCCGCCTGCAAGGGCGGCATTTTTGTTTTGCGAACCTGCGGGTCGCAACACGCAATGACGGCGCGCTGGCGCGCTGTTATTGCTGCAAGGGAATCACACGGATCTCGACGCGGCGGTTCTGCGCGCGGCCGGCATCGGTGTTGTTGTCGGCGATCGGGTAGGCCTTGCCGGCACCCAGGGTTTCGATGCGGGCGCGCTGCACGCCCTGACCGGCCAGGTAAGCGGCGACCGAGTCGGCGCGTTCCTTGGACAGGCGGTTGTTCACCGCATCGCTGCCGATGCTGTCGGTGTGGCCGACCACTTCGATCATCGTCTGGTTGTACTCGGCCAGCGTGCTCGCCACGCCGTTGAGCGACCCGTAGAACTGCGGCTTCAGCGTGGACTTGCCGAAGTCGAAGGTGATGCCGTCCGGCAGGTTCAGCACGAGGTTGTCGCCATTGCGGGAGACGTCGATACCGGTGTTGGCGGTGCGCTCGCGCAGGGCGCGTTCCTGGCGGTCCTGGTACTGGCCGACGGCCGCGCCGCTCAGTGCGCCGATACCGGCACCGATCATGGCGTGCTGGCGGCGTTCGGTGGCGCTGTTGCCGCTGAGCAGGCCCGCGGCGACGCCGACGGCGGTACCGATCAGGGCGTTGCGGCCGGTGCGGTTCTGCTGCTCGACGGGATTGCCGTACTGGTCACTCTGCACGTAGGAGCCACCGGTGGCGCAGGCCGACAGGGCGGCAGCAGTCATCAGGGCCAGGGCCACGTTGCGGGTTGCGGGTCGAATCATGAGGTTTCTCCTTGGTTACCGGACGGCGCCGGCGTGCGGGCCGTGAAGAGCATAAACAGCCCAACGCGATGCCGGCATGATGAATCGCACGCTCGGCAGCTCCCTGTTCAGGTAATCGTTTACGGCCGCGGCGCTCGATCCGGGGGGCGGGTCACGCTCCGCCGGTGTGGCGATACGCGGCCAAGGCGGCATCCCGGCCTTCGGACAGATCCACCAGCGGCAAGGCCGGATAGCCTGGCGCGCGCTCGGCCAGCAGCTGCGGGGACTGCCACGGAGCAAAGCGCGCCTTGACCGGCAATGCGGCCAGTTCCGGCACCCAGCGCGTGATGTAACGCGCCTGCGGGTCGAACTTCTGCGACTGCGTCACCGGATTGAATATCCGGAAATACGGCGCGGCGTCCGCCCCGGTGCCGGCAACCCACTGCCAACCCATCGTGTTGTTGGCCAGGTCCGCATCGACCAGCGTGTCCCAGAACCAGCGCGCGCCTTCGCGCCAGTGCTGGCGCATGTGCTTGCACAGGTAGCTGGCGACGATCATGCGCACGCGGTTGTGCATGTAACCGGTCGCCCACAGCTCACGCAGGCCCGCATCGACGATCGGAATGCCGGTGCGGCCCTGCTGCCATGCACGCAGCGCCTCCGCATCCGGCTTGGCCCATTGGAACTGATCGAAGCGCGGGTTGAGATTGTGATCCGGCGTCTGCGGGAAGTGATGCAACAGGTGATACGAAAACTCGCGCCAGCCCAGTTCGCGAATGTAGCCGTCGATGTCGGCATCCCGGCTGGCACTGCGCTCGCCCTGCAGGCGGCGGACGATCTGCCACGGGGCTATTTCGCCGAAATGCAGGTGCGGCGACAGCAGCGAGGTGCCGACCCGGTCCGGCAGATCACGTTGCTCGCGATAGCCGTTGAGGGCGCCGTCGATGAAGACCGTCAGCGCCTCGTGGGCGCCGGCTTCGCCGGGCTGCCAATGGTCCCAGAACTGCCGATCCCATGGAATGGAGGGCGCAAGGTTGAGCGTTTCGAGGCTCTCGCCGCTCACGCGGTGCGCACGCATGTCCTCCGGCGCGTGGGTCTGCGCCGGCAGCTGGAGGCAGGTCAGCGCATTGCGCCAGAACGGGGTGAACACTCTGTACGGCCCGCCCTGCTGGGTGGCCACGTCCCACGGCTCGAACATCAGGCTACCGTTGTAGCTGTCGGCCTCGATGCCCTGCTCGCGCAGCGCCCGCTTGATCTTCGCATCGCGCGGCTGCGTGGCCGGTTCGTACTTGCGGTTCCAGTAGACCGCCACCGCACCGGTCTGCTCGATCAGCGCCTGCAGTTGCGACTGACTGTCGCCCTGGCGCAGCACCAGCGAAGAACCGCGCGCACGGAGGTCAGCGTCCAGCGCTGCCAGCGAGCGATGCAGCCACGTGTTGGACGCGCCTCCGGGCGCCCAATCGCCTTCTTCGTGTGGCGCATGGATGTAGACCGGCACCGGCACGTGGCCGGCATCCAGGGCGGCCTGCAGGGCCGGATTGTCCTGCAATCGCAGGTCACGGCGAAACCACACCAACGCTACCGACACGAGACTACCCCGGAAGATTCGAGAGGCAATGATAGCTAGTGCAGGTGAAGGACAGGCAGCGATCACGCGTGGATGGCCCGCACTGTTCCACCTCGCCGCGCTTGACCTCAATCACGCTTGAGGTCCTATCGTGGCGTCCTCCCTCCCGCTTCCCCTCTGGAGATGCACATGGCTTACACCCTCCCCGCCCTGCCCTACGCTTACGACGCACTCGAACCGCACTTCGATGCACGCACGATGGAAATCCATCATGCCAGGCACCACCAGGCCTACGTCACCAATCTCAATGCCGCCCTCACCGAGGCCGGGATCGAGAGCACCGACATCGACGCGCTGATCGCCGATATCGGGGCTCTGCCGGAGGGTGTGCGCAACGTCGTCCGCAACAACGGCGGCGGGCATGCCAACCACAGCCTGTTCTGGACAGTGCTGACCGCCAGCGGCGGCACACCGGAAGGCGCCGTGGCCCAGGCGATCGAGCGTGACCTCGGCGGCTACGCCGCGTTCAAGGAGGCCTTCACCAAGGCCGCGCAGACCCGCTTCGGCAGTGGCTGGGCGTGGTTGACGTTGAGCCGCGACGGCAAGCTTGCGGTGGAGAGCAGCCCGAACCAGGACAACCCGTTGATGGGCGACTTCGCGGGTCTCTCCGGTGGCACGCCGATCCTGGGGCTGGATGTGTGGGAGCACGCTTACTACCTGAACTACCAGAACCGCCGCCCGGACTACATCGCCGCGTTCTTCGAGCTGATCGACTGGGCCGAAGTCGCGCGCCGTTACCAGGCCGCCGGCGGCCGTTGATGGACAAGGGTCCTGCACTGGGCCTCGGCACGCAGCCCTCCGCGACGCCGTCCGAGGCTGCAGTGCGGGACCCGCCGCTGTCCGCGGCCGCGCTGCGCCATGCCTTTGGCCAGTACCCGACCGGGGTCGCCATCGTCGCCGCCCGCAGCGACGACGATGCTCTGGTCGCGATGACGATCAACTCCTTTGCTTCGTTGTCGCTGGACCCACCGCTGGTGCTGTGGAGCCTGTCGAACCGCTCGCCCGATGTGGCCTTGTATCGCATCGGCAGGCCGTTCTCGATCAGTATCCTGGCCGCCCGGCAGCTCGCCTTGGCGCGGCATTTCGCCGATGGAAAGCGCCGGCGCGTGCCAGTGCCCGGCACGATGATGACGCACGCCAGTGGCGTGCCCCTGGTCCGCGGTGCGGTTGCACAGCTCATCTGCACGGTCGAACAGACGCTGCCCGCCGGTGATCATGTGCTGGTCATCGGCCAGGTGGTGCAGCTGCATACCGCCCCCGGCGACACCCTTGCCTTCCACCGCGGGCGCTACGCCCGCGTCACCGCTGCCTGAGTCCGCATCGAATGGATATCCCCGCACTGCAACGTCTTCTCGAACAGGGTCGCGACAGCGCCCTGCTCCGCTTCGGCCTGGGCAAGGCCCTGCTCGACGCGGGTGACACCGAAGAAGCGGTCATCCATCTGCAGCGCTGTGTCGCACAGGATCCGCAGTACTCGGCAGGCTGGAAGTGGCTGGGTAAAGCCCATCTGGCGGCCGGCGATCCGGACGCTGCGGCACAGGCATGGCACCAAGGTCGTTCTGTCGCCGAGACCAACGGCGACAAGCAGGCCGTCAAGGAAATGGCGGTGTTCCTGCGGCGGCTGCAGAAAGCGAGCGCCGGCCCGGCGTGATGGCCTGCGAGTGCGTCCCACGGATCAATCGCCCTTCGCGCGCTGCTGCTGCGCGTCGAAGCGCTGCATCGAGGCTCGGATCAGCGCCTTGGCTTCGGCGGCATTGCCCCAGCCGTTGAGCTGCACCGGATTGCGGCCGGCCGGCAGGTCCTTGTAGACGCGGAAGAAGGCTTCGATGCGCTGCCGTTCGATCAGCGGCAGATCGTCGAGGTCGCGAATGCTGGCGTAGGTGGGATCGATCTTGTCGGTCGGCACGCCGATGACTTTTTCATCCTGCTCGTCGTCATCGACCATCCTCAGGAAGCCGATCGGACGGAACCGCACGATCACGCCGGGATGCAGCGGCTCACGGGTCAACACCAGTGCGTCCAGCGGATCGTTGTCGCCGGCCAGGGTGCGCGGCATCGACCCGTAGTTGGCCGGGTACGCCACCGGCATCGACTGGAAGCGGTCCACATGGACCAGGCCGTCTTCCTTGATCTCGTACTTGGTGAAACTGCCGGCCGGGATCTCCACGGCCAGATGCACTTCGTCCGGCGCGTTCTTCGGCTGGGCGGCGAGGAACGGGTGCAGGACTGCGTTGCCGGCCACGCCGGCACCGGCGAGCAGCAGCAGCGAGGCGGCCAACACGGCCCGCGCGATGAAACGGCGATGCGTCATCTCGATCTCCACGGAAGGCCGGGCGCACCGCAGTGGCCCGGCCGGTCGGTCATTCCCAGCAACGGTCGGCGCGGCCCTTGAGGGTCTGGGCGCGCGTGCAGTCACGGGGGGCGATGCGTCCCTGCGTCAGTTCGGCCTTCTGTTTGCGGCCATCGGCAGCACGTGTCAACTCGAAGCCGTCGTACAGGCGGCCGGTGACGGTGCGCGCCTCGTAGTGCAGGTGCGTCGGATCGATCTTCACCACCTGGAACAGCTGCGTGTCCTCGCCGACCGGCGCCATGGTGGTCCGGGCCTCGTCGGAGAGCCGGTACTGCTTCGGCCCGGCGACGGTGACCACGAACTGCGGCGTCGCGCCCTGCCCTTCGCCACGGCGGCCATAGGTGTGGTCGTGGCCCTGCAGGACCAGATCGACCTGGTGGCGGCGCACCACCGGCAGCAGCACATCGCGCAGTTCGGTGTTCTCGCGGCCCTCGCGCGGGGAATAGAATGGCTGGTGCAGCAACACGATGCTCCACGGGTGCGGATTCTCCGCCAGCACGGTGTCCAGCCAGGCGGCCTGCGCCTTGGCCGTGCCCAGATCGAGCGCGGAGGTGCCGTCGAGCACGGCGATGCGCACGCCCTGGTAATCGAACCAGTAGGTACTGGTATCGGCGGCGTCCACGCCGTTGCGCGGCAATGCGAACGTCACCGGCCAGTGGCGGCCCAGCACGCGACGCTCCTGCGGCGTGTCTTCGAACTCCTCGAAATACTCGTGGTTGCCGATCGCCGGGGCGACCGCGGTCTCCTGCGGCAGCCAGCCGGCGGCGGCGAACCACTCGCCCCACTCGCTGTCATCCTGCCCGTCGCCGCCGCTGACCAGGTCACCGGCGAACAGGCTCAGGCGCGCGTCCGGGGCCGCCTTGATGCCGGCCCGCAGGACCCGGGAGACGTGGCTGAGGTTCTTGTTCTGGGTGTCACCGAAATACAGCAGCGTGAGCGGCTGATCGGCACGCCCGGCGGTGCGCAGCTGGTTCCAGGCACTCCAGGTGTTCTGGCCCTGCACGCGCCACAGGTACAGGGTGTCCGGCTGCAGGCCGGTCACGTCGGCACGGTGATGATGGGACGCGCCGAGTTCAGTGGTCAGCGCCTGGGTAGTCGCGGTGATGCGGGTCGGCGTGCCGACATCCGGCGAGTCGCCGGCCACGACCCATTCCAGCACGGGCGCTTTCACCGAGGTGTCGGTACGCCAGGCAACCGAGAAGCCGCGCGCGGCGTCCTGCGCCGGCGAGGCGACCAATCGATCCGGGAAGCCAGTCGCTGCGTAATGGCGGTTGCCCACAGGAACCTGGGTGTTCGGCTCGGCACCGTTCCCGGCATCTTTCTTCGCCACGGCACTGCCGCTGCACAGCAGCAGCGCCATCGCCAGCGCGGTCAAGGCGGCAGGAACGCGGCTCACGCGCCACACTCCAGCGGCAGCGACAACTGCCTGGCGATGCTCGCCCAGTCGAACGCCACCACGCCCTGGTCATCGTGCACCGCGTACAGCGCGCCATGCGGGAACCGCGCGGACGGCGCCTGCATCGACCAGATGCCGTCGGTGTTGGCCACCGTATTGCCCTGGAACGCGCCGACATGTTTCAGGCTGTGGCGGTCGAACAGGTGGAACACGCTGCGCTGCTTGCCCTGCTCGGTGGTGATCCACCAGCCATCCTTGCCACAGGTCCGCAGCATCACGCCTTCGGCCTGGGCCTGGAACGCATCGCGTCCAAAGGTGGTGCCGCTGAAACGGCCTTCCAGCGTGTAGACCTTGAACTCGCTGGCGTAGGTTTCGTCTTCTTCGGCGATCAGCAGGCGGTCGTTGGCCGGGTCGCCCCAGATCGATTCGACCACGCGCAGCGCACCCGCGTCGGTGGTGTCGCCGAAGCTGGCGGTGAGCGTGGCCTGCGCCTTGCCGTCCTGCACGGTGAGCGCGTAACGGCGCACGCGCTTGTCCAGTTCGGCCAGCGGCGGCAGCACGTCGTTGCCCTGCGCGTCTTCGCCGGCATCGTAGGAATCGGTCACGTACACGTCGTAGCCACTGCCCTGCCTGTTCACCCACAGGCCGTAGGGCTTGCGCAGGTCGTCGGCAGCGAACACACCCAGGGCGGTGAAGTCCGGCAGCTGCAGCACCTGCACGCGGTGGTTGTCGCGCTCCACGACCAGCACCAGGTCATCGACCACGGCGATGCCGTTGGGGCGGTCGAACTGGCCGGGGGCAGTGCCGAGGCTGCCGACGTCACGCAGCTTCGCGCCGGTCTGCCCGTCGTAGACCACCAGCTTGTCGGTGGCCTTGGCGGTCGCGATCAACCAGACCTGGCCGTCGGGCGTGGTCCAGCTGGCCGGCGAGTCGATGTTGTCGTCCGGGGTCATCGGGGTCAGGAACGCCTCGGCGACCGTGGCGACATCGCGTGCGGCGGGAGCGTCGGCAGCAGCCGTCGGCGCGGCGGGTGCCGCAGCGTCGGGCGTCGCTGCCGGCGTGCAGGCGGTCAACAGCGCCAGTGCGAGCAGGCTCAGGCGAGAGGCGGCGCGCATCACAGGGCCACCTTCAGGCCGAGGGCGTAGGTGCGGCCATACTCTTCGTTCTGCAGGGTGCGCGAGCGCACGCCCTGGTAGAGCTCCAGCGGCTTGTCGAGCAGGTTCTGGGCTTCGAAGTAGAGGCTCACGTTGGCGGTGAACTTGTAGTCCAGGCTGAAATCGAGCTGGGTATTGGGCGCTACGTAGATATCGTAGGCGCGGCTGTCGCCCAGCGAATCCAGGTACTCGCTGCGGTAGACCGCCGCCACGCGGGTGCTGAAACCGGCCTTTTCATAGCCCAGGTGTGCGCTGTACACATGTTTGGAGGCGCGCGGCAGCATGAATTCGTCGCGCTCGCGGCCGGCCACGCCGGGGTCGAAATCGGTGTCCAGCCAGGTGCCGCTGGCGCCGACCAGCAGGCCATCCCAGCCCTTCGGCAGGAAGGCGAGCTGCTGCTGCCAGTTGAATTCGGCGCCCTTGACCGTGGCCTTGTTGCCGTTGATCACGCGGGTGACCTCGAAGTCCGGGTACGCGGGATCCGTGTTGCTCACCGTGTTGACGATATAGCCATCGATCGACTTGTGGAACACGCCCAGCGAGACGATGCCGGTGCTGCCGAGGTACTTCTCGAGGGACAGGTCGATGTTCTTCGATTCGTACGGATCCAGCTGCGGATTGCCGATCCGGACTTCCTCGTCGCCCCGGCTCAGGCCGACGCGCGGCGCCACATCGCCGAACGACGGGCGCGAGACGGTCTTGTTGGCGGCCGCGCGCAGCACCCAGTCATCGCCGGCGTCGTAACGCAGGTGCAGGCCGGGCAGCACGTTGGTGTAGCTGCGGCTCACGCTCAGCGGCGTGACCGTGAAGCTGCGGCCGTTGCTGGCCACCTCGACGCTGTTGCCGGTCGCGCTGAACTGGGTGTTCTCCACGCGCACGCCGCCGATGATGCGCAGTGCGCCGACATCCCAGGTCCCCATCGCATAGCTGGCAAAGATGTCTTCACTGGCAGTGTAGTCCTCTTCCAGCGAGGTCAGCGCGTTGCCACCGGCGTCCTGCGGGCGGGCGCTGTACTGGCCGCCATGCTGGGCCCAGTAGCGGCGCATGGCGTCCGAGCTCATGCCCTGGCCGAGGCCGCCACCGCGGTGATCGGGGGTGGCGGCGGTCCAGTCCGACAGCGCCACGTCCGGGCCGACGCGCAGTTCGCGCTCGTCGACATTGACGTCGCGGTCGCGCCAGCGGCCGAGCAGGCCGAACTTGACGCTGGAGGAATCCCCATCGAAGCGCACGTTGATCTGCGCACTGCGCTCGCTGTCGTTGACCTGCTTCGGCGACAGCACGAAGCGGTCGAAATCGTAGTTGCCGTTGTCCATCCACTGCGCGCTGGTCAGCGTATAGCGCGGGATGCCGCTGTTCTGATCGACGCTGGCGCCGAGGTCGTCGCCGTTGTACTCGAAGCGCGCCTCCATCTCATCGTTGACGCGCTCTTCGGTGCGGGTGTAGCCGACCTTGTAATCGATCACGGCATTGGTGAGGCGGTTTTCGCCACCGGCGCTGGTGGTGAACGTGTTTTCCTTCTTGGTGCGGTAACGCATCCGCTTCTGGATCGCATCGGCCGGCAGGTCCTCGACGCGGTACTGGTTGCTGCCCAGCGCGGTGACCTCGCCATCGTCGAAGTTGAAGATCGTGCGCTGGCGGGTTTCTGCATCGTCGAACTGGCTGTACAGCGTGCGCAGGTAGTAGCGGTTGTCTTCATCCGGACGCCAGTCGAGATTGAGGTTGGCGCCGATGCGCTTGCGTTCGATCTCGTACTTGCGCTGCTGCAGGCTGGTGGCGAACAGCTCGTCCTCCGCACCGCCGTCGAATTCGCCGTACTCCACTTCGGTGTTGTCCGACTCGAACTTGCGGTTCTGGTAGTTCACGCCCAGCGCGACGCCGAACGTATCGGCGAACACTTCGCTGTAATTGATCGCCGCCTTCGGGCTGGTGTTGCCGGAGAGCTGCTGGTGGCTGGCTTCGATCTTGCCGCGCAGGTTGCGGCCTTCGCGGTCGAAGGCCGAGGCGGACTCGACCAGGATCGCACCGCCGATCGCATCGCCGGGCATGTCCGGTGTCGGCGATTTGACCACGCGCAGGCGCTCGGTCGAATCGGAAGGAATCACATCCAGCGGCGCCGCACGGCTCGAATCTTCCGGGGTGCCGATGGCGATGCCGTCGACACTGACGCTGTTGAGGTTGGCATCCAGCCCGCGGATGACCACGAAGCGCCCCTCGCCCTGGTCACGGGTGACGCTGACGCCCGGCAGGCGCTGCAGCGATTCGGCCACGTTCTTGTCCGGATAGACGCCCATGGCATCGGAGGACACCGCATCTTCGATCGCATCGCTGCTGCGCTTGAGGTCGACCGCACGGGTCTGCGACTCCAGCTGCGGGCGGACCTCGACACGGTCCAGGTCGATGGCGGCGGCCCCGGCGGCGGCGCTGCCGGCCACCGTGCTGCCATCGGGGGTGTCGGCGGCATGGGCCGACGGGGTGATCACCGCCAGCAACGAAAGGCTGATCGCCAGGCCCAACGGACGCTTCTTCTGCACTGCATTCCCCAATCTGTGTAAAGAATGGGTCAGCACGGTATGTCCGGGAGGTTGCATGGGGATGACACCGGGGACATCGAGGCGCTGGGTGGGGCTTCGGCTTTTGGCTTCGGTGGGGTGTTGCGGCACACTATCGGCCTCTCCTTTGCAGTCTTTCCCCCATGAAAATCGTCGAAGTGCGCCATCCGCTGGTGCAGCACAAGATCGGCCTGATGCGCGATGCATCCCTGAGCACCAAGGACTTCCGCGAGCTGGCCAATGAACTCGGTGGGCTGCTGGCCTATGAGGCCACCGCCGATCTGGATACCGAGGCCCACACCATGGCCGGCTGGGCCGGGCCGGTGACGGTGCAGCGCATCGCCGGGGCCAAGATCACCGTAGTGCCGATCCTGCGCGCCGGCCTGGGCATGCTCAGCGGCGTGCTCTCGCTGATCCCGGCCGCGCGCGTGAGCGTGGTCGGCCTGCAGCGCGACGAGGAAACCCTGCAGCCGGTGCCCTACTTCGAGCGCCTGACCGGCCGCCTGGAAGAGCGCGACGCGCTGATCCTCGACCCGATGCTGGCCACCGGCGGCACCCTGATCGCCACCATCGACATGCTCAAGCGCGCCGGTGCCCGTCGCATCAAGGGCATCTTCCTGGTCGCCGCACCGGAAGGCATCGCTGCGGTGCAGGCCGTGCACCCGGACGTGGAGATCTTCACCGCCGCGATCGACGCCCACCTCAACGAAAAGGGCTACATCCTGCCGGGCCTGGGCGATGCCGGTGATCGCATTTTCGGTACCCGCGTGGTCGGTTGACCCCCGGCGTCTGCAGCGGCGGCCGTCACCGGCCGCCGCGGCTTCACATGGTGTAGCCATGCCCCGGAAGAAGCTGCGCGCATCCTCCCCCCTGCGTGGAGCTGCGTCATGAAGACCCTGTCCCTGCTGGCCTGCCTGCTGCTGCTCGGCAGCCCCCTGATCGCCAATGCGGCCACGCCGCAGCAACAGCGCATGGCCGACTGCTCGGCCAAGAACAAAGGCAAGACCGGCGAGGCCTACAAGACCGCGCAGAAAGCGTGCCTGAGTGGCCCCGCCCCGGTGGCGAGCACACCGCAGGAGCGCATGAAGACCTGCAACGCCGATGCGGCCGCGAAGAAGCTGGCCGGCGATGCGCGCAAGACGTTCATGAGCGGGTGTTTGAAGGCGCATTGAGGCGCCGAACCGGGTCCATGCCCGGTGCCGTGGCGTGCCGTGCCGACCAACGGTCGGCACCTGCCGGTGTGGTTGCGCAGACGTTACGCCAGCGCGCGGGCCTTCAGTTCGCCCTGTTCGTGCACGGTGCCGAAGCGGCCCTTCTCATCGCGGAATACCTGCGCCAACGCGCAGTGCGGGTCATGGGTGAAGAACAGATGGACGTTGCGGGCAAGCTTGTCTTCCAGGAAGCTGCGCTTCTCGTCGATCAGCAGCTCGGCGTTGCGGTCGTAGCCCATGGTGATCGGCACGTGCACCCATGAGCGGCCCGGGATCAGGTCCGCACAGAACACCACGCCGCCCCGCGGCTGACCCTCCACGGTCTCCGGCCCGATGATCTCCGCCAGCATCAGGCCCGGCGTATGCCCGTCGCTGAAGCTGAAACGCACGCTGTCGCCCAGGGTCTTGGAGTAAGGACCCTCGACGATTTCCAGCCGACCGCTCGCCTCCAGCAGGCCGGGCAGTTCCGGAATGAAACTGGCGCGGTCGCGCGGATGCGGATGCAGCGCGCGGGCCCAGTGCTCGGCCCCGACCAGGAAGGTCGCATTCGGGAACAGCAATTCGGGCGAGCGGCCCTCGCTCCACGGCGCCAGCAGGCCACCGGCGTGGTCGAAGTGCAGGTGGCTCAGCACCACCACGTCGATGTCTTCGTGCTCGAAACCCGCCTCGCGCAGCGATTCGATCAGCACGTGGCTGGGCTCCTGCACGCCATAACGGTCACGCAGTTTCGGCTCGAAGAAGGCGCCGATGCCGGTTTCAAACAGCACGGTCCTGCCGGCCAGCGGACTGGCCAGCAGCGCGCGGCAGGCCAGTTCGATCCGGTTGAGATCGTCCGGCGCCGCCCATTTTTCCCACACCGCGCGCGGCGCATTGCCGAACATCGCGCCGCCGTCGAGTTTCTGCGAGTTACCGCGGATGGACCATAGTTTCATCCGCAAATTATCGTCGCGCGACCGTTAAATATTCGCTAGCCGTCGCCCATCAAAAAACCCCGCCACTGGGACGGGGTTTTTCGTTTCCGCACGCAATCAGTGCGCTTGGCTGACCTTGGCGCTGCCCACTGGATTGCGCGGATCGCTGCCACCGCTGAGCACGTTGCTGCGACGGTCCCACTCCACGGTCTGCAGGTTGCCCCAGACGTGGCTGGAACCGCGACCGCCGGCGGCGCTGTCGCCGGGCAGATCGATCTTGTGGCCCATCGCCTGCAGCTGCTTGATGGTATCCGCATCGAAGGTGCCGTCTTCGGCCTCGATCAGATCCGGCAGCCACTGGTGGTGGTAGCGCGGCAGCGCGGCGACCTGCTGGGCGGTCAGGCCGTCGTCGTAGCCGAGGATGCCGAGCAGCACCATGGTGATGATGCGGCTGCCACCGGGCGTACCGAGCACCACGACCTTGTCGGCGGATTCCATGAAGGTCGGCGTCATCGAGCTGAGCATGCGCTTGCCCGGCTTGGGCGCATTGGCCGCATAGCCCATCACGCCGAACGCGTTGGGCGTGCCCGGCTTCAGCGCGAAATCGTCCATTTCGTTGTTCAGCAGCACGCCGGTACCCGACGGTATCAGGCCCGAGCCGTACAGCAGGTTCACGGTCTGGGTCGCACCGACACGGTTGCCCTCGCGGTCGATGATCGAGAAATGCGTGGTCTCGTCATCTTCCAGCGGGGTCGGGTTGCCCGACAGCAGATCGCTCGGGGTGGCCTTCTCCGGGTGGATGGTGGCACGCAGGCCCTGGGCGTAGTCCCTGCTGGTCAGCACCTTCTGCGGGATATCCACGAAGTCCGGGTCACCCAGGAAGAAGGTGCGGTCGCGGTAGGCGCGGCGCATCGCTTCCACCACCAGATGGGTGCGGTGGGCCTGGTCCATCGACTTCAGATCCCAGCCTTCCAGGATCTGCAGCATGGCAGCCAGCGCGATGCCACCGGAGGACGGCGGCGAGGCAGTGGTGATGGTCCAGTCGCGGTACTTGAAGGCGATCGGCTCGCGCAGCTTGACCCGGTAGCCGGCCAGCTCCTCGGCGGTCCAGTGGCCGCCGGCCTGCTTGACGCCCTTGAGCAGCAGCGTGCCGGTCTCGCCGCGGTAGAACCCATCAAAGCCCTTGTCGGCCAGGCGTTCCATGGTCCGCGCCAGTTCCGGCTGGCGAAACAGGTCGCCCTCGGCGATCGGCTTGCCGTTGCGCTCGTACACCTCACGCGTGCCGGGATAGCGCTGCATGACCTCGCGCCGGGACTGATAGCCCTTGGCCATGCGGGCATACACCGGGAAGCCCTCGCGCGCGATGCGCATGGCCGGTTCCAGCGAGGTCTTCAGCGGCAGCTTGCCGTGTTTGGAGGACAGCTCCACCAGCGCTGCCGGCAGGCCCGGGATGCCGGCCGACCACGCACCATTGACCGAACGGTCGCGGTCCAGCTCGCCCTTCTTGTCCAGGAAGGCGGCCGGCGTCGCGGACTGCGGCGCGGTTTCGCGGGCATCCAGCATCACATCCTTGCCGGTGGCGGCATCGTGCAGCAGGAAGAAGCCGCCGCCGCCGAGGCCCGAGCTGATCGGCTCGACCACCGCCAGCGTGGCGGAGACCGCCACCGCGGCGTCGAACGCGTTGCCGCCCTTGGCCAGGATTTCCATGCCGGCTTCGGTCGCCAGATGGTGACCACTGGCGACGGCCACGCCATCAGGATGTTTGGCCAGGACCGCCTGCGCGGATCCGGCAGCCCAGGCACCCGGGGCCACCAGCAGGACGAGCAGCAACCAACGACGCGACATCGTTCTCATTTCGGCAGAAACTCCGTGACATACAATTCGGGATGATCGCGCTGCAGCCCGCGCAGTTTGGCGAGCAGGGCGTCCTGGGTTTCCGGAATGTCCGGATCGGGATCGATACATTCGACCGGGCAGACGACCACGCACTGGGGTTCGTCGAAATGCCCCACGCACTCGGTGCAGCGGGCCGGATCGATCACGTAGATGGTTTCACCCATCGAGATGGCCTGATTGGGGCAGGCCGGCTCACAGACGTCGCAATTGACGCAGAGCTCATTGATTTTCAGCGACATGGCGTTACTCCACGCCCGCGCCGGCGGATGAGAACCGGCCCACGCGGGCGCGCGGGCCGGTCATCGGTGACGCCCCTGCGGGCGCCACCCGGGCCGCGCACGAGGCGCGGCCGCCACTGCACGGGTTACTTGGCTTCGACGAAGATGTACTCGGCGCCGGTCGGCTGGATGATCGACTGGACGCGGGCGTTGTCGGCGGCCTTGCCGATGAAGACCACGCGCACACCCTTCATCGAGTCCGGCGAGACGTCCTTGAACACGGCCTGGATCATGTCGGCCATCTTGGCCGAGGCCGAGGAACCGAAGGCCAGCATGTTGCCCGGCTGCACGCCACGGGCGACGGCCTGGGTGGCGCTTTCGACCTGACGCTCGTACTTGGCGGCGAATTCCGGATCCGATTCCGGCGAGAGGTAGTACAGGTACGGGCTGTTGCTGATGTTGCCCATGTTCTGCACGGCCACGGCCTGCAGGTACTTCTTCCAGCCGGCATCGTCATCGGCAGCCGGGGCGACCAGCGCCTGCTGGGCTTCGACGACCGGTGCGGCCTCTTCCTTCTTGCAGGCGGTGAAGGCCAGCGCGAACGACGCGATCAACATGGCACGCATGGTGTTGTTCATGGAATTCCTCCCTTGGTGATTCTTGGTATGTATGGGTCTGACAGGTACTACGCTTGGCCCGACTTCGCTTCACGGACCTTGCGCAGCGCCTCAAGCACGGCGGACGGCACGAAGCCGGACACGTCGCCGCCCAAGCGGGCGATCTCGCGGACCAGCGAAGACGAAATGAAGCTGTGCTGCTCGGCCGGGGTCAGGAACAGCGTCTCGACCTCCGGAATCAGATGACGGTTCATGCTCGCCATCTGGAATTCGTATTCGAAATCGGAGACCGCGCGCAGGCCGCGCAGCAGCACCCCGCCCTGCACCGAGCGCACGAAATGCGCCAGCAGGGTATCGAAACCACGCACTTCCACATTGCGGTTGTGGCCCAGCGCATCGCGGGCCAGCTGGACACGCAGCTCCAGCGGCAGCGTCGGCCCCTTGGACGGACTCTGCGCCACGCCCACCACCACCTTCTCGAACAGGGGCGCAGCGCGGTTCACCAGATCGATGTGACCGTTGGTGATCGGATCGAAGGTGCCCGGGTACACGGCAATGCGGCGGTTGGCCACGGTCATACGTCAGCTACGCGTGTTGGTCTGGTGAAAGTGTAGCAGTGGCGCGCCGATACAGGGCAAAACGGACCTCCCGGGTGCCCCCCTCGCGGTGCAGCAGCCACGCCGCGGGCATCTTCGGCGCCTGATCGGTCGGCGACTCCACGTACAGCCAGGCATCGGCGGCCAGATGCGATGGCAGCCCGGCGATCACCGCCTCCCACAGCCCATCGGCAAACGGCGGATCGACGAACGCGATATCCGCCAGCGGCCCGGCCGGCTGCCGCAGCCACTGCAGCGCATCGGCCTGGACCACCGCGATCTGGTCCTGCGCCCCCAGCCTGGCGACCGACTCGCGCAACTGCCGGGACAATGCCGCATCGCGCTCGACCAGCGTTGCCTGCGCCGCCCCCCGCGACACCGCCTCCAGCCCCAGCGCCCCGCTCCCGGCGAACAGATCCAGCACCCGCGCCCCGCCCAGGCGCGGCATCAGCCAGTTGAACAGCGTCTCCCGCACCCGGTCGCTGCTGGGCCGCAGCCCCGGCGACAGCGGTACCGGCAGCTTCGTATTGCGCCAGCGGCCCCCGATGATCCGCACCTGGCCCACGGCGGCCGCCGGCTGACGGGGCTTCATGCGTGGCTCCGGGGACAGAGGGCGATGGGAGGGGCGTACGGGCGGAAACGGGTCATGGGCACGGATGGCAGGTGGTTCAGGACGACATTCTAGGCGGTCCGGTGGTTGTCTCCATCCGCGCCCCGATGCCGGAAGGAATGCAGCCACCCATGGCGTGGCTCTGCCTTCCGCACGTTCGAGCTACCCCGCCGCCCCCACACCGTAGAAAGGCAGGCGCCGTCCCGGAGGGCATGGCCTTGAATTCGGGATAATCCACCCCTACCCCTTGAGCCAGCCGCCGCGCCGGGCGCGGCAATGTCCCAAGGAGCAACACGACCCATGACCGTGCAGACCCAAAAAGAAACCCTGGGCTTCCAGACCGAAGTCAAACAGCTGCTGCAGCTGATGATCCACTCGCTGTACTCCAACAAGGAAATCTTCCTTCGCGAGCTGATCTCCAACGCGGCCGACGCCTCGGACAAGCTGCGCTTCGAAGCGCTGACCCAGCCGGACCTGCTCGAGAACGACGGCGACCTGCGCATCCGCGTCAGCTTCGATGCCACGGCCAACACCCTGACCATCGACGACAACGGCATCGGCATGAGCCGTGACGAAGCGATCGCCCACCTGGGCACCATCGCCAAATCCGGCACCGGCGACTTCCTGCGCCAGCTCTCCGGCGACCAGAAGAAGGACTCCCAGCTGATCGGCCAGTTCGGCGTCGGCTTCTACAGCGCCTTCATCGTCGCCGACCAGGTCGACGTCTACTCCCGTCGCGCCGGCCTGCCCGCCAGCGAGGGCGTGCACTGGTCCTCGCGCGGCGAAGGCGAGTTCGACGTGGAAGGCATCGACAAGCCCGAGCGCGGCACCCGCATCGTCCTGCACCTCAAGGATGACCAGCGCGACTTCGCCGATGGCTGGCGCCTGCGCGGCATCATCAAGAAGTACTCCGACCACATCGGCCTGCCGATCCAGATGGTCAAGGAACAGCACGGCGAAGACGCCACGGCCGAGATCGAATGGGAAACCGTCAACCGTGCCAGCGCGCTGTGGACGCGGCCGCGTACCGAGATCACCGACGCCGAGTACCAGGAGTTCTACAAGCACGCCGCGCACGACCACCAGGACCCGCTGGCGTGGAGCCACAACAAGGTCGAAGGCAAGCTCGAGTACACCTCGCTGCTGTACGTCCCCGGCCACGCCCCGTTCGACCTGTACCACCGCGATGCGCCCAAGGGCCTGAAGCTCTACGTCCAGCGCGTGTTCGTCATGGACCAGGCCGAGCAGTTCCTGCCGCTGTACCTGCGCTTCATCAAGGGCGTGGTGGATTCCAACGATCTCTCCCTGAACGTCTCGCGCGAGATCCTGCAGTCCGGCCCGGTCATCGATTCGATGAAGTCGGCGCTGACCAAGCGCTCGCTGGACATGCTGGAGAAGCTGGCCAAGGACAAGCCGGAGGTCTATGCCGGCTTCTGGAAGCAGTTCGGCCAGGTGCTCAAGGAAGGTCCGGCCGAAGACTATGGCAACCGCGAGAAGATCGCCGGCCTGCTGCGCTTCGCCTCCACCCATGACGACAGCGGCGAGCCCAGTGTCTCGCTGTCCGACTACGTGGGCCGCATGATCGAGGGCCAGGACAAGATCTACTTCCTGACCGGCGACAGCCACACCCAGGTCAAGGACAGCCCGCACCTGGAAGTGTTCCGCAAGAAGGGCGTGGAAGTGCTGCTGCTCACCGACCGCATCGACGAGTGGCTGATGGGCTACCTCACCGAGTTCGACGGCAAGTCGTTCGTCGATGTCGCGCGTGGCGATCTGGACCTGGGCGCGCTGGAAAGCGCCGAAGACAAGCAGGCCCAGGAAGCCGTCGCCAAGGACAAGCAGGCGCTGGTGGACCGCATCAAGACCGCACTGGGTGACGACGTCGCCGACGTGCGCGTGTCGCACCGCCTGACCGATTCGCCGGCGATCCTGGCGATCGGCGAACAGGACCTGGGCCTGCAGATGCGCCAGATCCTGGAAGCCAGCGGCCAGAAGGTGCCCGACAGCAAGCCGGTGTTCGAGTTCAACCCGGGCCATCCGCTGATCGGCAAGCTGGACCAGGAAGGCGATGCCGCGCGCTTCGACGACCTGAGCCGTGTGCTGTTCGACCAGGCCGCGCTTGCCGCGGGCGACACGCTGAAGGACCCGGCGGCGTATGTGCGCAGGCTCAACAAGCTGCTGCTGGAGCTGTCGGCGTAACGGGCGCTACGGGAGGGTGCCGGCCACAGCGGCCGGCACACCGACCGGATCAGGCCCAGCGGTCCAGCAGGGTGCCCAGCATCTCGTCCTGACGGCGGACCACCGTCGCGTTGGCGGCAAACGCCCGCGCGGCTTCCCTGGCCGTCAACACGTCCGCGATCGGCGCATTGGCGTCGTCCGGCGCGGCAACCACGGTGGCGGTGACGCCGCCTCCTGCCGCTGCTGCCTGTGCGACACCCAGCCGGGTGGTCTCCGTGACCGGCAGCCGTGCCACGTTGGAGGCGGCGGCCTGCACGCCCAGCGAGGCAGCGCGCATGCCTGAGCTGGCAATGGACATCACGCTCATCGTTCACCGTTTCGCTGTTCTGGCCGCACCCGCATGGCGCAGCCCTTCACAACCGGTAACGGCCGCATCGGCCATTACTTGAGTCCCGCCCCACCGCACCTGCACGCCCATGGGCCTTCGGGGCGCAGTGGTAGCATAGCCCTCTGATTTCAGCGTCTTTTGCCAATGCTCAGCTTCTTCCGTCGCAAAAAGCCCCAGGACGCCCCGCAAGAGGCGGCCAAGACCCAGCATTACTCCACCGAGGAGCTGGCTGCCGCGTTCCCGCAGGCCACTCCCGAGCCTGCGGCACCGCCGGCGACTGCGCCGCTGCCGCCCGTGGTGGAGACGCCTGTACCCGCTGCCGAGCCGGCCGCGCCGGTAGAGCGCGTGATCGCGCCCACGCCGGTGGTGCCTGCGCCTGTGGTTCCCGCGCCGGTTGTGCCTGCCCCTGTGGCGCCTGCCCCCGTGGTGCCTGCGCCGGTGGCCCCGGCCCCGGTTGCGCCCGCACCCGTGGTGACTGCTCCGGTCGCGCCGGAACCGATCGCACCCGCGCCTGCGGTGACCGCACCGGTTCATGCACCGATAGCACCGGTAAGCGCACCCGCGCCCGCTGTCGGCGCACCGCCGGCTGTCACCCCAGTTGCTCCGGTTGCTCCGGTTGCTCCAGCTCCGGTCACCCCGACCCTCGTGACCGAGCGCCCGACCTCCCAGGACATGGCTCCCGCCGCCGCCGGCAAGAGCGGCTGGCGCGAGCGCCTGCGCAACAGCGTGATCGCACGCAGTTTCGGCGGCCTGTTCTCGCGCAATCCCAAGCTCGATGACGACCTTCTCGACGAGCTGGAAACCGCACTGATCACCGCCGATGTCGGCGTCGGCGCGACCACCGCACTGGTGGAAGGCCTGCGCAAGCGGATGAAGGCGCGCGAGTTCACCGACGCCAATGCGCTGCTGACCGCGCTGCGCGCCGAACTGATCGCGATCCTGCAACCGGTCGCCAGGCCGCTGGTCATCGACCGCACCGCCAAGCCGTTCGTGGTGCTCACCGTCGGTGTCAACGGCGTCGGCAAGACCACCACCATCGGCAAGCTGGCCAAGCGCTTCAAGGACGACGGCCACAGCCTGATGCTGGCCGCCGGCGATACCTTCCGTGCCGCTGCCGTGGCGCAGCTGCAGGCCTGGGGCGAACGCAACGGCGTCGCCGTGGTCGCACAGGGCCAGAACGCCGATGCGGCCTCGGTCGCCTTCGATGCGCTGCAGGCCGGCAAGGCCCGCGGCACCGAAGTGCTGATCGCCGATACCGCCGGCCGCCTGCACACCCAGGCCGGCCTGATGAACGAGCTGGGCAAGATCCGCCGCGTGCTCGGCAAGATCGATTCCGATGCCCCGCACGAAGTGTTGATGGTCATCGATGGCACCACCGGCCAGAACGCGCTGTCGCAGCTGCGTCAGTTCCATGCGGCGGTCAACGTGACCGGCCTGGTGGTGACCAAGCTGGACGGCACGGCCAAGGGTGGCGTGGTGTTCGCGCTGGCCCGTGAGTTCGGCATTCCGATCCGCTTCTGCGGCATCGGCGAGCGCCCGGAAGACCTGCGCGTGTTCGATCCGGAAGCCTTCGTCGATGCGCTGCTGCCGGAAGCACTGGGCGGCTGAGCCGATGCAGCCACGCATGGCGTGGCTCTACCCTCTTCTCCGGAACCTGCATGACCCGCCAGCCTCCCGCCAGCGCCCCGGTGCCGACCGACGATCTGTTCGTCGCGCGGCTGCTGCCCTGGTTCGACGACCATGGCCGGCACGACCTGCCATGGCAGCACCCACGCAGTCCGTACCGGGTGTGGCTCTCGGAGATCATGCTGCAGCAGACCCAGGTGGGTACGGTCATCCCGTACTTCCTGAAGTTCCTCGACGTGTTCCCGACCCTGCCCGACCTGGCCGCGGCCAGCAATGATGCGGTGATGGCCCAGTGGGCCGGGCTGGGGTACTACGCGCGCGCACGCAACCTGCATGCCGCCGCACAGCGTTGCGTCGAACTGCACGACGGCGAACTGCCGCGCGATTTCGATGCGCTGCACGCGCTGCCCGGCATCGGCCGCAGCACTGCAGGCGCGATCCTGAGCCAGGCCTGGAATGATCGGTTCGCGATTCTCGACGGCAACGTCAAACGCGTGCTGACCCGCTATCACGGCATCGAGGGCTTCCCCGGCCTGCCGGTGATCGAGAAGCAGCTGTGGGCGGTGGCCGAGGCGCACGCGGCGCAGGTGCCGGCATCGCGCATGGTCGATTACACCCAGGCGCAGATGGACCTGGGCGCCAGCGTCTGCAGCCGCAGCAGGCCCGCCTGCGTGATCTGCCCGCTGCAGGCCACCTGCGTGGCGCGTCGCGAGGGCCGCACCGATCAACTGCCGACGCCCAAGCCGGGCAAGACCCTGCCCGAACGCGAGGCGGTGGCGCTGCTGCTGCGCGATGCACGCGGCCGGGTACTGCTGCAGAAGCGGCCGGACACGGGAATCTGGGCACAGTTGTGGACCCTGCCCCAGGCCGACAGCGGGGTCGCGTTGCAGGACTGGTTCGACGCGCACATTGAGGGTTCGCTGGACGATGCCGAGCCGCTACCGGTGCTGGAACACACCTTCAGCCACTACCGGCTGCACCTGCAGGTGCTGGTGGCCACGGTGCAGGGCCTGCGCAACGAGGCCGAGGGGCTGCGCTGGGTCGCTGCCGAAGAACTGGCCACGCTGGGCCTGCCGGCGCCGATCCGCAAGCTGCTGGAGACCGGTGCACCGCCCGCTCAACCCAAGCGCCGTACAATGCGGCGCGCAGCAACATCCCAAGACATCGAGTAACGCTATGCCCCGCACCGTTTTCTGCCAGTACGAACAACGCGACGCCGAAGGCCTGGACTTCGTGCCCTACCCCGGCGAACTGGGCCAGCGCATCTTCACCCACATCGGCAAGCCGGCGTGGGCCGCGTGGCTGGCGCACCAGACCATGCTGATCAACGAAAACCGGCTGTCGCCGCGTGATCCCAAGCACCGCGCGTTCCTGGAAGAGGAACTGGTGAAATACCTGTTCAGCGGTGGCGCCGAAAAGCCGGCCGGATTCGTTCCGGAGGCGTGACCGCCTCTGATACCGACCAACGGTCGGTATCGTCATGATCCGGTTGGCGGCCAGCGGCCGGCACTACCGGGTGGGTGCCTGCTGGCCTTCTTCGCGCTCCTGCAGCTGCGCCTGCCGCAGCTCCTGCTCGGAGGCGCGCAGCGCCTGGGTATCGAGCTTGCGGATGCTGCTGATGAAGCACGGCAGGTTCATCGGTCCGGGCGTGGGGTCGCGTACCAGCACCTTGTCGAAGCGGGCCGAGACACGGCCGACCCGGCTGGTCAGGCCGATCGCCGGAGCGTAGTCCAGCCCCTGGCACGGCCCGGTCAGTTCCAGCAGATAGCCTTCGCTCGGGCGCGTCCACACCGCCAGCGTGCTGTCGCCCAGTTCGGTCCAGCCTGACAGCGAACCGTACAGCGGCATGTCCTGCTGCGGCGGCCCGGCGTGGGCGCGGTAGAGATCGAGCTTCTGCGCGGTGGATAGGCGGCCGGTACTGGCGCACGCGGCCAGCCCAAGGCACAGGGCCGCGATGGCAAGGGTCTGCTTCATGACGCCTCCTGCTGGGGATTGTGCGCCGATCATGCGCCGCCCGGCGTGGTCCCGGCGAGAGGAATCCGCCGGGTGTTCAGCGCCCAGGCAGACACCGATGCCTGCTCAGACCTCGCTGTGGGCCAGGCTGTGCAGGCGCCCTTCGCGCAGCTCCAGCACGCGGTCCAGCTTGCGCGCCAGGGAGCGGTCATGGGTCACCAGCACCAGGCTGGTGTGGTGCGCGCGGTTGAGCTCCAGCATCAGCTCGAACACGGTCGCCGCCGTCTTGTCGTCCAGGTTGCCGGTCGGCTCGTCGCCGAGCACGCAGGCCGGTCGGTTGACCAGCGCGCGGGCGACGGCGGCGCGCTGGCGCTCACCACCGGAGAGCTCACCGGGCTTGTGGTCCAGGCGATGGCCCAGGCCGACCGATTCCAGCAGCGCCTGCGCACGGGTGCGCGCGTCCACCACTTCTTCGCCCCCGAGCAGCACCGGCATCATCACGTTTTCCAGCGCGGTGAATTCGGGCAGCAGGTGGTGGAACTGGTAGACGAAACCGAGCGCGCGATTGCGCAGCCGGCCGCGCTGGCTGTCGGACAGGCCGGACATGCGCTGGCCGGCCACATAGACCTCGCCCGCCGTCGGGGTATCCAGGCCGCCCAGCAGGTGCAGCAGGGTGCTCTTGCCGGCGCCGGAGGCACCGATGATCGCCACGGTTTCGCCGGCAGCCACGCGCAGGTCCAGCCCGTTGAATACGGGCGTCTGCATGCGGCCTTCGGCGTAGGTCTTGGCCAGTGCTTCGGCGCGGATGACTTCCTCGCCCAGGGTGAGTGCTTCATTCATAACGCAGGGCCTCCGCCGGCTGGGTGCGTGCCGCGCGCCAGGCGGGATACAGAGTGGCAAGGAAGCTCATGACCAGCGCCACGGCGGTGATCACGATGATGTCGGGCGTCTGCATGTCGGTCGGCAGGCCGGTGATGTAGTAGACGTCTTCCGGCAGCAGCTTGACGTTGAACAGCGTCTCGATCGCACCGAGGATGCGCTCCAGGTTCAAGGTCAGGGTGATGCCGCCGATCACGCCGAGCACGGTGCCGAAGATGCCGATCAGCGAGCCCTGCACCATGAACACCTGCATGACCCCGCCCGGGGTGAGCCCGAGCGTGCGCAGGATGGCGATGTCGGCCTGTTTGTCGGTGACCAGCATCACCTGCGAGGAGACCAGGTTGAAGGCGCCCATGGCGATGATCAGCGAGAGCAGGATGCCCATCACCACCTTCTCCATGCGCAGCGAGTGGTAGAGGTTGGCGTTCTGCTGGGTCCAGTCGCTGACGCGGTAGGCGCCGGTCAGGTTGTGGGCCAGATCGACGCCGACGTCCAGCGCCTTGTCCATGTCGTGCAGCTTCAGGCGCACGCCGGTGACACCGTCGATGCGCAGCACTTTTTCCAGATCGGCCATGTTGGCGTAGGCCACGCCGCGGTCCACCTCGTTGTAGCCGGCTTCGAAGATGCCACTGACGGTGAAGCGTTTCATGCGCGGGATCGCACCGATCGGCGTGCCCTGCACTTCCGCCAGCGTCACCAGCACGGTATCGCCGACGCCGACACCGAGGTAGATCGCCAGCTCCTGGCCGACCAGCAGGTTGTAGCTGCCCGCGGTCAGGCTGTCGAAACTGCCCTTCTTGACCTTCTGGTTGATCACCGAGACGTTCGGCTCCAGCGCCGGGTCGATGCCCTGCACGATAGCGCCCTGCACGCGGGGACCGCTGAGCATGGCCTGGATTTCGATATACGGCGCCGCGCCGGCGACACGCGGATCCTTTTTCGCCACCTCCACCGCATGCGCCCAGTCGGCCATCGGCGCGCCGTCGGTGGTGATGGTGGTATGCGCGGTCATCTGCAGCAGGCGATCGCGGATTTCCTTCTGGAAACCGCTCATGACCGCCAGCGTGGTGATCAGCACGGTCACGCCCAGCGCGATGCCGAGGATCGAGGCCATGGAGATGAAGGAGATGAAGCCGTTGCGGCGTTTGGCGCGCAGGTAGCGCAGGCCAATCGAGACAGGTATGGGTTTGAACATGCAGGTACGCCGGACAATTCAGGCTATGGTGCCACTGCAGGGGGTGAACGGGAAATGCAGTGTGCCCGGACGGCTAGTCGCAGTTCACGTGCCTGCCCCTGCGGGAGGGTATCGGGCCAGAACAAACGCCAGTGGCGGCGCCCCTCGTGCCGCCAGGCCAGCTGCACCAGCGGGCCGCGCTGCCGCATCTGCAGCTCCTCGACCGGCTCGCCATCCACCTGTGCCGGGTCTTCGTCCGCCGGAATCACGAAGACGCAACCCGGGCGGTGCGCATATCGCCACGCCTCCCACCAGGTGCCGGCCATCGCCGCCATGCCCAGCGCCAGACCCCACGGCGCGGGCAGATCAGTCGACCCCAGCGCCCAGGGCATCAGCGCCCCCATGGCGATCAGCGCGCGGTACTGCCAGCGCGAGGGATGCCACTCAAGCTGGCAGGGCGCGGATCCGGGCGATGAGGGCGGCGGGCGCGGCATGCGGGCACTCCTCGTAGCCCATGAACCAGCGCCACAACTTATCGTCCTCGCTCTCGAGCAGGAACAGGAAAACCTCGCGCTCGCCTGTCGGTGCCTGCAGCCAGCAACGGTCCAGGTAACGGCCGAACAGCTGGTCCAGCTCGCGCATGCCGCGGCGGCAACGCCAGCGCAGCTTTTTCAGTTCGGTTGCTTCGTCCATTTTCTGCGTTTCCAGATAAGGCAAAGCCACGCATGGCGTGGCTCTACCGTTTTGATCGGTTCCTGTAGAGCCACCTGGCGCGCGGCCCCACCGTTTCGATCCTTTTCTGCAGGGCCACGCAGGGCGTGGCGCTGCAGGACACCCCTGGATCAGGCGCGGCGCGCCATCATCAGCTTCTTGATCTCGGCAATGGCCAGCGCCGGGTTCAGGCCCTTCGGGCAGGTGCGCGAGCAGTTCATGATGGTGTGGCAGCGGTACAGCTTGAACGGGTCTTCCAGCTCGTCCAGGCGCGCACCGGTGTCTTCATCGCGCGAGTCGATGATCCAGCGGTAGGCCTGCAGCAGGATGGCCGGGCCCAGGTAACGCTCGCCGTTCCACCAGTAGCTCGGGCAGCTGGTCGAGCAGCACGCGCACAGGATGCACTCGTACAGGCCGTCCAGCTTCTTGCGGTCTTCCGGCGACTGCAGGCGCTCGCGATCCGGCGGCGGCGGCGTCTGGGTACGGATCCACGGCTTGATCGAAGCGTACTGCGCGTAGAAGTGGGTCAGGTCCGGCACCAGATCCTTGACCACGCTCATGTGCGGCAGCGGGTAGATCGGCACTTCGGCCTTGCCGCAGTCGGCAATCGCGCGGGTGCAGGCCAGCGTGTTGGTGCCGTCGATGTTCATCGCGCACGAACCGCAGATGCCCTCGCGGCACGAACGACGGAAGGTCAGGGTCGGATCGATCTCGTTCTTGATCTTGATCAGCGCGTCCAGGACCATCGGGCCGCAGGCGTCCAGATCGATCTCATACGTATCGGTGCGCGGATTGCTGTCGTCGTCGGGACTCCAGCGGTAGATCTTGAAGGTGCGGGTGTTCTTCGCACCGGTCTGGGCGGGGAAGTGCTTGCCCTTTCCGATCTTGGAATTCTTGGGGAGGGAAAACTCGGCCATGGCTGTTCTCGTTGGCTCAGGCGGCTCGCGCTGCGGAGCAGGCGCGGGTAGCACGGAAGATGAGGAAGTCGACACCCCCGGCCAGCGGCGCGCGCGCCACCCCACCCGTGCGGGTGGCGGCGGTCGCGAGCGCTGCGTGGACGGAGGTCATGCCGCAGGTCTCTTAGTAAACGCGCGGCTTGGGCGGGACGACGTCCACGTCCTTGCTCAGCGTGTACATGTGGACCGGACGGTAGTCGAACTCGCACTTGCCGTTTTCGTCGACGTTGACCAGCGTGTGCTTCTGCCAGTTGACGTCGTCGCGGTCCGGGAAGTCCTCATGCGCATGCGCGCCGCGGCTTTCCTTGCGCTGTTCGGCCGAGTTGATCGTCGCCACCGCGTTGAGCAGCAGGTTGTTCAGCTCGTAGGTTTCGATCAGGTCCGAGTTCCACACCAGCGAACGGTCGGAGACCTTGACGTCCTGGAAGGAGTCGAAGATCTCGGCCATCTTGCTGCAGCCCTCTTCCAGCGTCTTGCTGGTACGGAACACCGCCGCGTCGTTCTGCATGGTGCGCTGCATGCGGTCGCGGATGACCGAGGTCGGCGTGTCGCCGTTGGCGTAACGCAGCTTGTCGAGCAGGCCCAGGGCCTTGTCGCACGCATCGGACGGCAGGGTCTTGTGCGGTGCGCCGGACTTGATGGTGTCGGCACAGCGGTTGGCCACCGCACGGCCGAACACGACCAGATCCAGCAGCGAGTTCGAGCCCAGGCGGTTGGCGCCGTGCACGGACACGCAGGCCGCTTCACCGATGGCGTACAGGCCCGGCACGACCGCATCGGGGTTGTCGCCGACCTTGCGCACGACTTCGCCGTGGTAGTTGGTCGGGATGCCTCCCATGTTGTAGTGCACGGTCGGGATGACCGGGATCGGCTGCTTGTGCACGTCCACGCCGGCGAAGATGCGGGCGCTTTCAGCGATGCCCGGCAGCTTGTCGTCGATGACGCCCGGGCCGAGGTGGGTCAGGTCGAGCAGGATGTGATCCTTGTGCTCGCCGACGCCGCGGCCTTCGCGGATCTCGATGGTCATCGAACGCGACACCACGTCGCGCGACGCCAGATCCTTGTAGTGCGGTGCATAGCGCTCCATGAAGCGCTCGCCGTTGCTGTTGCGCAGGATGCCGCCTTCGCCGCGCACGCCCTCGGTGATCAGGCAGCCCGCGCCGTAGATACCGGTCGGGTGGAACTGCACGAACTCCATGTCCTGCATCGGCAGGCCGGCACGCATGACCAGACCGCCGCCGTCGCCGGTGCAGGTGTGGGCCGAGGTGGCGCTGAAGTAGGCGCGGCCGTAGCCGCCGGTGGCCAGCACCACGCCGTGGGCGCGGAACAGGTGCAGCGAACCGTCGGCCATGTCCAGCGCGAGCACGCCGCGGCAGACGCCTTCGTCATCGAAGATCAGGTCGAGCGCGAAGTATTCGATCATGAAGCGCGCGTTGTGGGCCAGCGACTGCTGGTACAGCGTGTGCAGCATGGCGTGGCCGGTACGGTCGGCGGCGGCGCAGGTGCGCTGCGCGGACGGGCCTTCGCCGTACTTGGTGGTCATGCCGCCGAACGGGCGCTGGTAGATCTTGCCATCTTCGGTACGGCTGAACGGCACACCGTAGTGTTCCAGTTCGATGATGGCCGGGATCGCTTCGCGGCACATGTACTCGATGGCGTCCTGGTCACCCAGCCAATCCGACCCCTTGATGGTGTCGAAGAAGTGGTAGCGCCAGTCGTCTTCGCCCATGTTGCCCAGCGCGGCGGAAATACCGCCCTGCGCGGCCACGGTGTGCGAGCGGGTCGGGAAGACCTTGGTCAGACAGACCGTCTGCAGGCCCTTGGCGGCAAGGCCGAACGTGGCGCGCAGGCCAGCACCGCCGGCGCCGACCACGACCATGTCGTACTTGTGTTCCGTAATCTTGTAAGCGGACATCTAATCTGGATTCCTGTCTTGGTGCCTGGACTCAGGCGACGCCGAGCGCGATGCGGGCGACCGCAAAAACACTGACGATCCCGCCGAGCACGGCGATGAACTTCACCGTGGTCTGCAGCGCCAGGGCCAGCAGCGAATTGTGGATGTAGTCTTCCAGCACGACCTGCAGGCCGAGCTGGGCATGCCAGAACATCGCGACCAGGAAGCCGACCAGCAGCACCGCGTTCCACGGCTTGGACACCGCGTCGGTGGCGGTCACGTAATCGGCGCCGATCAGGCTCAGCACGAAGACCAGGAACCAGATCGTCAGGCCGACCAGCGCGGTGGCGGTCAGGCGCTGCAGCACGAAATGCTCGGTGCCGGTCTTGGCGGCGCCCAGGCCTCGCACGTTCTTCAGCGGGGTACGGTACTTGTTCATGCGGCCGCTCCCATGAAGACATAGGCCCAGATCAGGGCGGTGATCACCAGGCTGGCGAAGACCGAGACCCAGCTGCTGCGCACGAAGGCGGGAATGGAGAAGCCGATCGCGAAGTCCTGCACGATATGGCGGATGCCATTGCACAGGTGGTAGGCGAAGGACCAGCTCCAGGCGAACAGGAACAGCTTGCCGTACCAGCTGCCGGCATGGCCGGTGAAGCAGTTCCAGGATTCAGGGCCCATCATCAGGGCGAGCAGGCCGCCGGCGATGATCAGGGCTCCAACAGACAGAAAGATGCCGGTGGCTCGATGCAGGATCGAGGTGGCCATCTGAATCTGCCAGCGATACACCTGAAGGTGCGGGGAAAGGGGACGTTCTCTGGCGGCCATTCGCTGGGCTCGTTGTCTCGGCTGGGCGGCGCAATGCCGCGTTGGCTCAATGCTGATCAGAAATCGATGCAGCGTCCGTTTTTTTCCCAATCTCCGTACCGCACCGGATCAAGTCCGCCGCGGCCGCCGATTTCCAAAGGCAATGCCTCGGTCTCGGGAAGCGGCTGCTTCTCCGGTACCAGCGTGCCTTCAGCTTCAGAATCTGGAGTGGGGGGTGTTTGGCCTATCATGGGTGTTCTCGCAACGCACAAATTTTAGACCCCGTTCACGTGCCTGACAACCTGCCCTCCGATTTCGCCGGCTTTTCGCGCCTTCCCGGTCACCAGCTGCTCAGCCTCAGCGGTGCCGATGCGGCCGCGTTCGCCCATGCCCAATTCTCCAGCGATGTGACCGCCCTGCCACTGCGGCATTGGCAGTGGAGCGCCTGGCTGACCGCCAAGGGCCGCACCATTGCTGTGTTCCAGCTGTTGCGGCTGGACGAGGAGCGCATCGTGCTGCTGCTCGCCGACGGCGATGCCGATGCGATTGCGTCGCAGTTGCAGCGTTTTGTATTCCGCCGCAAGGTCCGGATCGAGGTGCGCAACGACCTGGCCGTGGTGGCGAGCTTCACCGCCCCCGAAGCGGCCTCCGGCGCCGCGATTGCGCAACTTGGTGGCGAAACCGTGGAATTGGACCTGGGCAGCGATGCGCTTCCGCGCAGCCTGCGGATCGGTGCCGCCGATGCCGTGGCCGCCGCCGCGGACAGCACGGATATCGCACTGGCCTGGCGCCAGTCCGACCTGCGCTATGGGCTGCCGCGACTGGACGCCGATCAGCGTGAACAGTGGACGCCGCAGCAGTTGGGGCTGGACCGCCTGAACGGGTACAGCGTCAAGAAGGGCTGCTACCCGGGCCAGGAAATCGTGGCCCGCACCCATTTCCTGGGCAAGGCCAAGCGCGCCCTGCAGCTGCTGCGGGTCGTGGAGGGCACGACCAGCGGCACGCAGGTGCAGCAGAACGCGGCGGCGATCGGCACGGTCGCCTCGGTGGCCGGTGACCTGGCCCTGGCGGTGCTGCCGCTGGAGATCGCGCCCGAACCGTTGACGGTCGGCGGGGTCGACGCCGCCCACCTGCCGTTGCTGGACGGCCTGGCGCGATAACCGGCATCGACCGTTGGTCGATGCGGCACGCCATGAACGTTGATGGATGTGCGTGGAGCCGGCCAGCGGCCGGCACTACCTGATCTGGCGGCACTGCCTGATCTGGCGGCACTGCCGGATTCGCGGGGCACCGGTAGTGCCGGCCGCTGGCCGGCAACCCCCGTAACCCGTCCGCGCGTTACGCGTCCTTCAAGCGCTCGCCGGTCCCTGCATCGAAGAAATGCAGGCCCTGCGGATGGATCGCCACGCGGATCGGCTCGCCGACCGACGGCAACGCCTGCGGCGCCACGCGCATCACCAACGGCTGGCCGCCGCTGGTCATGTTGACGAAGATCTCATTGCCGACCGGCTCGATGCCGTCGATCATCGCCTCGAATGCCGTCGCATCCCCGGCCGCAGCCGGCTGCAGATGCTCCGGGCGCACGCCCACGGCGATCGCCTTGCCGACCCACGCCGGATCGATCCGGGCCTGGCCCAGCGGCGCGGTCAGTGCAGTGTCCTGCACGGCATAGCCGCTGTCGGTGTGCTGCAGGGTGCCGCGCAGCACGTTCATCGCCGGGCTGCCGAGGAAGCCGGCCACGAACAGATTGGCCGGACGGTCGTACAGCGCCATCGGGGTATCGATCTGCTGGATCACGCCATCCTTGAGCACCACGATCCGCTGGCCCAGGGTCATCGCTTCGACCTGGTCGTGGGTCACGTAGATCATCGTGGTGCCGAGCTTGCGATGCAGCTGCGCGATTTCCGTGCGCACGCTGTGGCGCAGCTTGGCGTCCAGGTTGGACAGCGGCTCATCCAGCAGGAACACCGCCGGCTCGCGCACCAGCGCACGGCCCAGCGCGACGCGCTGACGCTGGCCACCCGACATCGCCTTGGGCAGCTTGTCGAGCATGTCGGTCAGGCCGAGCGTTTCGGCCGCCTCGCCCACCCGCTTGCTGATCGTGGCCTTGTCGTGCCCCCGCAGCTTCAGACCGAAGGCCAGGTTCTCGGCCACGGTCATGTGCGGGTAAAGCGCATAGCTCTGGAACACCATGGCGATGTCGCGATCCTTGGGCGCCACGTCGTTGACCACGCGGTCGCCGATCGTCAGCGTGCCGCCACTGATTTCTTCCAGGCCGGCGACCATGCGCAGCAGTGTGGACTTGCCACACCCCGACGGCCCCACCAGCACCATCAATTCACCATCGGCCACTTCGAAGGTCGCGCCCTGCACGGCCACCTGACCGTTGTCGTAGACCTTGCGAACGCCCTGCAACTGCACTTTTGCCATATCACCATTCCAGTCCGCCCGGTCTCCGGGCTGTTATGCGGAACTGCCTTCGGCCCTCCCGATGGCAGGTCGATGGCGTGGTGCCGCATGACGGCGACCACTGCAATCGAATACAGTCTGCGCATTCTGCCATGTAAACGTTTTCACGTGGCACTATCCGATAGTCGGCCGTGATCGGGCTGCCCGGGAGGATGCGATATCTCCCACGGTACCCGGTTGGCAGGCCATCATGCCGGGCGGAATCCATGGGGCGTGCTGCACCTGCAACAAGCAGACAACGGACTCCGCCCGACCCCCGAGAACATAGACGAGAAGCGATTGACAACGATGTCACCCGGATCTGAAACTCGAGCGATGCACGACACCCTTTTCCTGTTTGGCGCCACAGGTGACCTGGCCCAGCGCTACCTGTTCCCCTCGCTGCTGCGATTGCTGGGCGACGGTCTGCTCCCCGAGGACTTCAAGGTCCGTGCGCTGGCGCTGTCGCCGCACGATACCGAAGCCTTCCGCGAGATCCTGCGCCCGCGCCTGCAGCAGGCCATGCCGATGGCCAGCCAGGACGACATCCACTCGCTGCTGCAGCGCATCGACTACCGCTCGGTGGATCTGCGCAATCCAGACTCGGTGGCCGAATCGGTCAGCGATCTGGTCGACCGCCACTGCGTGAGCTACCTGGCCATTCCGCCGGGCCTGTACATCTCCACCTGCGAAGGGCTGGCCAAGGGCGGCGCGTTGGCCGCTCCGCACCGCCTGATGCTGGAGAAGCCGATCGGCAGCGACAGTGCCAGCGCCGAGGAGATCATCTCCACCATCGGCCAGTGGATCGACGAAGACCGCGTGTTCCGTCTGGATCACTATCTGGGCAAGGCCGCGGTGCAGAACCTGATCGCGCTGCGCTTCGGCAACACGCTGCTCGAGGCGGTGTGGAACCGCAACTACATCGAATCGGTGCACATTCTGGTCGCCGAGAGCGAGGGCGTGGACGGTCGCGATGCCTACTACGCCCGCTCCGGCGCGCTGCGCGACATGGTCCAGAGCCACATCCTGCAGTTGCTGTGCCTGGTCGCGATGGAGCCGCCGGCCTCGCTGGAAGCCGACCGCATCCGCGATGAAAAGGTCAAAGTGCTGCGCGCCCTGCGCCCGCTCACCGCCAAGCACGCCGCACGCGACAGTGTCCGCGGCCGCTACACCGCCGGCACCATCAACGGCCAGCCCGCGCAGGCCTACCAGCCGCCGGAAGGCAGCGATGTGGAAACCTTCGCCGGGGTCACCGCGCATATCGACAACTGGCGCTGGTCCGGCGTGCCGTTCCATCTGGTCACCGGCAAGCGCCTGGCCGAGCGCACCACCCGCGTGGTGGTCACGCTGAAGCCGGTCACCCACTGGCTGTTCGAGCGCCCGCACCGCCGCAACGCCACCCCGAACCGCATCACCTTCCAGCTGCAGCCGCAGGAAAACATCGAGCTGGGCCTGATGAGCTCGCTGGCCGGCCCGGAATGGGGCGCGCTGGAGCTGCATCCGCTGGAACTGGAACTGTCCGTGCCGACCGGCCTGCACCGTCGCATTGCTTACGAACGCCTGTTCCTGGATGCGTTCAACGGCAACCATGCGCTGTTCGTGCGCGATGACGAAGTGCGCGCCGCCTGGGCCTGGATCGACAGCGTCAGCGACGCGTGGAAGGAAGCCAAGCTGCCGCTGCAGCCCTACCCCGCCGGCGAGTGGGGTCCACGGGAAGCCACCGGCTTCCTGCCCGCCGACGCCGAAGCCGAGGCCGACGCTGCCCACGGTGGCCAGGCATGACGGCGTTGTCCCAGCCGGTCCTCGTCGCAGATATCGGAGGTACCAACGCACGCTTCGCCCTGGCCGATACCTCGCTGGCCGCGCCGCTGCAGCAGGACAGCATCCGCGAGTTCGCGGTCGCTGATTTCCCCTCGCTCGGCGAGGCCGCACGCCACTATCTGGAGCAGATCGGGGCGGAGGCCAAGCGCGGCGTGTTCGCCGTGGCCGGCCGCGTCGACGGTGACGAGGCGCGCATCACCAATCACCCGTGGGTGATCTCGCGCATGCGCACCGCGCACATGCTCGGCTTCGACGAACTGCACCTGATCAACGACTTCGCCGCCCAGGCGATGGCGATTTCGCTGCTGCAGCCGCAGGACGTGATCCAGGTCGGCGGCGCGGCGTGGGTGCCGGGCAAACCCGGCCAGCCGCGCAACTATGCGGTGATCGGCCCGGGCACCGGGCTGGGCGTGGGCGGGCTGATCCTGCGCCACGGCCGCTGCTACCCGCTGGAAACCGAAGGCGGCCACGTCAGCTTCCCGCCGGGCACGCCGGAGGAAATCCGCATCCTGGAAATCCTCTCCGAGCAGTTCGGCCGTGTCTCCAACGAGCGCCTGATCTGCGGCCCGGGCCTGGTCAACATCCATCGCGCCGTGTGCGAGATGGCCGATATCGATCCGGGCCAGCTGCAGCCGGTGGACGTCACCGCGCGTGCGCTGCACGGCGACCCGCAGGCGATGCGCACCGTGGATGTGTTCTGCGCGGTGTTCGGCGCGATCGCCGGCGACCTGGTGCTGATGCAGGGCGCATGGGACGGCGTGTTCCTGACCGGCGGCCTGGTGCCGAAGATGCTCGATTCGCTGCAGCACTCCGGCTTCCGCCAGCGCTTTGAACACAAGGGCCGCTTCTCTTCGATCATGTCCAAGGTGCCGTCACTGGCGGTGATGCACCCCAGCCCCGGCCTGCTCGGCGCGGCCGCATATGCGGCGGATGTGGAACGCGATCTGCCGGGAGGCACCGCATGACTACCCTGGATACGTCCGACCGTTTCACCCTGGTCCGCCACGGCGATGCCGATGGCTGGATCGAAGCCGTGGCCGCCGAAATGGCCGCCGAGCTCAACCGCGACATTGCCGAATTCGGCCGCGCGCGCATGCTGCTGTCCGGTGGCACCACGCCGGCGCCGATCTACCAGGCGCTGGCCGAGCTGGACGTTCAGTGGGACCGGGTGGAAGTGAGCCTGGTCGATGAGCGCTGGCTCTCGCCGCAGGATCGCGACAGCAATGCCTGGCTGGTGAAGGAGAGCTTCCTCACCCGTGCCGAAGGCGCACATTTCGATCCGCTGGTGCGGGTCGGCAAGCCGCTGCCCGAGTGCGTCTACAGCGCCAACCTGCAGGCCCAGCACAGCCAGCGGCCCTGCCTGAGCGTGCTCGGCATGGGCAATGACGGCCACACCGCCTCGCTGTTCCCGGGCTCGAAGGATCTGACCCGCGCACTGGAGAGCACCCTGCCCTACGCGGCGCTGGATGCCACCGGCTGCCCCGGTGCGAACCAGTGGCCGCTGCGCATCACCCTCACGCCACACGGCCTGAAGCAGAGCCGCCAGCGCCTGTTGCTGCTGCGTGGCAAGCAGAAGCTGGAAGTGCTCAAGCACGCGCTGGAAAGCAACAATCCGCAGCTGTATCCCATCCTCAACGCGATCGATCTCGACGGCGCGAAACTGCGCGTCCACTGGTGTGACTGAGTTGCCCCGGTGTTGTTCCGTTCGCCTTCTCATAGCCGGTAGCCAATGAGCCTGCATCCCAAACTCCATGCCATCACCGAGCGCATCGTCCAGCGCAGCGTCGCCTCCCGCACCGCCTACCTGGCCGGTGTCGACGCAGCGCTGCGCGACGGCCCGTTCCGTTCGCGCCTGAGCTGCGGCAATCTCGCCCACGGGTTCGCCGCATGCGGCCCGACCGACAAGTCGCGCCTGCGCGGCGGCGTGACGCCCAACCTGGGCATCATCACCGCGTACAACGACATGCTCTCGGCGCACCAGCCGTTCGAGCACTACCCGGAGATCCTGCGCGAAACCGCGCGCGCGCTCGGCGCGACCGCACAGGTTGCCGGTGGCGTGCCGGCGATGTGCGACGGCGTCACCCAGGGCCGCGGCGGCATGGAGCTGTCGCTGTTCTCGCGCGACGTGATCGCCCAGTCGACCGCGATCGGGCTGAGCCATGACATGTTCGACGCCAGCGTCTACCTCGGCGTCTGCGACAAGATCGTGCCGGGCCTGCTGATCGGCGCGCTCGCCTTCGGCCACCTGCCGGCGATCTTCCTGCCCGCCGGACCGATGACCCCGGGCATTCCGAACAAGCAGAAGGCCGAAGTGCGCGAGCGCTATGCGGCCGGCCAGGCGACCCGCGAGGAACTGCTGGAAGCCGAAGCCGCTTCGTACCACGGCGCCGGCACCTGCACCTTCTATGGCACCGCCAACTCCAACCAGACCCTGCTCGAGGCGATGGGCGTGCAGCTGCCGGGCGCCTCGTTCGTCAATCCGGATACGCCACTGCGCGATGCACTGACCCGCCAGGCGGCCGTGCGTGCGCTGGAGATCAGCGCGCTGGGCGACGACTTCCGTCCGCTCGGCCGCCTGATCGACGAACGCGCGATCGTCAACGCCGTGGTCACCCTGATGGCCACCGGCGGCTCGACCAACCACACCATCCACTGGATCGCAGTGGCGCGTGCGGCCGGCATCGTGCTGACCTGGGACGACATGGACCAGCTCTCGCAGCTGATCCCGCTGCTGGCCCGCGTATATCCGAACGGCGAAGCCGACGTGAACCGCTTCGCTGCCGCGGGCGGCACCGCGTTCGTGTTCCGTGAGCTGATGGAGGCCGGCCTGATGCACGCCGACCTGCAGACCGTGGCCGAAGGCGGCATGCCGCAGTACGGCCAGGAGCCGGCATTGCGCGACGGCAAGCTGACCTACATCGATGGCGTGCGCGAGAGCGCCGATCCGGATGTGGTGCGTGGCGTGGCCAATCCGTTCGAGTCGCAGGGCGGCCTGCGCCTGCTGCGCGGCAATCTCGGTCGCTCGCTGATCAAGCTGTCGGCGGTGAAGCCGGAGTTCCGCACGATCGAAGCGCCCGCGGTGGTGGTCGATGCGCCGCAGGTGCTGAACAAGCTGCACGCGGCCGGCGTGCTGCCGCACGATTTCGTTGCGGTGGTCCGTTACCAGGGTCCGCGCTCCAACGGCATGCCGGAGCTGCATTCGCTGGCGCCGCTGCTGGGCCTGCTGCAGAACCAGGGGCGCCGGGTGGCGCTGGTCACCGATGGTCGTCTGTCGGGCGCCTCGGGCAAGTTCCCGGCGGCGATCCACATGACGCCGGAAGCGTCGCGTGGGGGACCGCTGGCGCGGGTGCGCGAGGGCGACATCATCCGTCTGGATGGCGAGGCCGGCACACTGGAACTGCTGGTGGATGCGGCGGAGTTCGCGGCACGCGAGCCGGCGCCGAACACGGCACCGGCGGGGCACGATCTGGGCCGCAACCTGTTCGCGACGAGCCGCCGTCTGGTGGGTCCGGCCGATCAGGGCGCGATGTCGATTTCGTGCGGACCGGCGGCCGATGACGGCAGCATCTGGAATTACGATGCGGAATATGAGCTTGGGCACGATGCGGCGGCTGCGGATGCGCCGCATGAGGCGAAAGACGCCTGAGCTGACGCGGCGGTGGATTTCCTGGTTGAGGCAGCGGGATGGCCCCAACCAGGACGCGCCGTGAACCCATCCATGGGGGCTCGTCAGCGCCATCCATGGCGCTGTAACGGTCCTGGTTGGGGCCATCCCGCTGCCTCCCGACACATTCCGGCGCGTCGTTCGCGCTGCAGATATTGATGAAAAGAAGGATTGGAAACGCATGAGCATCGCCGAACATCAGAAACGCGCTGAAACCCTGTTGACCGCTGCCGGCATTCTGCCGGTGGTGACGGTGCATACGCTGGATCAGGCCCGTGCGGTCAGTGCGGCATTGCTGGAGGGCGGACTGCCGGCGATCGAGCTGACGCTGCGGACGCCGGTGGCGATGGAGGCGCTTGCCATGCTCAAGCGCGAGCTGCCGGATGTGGTGGTGGGTGCGGGCACGGTGTTGACCGTGGAGCAGATGCAGCAGTCCATCGATGCGGGGGCGGATTTCCTGGTCACGCCGGGTACGCCGACGCACATGGCCGATGCGTTGGCGCAGGCGCCGTTGCCGGTGGTTCCGGGCGCGGCCTCGCCGACGGAGATGCTGGCGCTGTATGCGCGCGGCTTCCGGGTGTGCAAGTTGTTCCCGGCCTCGGCCGTGGGCGGGCTGGCGATGATCAAGGGTCTGGCCGGTCCGATTCCGGACCTGAAGCTGTGCCCGACCGGGGGCATCACCGAAGATACGGCGGCCGAGTACCTGGAGCAGAAGAACGTGGTCTGCATCGGCGGTTCGTGGATGGTGCCAGGCGGTTGGATCGAGCGTGGCGAGTGGGACAAGGTGCGCGAGAGTGCGGCCCAGGCCGCGAAGATCGTGGCGCAGGTGCGCGCGCATTGAACGAAAACGCCCGGGCATGCCCGGGCGTTTTTTCATCTGCCGCCAGCGCGCGGGTTACATCGGGCGTGCCGGATCCACCAGGCCGTACTGGCTGGCCATGCGCGCGAGCGCGATGTTGTCGTTGATCCCCATCTTCTCGAACAGGCGCGCCTTGTGCGTGTTGACGGTCTTCGCGCTGAGGCTCAGGCGCTTGGCGATGTCTTCCTGGCGCAGGCCCTGGGTGAGCAGCAGGGCCACTTCCAGCTCGCGCGGGGACAGGGTGTCGAACGGCGAGTGGTTGCCTTCCACGTTCGACAGCGCCAGGTTCTGCGCGATGCTGTTGCCCAGATAACGGCGACCGAGCGCGGCGTCGCGCACGGCACGCAGCAGTTCCTGTGCATCGCAGGCCTTGCCGATGTAACCGGAGGCACCGGCTTCGAGCAGGCGCTTGGGCATGGGGCCATCTTCAAGGACGGAGACGATCACCACGCGGGTGCCGTGATCGCCACGGACCACGCGTTCGGTGACCTCCATGCCGCTCACGCCCGGCAGGTGCAGATCGCACAGCACGACGTCGGGCCGCAGGCGGCGGATATCCGGCAGCGCATCTTCACCGCTCTCCGCCTCACCGACCACCTCGATGTCGGTCTCGTTGGAGAGGATCATCTTCATGCCGGTACGCACCAGGGCATGATCGTCCACCAGATACACTCGAATCGTCATCCGCCAACCTCGTCAAACACTGTGAACGGGGGCAAGCCTAGCTGCGGGATGTGTCGATCACAAGGAACCCGGTTCCCCGTCATCGCGTTCTGCTCCGCGCATCACAGACGTACTGTCCTGCCCCTCCCCCTATGCCTCTCATCCTAGTCTGTTCCAAAGAAACAGCCTATCGATGCGGCCCCCTTTCATGCCGTTTTCGGCCAGTTTACCGCCGTAATGCTCTCAGTGGCGGTGCCGCCAGGGATGGCGGCGGCGGAACATGACCAGGAAGCACCCTACCACCCAGACCAGGGCAGCACACCAGCCGGCCAGGATGTCGGAGGGGTAATGGACCCCGAGGTAGACCCTCGAGAGGCTCACCAGCACCGCGAAGGTCACCGCCGACAGGGCCACCGGCCAACGCCAGCGGGTGTTCCAGGCCAGCAGCACCAGGGTGGCGGCCAGGGTCATCGAGCCCATCGCGTGGCCGCTGGGGAAGCTGAAGGTGCTTTCCGGGGCGATCGATTCCCACAGGCTGGGGCGGTCGCGCTGGAAGAAGCGTTTGCTGCCCAGGTTCAGCAGGGCCGAGCCGACGAAGCAGATCGCCACGAAACTGGCTTCGCGCCAGCGTCTGCGCCAGACCAGCAGGGACACGATCAGCACGTCGGCCGGGATCAGGAACCACTCATAGCCCAGCTTGGAGAGCAGCACGAAGAACGCGTCCAGCCCCGGCGAATGCAGGCCATGCATCTTCCAGAGCAGGGGCGCGTCGAAGTAGATCGATTCCAGTTCGTGGACTTCATCGGCCAGCGCGACGAATCCGGCCAGCGGCAACAGCACGCCGACGAACAGCAGCACGAAGCGCCAGGCGTTGCGGCCCATCCAGTGGCGGAACCCGGCCGCCTGCTCCGGGGCGGCCAGCACCGCCGGCTTATCCCGCGCGTCGGACATAGGTCCGTTCGACATACGCGTCGATCAGCGCCACGAAGTCCTGCGCGATGTTGTCGCCGCGCAGGGTCACCGTCTTCTCACCGTCCACGAAGACCGGTGCGGCCGGGGTTTCGCCGGTGCCCGGCAGCGAGATGCCGATGTTGGCGTGGCGCGATTCGCCCGGCCCGTTGACGATGCAGCCCATGACCGCCAGGGTCATGCTTTCCGCACCGGGGTGGCTCACTTTCCAGACCGGCATCTTCTCGCGCACGTGGTTCTGCACGACCTTGGCCAGTTCCTGGAAGAACTCGGAGGTGGTCCGGCCGCACCCGGGGCAGGCCGTGACCAGCGGCGTGAAGGCCCGCTGCCCGGTGGTCTGCAGCAGTTCCTGGGCGACGATCACCTCGGCCGTGCGCGACTGGCCCGGCTCGGGCGTCAGCGAGATACGGATGGTGTCGCCGATGCCTTCCTGCAGCAGCACCGCCAGCGCCGCCGAGGAGGCGACGATACCCTTGCTGCCGATGCCGGCTTCGGTCAGGCCCAGGTGCAGCGCGAAATCCGAGCGCTGGGCCAGGTCGCGGTACACCGCGATCAGCTCCTGCACGCCACTGACCTTGGCCGAGAGCACGATGCGATCGCGCGGCAGGCCGAGCTCGACCGCGGTTTCAGCCGAATCCAGCGCCGAACGGATCAGTGCTTCGCGCAGCACGCGGCCGGCATCCCAGGGCTGTGCGCGCTGGCTGTTCTCATCCATCAGGCGCGCGGCCAGGGACTGGTCCAGCGAGCCCCAGTTGGCGCCGATGCGGACCGGCTTGTTGTAGCGGATCGCGAACTCGATCAGCTGCGCGAACTGGGTGTCCTTCTTCTTGCCGAAGCCGACGTTGCCCGGGTTGATCCGGTACTTGGCCAGGGCCTCGGCGCAGGCCGGTTCCTGGGTCAACAACTGGTGGCCGTTGTAGTGGAAGTCGCCGATCAGGGGGACGTCGATCCCCATCATCCGCAGCTTCTCCACGATCCGCGGGATGGCCGCGGCCGACTCGGGATTGTTGACGGTCAAGCGCACCATCTCCGAACCCGCCCGCCACAGTTCGGCCACCTGCTTCACGCTGGAGGCGACATCGGCGGTGTCGGTGTTGGTCATCGACTGCACCACCACGGGATGGCCGCCACCCACGACCACGCCGCCGATATGGACAGGCTGGGTCTGGCGGCGGGCCCACACGGCGGAGTCGGCGGGTTGGGTCGGTCGGGTCACGGCGTCATGCATCCGCCTATTTTAGCGCGCCAGGCGCACGCTGAGGTGCTTGCCGTTGCTTGCCGCTCATCTTCAGCGCTGCCGCTGGGTGGCCCCGCCGCGATGCGGCCGATTGTCGCAGGCAGGCGTTGGCGGGAGCGCATACGATGTGCGGACATGACCGGTACCGACGCCCCCTTCCTCCGCACCCTGTGCAGCCTGCGCTGGCTGGCCGTGGCCGGCCAGGCCGCGACCATCCTGGTCGCCACCTCGGTGCTGGGACTGGAACTGCCGCAATTGCCGCTGTGGGCCGGCGTTGCCGCGCTGACCCTGTTCAACCTGTACGCGCAGCTGCGTGTCCAGGGCCCCGATACCGCGCCGGTCACCGCGTTCGGCCACATCCTGGTGGATGTCACCGTGCTGACCTGGATGGTGGGCTGGAGCGGCGGCATCGCCAATCCCTTCGGCTCGCTGTTCCTGATCCTGATCGCGCTGGCCGCGCTCGCCCTGCCCCTGCGCTGGACCCTGGCGGTGGCGGCGGCCTGCCTGATCGGTTACGCGGTCAGCGGCGTGTTCGGCCTGCCGCTGCCGAGCGGCTACTTCACCGGCGCGCAGATGCAGCAGTGGGGCGTGGTCTGCAACTTCCTGCTGTCGGCGACCGTGGTGCTGGTGTTCGCGACCCGGCTGGCGATCGCCCTGCGCCAGCGCGAGCATGAGCTGGCGATGCTGCGCGAACGCTTCGTGCGCAACGAGGGCATCGTCGCGCTGGCCACCCACGCCGCCTCGGTCGCCCACGAACTCAACACGCCGCTGGCGACCATGACCCTGCTCGCCGATGACATTGCCGACCAGACCGAAAGCAGCGAGGTCCGCGATGACGTGGAAACCCTGCGCGAGCTGCTGGTGCAGTGCCGTGAGCGCGTGCTGGCGCTCGCCCGCCCGGCCGCCGGCGATGCGCCGGGCCGCGACGCGGTGACCCTGCCGCAGGTGCTGGAACAGTGGCGGCTGGTGCGGCCCACCATCGCGCTGCATCGCAATGAAGATGCGCCGCTGACCCTGCCGCTGGACCCGGGCATCGGCCACCTGCTGATGGTGCTGCTCAACAACGCCGCCGACGCCGGCGAGAAGGCCGACCGACCGCAGGTGGATCTGACGCTGCGCATCGAAGGCGACGATCTGATCGGCGAAGTGCGCGATTACGGCCACGGCTTCGACGCGCGCCAGGCGGTGCTGCCCGGCACGCTGTTCAACAGCGGCAAGACCGACGGCATGGGCGTCGGCCTGGCCCTGTCCCACGCCACCATCGAACGCCTGGACGGCGAGCTGTGGATGCGCCCGGCCAAGGGCGCCGGCACCCGCGTCGGCTTCCGCCTGCCTCTGTCCCCACGGGAGACTTCCGCATGACCACCTTCACTCCGGCCCCCGGTCTGGCCAGCCATGGCCTGCTGGTCGACGACGACGAACTCTATCTGCGCACGCTGCAGCGCAGCCTGGCCCGCAAGGGACTGGAAACCGTGACCGCCAGCGACACCGCCTCGGCGCTGCTGCTGGCCCGGCAACAGCCGCCGGCCTACGCGTTGATCGATCTCAAGCTCGGCACCGAATCCGGCCTCGCCCTGATCCAGCCGCTGCGCGCCCTGCGCGAAGACATGCGGATCCTGCTGGTGACCGGCTATGCCAGCATCGCCACCGCGGTGGAGGCGATCAAGCTCGGCGCGGACGACTACCTGCCCAAGCCGGCCACGGTGCCGATGATCCTGCGCGCGCTCGGCGAAGAAGACGATGGCCCTGCCGACGATGGCGACATGGAGCCGCCGGATGCGATGACGCCGATCAGCCGGCTGCAGTGGGAACACATCCAGCAGGCGATGCATGAGACCGGTGGCAACGTCTCCGCCGCTGCGCGCCTGCTCGGCATGCACCGGCGCTCGCTGCAGCGCAAGCTGGCCAAGCGGCCGAGCCCGGAGCGCGACCCGAGCCGGTGAAGCGTCCTTCCCACCACACGACACGAGACAGAAACGGCGACCCGAAGGTCGCCGTTTTTGTTTACGGAGGCCGCAACACAGAACCGCCGGACAGGCCGGCGGTTCGTGATGGCACAGCAAGAGACGATGCTCAGCCCTTGAGCCGGCCCAGCAGCTCCAGCGTCACCGGGTCGGTGATCGCATGCGCCTGGCCCTGCAGCGCGGGCAGCAACTGGCTGGCCAACTGCTTGCCCAGCTCCACGCCGAACTGGTCGAAGGCGTTGATGTTCCAGATCAGCGACTGCACGTACACGGCGTGTTCGTACATCGCGATCAGCGACCCCAGCGACTGCGGGGTCAGCGCGTCGAGCAGGATCAGCGTGCTCGGGCGGCCGCCGGGATACTCGCGATGCGGATCATCGCTGCCCTGGCCGTTGGCCAGCGCTTCGGTCTGCGCCAGCAGGTTGGCCATCAGCGCCTGGTGGTTGAGCACGTAGGTATCATCGTTGTGAACGCAGCCGATGAAATCGGCCGGGATCACGCTGGTGCCCTGGTGCAGCGCCTGGAAGAAGCTGTGCTGCACATCGGTGCCCGCCCCGCCCCACCACACCGGCACGGTGTCGCTGGCGACCGGGCTGCCATCGAGCTGCACGCGCTTGCCCAGGCTTTCCATCACCAGCTGCTGCAGGTAGGCCGGCAGCAGCGCCAGGCGCTGGTCGTAGGTCATCACCGCATGCGTGGCATGGCCGAGCAGGTTGCGGTTCCAGATGTCGGTCAGCGCGTGCAGCACCGGCAGGTTCTGCGCCAGCGGGGCGGTCAGCGCGTGTTCGTCCATCTGCGCGGCGCCCTCGAGCAGCTGCTCGAAGCGCGTGAAGCCGATGGCCAGTGCGATCGGGAAACCGACCGCCGACCACAGCGAATAGCGCCCGCCGACCCAGTCCCACATCGGCAGCACGCGGCCGGCGGCGATCGAGAAGGCCTTGGCTGCACGCTCCGGGTTGGCGCTGACCGCATACAGGCGCTCGCTGCCGCCCAGCCAGTCGTGCAGGATCTGCCCGTTGAGCAGGGTTTCCTGGGTACCGAAGGTCTTGGAGATCAGGATGCCGGCGGTGGTGGCCGGGTCCAGCGTGGCCAGCGTGCGCTGCATCGCGGCGCCGTCCACGTTCGAAACGAAATGCACGCGGAAACGGGCACCGGTGACCGGACGCAGCGCATCGGCCACCAGCCGCGGACCGAGGTCCGAGCCGCCGATGCCGACGCTGACGATATCGGTGATGTTGGTGGCTTCCAGCGCGGCGATCAGCTCGCCCATCTGCTGGCGTACCTGCGCAGCGGTAGCGAAGGCCTCGCCGGCCACGGGTGCGCCGCTGGCATCCCCCCGCAGCGCGGTGTGCAGCGCCGCGCGGCCTTCGGTCACGTTGACCGTTTCACCGCGGAACAGGCGCTGGAAGCCGCCGGAGACATCGCGCTCGGCGGCCAGCTGCAGCAGTGCGTCCAATGCCGCGCGGTCGTACTTCTGCCGCGCGAAATTGACGTACAACGGACCGACCCGCAGCCCCAGCGATTGTGCGCGGCCCGGTTCGGCGGCGATCAACGAAGGGATGCTCGCGCCACGCAGGCGCTGGGCATGGGAATGAAGCGGGTCGAATCCGTTGTGCTGTGTCATGCGGCCTGTGTCGGGATCGTGTCGTTGGTGTGGGAAATCTGGTTCTTGCCGTCCACATATACCAACTTCGGCTTGAAGCTGTCAGCTTCTTCTTCGCTCATGCTGGCGAAGGCCGCGATGATGATGATGTCGCCCACCTGCACGTGGCGCGCGGCGCCACCGTTGAGCGACACCACGCCGCTGCCGGCTTCGGCGCGGATGGCATAGGTGGAAAAACGCGCACCATTGGTGACGTCCCAGATGTGCACCTGCTCGAACTCACGGATGCCGGTGGCAGCCAGCAGGTTGTCATCGATGGCGATGGAACCTTCGTAGTTCAGCTCGGAATGCGTGACGGTGGCGCGGTGGATCTTGGTCTTCAGCAGGGACAGGTGCATGGCGACGGGACAACGGTAAAGGAAAGGGAAATTCTAGCACCCGCTGGATCGGCGGCAGGGCGCGCGGCGCCGGTCCCGGGAGGGGGCTACCCACCGTTCAGCATCTTCACGCCTCCCCGCCGCCCCGGTAGAGCCACCCCACGGGTGGCTGCGCGGGATCGCGGGTCATAGCGGCGGAACGCGGGGCACACCGCCGGGACGAGGGCCCCCTTGGAGCAGCCACGCGTGGCGTGGCTCTACCCGCCCATCGGGGGCGCGCGCCCCCCTCAGAACTCCAGGTTGTCGATCAACCGGGTGTTGCCGATCCGTGCGGCGATCAGCGCCACGCGGGTGCCGTCGTTGGCATCGGCCGGCTCGGAGAGGTCCGGCAGGCGCAGCACGGCGTAGTCGACCTGGAAGCCCGCCGCCTGCAGTGCGGCGGCCGCCTCGGCCTCGATCAGGCTGCGGCTCTTGCCGGCGATGAAGCCTTCGCGCATGCCCAGCAGGACCCGGTGGATGCTGGTCGAGACCGGGCGCTGCTCGGCGTTGAGGTACTGGTTGCGCGAGCTCATCGCCAGGCCGTCGTCTTCACGCACGATGTCGCCGCCGACGATCTGGATCGGGAAGGCCAGGTCTTCCACCATCTGGCGGATCACCGCCAGCTGCTGGTAGTCCTTCTTGCCGAAGGCCGCCACGTCCGGCTGGACCTGGTTGAACAGGCGCGAGACCACGGTGCAGACGCCATCGAAATGGCCCGGGCGGTGCGCGCCCTCGAGCAGCCCGCTGATGCCCGGCACGTTGACGCTGGCCGCCAGCTCGACGCCGAACGGGTACATCGATTCAACGGTGGGCAGCCACAGCACATCGCACCCGGCCTGCTCCAAGCCGGTGGTGTCGGCTTCGGGCGTACGCGGGTAGCGGGTGAAATCCTCGTTCGGGCCGAACTGGGTCGGATTGACGAACACGCTGGAGACCACGCGGTCGGCGTACTGCCGGGCCAGCGTGACCAGCGAATAATGACCTGCATGCAGGTTGCCCATGGTCGGGACCAGCGCGACGCGCAGGCCCTCGCGCTTCCAGCCGTTGACGACGGCGCGCAGACGGGACAGTTCGGTGACGGTTTCGATCATGAGGCGTAGGCGTGTTCTGCGTCGGGGAAGGAGCCGTCGCGCACGGCGTCGGCGTAGGCACGGACCGCACCGGCGACCGACCCGCCTTCGGCAAGGAAATCCTTGACGAACTTGGGACGGCGATGGCCGCTGTCCAGGCCGAGGAAATCATGCAGCACCAGCACCTGGCCATCGCAGTGCGGGCCGGCACCGATGCCGATGGTGGGCACACGGATGTCCGCGGTGACCTGGGCAGCCACCGGCGTCGGCACGCATTCGAGCACGACCAGGCTGGCGCCGGCAGCGACCGCGGCCTTGGCGTCGTCGCGCAGCTGCTGGGCGGCATCGCCACGGCCCTGCACGCGGTAGCCGCCCAGGCGCAGCACCGACTGCGGCGTCAGGCCCAGGTGCGAGCAGACCGGAATCTCGCGCTCGACCAGGTAGCGGATGATGTCCAGCTTGAAGCCGGCACCTTCGATCTTGACCATCTCCGCACCGGCCTGCAGCAGGCGCAGCGAGGCATCCAGCGCGCGCTCGGGCGTCGCGTCGGCGCCGAACGGCAGATCGGCGACCAGCAGCGCGCGTTGCAGCACGCGGGCCACGGCGCGGGTGTGATAGACCATGTCATCTGTGGTGACCGGCAGGGTCGAATCGTGCCCCTGCACCACCATGCCCAGCGAGTCGCCGATCAGGATCAGGTCCACGCCGTTGGCGTCGAAGCTGCGGGCGAACCCGGCATCGTAGGCGGTCAACATCACCAGCTTCTGCCCCGTGCGCTTGGCCTCCGCCAATGCGGGGACGGTCCAGGGCTTGCTGTCTGCGTGGGTACTCATGAGCTGATAACCGGTGGCGATAAGCCCCGCATTATCCTCCTATTGGAGCGATCCCGCAGGCCTCGACCCGCATCACAGCATCCCGCACGCGGCCGTGCCCGGGGATGGTGGCGTCCGGCGCGATCTCGGCCAGCGGCAGCAGCGCGAACGCACGCGCGTGCAGATGCGGATGCGGCACCTGCAGCTGCGGCAGATCGATGATCTCCTCGCCGTACAGCAGCACGTCGAGATCCAGCGCGCGCGGGCCCCAGTGCACGGCGGGATCGCGCACGCGACCGAACTGGCGCTCGATCTCCAGCAACGCCTCCAGCAGCGCGGGCGCGGCCAGCGCGGTGTCCAGCACGGCGGCGGCATTCACGAACGCAGGCTGGTCTTCGTTGCCCCAGGGCGGCGTGCGGTACAGCTGCGAGCACGCGCGCAACGTGGTCTGCGGCAGCGCCGCCAGCGCCTGGAACGCATCGCGCAGGGTCTGCGCGGCGTCCCCGAGATTGGCGCCCAATCCGATACAGGCCAGGGTCACGGCTTACTCGCCTGCCACTCCACCGGGACGACGACGACGACGGCGACGCTTGCGCGGTGCACCCTCTTCGCCCTCACCCTCGGCCTGGGCGGCATCCAGGGCCGAGTCGAGCTCGGTACCGGACTGCAGCTGGGCCTCGCGCCAGAACGCCACGTCCGCTTCATGCTCGCTGGAGGCGACCTGGCGCAGGACCAGGAAGTCGTAGGCGGCGCGGAAGCGCGGGTGGGTCAAGGTACGGATCACGCGCTTGCGCTGACGCGAGCCGAAACGGCCCTGCAGCAGCCAGATTTCCTGCATCGGCAACGAGAAGCGGCGCGGCAGGGCGATCGTGGTCAGCTGGTGCAGGGTCACGCGATCCGCGGCGCGGCGCTGTGCCTCTTCCAGTGCGACGCCCTGCTTCTGCAGGCTGGCCAGGGCGCGGCAGAAGGCCGGCCACAGCAGCAGCGCGAACAGGAACGACGGCGACACCGGTTCATCGTTGGCCACGCGCAGATCGGTGTTGTGCAGGCCTTCGATGACCATCCGGCGCAGCGCACCGCTGCGGTTGCTGCGCAGGGCGGCGGCGCTTTCCGGGAACATGACGTCGAGCAGGCCGTAACGCTCCAGGCCTTCGAAACTGGCCACGCCGTGCCCGGACAGGAACAGCTTGAGCACTTCCTCGAACAGGCGCGCCGGGGCGGCCTCGGCCAGCAGGTTGGCCAGGCGCGGCAGCGGCTCGGCGGTCGCCGCTTCGATCTGGAAGCCCAGCTTGGCCGCCAGGCGCACCGCGCGCAGCATGCGCACCGGATCTTCCTGGTAACGCTGCTCGGGGTCGCCGATAAGCTTCATCAGGCGTGCCTGCACGTCTTCAAAGCCACCGGTGTAATCGCGCACCGAGAAATCCTCGATCGCGTAGTACAGGGCATTGCAGGTGAAGTCGCGGCGGATCGCGTCGTCTTCGATGCTGCCGTACACGTTGTCGCGCACGAGCATGCCGTTTTCCATCTCACGGTCGCCGCTGCCATCGTCGATGTTGGCGCGGAAGGTGGCGACCTCGATGATCTCGCGGCCGAACACCACGTGCGCCAGGCGGAAGCGCCGGCCGATCAGCCGGCAGTTGCGGAACAACTGCTTGACCTGCTCGGGCGTCGCGTCGGTGGCGACGTCGAAATCCTTGGGGTGGCCATTCACCAGCAGATCGCGGACGGCGCCGCCGACCAGGTAACCGGCAAACCCGGAATCACGCAGCCGGTACAGGACGCGCAGGGCGTTCGGGCTGATGTCCTTGCGGGAGATGTTGTGCTGATCGCGCGGGATCACGCGCAGGCTGAACGGTGATGTAGCAGAGGAATTGATGTTGGCGCTTCCGGTTGAGTTTTCGGGATTGCCCAATGGCATCTAGGTCCATATACTAGCGCGCTGCGCAGTTCGCGACAAAGCCTGCTCCCTTCGTCTAGAGGTTAGGACGTGGCCCTCTCAAGGCTAAAACAGGGGTTCGAGTCCCCTAGGGAGCACCAGTCGCGGTGCAGAAAGCCAGAAACCCCGCCACCGCGGGGTTTTTTGCGTTCCGGGCCCGGGTTGTCGCTCCTGCCCCGCCTGGCCCGGATGCGGGGAGCACGCTCCCCGACCCGGCCCCGGCCCCGGCCCCGCGCACAGGGCCGTCGGAAGCGGCTCAGCCCTCCATCTGCTCCAGTTCCTTGCCCTTGGTCTCCTTGACGAAGCGGAGCACGAAGAAGACCGAGATCACCGCCGCGACCGTATAGATGCCATAGGCCCCGGCCAGGCCGATGCTGGCCAGCAGGACCGGGAAGGACACGGTGATGGCGAAGTTGGCGGTCCACTGCGCCGCACCGGCCACCGCCAGCCCCGAGCCACGGATCTGGTTGGGGAACATCTCGCCCAGCATCACCCACATCACCGGGCCCCAGGACATGTTGAAGAAGATCACGTAGACGTTGGCCGCCACCAGCGCCAGCGTGCCCATGCCGTCGGTCAACTGCAGCTTGCCGCCGGCATCGAGCGAGCCACTGGCAAAGGCGAAGGTGACCAGCGCCAGCGAGACCGCCATGCCGACCGAGCCGATCCACAGCAGCGGCTTGCGCCCGATACGGTCGATCAGGACCACGGTGATCAGGCAGGCGCCGATGCTCAGCGCTCCGGACAGCACGTTGATCAGCAGCGCGTCGTTCTCGGAAAAGCCCACCGCCTGCCACAGCACCGCGCCGTAGTAGAAGACGACGTTGATGCCGACCAGCTGCTGGAACACCGCCAGGCCGATGCCGATCCAGACGATCGGACGCAGCCTGCCGGTGGCCTTGCTGACCAGGTCGGAGAAGGTCGGGCGATGCTGGTCCCGGGACAGCGAGCCTTCGATCTCGGTGATCTTGGCCTGGGCCTCGGCCGCACCGTACAGACGGGTCAGCACCGCCAGGGCCTGGTCACGGCGCCCTTTGACCACCAGAAAGCGCGGGCTCTCCGGGATCACCAGCAGCAGGCACAGGAACAGCAGCGAGGGAATGGCCTGCATCCAGAACATCCAGCGCCATGCCGCCTGCCCCAGCCACAGCGCCTCGGTGGAGGCACCGGCCGCCTTGGCCAAGAGATAGTTGCTGAGAAAGGCGCAGAACAGGCCGCTGATGATCGCGATCTGCTGCACCGTCGCCAGCCGCCCCCGATACCGGGCCGAGGCGACCTCGGCGATGTAGGCCGGCGACATCACGCTGGCCGCACCGACCGCGAAGCCGCCGATGACCCGGGCGATGATGAACACCGCGGAGCTGTGTGCCGCCCCGGCCGCCAGGGCGGAGAACAGGAACATCAGCGCGGCGATGATCAGCACGCCGCGACGACCGAGCCGGTCGCCGAGGCGGCCCGCGAAGAACGCACCGATCGCGCAGCCGAGCAGCATCGAGGCGACCTCGAAGCCGATCCCGGCCGAACTGGACTGGAAGGTGTCCTTCAGGCCATCGACCGTGCCGTTGATCACGCCACTGTCGAACCCGAACAGGAAGCCACCGATGGTGGCCACGCAGCTGATCAGGATGATGAAGCCGGTGTTCTCGCCGCTGCCGGCGCGGGGACTGCTGAGCGAAGCACGGGACATGGGAAACCCTGGGTTGAAGGGACGCTGCGGATCCGCGCAGCAGGGACGGGGGACCAGATTCTCACACCTGCAGCGCACACGGGGTGGATCGACCGGATGGCAGAATGCGGTAGTCCCTGCTGTCGTGAGACCTGCCCCATGCCCGATGTCATCGCCGCACCCGCCACCGCTGTCGCGGATGCCCCTCTGCTGGTCGACAGCCGCTGCACTCATGGCGAAGGTGCGCTCTGGTCGCCGCGGCGGCAATGCCTGTTCTGGGTCGACATCAGCGAGCGCCGCCTGTGGCAGTACCGCACCGCCGATGGCAGCCACCGCAGCTGGGCGTTGCCCGACCGCCCCGGCTGCCTGGCCGAGGGAGAGGACGGGCGCCTGCTGATCGCGCTGGCCGGTTCGCTGCAGCGCCTGGATCTCGACCGCGATGGCGATGTCTCCGCACCGCCCCTGGAATGGCTGGCCGATGTACAGCCCGAGGTCGCGGACACGCGCAGCAATGATGGCCGGACCGACCGCGCCGGCAACCTGGTGTTCGGCACCATGAGCGAAGATCCGGCGCGTGCACCGCTCGGCCGCTTCTACCAGTTCTCGATGCGGCACGGCCTGCGCGAACTGAACCTGCCCGCCGTCGTGATCCCCAACGCGATCTGTTTCAGCGCGGACGGCGCCACGATGTACTTCTGCGATTCGGTGCGCCCGGCGCTGTGGTGCTGCGACTACGACGCCGAGCGCGCGCACTGCGGCCCACCCCGCCTGTTTGCTGCCCTGCCCGATCCGGGCTGGGAGCCCGATGGCGCCATCGTCGATGCCGAAGGCGGCGTCTGGAACGCGCAGTGGCGGGCCTCCCGCGTAGTGCGCTATCGACCCGACGGCCAGATCGACCGGGTCGTGCTGCTGCCGGTACGGAACCCGACCTGCGTCGCACTCGGCGGGCCGTCGCTGCAGCAGTTGATGATCACCAGCTCCCGGCTCGACCACAGCGCGGCGGAACTGGCGGCCAGCCCGCGCGCGGGCGGGGTGTTTGCGCTGGAAACCGGCATCGCGGGCCTGCCCGAGCAGCCCTTCCGCTGGTCCTGAGCCTTGCGCCGAGGGCATTTCGGGGTTTGAGGCGCGATCCGATCCCGCGCCGCGGACCAACCTGTTCTAGAATTGTCCGGCTTACTGTCGGATCCAGATCCAGCCATGCCTTTTGTCGTCACCGAAAACTGCATCAAGTGCAAACACACCGATTGCGTGGAAGTGTGCCCCGTGGATTGCTTCCATGAAGGCCCCAACTTCCTGGTGATCGACCCGGATGAGTGCATCGATTGCACCCTGTGCGAACCGGAGTGCCCGGTCAACGCGATCTTCCCCGAAGACGACGTGCCCGCCGGGCAGGAAGCGTTCGTGGCGCTGAACGCCGAACTGGCCCAGGCCTGGCCGGTGCTGACCGTGCGCAAGGACCCGCCCGCCGATGCCGGCGAATGGGACGGCAAGCCGGACAAGCTGAAGCTGCTGGAACGCTGAGCCTCCGGGTTCTGGCGGCAACGAAAAGGGCGCCGAAGGCGCCCTTTTCGTTTGTCCGAGACGGGTATTCCGGTCGTCCGACACGCATGTCCGGTAGTGCCGGCCGCTGGCCGGCTGCCCTTCGCTCCAATGCCATCCAGGCTGGCCCGGACGGCACACGATGCGTGCCTGCCCGGCCAGCGGCCGGGCCTGCCGCCGGCTCCTTACGGCGCCAGCTTCGCCTTCAGCTCACCCAGCAGCTTGGTCGGGGCGGCGGCGGTGGCCGGCAGGCCACGCGGGTCGACGGCCGACACATAAGCACCGGCATCGACGGCGACCACGCGGACCAGGAAGTCGCTGCCTTCGAAGGCCACGTCGTAGGAACCCAGCAGCTGGGCCTTGCTGGCGATCTTCACGCCTTCAACGGACTCCAGCGCGGTGCCGACCTTGGCGAACACCTCTTCCTTGGTGCCCGGCACGGTGAAACCGGCATTGTTGGCGGCAGCCTGGGTCGAGGCCGGGGCCGGACGCGCGGCCTGCGAGGCCAGCGAGGAGCTGGTGGCGGCGGTGGCGGCGGCCTGGCCGGCCGGGACGTTCAGATCCGGCGGCACTTCCAGCGGGCGGACTTCCGGGGCCAGAGCGTAGTCGCCCTTGGCGCCGCGCTTGAAGCAACCGGTGGTGCCGATGAGGGTGGCGGTAGCCAGGATCGCGAAGGACAGCACGCGGAAGGCGGAAACGGATTGACGCATGGGAATCTCCTGGGTGACCACTGTCATCAGTGGTTGGATAGTGCTTCCAGCGCACCGATATCGGTGGCCAGGTGTTCGGCAGCAGCGTGATGGGCCGCGGACAAGGGCAGCAGCGGCAGGCGCAGGCCGTCACCAATGCCGATCCGGCGCAGCAGGTCCTTTACCGGGATCGGGTTGGACTCCACGCCGCAGAATTCATGGAAGGGCTCAAGGCGGGCATCCCACGCCTCGGCCGCCTCGCGCTCACCGGCCGCGGCCAGGTCGCACATCCGGCGGTAGGCCCCCGGCAGCGCGTTGGAGCCGACCGAGATCAGGCCGTCCACGCCGGACAGGATCGAGCGCGCGGCGGTGCCATCGTCGCCACTGAGAATGACGAAGTTCGGCGAACGCAGGGCCAGCAGCGCATGGACCCGACCGACATCGCCGACCGCTTCCTTGATGCCCACGATGTTCGGGTGGCGGGCCAGTTCGGCCACGGTGTCGGGCAGCATGTCGCAGCCGGTGCGCCCGGGCACGTTGTACAGGATGACCGGCAGGTCGCCCTGGTCGGCCACGGCGCGGTAATGCGCGATCAGGCCGGCCTGGGTCGGACGCACGTACGGCGGGGTCACCACCAGCGCGTGGGTCGCGCCATTGGCGGCCGCCCGGCGGGTCTGCTCGATGGTTTTGGCCGTCCCCGACAGCCCGGTCCCGGCCAGCACCGGAATGCGCCCCGCGACGGTTTTGACCGCACTGCGCAGCAGCTGGTCGTATTCGTCGTCGGACAGGGCCGCCGCTTCACCGGTCGAACCGGCCACCACGACACCGTGAACACCACCCTCCAGTTGCAGGTGCAGCAGGCGCTGCCAACCGTCGGGATCCAATGCGCCGTTCGCCTGGAAGGGCGTCGCCAGCGCGGTGATGAGACCGGAAAGGGACAAGGACATCGTGCTCGGAAGAAAGGGGGCACCCCGCCTGCGTAAACGCCGGCCAGATGTACGTTGCATGTTACTTGCGGGTCGAAAGCGCGGGCAAGTATGCTGGACTCCGGCGAACGTGCCGTCGTCCGGCCGTTCAGACTCACCTTGCATCACCCGGAACCATCTTGACCGACACCACGCCGCGGCCTGCGCCGACCGAAAACCACCTCCTGATCAACGCCTATACGACGCATCCGGAGTCCCCCCTGCTGCCTGTGACCCGGCGTATCGCCGACAGTGGCTGCAATCTGGTCGATGCCCGCCTGGCCACGGTCGGTCGCGACGTCTCCGTCACCGCGCTGGCCACCGGCTCGTGGGATTCGGTCGCCAAGCTGGAGGCGATGCTGACCCGGCTCGAGCGCGAGGAAGGCCTGAAGCTGGTCTGGTACCGCACCGGTGCCAAGCAGGCGCAGTCCAACCTGCTGCCCTACATCGTGGAAGTGATCGCGGCCGACAAGCCGGGGATCCTGTTCCAGCTGGCCGATTTCTTCGACCGCCAGGGCATCACCATCGAAACCCTGCAGAGCACGCGTTACCGCGCGATGCAGACCGGTGCGGAAATGTTCTCCGCGCAGGTCACCATCGGCGTGCCGGCCAACATGCACATCGCCGCGCTGCGCGATGATTTCCTCGAGTTCTGCGATCACCTGAACCTCGATGCGATCATGGATCCGATGAAGTTCTGATGTTTCGCGCGTTCGTCACGGGCGCGCGGCGTTTCATGCAGGTGTAGTAGACGTACCCCAGGATCCGGAAAGGAACCCATGAACGACGGCGACACCCTGGACAGCACCACCCTCGCACTGCCGCTGGCCCTGTCCGGCGGCGAGACCACCACCCTCGGCGATCTGGCCGGCCAGTGGCTGGTGCTGTACTTCTATCCCAAGGACAGTACCCCGGGCTGCACCACCGAGGGCATCGATTTCAACGCCCTGCTCCCGCAGTTCACGAAGGCCGGCGCCCGCGTCTTCGGCGTCTCCCGCGATTCGGTCAAATCCCACGACACCTTCTGCGCCAAGCAGGGCTTCGCCTTCCCGCTGATCAGCGATGGCGACGAAGCGCTGTGCACCGCGTTCGACGTGATCAAGCTGAAGAACATGTACGGCAAGCAGGTGCGTGGCATCGAGCGCAGCACCTTCCTCATTTCGCCGGACAGTCGTATCGTGCAGGTGTGGCGCAAGGTCAAAGTGGCCGGCCACGCAGACACCGTCCTTGAAGCCCTGAAGGCCGCGAAAACCCAGTGATCAACCCGGCACCCCCCAATGGCCATCACCCTGCCCCGCAGGTCGTGATGGCTTGTCCCTGTTCTGCCACCAGGAATTGACGATGACCCGAGGCAAGCGCATCTACGTACTGGATACCAACGTGCTCATGCACGATCCGACCGCGCTGTTCAAGTTCGAGGAGCATGATGTCTACCTGCCGATGCAGGTGATCGAAGAGCTGGACAACGGCAAGAAGGGCACCACCGAGGCGAGCCGCAATGCGCGCCAGGTCAGCCGTTTCCTCAATGAGCTGGTGCAGGCCTCGGGCCTGGACAACCTGGCCGATGGCATCCCGCTGCAGCGCCCGAACGGGCTGCAGCTGCGCGGCAAGCAGAGCGTGGGCCTGCTGCGGTTCCAGACCAGCCACTTCGAGGCCGGCAAGAGCTTCGGCGCGGTCATCCCCGACAACGCCATCCTCGGCGCGATCCTGGCGCTGAAAGAGCAGGTGCCGGAGATTCCGGTGGTGTTCGTCTCCAAGGACATCAACCTGCGGATCAAGGCGGCGATCGCCGGCATCGTGTCCGAGGATTACGAGAACGACCGCGCGCTGGACGATTTCAGCCTGCTCTATACCGGCGCCACCGAGCTGCCGGAAGACTTCTGGAAGAAGCACACCGACAATCTGCGCAGCTGGAGCGACAAGGGCCGCACCAGTTACGAGATCATCGCCAGCGAAGACGAGAACTGGCATCCCAACCAGTACGCCTACCTGCCGGGCGACGATGAAGTCGAACTGCGCGTGGCCAAGATGGACGGCGACAGGATCACGCTGTCGCTGGTCGACGATTTCCGCCATGGCAGCCACGCGGTGTGGGGCATCAGCGCGCGCAACCGCGAACAGAACTTCGCGCTCAACGCGCTGATGGACCCGGAGATCGATTTCGTCACCCTGCTCGGCACCGCCGGCACCGGCAAGACCCTGCTCGCGCTGGCCGCCGGCCTGGCCCAGACCATGGACCAGCAGCGTTACCGCGAGATCATCATGACCCGCGCGACGGTCAGCGTCGGCGAAGACATCGGTTTCCTGCCCGGTACCGAGGAAGAGAAGATGACGCCGTGGATGGGCGCGCTGACCGACAACCTGGAAGTGCTCACGCATACCCAGGAAGGCGGCGCATGGGGCCGTGCGGCGACCAACGACCTGATCGCCAGCCGGATCAAGATCCGCTCGCTGAATTTCATGCGTGGCCGTACGTTCCTGTCGCGCTATCTGATCCTGGATGAAGCGCAGAACCTCACCCCCAAGCAGATGAAGACCCTGATCACCCGTGCCGGCCCCGGCACCAAGATCGTCTGCCTGGGCAACGTCGAACAGATCGACACCCCGTACCTGACCGAGACCACCTCGGGCCTGACCTACGCGGTGGACCGCTTCAAGAACTGGCCGCACAGCGCGCACATCACGCTGCGTCGTGGCGAGCGTTCGCGCCTGGCCGATTACGCTTCGGAGGTGTTGTGAGCCGTTCCCTGTCACGTGCCGTCCTGCCGCTGGCGCTTGCCGCGCTGGCGGCGGCCTGCACGCCCGCCAATACGCGGCCGGGCGCCAGCGTCCCGACCGGGATCAAGACCGGCCAATCCTGGGTGGTGACGCGACCGGTGGTCGCCGCCCAGGTGCTGGACACCTGCTCGCGCGACAGTCCCGGCCGCGAGGCCGGGCGGGTCACCGGTTACTGGGCGCCCAGCCGCAAGGAGGTCGAGCAGTTGGAGGCCGCATTGCCGACACTGGAGGCACAGGTGCCAAAGGCCGCCGATTTCGATCGCCAGTACGTCGGCATCGAAATGAGCGGACACAAGCTGATCTACCTCAATGCCTTCCATCTGCCCGATGACGCCGACATCGATCCGGCCCGCGAAGCGATCCGGGTCTGCGATGGTGGCGCGCAGTTCTGGGGCGCGGTGTTCGACCCGGCCAGCGGCAGTTTCTCGGATGTGCAGTTCAACGGCCCGCCCCCGGGTCGTTGATCGTGCCGTGACCCCCACCGCGCACGCCGGATGAGCATCCGGCTGCCCACCTGGGTCTGGATCGGGGCGATCGCCCTGTCCTGCGTGGCCGGGATGGTCAACGTGGTCGGCTTCCTGGGGTTCGAGCACCAGGCGGTGAGCCACATGACCGGCACCACCAGCCAGCTCGGCATGGCGCTCGCCCAGCGGGACTGGCGGGTGGTCGCGCATCTATGGGGACTGCTGATCGCGTTCTGTGCAGGCGCCACGCTCAGCGGCATGATCATCCAGGACAGCGGCCTGCAGCTGGGCCGCCGTTATGGCGTGGTGCTGGCGCTGGAATCGCTGTTGCTGCTGATCGCGATCCCGCTGTTCAAGCAGCAGCAGATCTGGGGCGCACTGGCGGCGGCGATGGCCTGCGGCCTGCAGAACGCGATGGCGACCACCTTCAGTGGCGCGGTGGTGCGCACCACCCATCTCAGCGGCATGTTCACCGATCTGGGCATCGGCCTGGGCCATCTGCTGCGCGGCCTGCCGCTGCCGATCCGGCGCCTGACCCTGAGCGGACTGATCATCAGTGGTTTCCTGGCCGGCGGCGTGATCGGCGCCGGGCTGTTCCTGCGCTTCGGCTATGACGCCCTGCTCGCCCCCGCCCTGCTGACCGGCGGCACCGGGCTCGGCTACGTGCTGTACCGCCAGTGGGCGCTGCTGCGGGTACGCTGAGGGCGCGGCAGCAATGCCGGGGCAAACATTGCACAATCGGGGCATGACACCGTCCAGCCCCGTTTCCGCCCTCACCATCGCCGGCTCCGATTCCGGCGGGGGTGCCGGCATCCAGGCCGACCTGAAGGCCTTCGCCGCCCATCGCGTGCATGGGCTCTCCGCGATTGCCGCGCTGACCGCACAGAACACCCGTGGCGTCATCGCCGTGCACGTGCCGCCGCTGGATTTCCTGCAGGCGCAGATCGATGCCTGCTTCGCCGATTTCGACATCCATGCGGTGAAGCTGGGCATGCTGGCCAACGCCGAAGTGATCGGCCTGGTCGCCAATGCGCTGGAAAAGTACCGGCCACCGCACGTCGTGCTGGATCCGGTGATGGTCGCCACCAGCGGTGCCAAGCTGCTGGAGGACAGTGCACTGGCGGCGATGCGTACCCGCCTGATCCCACTGGCCACGCTGCTGACGCCCAACACACCCGAAGCGGAGCTGCTGCTCGGCCGCCGCATCGTTACCGCCGAAGATGCGGAGGATGCCGCCGACGCGCTGCTCGAACTGGGCGCCGGTGCGGTACTGCTCAAGGGCGGCCATCTGGACGAAGGCAGCCGTGTGATCGATCGCTACTTCGACGGTGTGACCCGCGAAGAATTCATCCATGCGCGGCTGCCCGTGGATGCGCACGGCACCGGCTGCACGCTGGCCTCGGCCATCGCCGCGCAACTGTGCCAGGGGCTCTCATTGCCGAACGCCTGCGAAGCGGCCATCGATTACGTCGCGCGCGGGCTGCAGGGGGGCTATTACCCCGGCCGCAGCGAGGTGCTGGTGATCGACCACTTCGGCGCGGCACGCCCTGCATGATCGACGCCTCGCCCCTGCCTGTGCAGGCCGCAGACGGCCACCGCTTCGAGCTGCTGGCGCGCGTCCCCGTGCAGCCGCGCGCGCGGCTGCTGTGGCTGCCCGCGCTGGGTGTCGCCGCGCGGCACTACCTGCCCTTCGCCGAGGCGCTGGCCGCACGCGGCATCGCGGTGTACCTGCACGAGTGGCGTGGCAATGGCAGCAGCAGCCTGCGGCCCTCGCGCACGCAGGATTGGGGCTATCGGGAAATCCTCGAACAGGACCTGCCGGCGAGCCTGGCCAACATGCCAGGGGAATCTGAAGCGCCTTTGATCATCGGCGGCCACAGTCTCGGCGGCCAGCTCGCCTGCTGCTTCGCCGGGCTGCACCCGCAGCGATTCGCCCACGTGTGGCTGGTGGCCAGCGGCACGCCGTACTGGCGCACCTTCCCTGCCCCGCGTGGCTGGATGCTGCCGCTGGTGTATCGCTTCCTGCCCTGGCTGGCCCAGCGCCAAGGGGTCCTGCACGGCAAGAAGCTCGGCTTTGGCGGCACCGAGGCGCGCGGGTTGATCCGCGACTGGTCGCGCGTGGGCCTCAACAACCATTACGCGGCCGTCGGCATGGCGGACGATCTGGAGGCCGGCATGCGCGACCTGCGCGGCCAGGCCACCGCGGTGGTGATGGCGGCGGACTGGCTGGCCCCGACGGGATCGATGCAGGGCCTGCTGGACAAAGTGCCGGGCCTGCGTGCGCAGCTCAGCGTGATCAGTGCGCAGATGCTGGGTGCGCGTGCCGATCACTTCGCGTGGATGAAAACGCCGGACGCCGTGGTGGAGCGGCTTTTTCATTCATTTGAATGAAGACCTTCACAAAAACCGTTGACGAATGCGACGCCGATCCGCATAATTCCGCTCCTGTTGACGCGCCCGTAGCTCAGTTGGATAGAGTACCTGGCTACGAACCAGGCGGTCGGGAGTTCGAATCTCTCCGGGCGCACCATCAACAGGGTATCGATTTCGCCGTCGGTATCAGCAATGAAAATTCGATGTAAATGCGCCCGTAGCTCAGTTGGATAGAGTACCTGGCTACGAACCAGGCGGTCGGGAGTTCGAATCTCTCCGGGCGCACCATTACATCGAACGGCAGGCTCGCCTGCCTTCCCGTCGAACGTGGCGACACGTGCGGCAGGACACACAACCAGACAATGCAAATGCGCCCGTAGCTCAGTTGGATAGAGTACCTGGCTACGAACCAGGCGGTCGGGAGTTCGAATCTCTCCGGGCGCACCATTGCATCGACGAAGACAGCAGCCATCGGTTGCTGTTTTTTTTTGTGTTGGCGCCGGCCAGCGGCCATCTCATCCCTGCGGCGCGGGTGCCTGGGCTGCCTGCATCGCCATGAGATCGGCTTCACCCGGCAGCTCCGGCGCCGGGCACGCGCCACCGGCGTGATCATCATGCGCCAGCCAGTCGTCCACCACGCCGCCCAGCAGATCCACCCGCAGTGGGAGGGTGATGTGGTCTTCGCCACGCATCTCGATGTAATGCACGCGCGGGCTGGCAGCGGCCAGGCGGCGGCCCTGCCCGACCGGCACGTGCGCATCGTCCTGGCCGTGCAGCAGCAGCACGCAGGCGCGGCTGTCGGCCAGCGCGCGGGTGACGTCGACGCGGTCCAGGTCCAGATCCAGGCGCTGGCTGGCGGCGGCGATCACCTGGTCGATATCCTGCCCGCCATAGCGCCAGCGCCCGTAGGCCGCCATGGCCTGCGCCTTCCATGCGGTCGGCTGCAGCGACATCAGGTGCGGGATCATGCTGCGGATCGCATCGCCGGCATTGGCGAAGGACTCCATCGCCACCACGCCGGTGACCTGGTCGCCGAGCTTGTCGGCGGTGAACAGCGCCGTGGCCGCACCGTAGGACACGCCGAACAGGTACAGCGGCCCGACCACCTCACCGCGCGCCTTCAACGCCGCGATGACATCGACCACGTCATCCGATTCGAACGTGCCGTAGCCGGACGGGCCGGCGCCGGAATGGCCGTGGTTGCGCAGGTCGATGGTGACCACTCGGTAGCCGGACTGTGCCAGCTGCAGCGACCACGGCAGCATCGCATCACCGTTCATCATCCAGCCGTGCAGCAGCACCACCGTGCCGCGTGGCGCCTGCGGCTGGAACGGATGCGGCAGTTCCAGCGCCATGCCGGTGCGCAGCGGCTCGCCGTTCTCATGCTGCTGGGCCAGGTAGGCGTAGCGCGCCCCGTACTGGCCCGGGTCGAAGGCCCGCCAGAAGATCGGCACGCCCGCGCGGCCGGTCACGAGGCCGTGCCGGTTGGGCACGCTGTCCACCGCTTCGGCGATGCGCGCGGTGTCCAGCAGCGTGGACACGCCACCCGGCGCGATCAGCCGGTCGCTCAACGAGGTCGAGGCGGCGGTGGAGGTCAGGGAGGAGCAGGCAGCCAGCCACAGGCCAGCCCCGGCCAGCAGCAACAGCAGCAAGCGCTTCATGGGGAGATGTGCGAAAACCAGACGAGTCGGGCAGGTTACCGATCACGCCGACGGCGCTCTATCGCATCCAGATGACCATCCGATGACAGCGAGGCCACGATTCAGGTTGACTAGCCCAGCCAGGCCTCCATGGTCGGCCACCAGCCCGCCAGCACCTCCGGGCGCTGCATGCGCTCGCGCCACCATTTCAGCGCCGCCCCCTCCTCGCCGGTGCGCCAGGCCAGCCAGAACGTCTCATCCGCCTTGGGCTCCTCGACCTGCCGGATCACCAGCCGCCCTTCGCGCACCGCCTGCCGCACATACGGCTCGGGCAGGAAGCCGAACCCCAGTCCCGCACACTGCAGGCGGAACTTGCTGACCATGTCCGGCACCGTCACCGTTTCCTGACCCATCAGCAACCCCACCGTGCGCGGCAGCAGCCGCCGCGCCGAATCGGCCACGGCGATGGCACAGTGGCCAGCCAGCTGCTCGCGGCCCAGCGGCTCGGGCGCGGTGGCCAACGGGTGCGAGGGCGCCACCGCGAAGACGAAACGCACCACGCCCAGCGGCTCGACCACGTAACCCCCGCCACTGGGCCCCTCGCCTGCCGCGCCGATCAGCAGGTCCGCGCGCCGGTCCAGCAGCGCCTCCCAGGTGCCCGACAGCGATTCACTGATCAGCCGCATCCGGGTCTGTTCGGCCACCGCATTGAACGCGCGCACGTCCTCGGCCAGCAGCGCCGGCACGAACATCGAGTCGACCGCCACGGTCAGTTCGGCCTCCCAGCCGGAGGCCACCCGCCGCACCCGCATCTCCAGCTCGCGCGCCGCCCGCAGCAGGTGGCGCCCCTCTTCCAGCAGCGCCTCCCCTGCCGGGGTCAGGTGCGCGCGCGGCCCGACCCGGTCGAACAGCTGCACGCCCAGGTCCTCTTCCAGCTTGGACACGGTGTAGGAAATGGTCGACGGCACCTTGTGCAGGGCTTTGCCCGCCGCGGCGAACGAGCCCCGGCGGTCGATGGCATCCAGGATCTGCAGGGCGTCGAGGCTGAGCTTGAGCATTCGAATTTTTCGATGATGGCTTGCAAAACTATCCGTTTTTCAAGCCTGCGTAGCAAGCGGATACTGGCCGCAACAGGAAGGGGACGGCAGCGACCGCCCCGGACCGCCATCGAAACCATCGAACACCCAGGAGATTCCCATGCTGCAGATCCGCAAGAGCAACACCCGTGGCAAGGCCGACCATGGCTGGCTGAACTCCATGCACACCTTCTCCTTCGCCAACTATTACGACCCGCGCTACGTCAGCTTCGGCCCGCTGCGGGTGATCAACGAAGACCGCGTCCAGGGTGGCCAGGGCTTCGGCACGCACAGCCACAGCAACATGGAGATCATCTCCTGCGTGCTCGGCGGCGCGCTGGAGCACAAGGACTCGATGGGCACCGGCTCGGTGCTGCGCTACGGCGACGTGCAGCGCATGAGCGCCGGCAGCGGCGTCAGCCACAGCGAGTTCAACCACTCGGCCGACGAAGCGGTGCACTTCCTGCAGATCTGGCTGTTCCCAGACCAGGAGAACATCACCCCAAGCTACCAGGAGACCCACTTCGCCCCGGACACCAAGCGCGGCCAGCTGCGCCTGATCGCCTCGCGCGATGGCCGTGAGGGGTCGCTGCTGATCCATCAGGACGCCAACATCTACGCCACGATCCTGGACGGCGACGACCGCGTCCACCTGCCACTGGCCCCGCGCCGTGGTGCCTATGTGCAGGTCGCCCGCGGGCAGCTGCAGGTCAACGGCATCACGCTGGAGACCGGCGATGCGCTGCAGGTCAGCGACGAGGCACAGCTGACGCTGGAAAACGCCAACGATGCGGAAGTCATCGTGTTTGAACTGGCGCTGTAACCCAGGCCTCAGACGCAGACACCCCGGTTGCCCGGGGTGTCGTTCGTTGCGTGGATCAGAATCGGTAGTTCAGCGTCAACCGCACGTTACGCGGCTCGCCCCAGGTGTAGGTGCTGTACCAGCTGAAGATCGTGTAGTAGTGCTTGTCCAGCAGGTTGTTGACGTTGAGCGTCGCCGACAGTTGGTCGTTGAACTGATAGCGCGCCATGGCATCGAGCAGCCAGTACGGCTCGGTGCGATGGAGCTGGCTCCCGCCGGTGGCGGGGTTGGTGATGGTGCCGAACGTGCTGCCCTGCCAGCGCGCGCCGCCGCCCACGCTCCAGCCATCGGCTGCACCGGTGAGGCGGTAGCTGGTGTGCACGCTGAACTGATCTTCCGGCTCCAGCGTGGAGACCTTGGTGGACTGCTGGCGCGCGATCTTGTGCGCATAGCCGCCCTGGACCTGCCAGCCCGGCGCCAGCTGACCCGATACCTCCAGCTCATAGCCCTTGGTGCGTACCCCCATCAGGCCTTCATAGGCGATCCCGCCGCTCGGCGTCCTGCCGCCGGTCGGTTGTGCGTAGTTGTCCTGCTCCAGCTGGAACACCGCCGCGCTGGCGTTGAGCCGACCGTCGTAGAACTCCGCCTTCAGGCCGGCCTCGTAGCTGCGCCCTTCCATCGGATCCAGCACCCGGCCCTGTTCGTCCTGGTTGCCCTGCGGCTTGAAGATGGTGCTGTAGCTGGCGAACACCGAGAAGTTGCGGTTGAGGTCGTACACTAGGCCGGCGTACGGCACGACCACGCCGCTCTCGTCGGTGTCCGGAGATGTGTAGTTGGCGATGCGGCTGCCGACGATCAACTTCAGCGGGTCGGCCAGGTCGAAACGGCCCACCACGTAGGCACCGCTTTCGCGGGTGACCTGGTTGTCACCGTAGCCCCACTGCCAGTCCGGCTCGGGCACATCGCCGGTCCAGGCGTAGTAGTCGGCAACGCTGCTGACATAGCCCGGCTGCGGCGAGTAGCCGTTGTTGACCCAGCGCTTGCGCGACACGCTGCCGCCGACCACCAGTTCGTGCTGGCGGCCGAACCACTCGAACTTCCCACTCACGTACAGATCGGCGGCGTTGCTGGTGGTCTTGCCGATGTACTGGCCCAGCCACATGCTCACGCCTTCACCAGTGACCGGATCCGGATTGCCACCGGCCGCGGCCCCCAGCGAGGCGTCATACCCGTTGACCTGGTGGTTGAGCTGCAGCTTGGCGACCCAGTCATTGCCGAAGGTGTGCTCCAGCGTGGCGAAGCCGGTGCGGGCGTACTGGCCCCAGCGGCTCCAGCGCGCGCCGTTGTTGAACGAGCGCGGCATCGTGTTGAAGTTGCCTTGGCTGTCCAGCAGCGGAATGCCGCCCCAGCTGGAGCCCTCGGGATCGCTGTCCTGGTAATCGGCACCGACGGTCAGCAGCGTGCTCTCGCCGATGTCGGCCTCGAGGATGCCGTAGAACACCTCATTGCTGCGCTGGTAGTGGTCGGCATTGGAATGCCTGTCCTGGTAGGCGCCGACCACGCGGCCGCGCACGCGGCCACTGTCGGTGAGCGGCCCGCCGACATCGACCTCGGCGCGATAGCTGTCCCACGAGCCCACCCCCAGCGTGGCGCTGCCGGTCAGTTCGCGCGTCGGCTTTTTGCGCACCAGGTTGATGGTCGCGCCCGGGTCGCCCATGCCGGTGAGCAGGCCGGTGGCGCCCTTGAGCACTTCGATGCGGTCGTAGATGGCCATGTCGCTGAGCGTGTTGCCGGCCGAGTACGCCGAATCACGCGCCATCGGGATGCCGTCGTACTGGAAGTTCTGCACCGCGAAGCCGCGCGCGTAGTACTCGGTGCGCTCGCTGTCATAGGTGACGATGCTCACGCCGGGCGTGACCTTCATGACGTCGTCGATGCCGTTGAGGCCGAAGTCGTTCATTTCCTGCCGGGTGATCACGCTGATCGACTGCGGGGTCTGGCGCGGGCTGAGCACCAGCCGGGTGGCGGTGGCGATCGTGCCGGGCGTATACGAATCACTGCCTTCGGTCACGGTGCCGAGCTGGTAGGCGGTGACCTGCACCGTCTGCAGGGTCTGCGCGCCTTCCTTGGGCGGTGCTTCGCCACTGCGCGCCTCGTCGGCCTGCACGGCCGAGGCGGACAGGGCCAGGCCCAGTCCGCAGGCCATCGCCTGCATCAGCGGGGAGAGCGCGGGAACAGCACGACGGCGACCCGAGTGGATCGGGGCAACACGGAACGGAACAACGGACACGGCAATGCCTCCAGGCAGGAAGTGACTCCTCTGGCGGCGGCTGGAGGGAACGAATGGGCGGCATGATGCCGCATCCGGGGCGATAGCGAAAGGCTATCGCCGCAGGCGATCGGATGCACAGCCCTTGAGCACGGCGACGCGCCCCGCTGCAGGCGGGACGACGCGGGTCACGCGGTGTGCCGATCAGGTCCAGCGATCGGCAGGTCCACCGGCCGGATCACCCTCGCGGCACCGGCGCATCCGAGGCGATCAGCTTCTCCTGCTTCAGCTCATCCCAGAACGTGGCCGGAATCGCCACGGACATGGAGGCGACATTGGCCAGCACCTGTTCCGGCGTCCGCGCACCGGGAATCACCGCCGAGACCACCTCCGGCGCATCGGCGAACTGCAGCGCCACCGTGCGCAGATCCACGCCGTGACGGTCGCAGACGGCCTGCACCTTCGCGCGCTTCTCCGGCGCCCACGACGGCACCTTGCCGTCATAGAGATACCGGTCGCGCCCGGCCAGGTAGCCGGCCAGCAGCGGCGAGCCGACCACCACCGACGCACCGTGTGCGGCGATCTTCGGGAAGGTGTCATGCAACGCCTGCTCGTGGTCCAGCAGCGAGTACTGGCAGGCGAGCAGGAAGATGTCCGGATCCGCCTCGGCCACCGCGCGCAGTGCGGGCTCGGGACGGTTCACACCGAAGCCCCACGCCTTGATCAACCCCTCCTCGCGCATGCGGGTCAGGGCCGGCATCGCGCCCTTCGCCGCTTCCGCGAAACGCTGCTCCCAGGGCATGCCCAGGTCGTTCTCGTTGTCCGGCGACAGGTCATGGATGAAGACCACGTCCAGCTGCGACACACCGAGCCGGTTGAGGCTGTCCTCCACCGAGCGCCGCGTGCCGTCCGCGGAGTAGTCGTAGCGGTAATGGAACGGCGACGGGTCCTTCCACATCACCTCCTGCAGCTCACCGGCGGTCGCCGTCAGCAGGCGCCCGACCTTGGTCGACAGCGTGTACTCGCGCGCGGGGTGGTTGTGCAGGTGATGGCCGTACCGACGCTCGCTCAGGCCAAGCCCGTACCAGGGCGAGGTATCGAAGTAGCGCACCCCGGCCGCGTACGCTGCGGCCAGGGTGGCTTCGCTCTGCGCATCGGTCGCGGCCTCGAATCCATTGCCGATCGCGACGCCGCCCAGGCCCAGGCGGGTCTGGGGCCGGTAGCGCCTGCCCTGCTGTGCGGGATTGCCAGGCAACGACTTTGCCGCAGCGTTGCCGCGGGTGGGCAGCACACTGCCCGGACCGGCGGACTGCGCCATCAGCGGCGAGGCGGCGAACGCTGCGGTACCGGCGGCGGCAACGGAGAGGAAGTGGCGGCGTGTGTTCACGGCGACTCCTGTTTCTGCGGGGGAAGCGGTCACCTTCGCAGAGCGGCGGTGCAGAGCATGCGGTTGCCGCGTCAAGGCAGCGGCAACACGGCCCCTCCCCGCCCCGCGGATGCTCAGCCCTGGCCAGCGCCTGCGGCGAGAAGCAGCGTCTCGATCTCGCGGTAGCCGCGCTGGCGTGCATGCTGCAGTGGGCTCACGCCTTCACCGTCAGGCAGGTTCACGTCCGCGCCTGCCGCGATGAGCTGACGGACGATCTCGACATGCCGGGGGCCGCCATCGGCGAGGATGATCGCCTCCAGCAGCGCGGTCCACTGCAGGTTGTTGACGTGATCCACGTCGACACCGGCCGCGATCAGTGTCGCCACGGCCTCCACATGCCCGCGTTCGGCCGCTGGAATGAGTGCGGTGCCGCCGTAGCGGTTGGTGCTCGTCAGGTCCGCACCGGCTGCCAGCGTCGCGCGCAGGATCTCGAGATGCCCGCGCGCACCGGCGTAGAGGTAGGGGCTGTCCTGGATCGCGTCCTTGGCATTGACGTCGGCACCGGCCTGGATCAGCGCCAGCGCGGCCTCCACGTGGTTGTGGTGGGTCGCGACCAGCAACGGCGTCGCCTTCGCCACGCCGCGCGCATCCACCCGGGCACCTTGCCCGAGCAGCATACGCACCGCAGTGGCGTCACCCTTCTCCGCCGCCCGATGCAGCCGCTCTTCCAACGAGGCGGCACTGGCCGGCATGACCATGCCCATCAGCAGGCTCATGACCACCCAACCCCGCAGCGACCTCCGTCCCATCGACATGTTCCTGCTCCTTCCACGGGAGGCGCCCGGTGGGGCGCCGCTGGAGAACGACCGTAGCCGAGCCGCCGCGCCGGTACCAATGAAGATTGGGGATCGACGGCATTCGCCATCCGAATGTGCGGGCCGGCGCGCGTTCCCCCGATTTCATGCGACGCTGCGCGCGACATTCGACACGGACGCACATCGCCATGCTGCATCACATTTCCCTGGGCGTGCGCGATCTCGCGCGTGCCGCTGCCTTCCACGATGCCGCGCTCGGTGCGCTGGGCATGCGCCGCGTCTTCGAAGACGGCGAGGCGATCGGATATGGCTACGCGGAGGATGAGGACCTGGTGTGCCTGAAACTGCGGGCCGATGCGGCAGCGCCCGGACCTGGATTCCACCTCGCGTTCGGCGCCCCGTCCCGCCAGGCCGTGGACGCGTTCCATCGCGACGCGCTGGCGGTCGGCGGCACCTGCAATGGCGCGCCGGGACTGCGCGGGGACTATGGCGATCACTACTACGCCGCGTTCCTGATCGACCCCGATGGGCATCGGATCGAGGCGGTCTGCAAGTCGGTCGTCTGAACCGGATCGCGCAAAGAAAAAGGCCTCCGTACTCGCGTACGAAGGCCTTCTCTACAACTGGCGGAGCGGGAGGGATTCGAACCCTCGATAGAGTTTTAAGCCCTATACTCCCTTAGCAGGGGAGCCCCTTCAGCCACTCGGGCACCGCTCCAGTGTTCTGGGTCCGCCGCCGTGATGAATCATCTCAGCGGGGGCGCGAATAATAACGTTTTCCGCGCCCTCAGGTAAAGCCTTAATCCGAAGAATTTTCACTTCCGGATGCATTCGGCTCATCACCGCGCTGGATGCGCTGGTAAATCTCTTCGCGGTGCACGGCCACGTCCTTCGGAGCGGTGATACCGATACGCACCTGGTTGCCCTTGACGCCGAGCACGGTCACGCTGACCGAGTCACCGATCATCAGGGTTTCGCCTACACGGCGAGTCAGGATCAACATTTGTTCAAGTCTCCAGGGGAACCGGTGGTGGCATTTCCCCACCGGCTTGGCGCCCCGGCAAGAGCGCCCCACGACAACGGGAAAAGATTCGCCATAGTACCGTCAGGCCTCCCGACCCATCAAGGAGCAGGAGGCTTCAGGCTGTTCAGATACGGGGGGTGACCCAGTCCACGACCGCGGCCAGTGCAGAAGCAAGGGCGGGCCCGTCCTCACCACCACCCTGGGCGAGGTCCGGGCGGCCGCCGCCCTTGCCCCCGATCTGACTGGCGATATGGGCCAACAGTTCCCCGGCCTTGACCTTGCCCATTGCGCTGCCGTTCACGCCCGCGACCAGGGCCGCCTTGCCGTCCTGGGTGCCGGCCAGCACGATCACCGCGCTGCCGAGCTGCTGCTTTAGGCGGTCGATCGCATCGCGCAGTGCCTTGGCATCGAAGCCTTCCAGGCGCGCGGCCAGGATCTTGATGCCGTTGACCTCGACCGCGGCGGCGCCGAGATCGGCGGTCGCACCGGCGGCCTGCTTGGCCTTGAGCGCCTCGAGCTCGCGTTCGAGCTTCTTCTGGCGTTCGCCCAGCTGGCGGATCTTGTCGACGACGTCGCCGGCGTTGCCGCCGAGCAGTGCGGCCGCTTCGCTCAGCTGCGCTTCTTCATGGGCCACGTAATCCAGCGCGCCCTGCCCGGTCACCGCTTCGATGCGGCGCACGCCCGAGGACACACCGCCTTCGGCGGTGATCTTGAACAGGCCGATATCGCCGGTGCGCGACACATGCGTACCACCACACAGTTCGGTGGAGTAATCGCCCATCTTCAGCACGCGCACCTGCTCGCCGTACTTCTCGCCGAACAGCGCCATCGCACCGAAGTCGAGCGCTTCCTGCATTCCCATGGTGTGGACTTCGGCCGCGTTGTTGGCGCGTACCTGCTCGTTGACCTTGCGTTCGATGATCGCCAGGTCCTCGCCGCTGATCGGCGCGAAGTGCGAGAAGTCGAAGCGCAGGCGATCGGGTGCGACCAGCGAGCCCTTCTGCTGCACATGGGTGCCCAGCACTTCGCGCAGGGCGGCATGCAGCAGGTGGGTGGCCGAGTGGTTGAGGATGGTCGCGCCGCGGCGCTTGCCATCGACCTGGCCGGACAGCACGTCGCCCACCTTCAGGCTGCCGGAGGTGATCCTGCCCACGTGCCCGTGGAACTGGCCGGCGAACTTCTGGGTGTCGCTGACGTCCACCTGCACGCCGGTACCGGACAAGGTGCCGCTGTCGCCGACCTGTCCACCGGATTCGGCGTAGAACGGGGTCTGGTTGGTCAGCACGATGACGTCGTCGCCGGACTGCGCGCTCTCCACCGGGCGGCCCTCCTTGAGGATCGCCACCACGGTGAGGTCGTCGGCCTGCAGGCGGTCATACCCGAGGAACACGGTCGGCTTGAGCGTGGCGACCAGATCGGCCGACAGGATCACGCCGCCGCCGAACTTGCCGGCCGCGCGCGCGGTCTCGCGCTGGGTGTCCATCGCGGCGTTGAAGCCCTCGATATCCACGGTCAGGTCACGCTCGCGCGCGATGTCCTGGGTGAGATCGAGCGGGAAGCCGTAGGTGTCGTACAGGCGGAACGCATCCACGCCCGGAATCACGCCGTTGCTGACCTTGGCCGCGACGTCGTCGAAAATCTTCATGCCCGAATCCAGCGTTTCAGCGAAACGCTCTTCTTCGGCCTGCAGCGCGCGCACGACGGTGTCGACCTGCGCCGGCAGTTCCGGATAGGCCACGCCCATCTGCTCGACCAGGGTCGGCACCAGCTTGCTGAAGAACGGCTGGCGCACGCCCAGCATCCAGCCATGACGCAGGGCGCGGCGGATGATCCGGCGCAGCACGTAGCCACGGCCTTCGTTGGACGGCAGCACGCCATCGACGATCAGGAACGAGCAGGCGCGGATGTGATCGGCGATCACGCGCAGCGACTTGTTCTCCAGATCGGCCATGCCGGTCAGCTCGCTGGCCTTGCGGATCAGCGCCTGGAACAGGTCGATCTCGTAGTTGGTGTGGACGTGCTGCAGGATCGCGGCCAGGCGCTCCAGGCCCATGCCGGTATCCACGCACGGCGCCGGCAGCGGCACCAGGGTGCCGTCGGGCTGGCGGTCGAACTGCATGAAGACCAGGTTCCAGATCTCGATGAAGCGGTCGCCGTCTTCATCCGGCGAGCCCGGCGGGCCACCGGCGATATGGTCGCCATGGTCATAGAAGATTTCGGTGCACGGGCCGCACGGGCCGGTCTCGGCCATCTGCCAGAAGTTGTCCGAGGCAAACGGCGCGCCCTTGTTGTCGCCGATGCGCACGATCCGCTCTTCCGGAATGCCCACCATGTCGCGCCACAGCGCATAGGCCTCGTCATCGGTCTGGTAGACGGTGACCAGCAGGCGCTCGGCCGGCAGCTTCCAGACCTGGGTCAGCAGCTCCCAGGCCCAGGCGATGGCGTCCTTCTTGAAGTAATCGCCGAACGACCAGTTGCCCAGCATTTCAAAGAAGGTGTGGTGGCGCGCGGTGTAACCGACCTGGTCCAGATCGTTGTGCTTGCCGCCGGCGCGCAGGCAGCGCTGGACGTCGGCCGCGCGCACGTAGCTGCGCTTCTCGGCGCCAAGGAACACGTCCTTGAACTGCACCATGCCGGAGTTGGTGAACAGCAGGGTCGGATCATTGCCCGGCACCAGCGGCGCCGACGGCACGATCGTATGGCCTTTGCCCTTGAAGAACTCAAGGAAATCGCTGCGGATCTGGGAGGTAGTGAATTTGACGGATGCGTTCATGGGGGGCTGGCTTTGTGCGGGCCGGTCAGTCCCTGGCACGCAGCCCCAATGGCCGGGTGTCAACTGCAGGACCGCCGAAACCACAAAGGGTATCAGGCCCGGGCCGCTCAGTCCTCAGGGTCGTAACGGGTGGCCTGGCGGATGCTGTCGCCGGGGAACCCGCGGCGGGCCAGAAGATCGGCGGCTTTGCGCCGCGCAGGCAGTTCCTGCGGGCCGGCGTCGCCGAAACGGCGGCAGACCAGGTCGCGGGCGTTCTCGGTCCAATCGCCTTCGAAGGTGTCCATCGCGGCGGTGATCTGGTCGCTGTCCAGCCCATGCGTGCCCAGTTCGGCGCGGATGTGGATAGGACCATAGCCCGTATTGGCCCGGATCCGGACCAGGTTCTCGGCAAAGCGGGTGTCATCCTGCCAGCCAGCCTCGGCCAGCTTGGCGACGGCCGCCTCGGCCGCCTCGTTCTCGATGCCACGGGCCTCGAGTTTGCGGGTCAGTTCCTTACGCGAATGCTCGCGGCGCACCAGCAGCCCCAACGCCCGCTGGACCGGCGTCTGTTCCTGGACACGGCGCTTGCGCCGGGGTGCGGGGGCTTCGGAGTCTTGCATGGCAGCGGTCCATTACAGTGCGCCGTCCTTGGCGCCATCCCGTCGGGGAGACGTGAAACTGCGGGACAGGGCGGGCGTCACTGACGGCGCTGCCCTGCCCCGCAGGAAACTCATTCGGCGTCGTCGTCGGCCTCGTCGCCGCCTTCGCGCACCGCTTCTTCCGGCTGGAACTTCTCGCGCAGCTCGGCTTCCAGGCGCTGGGCAATCTGCGGGTTGTCGCGCAGGTAGCCGCGGGCGTTGTCCTTGCCCTGGCCGATGCGCTCTTCGCCGTAGCTGTACCAGGCGCCGGCCTTCTCGACCAGCTTGGCTTCCACGCCCATGTCGATCAGTTCGCCTTCGCGGCTGATGCCTTCGCCGTACAGGATCTCGGTGACGACCTGCTTGAACGGAGGCGCCAGCTTGTTCTTGACCACCTTGATCTTGGTCTGGTTGCCGATGATCTCGTCGCCCTTCTTGATCGCGCCGATACGGCGGATGTCCAGGCGCACCGAGGCATAGAACTTCAGCGCGTTGCCGCCGGTGGTCACTTCCGGGCTCTGGCCCGGCATCATCACGCCGATCTTGTGACGCAGCTGGTTGATGAAGACCACCAGGGTATTGGAGCGCTTGATGTTGCCGGTCAGCTTGCGCAGCGCCTGGCTCATCAGACGGGCCTGCAGGCCCGGCAGCTGGTCGCCCATTTCGCCTTCGATTTCGGCCTTCGGCGTCAGCGCGGCGACCGAGTCGACCACCACGATGTCCACCGAGCTCGACCGCACCAGCATGTCGGCGATTTCCAGCGCCTGCTCACCGGTATCCGGCTGCGAGAGCAGCAGGTCGTCCACGTTGACGCCCAGCTTGGCGGCGTAGATCGGATCCAGCGCGTGCTCGGCGTCGATGAAGGCGGCGGTACCGCCCTTCTTCTGGCATTCGGCAATCGCCTGCAGGGTCAGGGTGGTCTTGCCCGAGGATTCCGGACCGTAGATCTCCACGACGCGGCCCTTGGGCAGGCCACCGATACCGAGGGCGATATCCAGCATCAGCGAACCGGTCGGGATGACCTCGACCGCCTCGACGACGCGGTCGCCCATGCGCATCACGGCGCCCTTGCCGAACTGCTTTTCGATCTGGCTCAGCGCGGCGGTGAGGGCACGCTTTTTGTTTTCGTCCATCGGAGTGGTCCTTGCAGAGGTCGTATCGGTGGAGGTGCTGTCTTTCGAAGTCTTCTTGGCCATGGGCTCACTTTAAGGCTGGCGTATCGCACGGGCTGAGATTCTGCCCGGCGTTCGGAAAAAAAGTATCGGACATCCGTACCAACCTCAGCAGAACCAGAGATGTGCCACAAAAGACCGCGCGTAATAGGGGGGAGAACAGGGTCAGCGGTTGGGCCGCAGCAGACCGCAATAGAGACCTTCGATGGCGAAGTCCTGGTCGGGCAGCACTTCGATCGGCTTGTAATCGGGGTTGCGCGGCAACAGGCGGATCCGGTCCTTGCCCATCTTCAGCAGCTTGACCGTGATCTCGTCATCGATACGGGCCACCACGATCTGGCCCGACCGGGCGTCGCGGGTGCGGTGCACGCCGATCAGGTCGCCGTCGAAGATGCCTTCGTCGATCATCGAGTCGCCCTGCACTTTCAGCAGGTAATCCGGGGCCGGCGAGAAGAACACCCGGTCCAGGACCACGAAGTCGTCCGAGCCGATGTCCGCCCCGATCGGCAGACCGGCCGCGACCCGGCCCAGCACCGGCAGGCGCAGGACATGGTCCGGCAGCGCCGAGGCGGGCAGCGATTCGGGCAGGCCGCTCTGCAGCGACGGCGCCTGCATCAGCCGGATCCCGCGGGCCTGGCCCGGGATGCGACGGATCGCCCCGGCCTGCTCCAGCGCCTCCAGGTGGTACTGCGCGGCCCGGACGCCCTTGAAGCCGAACGCACGGGCGATTTCGGTCTGCGACGGCGGTGCGCCATCGGTTTCTATACGCTCGGCGATCAACTGCAGGATCGCCTGCTGGGTATCGGTCAGGTCCATGGTTAGTAGTATTACTACTAACGATGCGGGCACGCAAGTGCCCGCAGAGCAAGAGCAGATAGAAGATGGGCGTTCCCACCCCGGCCGAAGCCGCCAGCAACACTTGTAGCCACCGATCGTTGGTCGGTGACCGCGCCAACGCGCGGCAATGCCTGCGGCGCGGGCGGATGTCGCTTGCGGCCATCTCTCCGGCGTTCAGCCGCTGCCATCTCGTTGGTCAGGCATTCGTGGGGCCGGATGAGGAGCAGACACGCATGGCGTGGCGCAGCCGGGCAGCGGTGACGGGCCGGTCAGGAAGGAGCGTCCGACCAACGGTCGGACCTACACGGAATCCCCCGCTTGGGCGGGAGATTCCGGGGATCCTGCGGATCCCGGCGGCAAGAACCCTACGGGTTCTTGCCGCTGCGCCAGATCGAGAACAGGATCCACACGCCGCAGAACCCGGCGCCGATGAAGCCGGCCACGCCCAGCGCGAGTAGCCAGCGGCTGGAGATGCCGCCGACGCTGTGCATGACGATCGACGATCCGATGATCAGGGCGGCGGTCACGATCCCCATCACCAGGCGGTTGGCGGCGCGGTTGACCTGGTCGCCGAAGCCCTGCAGCGCGGTGGTCTCGATCTTGAGCTGGAGCCGCCCGCGGCGCGCCATCTGCAGCAGGCGGCGCACATCGCGCGGCAGATCGCCGACCAGGTCCATCACCCCGACCAGGCTGCGCTTGCCGCGCTTGAGCATCGCGCCGGGCGAGTAGCGCTGCCACATCACGCGCTCCAGATAGGGGCGCGCGGCACTGGCCATGTCGAACTGCGGATCCAGCTGGCGCCCCATGCCTTCCAGGGTAAGGAAGGTCTTGATCATCAGCGCCAGGTCGGCCGGCAGGGTCAACGCGTACTGGCGCAGCAGCTGGGTGATGTTGCCCAGCATCAGGCCCATGTGCAGGTCTTTCAGCGGCACGCCGCGGTACTGGTCCACGAAGGTGCTGATGTCCTGCTGCAGCCGCGATTCGTCGACCTCCACGCCCCCGGCCCAGTCCAGCAGCACGTCGGCCACCTGTTCCGGCTCCTGGGTGACCAGGCCATGCAGCAACTGGGCGACCTGGAAACGCCGCTGCTCGGAGATCGCACCGACCATGCCGAAATCGATCACGCCGATCCGGCCGTCGCGCAGGTAGATGATGTTGCCCGGGTGCGGGTCGGCGTGGAAGCAGCCGTCCTCCAGCACCATCTTCAGCACGATGCGCGCCCCTGTGCGGGCCAGCTGCACGCGATCCAGACCGGCTGCATCGACACCGACCAGGTCACGGCCGGGAATGCCGTCGACGAAGTCCTGCACGTTGAGGCTCTCGCAGGTCCACTGCCAGTGCACGCTGGGGATCAGGATGTCCTCGCGACCCTGGAAGTTGCGCGCGATGCGCTCGGCATTGCGGCATTCGGCCGCGAAATCCAGTTCCCGGCGCAGCGAGACCTGGAACTGCTGCACGACTTCAGCCGGGCGGTAGCGCTGCAGGTCGGGCAGGCGCGCTTCGACGATTTCGGCCAACCGCGCCAGCAGGCGCAGATCGGCCTCGATCACCTCACGCATGCCCGGCCGCCGGATTTTCAGCACGACCGCGGTGCCGTCGTGCAGGGTCGCGCGGTGGGCCTGCGCCAACGAGGCCGCCGCCATCGGCGTTTCATCCAGCCACGCGAACACCTCGGTGGCCGGCGCGCCCAGGTCGCGCTCCAGCTGATCGCGCACCTGCGCATACGGCAACGCGGGCACGGCGTTCTGCAGTTCGGAGAATTCAGCGATCCAGTCCGGCGGGAACAGGTCCACGCGGGTGGCCAGCACCTGGCCGAGCTTGACGAAGGTGGGGCCCAGGTCTTCCATCGCACGGCGCACGCGCACCGGTGCGGTCATCCGCAGCATCTGCTGGGTGTCGTTCCAGTGCAGCAGCCGGCCGGCACGCTCGAGCACATCGGCCAGGCCGATGCGGCGCACCAGGTCGCCGAAGCCATAGCGGATCAGGACCGACGCGATTTCCTGCAATCGCCCCAGGTCACGCACGGTACCCAGCGTTTCCCACATCGGCCCACTCTCCTGTCAGCACACCCGGTCAGGATGTCACAACAGCGGGAAGATTCCGGTCAGTGCCTGCTGCACGGTCTGCCGCCGTATGGCTTCGCGGTCGCCCTCGAACTGGAACAGCTGCGCGCGCGCGTAGCCGCCCCGGCCTTTCCAGCCGATCCAGACGCTGCCGACCGGCTTGTCCTCGCTGCCACCGCCCGGTCCGGCGATCCCGGTCACCGCCACGGCGATGCCGGCACCGGAATTGATCAGCGCACCGGAGACCATTTCCAGCACGGTCTCGCGGCTGACCGCACCGAACTGCTCCAGGGTCTGCGCACGCACGCCGAGCAGGCGTTGTTTGGCTTCATAGCTGTAGACGACCATGCCGCAGTCGAAGAACGCCGAGGAGCCGGCGATGTCGGTCATCGCCTTGGCGATCCAGCCGCCACTGCAGCTTTCGGCGGTCACCAGCTGCAGCGAGGCCTGCTGCAGGCGCTGGCCCACCTCACTGGCGAGGGCACCCAGCTCGGCGTCGGAAGGAACAGTCATGGGAAAATCCTGGATCAACGGGGGGACGAACGCCCCTGTTTTAGCCGAAAACGTGGGTGATGTCGTGTGTTGCCGGGGACGACGGAGGGTTGCGTACGCTCAGCATCATGGGATGCCGGCCAGCGGCCGGCACTACCCATTCGCCAAGCCTGCCGATTCGCGGAGGCTCGCCGGTAGGATCATGGGCGCCGGCCAGTGGCCGGCACACCCATCACCATTCCGGAAGCTTCTCCGGGAGCATCGCGCGGATCGGTTCGCCACCCTCGCCGGCCGCCAGCTTCTCGGCCTCGGCGATCGGGATCTCGACCTGGAGCAGCCAGCCGTCCTCGTCGGTGACTTCGCTGCGTACGACCTCCAGCTGATGCAGGCGCGAGCGCAGGCGACCAGCACTCGGCGGCAGCCGCAGCTCGCCACTGACGTGCTGCAGGCCCAGGCGCTTGCCCAGCACGGACTGCAGCAGGGGCAGGCCGACATTGTCGCGGGCGGAAATCCAGACCCGCTCGCGGCGTGCGCTGTCCGGGATGCCGTCCTGGCCATCGTGGCGCACCTCGGCCCCGTCGATACGGTCGATCTTGTTGAACACCAGCAGCTGCGGCAGATCACCCGCGCCGATGGCGGTCAGCACTTCATCGACCTGCGCGATGCGTTCCTCGCGGTGCGGATCGGCGGCGTCGACGAGATGCAGCAGGAAGTCCGCTTCGCGGGCTTCGGACAAGGTCGACCGGAACGCGGCCACCAGATCATGCGGCAGGTCGCGGACGAAGCCGACGGTATCGGCGAGCACCACGCTGCCGCCCGGCAGCGCGATGCGGCGCACGGTCGGGTCCAGCGTCGCGAACAACTGGTCGGCGGCGTAGGCCTCGGCACCGGTCAACGCGTTGAACAGGGTCGACTTGCCGGCGTTGGTGTAGCCCACCAGGGCCACGCGCGGCAGCTCGCTGCGCAGGCGGGCACGGCGCATCTGGGTGCGCTGCACTTCCACCTTTTCCAGCTTCTTCTGCAGCTGTTCCACCCGCTTCTGCAACAGGCGGCGATCGGTTTCCAGCTGGGTTTCACCCGGCCCACGCAGGCCGATGGAACCGCCGCGCTGGCGCTCCAGATGGGTCCAGCCGCGGATCAGCCGCGTGGACATGTGGCGCAGCTGCGCCAGCTCGACCTGCAGCTTGCCTTCGTGGCTGCGCGCGCGCTGGGCGAAGATGTCCAGGATCAGCCCGGTGCGGTCGATCACGCGCCGCTCCAGGAAACGCTCCAGGTTGCGCTCCTGCCCCGGCGACAGCGCATGGTTGACCAGGATCAGGTCGGCACCGGTCGCATCGGCTGCGGCCTTGACCTCGTCCAGCTTGCCGCTGCCGATCAGGATCGACGGATTGGGCCGATCGATGCGCGCGGTCAGGGTGGCCGCGATGCTGGCCCCGGCGGAGCGGGCCAGATCGGTGAACTCTTCAAGCACGTCGTCTTCGAGCCGGCCGGCATGCGGCTGGATCAGGAGTGCGTGTTCGCCTCGCTTGGAACGGTCAAACACGCAGTTCTCCAGAAATTTTCACACTGTCACTCAACGTCGTCATCACCTTGGACGCCTTCGGCGCCATCATTGGACTGCACATAGCCACCACCGGGCCCGACCTTCACGTTGCGCGCAGGAACGACGGTCGAGATGGCGTGCTTGTACACCATCTGGCTCACCGTGTTACGCAGCAGCACCACGAACTGGTCGAACGATTCAATCGTCCCCTGCAGCTTGATGCCATTGACCAGATACACCGACACCGGCACACGTTCGCGCCGAAGTGCATTCAGAAACGGATCCTGCAGCGATTGCCCCTTGGACATTGCACACTCCTGATTATTGTTTTTATGGTCTTCCGGCCGTTGCCACGGCCCCCGCCGCCCGCCGGAACCCTTGATGGTACACGGGGCGGAGGCGTGAAGGCGTGGACTCAGCGTGCGACGAAGGTCGACACCGCATCCGCCAGGGAAGCCCTGTCTAAATGGGGATCGAACCAGCGCGCATCAAGCTCCCCGCGCAACCAGGTCAGCTGGCGCTTGGCCAGCTGACGGGTGGCCTGGATGCCGCGCTCTCGGAACGCCGCCGCCGTACCCTGCCCGTCCAGATACTCCCAGGCCTGCCGGTAGCCCACCGCGCGCACCGCCGGCAGATCCAGCGGCGCCGCGACCCCGGCCATGGCCGGGAGGGCCCGCAGCGCGCGGACTTCGTCCAGGAACCCGTGGGCCAGCATGGTGTCGAAACGGGTCTCGATGCGCTGGTGCAGCACCGAACGTTCGCGCGGTGCGAGGACCAGCTTGAGCGCCCGCACCGGCAGCCGGTCCACGCCAGGCAGCTTCTGCCACTCGCTGATCGGGGTGCCGGTCAAGCGATGGACTTCCAGCGCCCGCTGAATGCGTTGCGGGTCGGTGGCGTGAATGCGCTTTGCAGCGGCCGGATCGATACCGGCCAGCTGCGCGTGCATTGCCGCCCAGCCCTGCTCGGCCGCCTCGGCCGCGATCTGCGCGCGCACCGCCGGATCGGCTTCGGGCATCGGCGACAGGCCCTGCAGCAGGGCGCGGAAATACAGCCCGGTGCCGCCGGCCAGGATCGGCGTGCGCCCGCGCGCGATGATGTCGCGCACGGCATGCGCCGCGTCGCTGGCGAACTCCGCCGCCGAATAGGTCTGCCACGGGTCGCGCACATCGAGCAGATGGTGCGGCGCCTGTGCGCGCTCGGCGGCATCGGGCTTGGCCGAGCCGATATCCAGCCCGCGATAGACCAGCGCCGAATCGACGCTGACGATCTCACCGTCCAGCTGCTGGGCCAGCGCGATCGCGGTGGCGGTCTTGCCCGACGCGGTCGGGCCCATGACCGCGATCGCCAACGGACGCCGATCGACGGCCATCAGTCCTCGTCCGGCCAGCGCGGCATCGTCGGGGCGGCCGACACCCGCGGCATCGGGACGGCATCGACCGCCGCCCACACCTTCAGCGCATCGACCGTGGCCGCGACATCGTGCACGCGCAGCAGCTTCGCGCCGCGCTGGGCCGCGATCAGGTGTGCGGCGACCGAACCGGCCACGCGGTCACGCGGCCGCTCGCGACCGGTCAGTTCACCGATGCTGCGCTTGCGCGACAGGCCGGCCAGCATCGGCACGCCGAGCTCGAGGAAGCGGTCCGAGCGCGCCAGCAGGATCATGTTGTGTTCGGTGGTCTTGCCGAAGCCGAAGCCCAGATCGATGATCAGATGCTTCTTGGCCACGCCGGCCATCTCGGCCTGGAACATGCGCTCGGTCAGGAAGCGATGCACCTCGGCGACCACGTCATCGTAGTGCGGGGTGTCCTGCATGCTGCCCGGCTCGCCCTGCATGTGCATCAGCACCACCGGCACGCCGAGGTCGGCGGCGGCGTCCAGCGCACCGGGCTGGCGCAACGCATGGATGTCATTGATCAGGCCGGCACCGGCCGCGACGGCGGCACGCATCACCTCGGGCTTGAAGGTGTCGATGCTGATCGGCACGGTGGTTTCGCGTGCCAGGCGCTCGATCACCGGGATGACGCGACGCAGTTCTTCGTCCAGCGGCACCGGCGCACTGCCAGGCCGGGTCGACTCGCCGCCGATGTCGAGCAGGTCGGCGCCCTCGGCCACCAGCTGAAGGCCGTGTGCGACCGCGGCCTCGACGCTGTCGTGGTCACCGCCGTCGGAAAACGAATCCGGGGTAACGTTGACGATGCCCATGACCCGCGGGCGATCCAGCCGCAGCAGGCGGCCGCCGCAGTCAAGCTGGGGAGAAATGTCGAACATGGGCAGATCCACGAAGTACGCCAGCGCGTAGTTTACGCTGGCGCACCGGACCGGCCGTCAGAGGTCGCCGAGGCGGGCCCCATCGACTGGCTTGGCCAGCCAGATCGCCAGATCGTTGCCGATCGCATTGACCGTGCGCTCGAGCACATCGCACGAGCCCTTGAAACCGGCAAACGCGCCACCGCGCGACACGCGGCGCGCAGTGACCGTGGCCACCTGCTGGCCGTTCTCGAACAGCACGCCGCGCGCGGCGGCGGACTTGAAGTGGCCGATGAACGCATTGCCGGCACTCTGCGCCTCCACCAGCTCCAGCTTCAATACATGGCCGCTGCCGGTGTTCAGCGGATCACTGCCGAAGACGATGGTATTGCCATGCGCCGGGGCATTCTTGCCCAGCGCGGTCGCCAGCTGCGCGCCCATCCGGCACTCGGCCTTGATGTTCTCGGCGATGATCGCCGAGTCGTTGAACGGCACCGGATCCTGTACGTGGATCTCAGCCGCCATGACCGGCGTGGCACAGCACAGCAGCGCAGCAACGGCTGCGCGCATCGAATGACGCATGAAAGTCCCCCTGGAAAGTGTGTCGGCCGATCCCCCGGCCATGCCCGACCGCGGCATGCGGCGCGGGCAAGCGCATCGTGCCCACTGCCGACCGCGCTCGCAAGCACTCAGCGCTGGCGGCGCTTGCGCTCCACGTAGACGGTCTTGGCGATGCTCATCAGCACGCCGACCGCGATGCCGATGCCGGCGCCGAGCAGGAAGTTGTCGCGGGTCAGGCCGATGGCCACGCCGATGATCGTGGCGATCACCATTTCGGTGGTATGCGAGATCGGCTGCGGCGGGGGTGCGGACATGGCGACTCCAGAACGGGAACGAATACGGTGTCCCATTATGACCTGCCGGAAACGACGAAGGCCGGGTTTCCCCGGCCTTCGTCCCTTACGTGGGCAACACTCAGATCTGCTCGGCAGGACCGGCGATCGGTGCGACCGGACGGGCATCGCCGCCCTTGTCGTTGTTGCCGCCATCCTTGTTGCTGTTGGACTTGCCCCAGCCCGCCGGCGGCGGCGGATCACGGCCTTCCATCACGGCGTTGATCTGCGGCGCGTCGATGGTCTCGTACTGCAGCAGCAACTGGGACATCGTGTGCAGCTTGTCGAGGTTGGCGGTCAGCAGCTCCGTGGTCCGGGCGTAGGCCTTGTCCAGGATGCTGCGGACGACTTCGTCGATGCGGCGCGCGGTGTCGTCGGAGACGCTCTTGTGCTGCGTCACGGAACGGCCGAGGAACACTTCATCGTCCTCTTCGCCGTAGGCGATCGGGCCGAGCTCATCGGACAGGCCCCACTTGGTGACCATGTTGCGGGCCATCTTGGTGGCGCGCTCGATGTCGTTGGAGGCGCCGGTGGTGACCTTGTCGGTGCCGAAGATCAGCTCTTCGGCCACGCGGCCACCGTACAGCGAGCACAGCTGCGACTCGATCGCGACGCGGTTCATCGAGTACTTGTCGCCTTCCGGCAGATACATCGTCACGCCCAGCGCACGGCCGCGCGGAATGATGGTGACCTTGTAGACCGGATCGTGCTCGGGCACCAGGCGGCCGACGATGGCGTGGCCGGCTTCGTGATACGCGGTGAGCGTCTTTTCTTCTTCGCTCATCGCCATCGAACGGCGCTCGGCACCCATCAGTATCTTGTCGCGGGCACGATCGAAGTGGTCCATGCGGACTTCCTTCTCGCCGCCACGCGCGGCAAACAGCGCTGCTTCGTTGGCCAGGTTGGCCAGGTCGGCACCGGAGAAGCCCGGGGTGCCGCGCGCGATCACCATCGGCTCCACATCGTCGGCCAGCGGCAGCTTGCGCATGTGCACCTTGAGGATCTGCTCGCGGCCCTTGACGTCCGGCAGGCCGACCACGACCTGGCGGTCGAAACGGCCCGGGCGCAGCAGCGCCGGATCCAGCACGTCGGGACGGTTGGTGGCGGCGATGACGATCACGCCCTCGCCTCCCTCGAAGCCGTCCATTTCGACCAGCAGCTGGTTCAGGGTCTGCTCGCGCTCGTCATGACCGCCGCCCAGGCCGGCACCACGGTGGCGACCGACGGCGTCGATTTCATCGATGAAGATGATGCACGGCGCCTGCTTCTTGGCCTGTTCGAACATGTCGCGCACGCGGCTGGCGCCAACGCCGACGAACATTTCCACGAAGTCCGAACCGGAGATCGAGAAGAACGGCACCTTGGCTTCGCCGGCGATCGCACGGGCCAGCAGGGTCTTGCCGGTACCCGGCGGGCCGACCATCAGCACGCCGCGCGGAATCTTGCCGCCCAGCTTGGTGAACTTGGTCGGGTCGCGCAGGAAGTCGACCAGCTCGCCGACTTCTTCCTTGGCTTCGTCGCAACCCGCGACGTCGGCGAAGGTGACCTTGATCTGGTCTTCGCCCTGCAGCTTGGCGCGCGAC
>Ga0182007_10000046_pt1 | contig 103827 bp, 213 predicted proteins | sample Sormic07211113_1_FD_123023 | JGI IMG/M metagenome (GOLD analysis project Ga0182007, IMG submission 123023) | Rhizosphere microbial communities from Sorghum bicolor, Mead, Nebraska, USA - 072115-113_1 MetaG | ecosystem: Host-associated > Plants > Roots > Rhizosphere | place: USA: Nebraska...
ATGGACCAAGAGATTCTTCTACGTCATGCTAGTCAACGACAACCTCACACTTGTCAAGGACAGAGTTTGAATTTCTACGTACCAGAAGATGGTAGTGAGGATCTGATTGCCACGCTGCTTACCAAGCTGTTGTTGGATGACAACGTAATCAGTCAATACTATATTTATTCACGTTCTGGTGTTGTTGTCAAGGATGAGTGTATTTCCTGTGCTGCTTAACTGAATAGCCCGCTTCGGCGGGCTTTTTCACACCTGTAATTTGACGACGAACGGTAGTAGACAACCTAACGTATACCACCTATTATTGGAATCACACGGAAGGGGGAAGGCAAAGAAGCCAAGCTGACGAGTAATTGCGAAAGCGTAATTTCTTACAATCCAGTTTTCTAGGTGAATAACATGAGTAAAAACAAGGTGGTGAGTCGAGTCAGCGCGGTTGTGGGTAGTGACATTCGTCACGTGTACACAGCGGACGGGGAACAACTGCTTGGAATGATCCTGAAGATGGGACGTGGAAAATACCGCGTACTACGGATGGACGGGAAAGAACGCACCAAAGAAACGCTCACAGAAGCGTTTAAAACCATTCGTAGGGCCAACTAATAAATAGGAGTATTACATGAACGAAGCGTATGAAGTCGAGCTGACAGACGTGGAAGCAAGCTTCATTCCTACACCATTCACCGTTGTCTTGGGAGTGGAACGACAAACCACTTTCAAGGTTGACAATGATGAAAAGGTTCAAGGGTTTACAGACGTTGAATGGCAAGTGATTTACGCTCGTGCAATGGTTGCAGACAGATGGACGATCTTACCACAAGATTTATACGATGAGATTGACGACAAGTATGGTGATCTGATAGGCGATAAGCTCTGGCGTCTAACCTTGTCCGTGTGATGCTGAGTGTAAGATGGCCCCGCATTGTCGGGGCTTTTCTTCGTCTGTAGAAAGTGCTTGACAAGGTGGTGTGCTCTGATAGAATGACCACATCGAGAGGAGAAACACCATGAAATGTGCATTCTGTGGATATGAAAATGGATGGGTCTGGGATGGTCCAGTAGGTCGTGAAGTGGTGGGTGCCCATGGTGAGTTCTACCATCTGGTAACAGCTACCCGAAAGGTCAAGCACTCTGAGGAACACTGGCCTGTTGTGATGTGTCCTGTATATACCTGTCAACGCACCCAGTTGGAGACGTAAATGAACCAGTTTGAAGAATTCTATGACATGTGTCAGGAAGCGATCGATCCTCACTTGATCCCACAAGGTCATGGTGGGTACTCGGTAACCCAAAACAGCCTGATTCCGAGCGTTGTTGAAAGCTTGGAATATCTCATTGAATTTTGGGTTGCCAACAGAGACAAAGAGGGTATAGACTTGTGTTTATGATTAATGGAGCTGTGAAATGATCCTCAATATGCAACAAGATGACACTCGTAAATGGGTTGCTTGTGTGGTAGCAGCAAGCGATGGTGTGCTGTCTGAGAACTTTAACAAAATGGTCAATGCTTCCGGTTGGGATGACAAACAAATTGACTTTCGTATCACCATGAATGGTGTTGAGTTCACCAACCTTGACGGTTTGTTTGACCGTCTACACAAACATTACACCGAACAGAACGAACGTATCGCTGAACTGGAGCGTGGACAATGAATCATCGTAACCAAGACCTAATCAACAAGAAGTGTGGACTGATTGAAAGCTTGGGTTTTGAAGTTTGGCATAATGACTCTGACTCATCATTTCAAACACAGAACACTACCTTCGAGGGGTTTGACTTCTCCGCAACAGCACCAGATGTACAGTCAATCCTTTACACAGCGTTGACTCACGTATACAATCTTGGCCTTGAGCAAGGTAAATCTCAGGTTCGACAAGATATAAAAGCAGCTTTTGGGATTGGAGAATGACTCATTTCATTGGTGTTGACCCTAAAGACGTGATCATTGAAGACCTGAAGCGTACACTTGGTAGTCTTGAACGAACGTTACGTGCAGCTGGTGCAATTGATATGCAGATGTACCACAACTCTCGCGATGGTCAATTGGCTTCTGAGTTCATCAAAATGGCAAATGCAGCTCGTGCATCACTAGATTTTGCGGAGAGTTTGAAATGAGTAAGAAAGCACAGATTAAACGTAGCTGGGTTGTCTATCCACCAAACTACAGTTGGCAACAGAATGATCCTTATTATTACATACCTTTCCTTAAAGATGCATGGAACAAAGCCTGCTCATTAGGTGAAGGTGCTGAAGTGGTTGAGCGGATTGAACAAACTTATCGAGACGGAGCATGGTCTTCGTCCGGTGGTCGGTCTTACACAGTGGAGAAACGGAAATGAATCGTAATTACGTAGCCAAGCACATGAACACGTACAACCGTGCCAGTGTAGAGCTTGACAAACGGGATAAGTATCTACAAGAAGCTTATGAAAAAGAAATGGAAGGTGAATTTGAGGATGAGCAAGATGATCGCATTCCTGAATGAGTATGGATACCCAATAATGTTCTTTGAACTGTTACTTACCGTCGCGGTTGTGCTGTACCATCGTAATCGCAAGGTAACCAAGGAAGACAATGATGTTATCTTGGCGAGTGTATCCAAACGAAGTGAAAGCTTCCTAATGAATCGAACTGAAAGTAAATGGGGAACTGGTGATTAATGGCTATTTTTGGATATGTTGTTTACATGATAGTAGTTGGTTGGATCAGTCTGATTACGCTAGCTGTATTCTCGTGGCCTTCAGCTAAACGTTGGGATGGCGAGCGTACAGCATTGATCATGGTGTTCCTCTTGGTTTGGACTGGTGCTGTGCATTGGTGGCCTTTTACAGTGACTGTCAGTTGAATGAGAACAGCAACGTTATACTCGACTGAGCAGCGTAAGGTACGTGTCTATGGTGGATACCTTCCTTACCATGTTCGTGGCCCAATACGCGCTATAAACTCTGACGATATCTTTGAGAAGGACGAGGTGAGTACTGTTCATCACCTACCTATTGAACGTTGGGTATTCGACGGTAATGAGTTCTTTATCGCACTTGACCCAACACTACGAGACATCGTAGACTCAATGATTGCTACATCTGAAAAAGCTGTACGTGATATTTGTCATGTGAGAATTGCTAGGTTAGATCATGAAATAAACCTGTTGCAATCCCGTACAATATGGTCTATGATCTGTTCCAAGTTTAAGAGGAAGAAACAAAATGTCTAAAGTAATCATGGGTGAGATTGGCATCACTCGGAATAGTAACGGGTTCGTCTACATTCGAATTGAGGACAGTTCCAGTCATTCACAGTTCGTTGAGCTGAAGCTGACGTTGGAGCAGTTCGCTGAAGCGGTTACTGGGTTGCACACGTCAGATGTTGAGATGACTGTACGGAACCTCGACCGTGTTGGTAAACGTCGTGTACGTGAAGAACGTAGTGTGGTATGTCCACTTAATACATACAAGAAGGAAGAAATACGACAATGGATGGCAGATCATTGTCAAGAAGAAGGATGGGTGGTTGACGATTATCTTGGTAGTCAGAACTCAGTCAAATCGGTTGACGGTGGAACTCTTCTCAAGTATGCTGTCACCAAATACGTAGAGGTACAGTAACATGATTCTGTTAGCTAAAGCCGTTCTGATTGTAAGTATGATGCAAAATGCTGGTAATGCTACAGTAGGTAGTGAGAGCGTGTCAGTTGTCTCTAACATGGATGAATGTCGAGGTGTCATGATCGCCCACATGTCAACTAAAGGTGAGGTTATTGATGTGGCTAGTCAAACTGATTCTCTGAAGTTTACCCAAGTGAGTCCCGGTTGGATGACCAACAACATCAAGTATAAATTGACCTGTAAGGAGTTGTAACATGGCCGCCAATCCACAACTGGTTAAAGAAATGGGAGTGAGTGAGAGCAATGTCCTACTCATCAATTCACTTCATGAACAACTTGAATACCTGATTGAGAATGCTGATTGTTCTGAAGACAGAAGTTGGACACATACACTTGTAGAGCGAGCAGAGTTCGAACTGCAACGTCTGTGGGGTTTCACACAAGACAGTTGGTATCACACATGGTGTAAAAGGCTCAGTGACCGCTTCAGGGAGGTTGACTACCTCGGTGCTGTGTATCGGTGTAGAGACACTGACAAAACCCGTACAATCGACGGCTGTGCGCTCCATAGTGGTGGTTTAATTGGTGTGGGTAATGGCTTCATCGACTTCGGTGTTGTTGTTCGTATTGTAGGCAATCTTGAGAGGATAAATTGATGTTGAAAGTAAGTGTGGAACGTACCGGTATTAAACCTGTGTTTGAAGTAGGTGAGCTTGTTGAACTGGACATGTCGCTGCATGAAGAAGGTAAGAGTTATGTCGTGCTCGTTACCAAAGCACCATCCCACACATCAACAACGTTGTTCGGTGGTACTGTTGTGCAGTGTGATAAAGATGGTAATGACATCTTTGTTGGTGATCATAGTAACAACTTCTCACGACATGCGTTCATCAAGTTCGTTGGTCGATTGACAATGGTGAGTTCGTGAGGCGAGAAAAGCGTTGGACGTTCTTATGGCTCGAATACGAACGTATTGGTTGGGTTGAAGAACTGACGTTGTTCGGCTTTACTTTGTATCGTCGATCAGGTAGTCTTATCGAACTTCTTGGATTCCATTGGGTGCAGAAATGACATTAGATGAACAGCTTGAAGCTAAAGGTTTTGCTACAATTGCTGAACGCCTGAAGTGTGAGCAACCATTAGATGTATTTGCTCGTCACGTTGGTGTACATACACTCGAAGACTTCGTTAAATGGATTGAGGTGGAACGTCGAACATACATGGAGATGGTTGCACGTCATGATTTAGAGATTCGTGATTTGAATGACGACATTGCTGACTTTGTACTTGGTAAGAGTGCTATCCTATGGGAAGTTCATGTTAACCTGTTGCACGTATTGAAAGGAATGCAAGATGGAGTTCGACCGCAAACAAGAACTAATTGAGTTTCTACGTGAGAACTTGGTTATCACTATTGGTCGTTATGAAGAGTATTATAGCAACCCTCATCTTGAGGTTAACTTAATCTTAGATGGTGAAACGATCAGTACCTCAACATGCACAATTTATGATGGTGATCGAAATGAAGGCTGATACGGTCGATAAAGTACTGAACATCATTGAAAGTCTTTACCCTGACTTCAAAGAGTATGCTGACAATGAACAGTTCCACTACTGGATGGAGTATGCGTGTGAACTTGATGAGCTTATGTTTCTGGCTGGTGAAGTAGATAAAGATTACATTGACTATTTGAACAAGCGTATATTTATGTTATCCAGTAATAAACCAGAGCATCAAGCATGTACTGACGTTGCTAGTACATTGGAAGAAGCAATACCATCTAAATTTAAAGGAGTGTTTGTATATGAATGAAGTTGAAACCAACGTGACCTACAAGGTCCGTATCTCTTACAAGAGTGGTTATGTCCTTGATGGGTGGTTTGATAAGATGGACATTAAGTCTAGTGGTGGGGCTATTACCAGTGTTGAGTGGAAGGTTTCAGCATCTGAGAACATGAAGATCCTGCACCTTGGTGTTGATCAAATTGAATCTATTATTCAAATCGATGTTAAAGATAAAGTTGAATAGTTAGTTGCAAACTAAGTAATACTCTTGTAGTATAACACATCAAATCAAAGTATTAGTAAGGAAATAGAATGAACAATGTAACTCGCTTCCCAAACACTCGTCGTAAACTTGATTGGAAGCAAGAGGAACAGTTGAACACTGGTAAGAAGCGTGATCAACAACGTCGGGATGATCGTAAGGTTGGTCGGCAAGTTAAAGCAATTGGTGAAGAAGAGTAAAAGATAATAACTAAAGAGCCCGCCATTGAGCGGGCTTTCTTTCATCTTCAATTTGTAAACCAAGTTTTGGATTTGATAGAGTATTTTGAGTTTCTATTTTTGGCCTAAAAATCCCCTACACCCCCTTTTTCAATATTGGGAAAGTAGTTTTCGATTTGGGTATTTTCAGAAATTCACTGGTAGGAAATTTGAATTGGAAACGACATGAAATGATAATCATTCTCATATGAGATAGGGAGTGAGACGGATTCGCATTTAGAACCTTGAATGTTTCTCATTCCTATTCTAAAAACAGGTTGCGTTTGTATCATCCACACTTCGACCTTCGGAATCCCGACGACAATTGAATACTACAGTGAGTTTAGCACGTATACAACACTTATTTTAATGCGTGTTGACAATCATTTGCATTCGTAGAATGACACCCACTCTCCTTGTTTGTCTCCAGTGCTCGACGTTCCTTCGTCTGCGTTGCCTGCTGTGTATGATTATATACCAGCTGCAAAACAATACAAGCGCTTTCTCTAAATCTTTTAACCTTGACAGCTTTTGAAAAGTGTGCTATTCGCACGCGCCCGTCTCCTCATATTGCAGTGTGAAAAGAATTTGAAATAAGGTGTTGACTCCTTCTCTAAATGCTGTAGACTTCACCTTATCGAAAGCAAACAAGCTTAAGGAATCGGAAAAAATGAACATTACAGAACAGCAAATCCAATCGTTTATTGAAGGCTATTTGACAGCAGCACTCTGGTCGTCTACCGATACCTTGAACGGTGAAGATGTCAACCTTGATGACTTCGAATGGGCAGATGGTGAGGCTGAGAAGCTGCACGCGGATTGCCGCGACTTCATTGCAGCCAATGCTGTAGACTTGTGGGCATACCCCGATCACTACACACCAGCAAGTGGATACGACGTGTGGGAATGTATGGGTCATGACTTCTGGCTTACTCGTAATGGTCATGGTGCTGGCTTTTGGGATCGTGGTTTGGGTGATATTGGTGACCGTCTGACAGCGGCAAGCAAAGTGTATGGTGGTGTCGATTTGTATTTGGGCGATGATGAATTGGTTTACGTCAGCTAAATAAACCCTTGACCATTCTCTAAATGTCTGTAGAATGGTCAACACCAACCAAGCAAACAGGATTTACGAACATGAAAACCTTGATTCTCAATGATGAACAACACGCTTTGCTTGTCTCTCTTTTGCAGGGTGACATTCTGGAAACAGAACAAATGATTGACGACCATCAAGAAAACCTTATGGTTACAAAAGAAGAATTGCAAGAATACCTTGCACGTTCTGAAGAACTTCTGAAACTGGTAGAAGGAATCTAACATGAAAGCTTCCGAACTGTTGACACTAGGTCTTGAAAACTATAAGATTGGCTCTTTCATGTGTCATGAACTTGACTATCTTGAAGCGCAAGGTGAGGGTAGAAGTGACGCACACTTGTATCTGCATTATAAGATCCAAGGTTTACTAGCGCCGCATGATACAATTGTTTTACACAACCTGTTGCGTTACACTAACAAGAAATACGAAGGGTATAACAAGCGTTATGGTCACAACTGTCAAGCCTGTTACAAAATGCGTGTTGCATTCTGGCGTGATATGATTGTAGAATTGAAAGAACAAGGTTTGTAAACCCCCATTAACAATTAGACAGAAAGAGTAAGACAATGCAACAAGTTAAAGGAATGCCGCTAGTAGATTTTGAATGCTTAGTTGCTCGCAAGTATCGCGACAAAGTAACAAGTTCAAAGACTCGCAACATTGAATTTAAACTGTCATTGAATGAGTTCCGACAGTTGCTTATGCGTAAGAATTGCGCGTATACCGGTATTCCACTGACGTTGCACACACAAGGCAACCAATCTAATACTGACTTGTCAATTGAACGTGTTGACAACAGTCGTGGGTATGTCAAGGGAAATGTTATTTCCGTTTGTCATGCTGCAAACAATATCAAAAGTGTGTTTGAAGATCCTAGTACTTTCTTGACTGTTAAAGATGCGGTTAAGATGTTCGCCAGTATTGAAAAGATGACAACACAGCTAAAATAATCGTTGACACACTGATTCAATGCTGTAGAATCAACCAAATAAACCAAACCACTAACCATTTGTTAAGGATTAACCGTAATGACTTTGTTCTTCAAGAGCCGCACACTTGCCCGTCAATTCACTAGCATCAACGGCAAGGTGGTTGACCATGGTACGGACGCGCCTGTAGGTCGCCGCTGGGGCTTCCTGATCAATAAGGTAGTGTGACCCATGACTATCAAAAGTATCGTAGTATCAACAAAACCTTTCAAGTTTAACGTTGGTGACCAACTGTTCACTTGTGAGTTCTTCGGCGGTAAAACGCTAACTGTTCTTTCACCGGTTGAAATTAACGGCGGGATTGAAAAGGTCAAAGTCTTGTGTACTGGCTCTGACAAGTGTTACTCGTTTTGTGTTGGTCGTGAAGACTACATTTTTCCGGGTGATTTAGGTGTGCCGGGTTTTGCATATGATGACCGTAAATGCAGCCTGTTCCGTAGCAAGAAAGCAGCAGACGCACATGCAGGTGTTTATTCCAAATGGCTTGATCGAAACCCTGTTGATCTGGGTGAGTCATATTTTGGTCACTGGTACGACTAACAGAACAAAGTATGTAATGAGCCCCGCTTTGTCGGGGTTTTTCATTGCCTGAAATAAATGCAAATCTTTGAAAATAGTTGTTTACTCGTTTTCTAAACGTTGTAGAATAGGCGTCAAGAAAGGGGAAAAGCCTCTTTCACCACTAAAGAGACTAAGAACATGACTACAATTGGCCAAGTAGCTGACAAGATTGTTAAAGATCGTCTTGACCTTGATTATGTCAAGGACTGTGGTAAGAATACTGTCGGTGAAGTGTACCAAGCTGAATATGGTTATAATGGTTTGACTGATACATCCTGCAAAGACTATTTGCAAGGACTTCCATCGTTGTGTACAGTTCCGTTCTATAACAATGAAATCCTAGAAATCCTTAAAGAAAACGGAATCACAGTCAAATCTGAGAAAGCACAACAGACATTGCTTGACAAATACTGGCAAGCGTGTGGTGCTGCGCTTCACAAATACATTCGGCGTGAAAAATAAAGCTTGACCATTTCTCTAAACCTGCTAGAATTACCACACAAGGGAGGCAAATAGCCTCCCAAATCAAAGGAAGTAAAGCAATGTTGATCTTCAATTATGAAACCAAGAAGGTAATGAAAGAAGCTATTGGTCAACCGTTGAAATACACTGAAACTTCTATGTTCGGTCCTGAATACAAAATGGACGGTGTGATGGTTGGTTGCAATCGTCCACACTTGACAGGCTACAAACGTGAGTTTTTCGCTGAGATAACTGTAAAAGATGGTAAGATCGTAAAAGTCAAGTAACGTAAATTATTGATTATAGAGTGTTGACAGCGTTAGCACTCTATGACAAGATACTTACCACAAGCAAGACAACTTCTCTAAAGGAATACGATCATGAAATCCGAACAATTCTGGAATGTTGACAACGTTAAAACTTTCAAAGGCTTCGACGTTAACAATGGTGAAGTGTCTGTATCTGAAAGTGAATATGTAGATTATCTTGATGAGGTTTACGGTGACGTGCAAGTGTGTGGTATGACTTTCGGTTCTGGTAGTCTTTTGCAAGATGCTGATCCTACTGCTTTCCGTTGCGGTAAAGGTGATTACGAAAGCAGTTTGCAATCGGAACTCGAAGAACAGTTGGAAAACGAAGATTCAAGTGATATTGATTTTGTTGAAGGTGATGAGGACGACCTTGACGACGAAGAAGACGAAGAAAGCGACGACGAATAACAGTTGATTTATAGGAGCGCCCAGCGTTGGGCGTTCTTAGTAAGTCAATTGACTTAATACAAACGGACTAATGAGGTGTAACATGGCTATTCGTGAATTATTGAAATATGAAACAGTTGACGGTATGTTACATGACACCGAATCGGCTGCAACTATCCACTATGTTACATTGCTAGAAAATGAATTCGGAAAACTTATCGACCAACTTACAATCGGAATGGGGTCTATTGGTCCAAGTGACCGGCTGAAAATGCTCAAGAATGCAATGGGTGACCGTGCTAATGCCATTAATATAATGGCATCAATAATTAACACGGTTGAATTTGAGTAATGGCTATTCTAAAACGTAAGAAGAAATGTATGGGTTGTGGTGCTATGTTTAGTAATTACCCCGGTATGTTTTGCCGTTACTGTCATGTAAAGGAAGATTGAATCATGGCGAATGAACATACACCGTTTGTACGGTCCTGTGTGGCTCTATGGCTTGCTGGAACAGTACAGACGCAATGGTCTGTAGCTGATGTGATATATGACCTTAAAGAGAAGCACACGAGCTTAGACGGCGTTGATGTGTCCAAGGCTGTCAGCAATGAACTGGTAAGGCTTGAGTACATTGGTAAGCTGATAAGCACACAAGGTAGTTTAGAGGATGGTTGTGGGGTTGGTCGTCCTCCTCGTGTCTATCGTCGTCGTACATGCCCACAACTGATGTCCGTATTCCTTAAAACACCGACGAATGGTAGTGTACAACAGTTCCAAACGTGCTAATCTACAAACGTACAAAGACAGCATGAAAGTTCGCAGTAGCTGCCTGTAATGACTCTTAACTGATGATTATTGAGGTTTGCCAAATGGATATTCGTGAATACAAGAAACACCGTGTAGCTTTGCGTAACAGCGCTATGAGCATGAGTGTTGATGGTCTGCAAGAGAGTATCAAAGCTGACTGGAAAGAGCCTCAATGGCCTAGTGTGCTGTTTGACGCCATGAATGATGCACTTGAGCGCAAGATGGGTAAACGCGCTTATGCTGTATGGTTTAACAACCTGTCAACTGTTGTAGAGAACACCGAAGAGAGTGTAGAGGTAGCACAGCCATGAAAAAGCTTTGCACATACAGCAGTAACGTACACACTCACAGTTCACAGGTTGATCGTATAGCACGTATATACGAAAGTGAAACACCAGTGTTTAAAGGTTGTCGCTTTGAAGTTAGTACACACTCTGGTGGCGTTGGTGTTGATTGGGACTTTAAACCATTCAAGACCTTGCAAGATGCGCAATGCTACGCGCTTCAGTTTATTGCACCGTCACACATTCTTTGCAAATTCAAACCGGACTAATGACCATGATTCTCACACCTAAACAAGCCACAATCCGTATCCGTAAACACCTTAACAAAGGTAACGGAATATACATTGATGGTCGTTACTATGATGTCCGTGTAAAGGACGGTGTTCTACAGGTTAGCGATTGGAATAGCTGGTTTGACGTTAAAGACGGTGCAGAGTTTCGTGGTTCGCATGGTGAACAGTTATTTATTTATGAAATGGTTAAATAAACGCTTGACACCTTTTCTGAAAGCTGTAGAATGGGTGTCAAGAAGGGAGAAAAGGTTCTCCCGAAGGAGATAAGACGATGGATATTCAAACAGCAAAGAAAATCGGTGAGATCATGGAGACAGCAGCCGAACTTTATCGCACAAGCGATAATACTCAGTTTGCCAGTGATATGACTTTTGATGAATGTGTTGGTCGCACCTTCTGGAAATCGTTTGATCGATATGAACAAAGCGCATTAATGCAATGGGTTTATACTGACCTTTGTGATATGGGTTTCACGCCATTAGAGCGTTATCAGAATTACTAGACAACCGCCCCTTAATTGGGGCTTAGTCAGTATAACTAAAGGGAGTTTACAACATGTCAATCTGGGCAACCATCGCAGTAGTTTGCACAATGTCAGCTTGTAATGATTATGTGATCGATACAGCACAGAACGTGCAAGATGCGAACACTAACACCCATGCACAAGATGATCGTTTTCTAGCCTTGTGGGGTGATGAAAAGTTGTTGACCGATTGGCTCACAGAGTTTAAGATTGGTGAGACTGTTTTCGAAATCGTCTCGCTTGAAATGGAAACGAAAGAAATTGTAGAGGATGATGCACCATGATGCCTTGGGAACAGTTTACACAACTGATAATAATTATTCTCATTGGTTTAGCTGTTGCGGTTGGTGTTCTCATGTACCTTGATGGGTATTGGACTGCTGAAAGGGTTGACAAACGGCGGTTAAATGCTAATACCTTTTCGGCGATCGACAGACGCCACCAGATGAAAAGAATGCAAAAATAATTTACTTATTCTGTTGACTTCTTGTCAGTACCTGCTAGAATCATAAGTAAGGAAAACAACAAAAGAGGTGTAACATGGATAAGGAATTAGTTAGAACATTGTGGTATGTACTTGCAATCGATGTGCTTATTGTGATGATTGCAGTTATGCATCACTTCCCTAAACCACCGGTAATGTAATAATATGAAAGCTCATAACTTCCTTAATGTAATAATATGAAAGCTCATAACTTCCTTAATGTGTTCAATATTGCAAAAGCACAGTATCTTCTGGAAAATAACCTAGATTATGCTGCTATGTCCGACGATCTTGTTATGGTAGTTGCACATGACAATACAGTGTGGATATGTAAGGATGACGGTGTTAGTTGTGCGCTTAATGCATTAAAGTTGGTACAACGTATTGTTTAAGTACATTGTCAGAAAGTTCTAAGAACTAATAAGAACTTTCGAGCAATGTACTAGAAGGTATTAGGTATGTATGTTAGTTTAATGAACTTAGTTATTATTGCTTTTCTTGCACTTGTGTGGTCTACAAGTAGTTGGTTAAACTATTTGATTAAGTTTGGTCTAATTTGTGCAACAGCTGTGAATACGGTTGTTCTATTAAAAACCCTCGGTTATATCGTGCAAGTCTAAGGAGATAAAAGTGTCTAATATGTATCGTGTGGCAATGACTGACAGTATTGATGGTAATAAGTTTACCTTTGCTATTGTTTATCCAGCGCGTAATGCAAACGAAGCTGGTAAGTTGGCGATTAATGAATAGGCTTTGCCTATTGTTTCAACTCGTCAGGTGATATAATGTTTGTCAGACAACGAACTAAAGAGCCTGTTGCAACTCGTACACCCTGATAAACATGGTGGTAAAGAGAGTGCAAAGGTTATTACTCAAAAGATTAACAGTCTTCGGAGTTAATTATGTTGGTTATGAAACGAAGCGGTAAACCATTCAAGTGTGGTAAGATAGTTGCGTCAGTGGTTGGTTACACTATCAACGAACAATGCCCTAAACGCTCTAAGGCTGCTGTCATTCAAGATGGAACAGTAGTTAATCTAAACCGACTGATTTATAATTGTAAATAAAGGTGTTGTATGAAAACTTCTGAAATTCTGGTAAATGCTCGTGCTTTGATTGCAAACCCTTTGCACTGGATGCAAGGCGACTATATAAAAGAGGCTGAGAATGAGCCTACCTGTTATTGTTCATTGGGTGCCATTGGTAAAGTGGTTGGTGTTGACTGGTATGGTGAGGTTAACAATATGATGGCTGCTAAGCTTCTAGCACGTGTTGTAGAAGGTGAAATACCAGCAGACCACACCTTTGCACCATACAACGACAGTCACACTCATACCGAAGTATTGGTAGCCTTTGATAAGGCAATTGCACTGGCTTTAACCACTGAATAACCATTGTTCCACGTGAAACACTAGAGCCCCGCTTTGTCGGGGCTTTCCTTCGTCTACATTTTCTTTCAAACGTCTGAAAATAAAGCTTGCAACCTTTTCTAAAGCGTGTAGAATTAACCATACCAGAGAGGAAAAACCCTCTCGAACAACAAAGGTGACGAACATGAACAAAGTCTGGAAGTTCACAGCAGAACAAAAGCGTCAAATCCGTGAAGCAGCACAGAAAGCCAGCGGTTTTAAACGTGTGAAGCTTGAAGCTGGACAACGTGTTTCAACTGTGAATACAGGCGCTGACTTCAAGGTTTCCACCAACAGTATATTGGTGGATGATTCTCCAGACTTTTGCAGTAAGTCTGACTTGTGGGACCAGCAAGATTGGGCTTTCATTGTCAAACATGGTGTAGAGTTGACCGATGACGGTCGGGCATTTGTTGACTTTTACGTATACAGTGTTGGTGATTATGGTCAACTTGAAACGAATATCGGTGTGTATTACGCTGACGGTAAAATCCAACGAATTAAAGTTTGAGGTGTAACATGACCGTATATTACGAGTGGGATGTAGAAGAAGTTGCAAATGCTGACATGACTTCTTGTGGTCAAGACTTTGCAAAAGATGATGTCATGGAACACTGGCACCAGACATCATATAAAGACTGCTTAGAATTCATTGCCAAAAATCCACCAGAACAGAACGTCCGTTATGATACCGTTCTAGTTCGTGATGACGACGACAGACGAGCATGGGCGTATATGAGTGACGGTGAGCTTGACGACTGGTGTTGTGATGCTGACGGGATTGAATACCGAAAAGTTCCTAAACGGTATCATGATGAGGTGAAAAGAATTCAAAATAAACCGTTGACGCCTATTCTAAAACCTGTAGACTAGGCTCATCCAAACAACTGAGGTTGCAACATGACTTACGTTCTCTGCTCTCTGATGACAATTCTCGTATGCATAGCAGTCTGGTCTGTTGTAACCATCTAATCGGAATATGAACATGTTGTTAGTCAAGATTGAAAAGTACCGCACACACTGGTCACTGCGAATGCTTGCAGGTAAAGATAAAGGGTTACTTGTGTCAACCTGTTTTGATTCCGAAGAAGAAACCAGTACATATGCCGCTTCTCAAGTGTATGAGCTTGTAAGGAGTACAGCACTCTATAAGCGAATTGAAATCGTCAAAGGTGTGTGGAACAGTATGTTTTATGCCTTCGACCTTGACGGTAATCAGGTACTGACTGATTACCGTTTCAGGACTGAGAAGGCATTGAAGGACATTATTGATTGGCACATTGACTGTCTAGAAAGAGGTGTGTAATGTCATCCAAAACAATATTTACTTTGTCAATGGTTATTTGTATGAATATATGTGCGGCACCTTATTACGGACCGGTCAACATTAACGGTATGACCGTACCCGGTAACATTGATTTAAATGCACGTCCAACAGTTCACAACCAAGATGGATCAATTAGCACAGTTCGAAGTATATCTGTGAACTTTGGACATGGTGAAACACTCATTCCAACGGTTGCCGATGACGGCTCACATGTCCTATCTGATCAAGAAGCCATTGCTCAATATCGTCACACTGGTCAACATCTTGGAACATTTGACAGCATAGAGTCAGCTGATAAATATGCTCAGTCATTGCACGAACAACAGGCCATACAATACCTAAAATAAAGATTTGACCATACAGAAAGCCCTTGATTGGGGCTTTTGCCTATGTGTTAATATTCCTTGCATATCTGTCATATACTGATAGAATATTGTCATGGTGTGGAATTTAGCACGAGACAAACAGAGAGAGTGGGCAACGTTCCTAGTTGGCATGATAATAGCATACAGTATAGAGAACAGAGTTGGCACGCTTCTTGGTACGACGTTTTAATCCAAAAGACATGGCAGTGTGAAGGGTAGGTTATAACGTCGCTCAAAACGCATTACAGAGCGTTGTAGAGCCTATGAATTCTTTTCTAAAAGATTGAAAATAATACTTGCATGGTTTTCTAAACACTGTAGAATTGAACACATAGAGAGGCAAAACAGCCACTCAAACAGCTCAAGGTGACAACATGAACATGATCAAAACCGTAGCAAACACTCACGAACTGCAAAACGGTGATGTGATCTTTAATTGTGGTGTTTACTTCATTCTGTCAGACCGCAAAGAGTGGCCAATGACTGGTGATGATAAGGTTGAAAATGGTTGTGTGGTCACCTTGAAAGGTAATCCAGTTGGTGAGGTTGAACACCACAATTTTCCAGTTAGTTGGCTCAAAGACTACAGTATCCAAGGCAACAAACGTGCAACATGGTGCAAAATCACCGCTGAATAAAGTTGTTGCACTGTGGGTGTGGAGTCGATACAATGGCTTCACAACCACACAAAACCGAGTAAATATCATGGGAAGTTACAAGGAAGCTCTGGTAGACTTAGCTCTTTTGATTGTCACTCTAGTCGTCGGCGGTTTGATTGTTCTCATGCTTATAGATGTTGCTCAAAGTCTATAAATAAAAGCTTGTACATAGAGCATTCTCTAAGGTAGAATGCTCTAACACCAACCAATGAGGTACAGCGACATGACTAAGACCAAATCCTACTACAGCCTCCTGATTCTTCAAGATGGCAAGTGGTGCATCCATTTTGGTGATTATGACCGTCAAGTGGTAGAGGATGAAAAGCAAGATTTTCAAGAAGGTTATGGTGCAGCCTGTAAGATGAAAATCATTAGCACTGGCGATAGTCAGGCCGCGATTGACGCTAAAGTTTTCGAATTAAACAGTAAATAAAGTTTGTAACCTTTCTCTAAAAGGTATAGAATACATTTAACGAAACGGGGAATGTTCCCCGGCTCTCTTCTGAGGTGACACCATGAACACTTCCCATCAAGAGTTTGCAACCTTCAAAGCTACCACCAGCGCTTTGCTCAATAACATGGTGCCAGCTCCAACCATCCGCGAAGCTTCTGCTATCGTTGCTCAGGAAGCCAAGAAGTGCGGCTACAATCCAGCGGCTGTTTCGTTTCGTCTTTCAACTACTGGTGTTTTCACCGTCGTCTGATAATTCTCTAAAAGGAATCACTGTAATGAAAACCATCTTGACTCTTTCAAATATCAATGTAAACAATTTCCGTACCATGCATGACATCGTTGGTACTGCTGGTTATGCTGGGAGCCTAAAGCTGGTTAATGAAGAAACATACACGGTTGATCTTGGCGATGTTGAATCCCGCCTTCGTGCCATGATAACCGAGCAAGAAGTAAAGATTATGATCGGTGAGCTAATCATGCTCACTTCCATCAAAGTTGAATCCAGAACAATCTAAACCAATTGTTCCACGTGAAACATAAAAGCCCCGAAAGGGGCTTTCTCATACAAGCAATAATTATTCTCATTATCATCAGTTGTTAGCATGATGTACCCGATTATCACAGATTGTTAGCAGAATCAACCTATTCTATGGGTATTTCTTGTACTGTATTGACATAAACAGCATTTTCTTATTATAATGCCCTATGTCCACCCGTAGTAACGGGTGAATAGGTATTAGAGAGACAGGAAAGAGTGGGGATAAACCCCACAAGAACAAAGAGTATGTATTAAAGAATACTATTATAACGTATAACGTTATAGAATTACCTATTGTTATGTATACATAACAGGCGTACATATCAGATATAGAAACAGGGTAGTAACCCCTGTTCTCTCCCCTTGTATACGGTAGTATACCCTCTGTAACCTCCTACAGTACCACTCACTGCATAGCAGTGCAGTACCCCTACCATGTGCATAGCACATCATGTACCGCTTCTTACAAAGCCTTATAGACCATGGCTTACAAGCCATAAGCATATAACAACATGTCGTAATAACGACATAATAGTACCTATTCTGATATATAAGACTATTCGGGGATAAGCGTACATTGGGACAATGGGCTAAGCATCCCACACTCACTATCATCCCATTATATGGGATAGAGTATAAAATACCCTTGATTTATCAAGGTAAATAATAATCAATATCATTTACTAATACGTGCATTCTGCACAAATAAATGGATAAAAGGTGTACATTCTGCCCGCATGGGCGTATAGTGAAACATTGTGGTAAGGCTGTGCAATGCAGCCATATAGAGACAACCACTCATACCCAACCCATCGATAGACAATACCTTCACGGTGCATACCAAGGGAGGGAATACAGCTGTGCGTGTAATAGGTATTATGTAAAATGCGATTGAATGCTAATCATTCACATATGGTGACCAACCGAATCACTTAGCAAGGTTTATGCCAACTCTAGGGATTTTAGAATTATATCGACGGGTGGTAGCTGCCTGAAGTCCGGGGCGTTAAACTCATCAGAGCTACTTATGGGGTAATAGGGGATTTAGGGTTGTCGGATTTCCAAATGAAAGCCAAATTGAGAAGTGCAAAATAGGGAAAATGAAATTTCAGGCAAAAAGAAACCCTCGGTTAAGAGGGTTGATAATAAAGTATAAAACTTAAAGAAGGTGTTTCCAAGTCTTACCTTCTGTGATCATTCTTGCTGTACCCTCGGATATACCAAACTCTTTAGCAAGTTTTGTCCGTTGACCGTAAATTCCTTTTACTTCTTCCCAGCGTTTACGCAGTTCAATAACTAGATTGTCAGTCATGACAGCAAGATGATGATCTGTACCTTTTGCTACACTATCAACCACTTTCTCAAACTTAACGCTTCTTTGGTAGTGTTCCTTGTTATCATCAGGTAAGACCCATTCAAGATTAACCATTGTATTATTTTCGATATTTAAATCTTTGTGGTTGACTTCCAAATCATCCATTGCTGGGTTTGGTTGGAATGTAATCATCACCAGACGATGAACCAACATTGACTTTCGTTTACCATCTCCGTAATATAGCTGGACAGTAGTATACCCGACTGTGTTCGGACTACCTTTTAGAACCTTCTCAACCTTCCGGTATGGTTTTACAAGACTCTTAACCCTACCCAAATTACTCACTTGATAACAACCTTCAAACCCTGCGATATCTTTCCATTCTTCCACTCTACTTTCTCCTTAAACGTGAAAAACCCCTACAATGAGGGGTTGTTTTGTTAATCATTTGTACACTATGTTAGAACCACCGTGAATCCTCATGAACTACAAAGTCATTGTACTCAGGATACGTTTCATCAATGTATACACGTAGTTCACTTTCGTTTTCTGCCCAGCCACCTACAATGTCTGTTTCAATCAGTACATTACCTAATGAATCGAACACAGTTAGCTCTTGTGCGCTGTATGAACAGCATTCACAACCTTCCACATAGCTGTCATATGTGTATTTGATTACGTATTGATTCGTCATGCTGCTTTCCTTTTATCTGCTTTCCATAGTTGATTGGCGTGTTCTTTAACCGCTAATTGTGGTCGTCGGCGTGTGCACCATGCCTTGATTGCTTTTAAGTCTCTACGTTGTGCTTCTTCACACCATTTAAGTCTTGCCCATGTCAAATTTGTTTTTAGTTCAAGTACATCAACCAGTGTAAAGCGAGTACTTGACATCAACCAATGTTCTTTTGTGACATGTGAGTCATATACATTATATGGAACACGTGCTTTTACTTGTCTACGTGTGCGATAGACATACACCTTACCTGTTTCACCTGACCTACAATCAGAGCCTACGTCAATTGCCGACATGCAATGTGCGGCTGTTGGTGCTACACATATTCTTTTAGTATATGGTTCACCTTCTGACATTCCCCAAGGTTGACGAGGGTGTAGAGTCATTGTAGTACCCATATCTTTCTCGGTAATGAAATACCAATACCTTGAGTCATGCCATTTCATGATCACACCTTAATTAAAATGGCATTCCGCCAAACTTGTGGATAAGTTACAAACTCTCTCTGATCGATTACAGCATGTACCCGGATACCAGATTGTGTATAACCATCCATGACGAAAGTAACCACGTCAAATACAAATGGTTCAATTTCCTCAAGTACAACTTTACCAAGATAACCTAAATCAATGTTCATTGTCGCTCTCCATTATTTCGAATACAGCACCTTCAATTGTAGGGTATGGTTGCCAGTGACTAACGAGATATAGTGAGTCATATCGATTCCCACTCTTTCCCCAAGTTGACCAACCTTCAGAATCAATATCATGTAGACGTGCTGCGAATACTTCTCGTAGTGGTTTCTTTTGTCTGTCGTACCAGTCACCCATATTACGATCTTGAATGACTAACGCCCAAGTACCAATTGGTGGTAGTTCATCTAGAACACTAATCCATTCAGTCATTGTGGAAATCCTTCAACGGCTTCATACCAATATGTGTTACAAGGCCACTCGATACCCAAGATTGTTACTTCTTCGATGACTAGTTGCTCACTGCTTATATCACCACAATAGACAACAATGTTATCTGGTCCACGATAGTAAATTTCATAGAATGTCATTCGTAATCACTCATAATTAATCAAAGAAGTGAGGACAGTCTGTGTCAACCAGAGTTGGACCGTCTACAGGAATACCATATGTATCAAGTTCAATATTGGCAGCTTTAGTTGCCTCTTCGATTGTGCGGTAGCGGAAAATCGATGATGAGCCATCACCACCGTATGTAAACCCAGTGATAGGAAACCAGTCTTCACCTTCTGGACACCAGATTTCTACTACTTGGTTTTCACCACATTGTACAACCATGTCTTCAAGATTATCAATCAGGTCACGAATATTCATACAGCCTCCAAGAAAGAGTGGATAATGGGTGTACAGCGTTCGATGTCGGTCAGTAGAAACAGATGACCGTCATTAAATACATGTTGCACACTGTTGGGAATCAAGTTGGACAACACATGCATGTTAACCAGTGGAATGATTGGATCGTCATTACCACACAGTACCAATGTCGGTTGTCTAAGTGTGTGCAACCAAGTTAAACTGCTCCAACCGAACAACGCACCCATTTGATACTTGTACCCTTGTTCAAATGTGGGTGTCTTATCTGCAATCATCTTACGTGCGTGAGACAGTCCTAACTTCTTGTCATGTCGGAAGCTACCACCATAAATATCTGGCGTAATACGTGCTGCAAACTCCAAATCAGTGTAGCGTTTAGGACTAGACATCAGACCAAGCACTTTGAAACTAGGAGGAACAGAGAGTACACCATGTGATGTGGCAGCAAGAATCAACTTACGACAACGTGTCGGGAACGAGTAAGCAAATTGCTGAGCAAGGAATCCACCCCAACTTAAACCGAGTGCATCCACATATTGAACACCAAGTACGTCCAGCATCTTACTTACAGTCTGTGCAAGACCTTGCATTGTGTACGCACCTGTAGTTGGTAAACTACTTCCACCAATTCCCGGTACATCAAATGCAATCACTGACAACTCTGGTGGTAGACTGTCGATGAATGGAAGTACTAGTTCCAAACTTGCACCAATCCCATTAAAGAATAGCACCGGTACAGACGAACCTTCTCGAATTGCTACCCGAATAACCTGACCATCTATATTTATTGTTCTAATGTTCATCGTCTAACTCCATATGTACGCATTGGTGGAGCAGGTGGAGGACTACCTGATATTCGAGCAGCCTCAGAAGCATGACGATGATCAATTTGATCATTACAATGACTCACAGATGCGGAACAATCACCACACGAGTAATGATAGTCATAACGAAAGACAGGCCATTTATAACCTCTCTCTTTCTTGAAGTCTTGTTTGCAGAATTCACATTTACGCCAAGTGAAGAGAGCGTAATGAATTCCAACATCGTGTTTGTTCACCAACTGTACTCGCTTAACCATAATAACCAACAACAGTAGGGTTTGGAATTGATTTTACATATTCCTGTTTATCAATCGCATCCTGTTTCCAACCAGCGATAACACTTTCACAATGTTCAATCGTTGAATAGGCTGTTTCCAATGACCAGAAGAACAGAAACTCGCGTTTGTAGATACGGAAGATGTAATCGTCTGGGGCAGTGTAGTGTTTAACAATTTTGTACTGTTTCATGCTGGAATACCCTCGTAAATTTCATTGAAGTGACCACGGATAACCATTCGACGTAGTGCACTGTACATATAGTCACTCTCAGCCTGCTTGTTCGCATGGAATGGTTTGTCAAACCACGCTGTGTTTGGTGGAAAACCATGAACTTTCATTATACGCTTACCAGTTGTCTCAAGCAAACCCCATCCTGTTGGAAGTTCATCAACCTTGATTAATCCCTTTGGTGTCAGCATAAAACGCCAATCACCCATGCCAATTGATGGATTTACACGGAACTTCTTCTTCCTATCAGCTAAGAAGTCAGCACGACTCGTTTTGCATTCGATGAGGCATGATACACCACTTCGAAAGCCAAGGCAATCAGGCATTTCACCAGAGTTGGTACTTGCTCGAAACTTATCATGAAATACAACACCGAAACCATTTGACTTTAGGAACTTCTCGGCCTGTAGACACAGACTGTCGTGTGTAATTGTCATGGCGTGCAGAACTCATTACGTCCGCAATAGTTTTCACTACCGTACATCTCACTTAGTTCACAATCTGGCTGATAACTTTCGCCGCATGACCGACAGTTCAAAGTCCAACCGCAATCACGAGCAGTATCATCCATAAATCCAATTTGATCGTTCTTCGAATGAACTGTTTTACGTAAGTCGTATACAATACCCAGAAGGTTACTGACTGTGGCACCTTCGGGTGAGTGTTGCGCACCTTCAAGGAACGTTTTTACAAAATCATCTTTCGTCATTAAATATTCTCCAGTCTAATTATACCTTCGGAACGTTGGTCCACTCGTTGAGCACCACAAACAACTACTTGCCAATCGCCTGCTCCTTGTGGATGTTCAAGTGTTCCGCTTATCTTGCGAAGTTCTTTGAACTCTTTACCCCATGGACCAGTGATCAGCAATGTACGACAACCTGTACTCTTGGTAATACGATGAAAACTATCTTTCGGAATGAACAGGAAGCGTTTACGACTGCGTTTCAGTGGAACAATCTGATCTTGGTCAACAATCTCTTCCATGTAATCACCAGAAAGCAGAATGCTCACGGCATTGAAGGCGTGAGTATGGAATCGATCTTGGTCACCATCTGTTTTATGGAAATGGAACAACTTAATACTGAAGAATCGCTTCCATTCGAGAATAGTAAGTTCGGTAACTGACTGATCACCAAGATTGATCTTCTTAGTCTTCCAGAATACCATTAGACAGTTTCCTTAACGAATATCTTCTGAGTGACATTGCTAATAAAGTAACCACCAAGCAACATGTACGTCAAGTTCTCAAATGCAGAAACCGGAAGTTTACCGTAGCACAACATGATCGTGAATACTGTTTGGAACACAACAGCAAGCCAAAACTTACGACTGATATATTTATCTACAGTGTCCATTAGTCAACAATCTCAATGTCAATATAACATTCAAGAATTGAAAGCATGTGACTTTCACTCTCACACTTGCTCAAGTCGATACCATGATGTTTACCAATGTTGAGCATATGCTGACCAATCCAAGTCTGAGTGCCCATGAATACATCATCCTGATACAGACTAAAGACCGTACAGGCGTCATCCAATTTAATCTTGTACATAGTATTCCTCTTCAATTTGTGTTCCCCAGATGGTCATTGCCTTATCCAGAGTGTAATAGTAAATATTGGCGTGTCGTTGAAATGTTAGATCCTTTCGAATCTCTTCATTCATTGGTTGGTCACGCCAGAACTTTGGTGGATCTGGATTGCACTCAGGACAATTGTTCACTATCAACGTTTACTCTTTCCGCTTGTCTTTACCATCGTGAACACGAATCCGTAGATTGCCCAACCAATGAATGCAATGACACATAGGAAGAAAGTTACAATCATTAAGTCAGTGAAGTTCTTTAACATGAAGAACAAGAACCACATTGTAGCGATAATGCCGACAATCAAACCGATTGTTTTCAGATGCAGTTTCGTATTATCACCAAACCCATTGTACTTGTCAACAATTTTGTTGAACAATGCCTTTATTTTACCCATGGTTTACTCCTCAATAGTGATTGTAGTTCTTCAAGTGTGTATTCATCTAAATCCAATTCAGACTGAAAACCTTGACCAGCAATTTTCATCATTCCCTTACCAGCTTTATCGTTGTCACCAATACCAATCAGATTGTATGGTAGCGTGTGTAACCAACTCTTCATTGGTTTAGGATTAGCTGTCAACAACGCTAAAGCATTATGTCCAAGCATATGTAAAGCAGACGCTTTAAATATTCCTTCAACAAGATATAGATCCTCTTTTGTTCTGTCAAGCACTTCAAGTCCCCAACATGCGTTAACACCTCGTTGACTGTATGTGAAATAACGTGCTTCATTTGGTAAGTTTAGTCTTTTGAACTCAACTTCAGGTCTGTACTGTTGAAATCCAGCAAATTGACCAGCAAGGTTGGTAAGATACACGGTGAGGACGTTGTTGTCAACGTCCAATACCTGATTCACATACCTAGTTGGGTCATAATGTCGTGTCAGCAGGTGTTTGATTAAATTCAATCGTAAAGCTCCCGTTCATTGATATACATACTACGGTCCTCATAACTACCGGGTACAACATATCGGAAACGAATCCAGTTTTCATACTGACTTTCCATGATAAACCGTAAGGCTCCTTTTCGAGTTAAATGGTGTGAGCATTCCCAGCTGTCATACCCACACGGATCAACCTCATATACGATGTAAATCTTACGACTCATTCCATCTGACTCCCATCCAGATTTCGAATTTGTGTCATCACACCGTCGTATGTATGTGTATACCGACGCTGTACTTTCTCTAACCAAACTCGCGTTTCCTTATCTGGTCCAGTGTTCACCCAAATTGGATACCAAGCATACCAGTCGTGCCACTCAAACTTGTTCTTCTGAATTATCTTCTTTCTCATCGTCCGTTCCTCACTCCAAAATGTTTCAACAGAATGTCATTCATCTCAGCAAACAACTTCGGACTTGTTTCACGCATCTTAGCCATACCAGTTCCAATCCCATTATGTGGGAACACAATCGTATGTCGCTTTGCTAAAACGAATAGTTGTCTCAAAGCCTTTTTCACATGTTCAAACTCACAAGGACTATCTGTGAAGAATGAACCAGCTTTCATTGATGGGTAACGTTTGGTTGGTATTCCAAATGCATTAGGTTCGTTACGGATACACGCTTGCCCAGCTGTACCATACCCGGCTAAATTATCGCCAAATATAAATACTGAGCTGGGGAATTCGCGACACTTACGAACCGTTAGTTCATTAGTGTATTCAATTAACATTAATCCTCCCTTTTTCTAACCTAGCAAGTATAGCATTTTTTACACGAGGGTCAGATTGTTTATCTGCTAACTCGATTGTTATTTCATACTTGCGGTTATACCAAGCTTCTTGTGCTTCAATTTGTGTGCTATATGTACCAACATATTCACGGTTTTTGTTTCCTCCTATTACAACCTTATAACCAGATTTTCTTTTCTCAATACCGATCTGGTCCTCAATTAAATTATCCAAGGATATAGTGAAATTGTTAACGTGCCTGCTTATAAACAAACAAGTTTCAGGACTATAAACCTTGTTGCCTTCAATTAGTAAGTCTTTATCAAGATGTTTGCCTTCCCAATCTTGTTCCTGCATCCATGTTTTGAAGTTAATAAAGGAGTGCCATCGTTTATCTACAGAACATCCGATATATGTAGGTTGTTTAACTTGGAATTTTTCGTCGTAGCAACGCTGAAGCATACCTCTCCATTTTGTATAGTATTCACACAAAACTTGTTTACCATTAATTATCTGGCTAATACTGTAGTCAGAATCGTTAATCCCAACACCATATACCTTTTTCATTCTGGTTCAACTGCTCCACGTTTACGTGCTGTGTGAAATACTTCAAAGTTGATAAGTGCAAGTTGTTCATTCGTCAACTTGTCGATATCGCGAAGTGTACGCTTGAAGTTATTGAACACATTCTTATCCTGACCATCAGGTTGTACTAGTTTCATCGCTGTCCCTCGCTACCTGTAAAATGCAGTTGCCAACCAACCATTTCAACACCATTGAACACTCGCTTAATTGCTAGTTCGTCTGGTCCAACAAACCGGCAATAGTCAAGTGCAGCATCAAGATTCTTGAACATACGCTCGTGAACCATTGGTGTTTGCACTTCTCCAATCAAAGGCATTTCACACTCCTCACAAATTCGTCTGTTAGTTCCACTAAGTTGATTTTACCGCTGAAGAAACTACCACCATCGATAAAAACCATGTTCCCATATTGCTCAACATCATTGCTGTCAGTTGGTGTATGCCCAACTAGCACAAGATCAACTCCTGTCACTTCACCCTGATACTTCTTACTATACCACGTGCGAGCCCACTGTGCTGTAGCCATACCATCCCACTCCAACTCAGCCTTGGTGATGTTCAGCCACTTGTTCCAGTCGTTGTACGGGACTTCAGCGTGGATCATACCAACCTTGTGACCGTTTGGTAACAACAATTCAATACCGAGTGGCATGTTGCTGAATGCTTCGTGGATCAATATCTTATCAAGGTCTGTCAATCCAGCGTTCCAGATCCAATCACCACCGTGTGCTTTCAATGTCAACACACTTCGATTGTTAGGATGCCAGTGAGCTTCAAACCCATCAATATACATTCTTTCGTGGTTGCCTTGAATGCTATGAATCCACGGTTCATTCACATAATCCAGAACATATCTACTGTCAGGTCCACGGTCTGTCCAGTCCCCTCCTACAAACAACAAATCTGTTTGTCCGTTGAATGCAACTTCGCTGTGAGTGATTTGCAGCAAGTCATAGTGACCGTGCAAATCACTCACAGCGAATACTCGACCTTTGAAATCTCGCAGATCGTACTGTGCGATGTGTCCGCACGATCCTATAATTTTACGCATGTTATCTCCTTTAGCTAATTACATCAAACTTTTCATATACAACCCAACCACCTTCCGTCTCAGGTCCGTCGTTGTCGATCACGTAAGCTCCTGCTTTGAAGTAGAACGGATATTCATCCCAAAGAGGGCTTACGTCAAGCACGTAATATGATTCATTAATTGTAGCATGTAGAACACCATCCATACCCAATACGACACCATATTCAAATGCTTCACCGAGTGCACATGGAACAGACAGTACTTTACTTGCTGAGCTTGTTGGTGTAAGTCTAAAATCAATCCTTGCAAACCCATTCCACCATGTAACCATCAAGAATGGGTTTGGTGCTTTACTAGCATGGATTTGGCCGACGATTACTTTACCACTACTTGGTGCCAATTCAACTCTAACAGTACCAAACATTGCATTTAGCGACTCACCTGCTCGCCAATTATATGGTTCGCTTGATTCAGGAAGTGTCTGACGACTCTCTGTACGTGGACTGCTACTTGAACCAGAGGTATCACCTTGCACAGAACACCAGTAGTTTGTATGACCTTTTGGGTCTGTCCATACTAGGTCACTTGGTGGTACGTCTGGATACAAATAGACAGTACCATGCGCTGTTACATTACCAAAACTATACATCATTTACCTCATGCGTATTTATTGATTATATCCATAATCTGACTAGGTGTGTGGTCCTTATCAACACCATTTTCGAATCGCATCTTGTAACCTTTAGGCCACATACCTGTGCAGTCAATGTCAAGCTTAGCCGCTGCAATCAATCCAGCAAGATCAGCACCTGTCTGACCACCGCTTACCACATGATCAAGCTTCCAATGCTCGTGTACTTGCTTGAGCACTTGCTGAACCATGTGGTTAACACCTTGTTGGTCGAAACCATGCTTACTATACGTGTAAATCCCGTTGCCCGCAACGTTTACTATTCGACAATCACTGTCTCTCAGCAGTTTATACAACTCACGACTTGCTGGTATCCAATCGGTTGCAAACACACGAGCATTGAGATGGACAATACCATTCTTTTGTGCTGCTTTAGTTGTAAGCTTCTCGCCTGCGGTGGAAAAGTCCACCGCAATAGCAAGAGTTACACCTTGAACTGCGTTGTGCCAAGTACGTGGTCCGTATGAAGAACTTGTATGCTCAAGTAGATTAATCATAAGGAATGAAAGTTCCTTCAACCAAGTAACCTTCACGGATATACTGACCAACACCAAACTGAGGAAGCAGTGTACCTTTATATCTGGTTTGGAACTTCACATTCAAGAACTTACCTTTCAATGTTCCTTTCTGTAGCAGGAATACTTTACGCTCGCCCATATCACCCATCACACACTGGAATGTCAAGTCGTTGATATCATTCTTCAACACAAACACAGCGTTGCCTTGTTTGTCCTCAACAATATCGAGAATCAGGAACTCTGCGTCCATGAATGTCTTGAACTTATGAAGGTCACCGCTACGTTTACCACTTTCGTATACACCCTTCTTGTTGCGAAGCATGTAGCCTTCGAAACCCCAACCAATTGCACGAGGATGATGAATTGTACGAAGGTTATCATCACCAGTTACAATATCATAATCAGTCATCTCAAGGAATTCACCAAGCAGATGTTTCCGATCAGCGTGAACTTCATCCATGGCACGAAGTCGAGTTTCAAAGTCGCCGTCCATTGGGATGTCAAAGATAAAGAACTGAAGTTGTGGTCGAATTCGATGAATCAACTCAGCATTGTGCAGTTCTTCTGCCAGTGTTGGATTCTCAACACGATCTTTACTTGGGCGACGATAGTCAGGACCACGTTTTGCAATGTCGCGTTTTACTTTGTCAATTTCTTTCTGAGTGTCGGTGCGTTTAGTTGCTGATGTAATATCCTGAAGAACTTGACCATGCAGGTAAACTTCACCATCGAACACTTCACCATCGTGCATAAACTCACTCAGAGCTTGTTCAAGGTGAGGAACGTCATATGGTTGACCAGTACGCGAGATAAGGAATACAGTACCAACGTGCTTACTTGCAATGCATCGTACACCGTCATACTTCACAGAACCGTAACACGGAAACTTAATACGACTACCAACCTTGTTATAGTCAGATGCCAGCATTGGCAACAGTGGAACACTAGTCAGTTCCTCTTTATTCTCGCGATAGTTCCTATCAAGTTGTTTCTTTATGCGACCTTCAGCCTGAGATACAGCTTGTTCGTAAGCATTACGACCTTGTTTACCTTCAAACACCCATTCAGTCTTGGTTGTCAACTTACCGTTTTCTTTACCATGACTAATCGAGATGAGTGGTTGCGAATATTCATGGTCAACATGATCCGCCATATAAACCTGAATCGACCAAACCTTTACACCTTTACCTTTATCAAGTCCGTACAGATTCTTCTCAAACATCAATCTTCTCCATTGTAACTGAGTAACCCAAAAGGGATGAATCGTTGTAAACAAACTTCAGAGCATAGTGACTAATGTTTGCATACGGATTCTGTAGAATCCATTGGGCAACGTAACACTCTTGGTTGTCATACAGAAACTTCATTGCCTGATTACGAAGTTGCTCACGTTTCTCGATGTCGTTAGACTGATCACCATTTGCAGCTTCAAACATTGCATTGACATCTTCTTGCTTAACGATCATTCAACCACCTCACTACTAACTAGTTCTTTACCAATAAGTTCTTTGATAACTGCTCTTGCTTCATCAATTGTCTCTCGATCAGTTATGCAGTTCCACCTATTATAGTCTGTTGGTGATTGTTTATCGATTTGGAATTTTGTACTACCATCTCCGTAAGTGTTTTTAACAATTCGGTATTTACTCATGCAACCACCTTGTATTCAAACTCACCAGAGAACACAGCTTGACAATGCCCGTATTCAACTTCTACAACTGGAATTTGTCGGATATATGCAGAGCCACACTTACCGAAAAAACCTTCAGTGTGAATCAGTTCACCATTCTTATTGTAGATAGAGACTGTCGCATCACCATACAATTTATCAACTAAAATCCTCATACGCTCTCCTCATATTGTTCAACATGAACACCGTGACGTTTCAGAAACTCAATACCCTCAGTCATTCGATATTGCTCATCATAAAATACACCGACAACACCAGCTTGAAACATCTGCATTGCACACGGAAGGCATGGACTGAGAGTGACAATAACATTTGCACCCTTCAAAGAAATACCTTCACGTGCGGCCTTTGCCACCAAGTTGCTCTCACAATGTAGAACTTCTGGGTGTGTTAGTTCAGGCGACAGTTCGCAAACATTGTCATCGCCAGATGGTCTACCGTTCCACGAGTATACCAGAACATCTTGTGGTGTTACAGCAATACCACCAACCTTCTTTCGAACAGCATGTGACAGCTGAGCAAATGCCCGAGCTGTCTGCATGTAAGGACGTATCATTTTATGTTTCATCATTTCCGAACATCCATAATCATGCAATAAGTCATCGACAGTATGAAAATGATGAAACTAATACCAAGACCACACATTATGATATCAATCATAATCAGAAACCATAACGACGTTGATCACGTTTGGTCATGAACTTGACATTGTGGTTGTGGACAACAAAACCTTTCTTCTTAGAGTACGTTGCACTGACGAAGTTAACAATTTTGCAAGTTCCAGCAAACAACGATGTGATCTTATCGATATTATCGTAGTCAGAAACGAAGTCACGGAATTCCTGATTCGGAGTAAACGAAATAAGTTCTGCAAAAGACTCTTCAGCGTATTCGTTGTGAAGTCGGATCGCAGTGTTAACACTCAAACGAGCCTGACCGATACGAAAGAACTTTGGTTGGAAGAAACCAGTAAGGCGCTCACCACCAACGGTTGGTTTGTAGGTTGGTTCGTACCCGATTGCCGCCATGAAGTTGACCAGAGATGCTTCTTGAATTTCGGAAGTGTCGCTAAGACCAGTATTGTTCATCTTTCTCTCCATTTGATTATCATGATATTCACATATTTCACTTTCACACTTAGGACACATCAACCTATCGTCACCATACGCAATTGCATGATCGAAACAGAAGTGTGGGTGTCCATCGTTTTGATTTATAAGACTCATCGTTTTTGTTGCCCTTTACGAGTTGCAGTTCCAGTGCAACTAAGTCCACCTGATTCCAATCGACTTACCGTCTTCTGAATCTTTGCTGGAACGACAGTATATTTACCTTTCCCATATTCTTTGTCGATATGCGATTGGGCAACCATTCGATCAGATGTCTTCAAGAAAACGTAATCACCGCTTGCTGGTCGAATGTAAAAACTACCCGGTGGAATGAACTCATAATCGGTGAACTCTTTATATTCAACAATTACAGTTACCAATGGTTTTACTTTCTTCTCAGCCATATTACAACTTCTCTTCAATCAGATTGTCAATGTCGGATTTCTCTGTAGAAGGAAGCGAATAAATCATTTCACGTAGATCAGGGGTCAACAATTGCAATTCATGATGACTGTAACCAAGTGCTTTCGCTGCATCAATTACATAATCTACTGCTTGATCAAGTGTCATACACGGTCCTCGTAAATAATCTTCATACCCAATCGCATTGCAATCAGTTGCTCCAAACATGCACCACGTGACATTTCCCAACCTTTCAGCATATACATCACCCCGCATTGACCAATTTGTGTTAGACAATACGCCATATAATCTTCCCAAGTTGCATCTTCAACAACACCTGCATCAGCAGGATTCAACACAGTCAAACCTTGGGCACGAAGTTCGGAAGCGACACGATTGAAGTTGTTAAAGTTATAGTTCTCAATACCAGTCATCGGTCCCGCTACATAGGCTGTATTAGCTCGTTCTTCTTTCAACAACACACTCACAGACCGTACTCCTCTTTCAATTCATCAACAAGATCGTCAGCGTGACGATTCTCAAGTGCATCAAACAACTTTGCAATCAGTTCATCAGCCTTGTCAGCAATACTTGCTGCTTCATCACGACACTGATAGAACCCTTCATGGTAATCACCATATGTAAAGCAATTGGCTGGAATATTATCAATTCGTTCGGAAAATTTCATTAACATCTCCTTTAACATTTCGTGTATCAATACAAAAGTAAGCGAAGTGATCGTCACCGTCGTAGTTGTTCATCCACTCTTCAGCATCATCATGATCGAGGAACACTTCAAGAATCTGAGTGTCATGTGAGTCAACACCTTTCACAATATGAACTTTAATCAAGAGAAACCTCCATCTTATTTACTTCAATGAACTCAGGGTGATCATCTAACGTGAAGTTGGTCCACGTGTAACGCCAGTAACCATCATGTAGTTCGTAATCTTCATAGTGTACACCACCGATATGACTGCGTGCAACCGGTTGTATTCCAACTGTGGCGTCTAGCTTAGACTGCCAACTTACGATAGCACCTGACATTACAATTTACTCTCGACAACTTCAGTCCAATGAGCACCACCATTATAGTGATAAGTTTCGAAGAAAATGTAACCAGTCTCATCACAAACACGAACATTGTTTATCTGATCAATTTCACCACGTTGAACTTCCCACTTAACAGTGTAGATTTCACCATCAATAACAACGTAGCCATTTTCACTGTATGTTTCGTATTCATCCTGTCCAAAATGTTCAGTGTCGATATGAGTAGGGATCAATATACCCTTGTTGTACTCCATCTCGCTCATATCAGTCACACTCTTGATCGTATTGGAACTCAGCAATATCAATCAGTTCACCAATCGCATCATCAACTTCCCAACTGGTGAACCCAGCGAGCTTAGCAGATACACGAGCAGACTTCAGACTTTGCAGCATGTCAGCCAGTGCAATTTCACGAATCTCTTTTTGGGTAATCATTTATTCATCTCCAGTACTGTTGTTTGCCATGATTGGCCTGAAATGTATTTCTTCATTACATCTTTAACTTCTTTGTCGCTGAGTGTTCGTCCTACAGCTTCTTTGACATTTGTATTATACCACATCCACCCACCAATTGTATCTTTTGTTACCTTCATTTAGAAACCACCCAGAAGTTGAATCTGTTTGCTGTATTTGTTGATACGCTTTGCACTACAAGAATTGATGCTGTTCATCAGATTGGCAGCAGTATCACATAGTTTTACTTTAAGTGCAAGCTCATCCATTCGAATATTATTTATATACTGTTCGTATCTTGTGAACTCATCTTTCGTAACAAGACTAATTGCATTAACAACTTGATGTGAAAACCCTAGACTGAACAACTCGCCTGTTGTGGTATTCGTGTCTTCAAGAATATCATGAAGTAGACACGCAGCTCTAAGATCATCAATACAGTCAGCACCACAACCATAAGTTCGAACTGCAATGTTTTCCACTTGGTACAGATGAAACATGTATGGGTGTTCACCATACAGTTGACCATCATGTTTCTTGAGTGCTAGTTCACGGGCTTTGGTTACTTGAGTCATACTTATCTCCTTGTTTGTTCGACTATTCTACCAGAATTTTTAAGCCTGTCAACCACTTTCTACAGACGAAGAAAAGCCCGCCGAAGCGGGCCATCCAGTTACACCATCAGTTTTGCACGAATCTCATCAAGGGATGTTTGGTTGTAGAAACTACCATCCAAGAATCGAATCTTCAGCATGTTGGATTCACTCTGTTCAACCTCACGAGTGACATTATCGGTCAATACATACTCACCATCAACCAAACCAACATACAACAGACCTTTAGCACTCTTCTTCTTACTATCAGTCTTTGGATCTTTGAAGATTGGAATCTCTTTACCGTTGACTTCTGTATAAGTTGCCTTAACTGCAAAACCGAACGTATCACGTGTTACACATTGGTAAGTGTAAGAACCAACACCGAACATTGCATTACCTGAAGCATAGCCCTTGTCAAACAGTCGCTCAAGGATTGTTTGGCAACGATTGGTAGTAATCGAGTCGCCATAGATCAAACCAATATGGTCATTCATCAAGCGGTGTCCAGTGGAAGTTTCAGTGTATCCGAAGATATCCATCAATACTTCAACAGCACCTTTCTGCTCTACAGTCAGGTCAACTTCACGAGCATACCAACCAGTGAAGTGTTTACTATCATAGTAACGTTCTTTGTGAACATATCCGTCGATTGAAACAATAACTCCATCCGATGTACGACCAATAAAGCTTGCCTCATCACCACCATCAAGACCTTCAACAACACTGTAACCAATGTCACTAATTGAATCACTAGCTTCATCAGATTGCTCATCCAACTCAGCGAAAGTGTGCGGAATGCAAATAATCTTAGCACCACAAATCACTTCAACAGGATCACCAGAGTCTGGACGAATAACCAAACGACCGGGAGTAACACCATTCGATTGACGACGAAGGATAACTTCTTTCAGATATGGAAGACCACGAGAAATCAAACCGTAGAAGTCAAAGCTGTCAGCTACATAAGACAGAATACCAACTGGAAACTTCAACATCAGTTCATACATGAACATGATTTCAGCAATCAGTCGAGGATCTTCACTATTCGAAACCATATCAAGATAAATCTGAGCTTGCTCTGGATTCTTGAACTTGTAACTTAGTTCTGCAAGTTCTTGTTCAATTCGCAGAATGTTACTTGTGCTTACAGCGTGCTCAGTTGCAGGTACAGAACAAGCTACAAAGTTACCGGCCTTATAGTACTGTTGAGCGTATAACACAGTACCCAGCGAATCACTACCCAAGAAACTACCAACGTGACCGAAACCAGAACGTGCAGCATCTTCAGGACCAGACATGCCACGGTCAGCAAAGCTGTGTGCTTGGATATTAACTACTTCAAGAGCAGTACCTGTACGAATTGCATAGTCGGTCAACATCGCTCGGTATTCAGCAGCAATAGTTGCAGCCGTGCTTGGTTTCCAAGTCAGGTTACTGATTACAGTTTCAAGGAAGTTAACCAGCCAGAAAGCGTGTTTCACAGTGTTACGAATAGTCAGGACAGGAATGCCCATGTTTACCTTAGTGCCTTCATCCAGAGTACGGATTTCCAGCGGGAGATAACCAAGATCATGCAACTTCGACAGACGATCAACAGTAATGATGTCGTAACCGAAGTAACTGTCACACAGAAGTTTGAAACGACCGAGTGCAATACCTTTATCCATCTTGAAGAAGTCATCCCACATTTCAACGACTTCCATCACGGCACCTTGGTGACCAATTACAACCAACTTGCCATCATAATACTTCGTGCACGAACGACGATAAATACTATCCGAACGCGGTGTCAGGTTTGACGATACAACTTCAGTACCATCTGCATACATGTCCATGTGGCCAAGTTTATAGCCATCACTCATGAAAGCGGCAAAAAGTTTCATTATTTCTTCTCCGTGATAATTTTAGTAAGTACTTCAATAAGCTCAGGAATCTCATCGTGAAACAAAACGATTGCATCCCAAGTGTCTGGACCAACGCCTAAAATAATATGGTCACCACCTTTCTTAACATATATCTCAGGATCACATTTCAATCGAGTTGGTGCAGCCATGTTTCTTTCTCCTTAAAATACGTCTCTACTTTCTAGATATTTAATGTGTGAACGCAATTCAGTCGTCAACCAATTGAAAGCCGTCCTCAAATCTTGAACAGGTTTATCACAGACAACTTCAAAACGATCCTGATTGTAACGGGCAATCTTGAAGTTATCATTAATGATCGAGTACATCGTAGGTCGATCAAATGGTTCATCATTCACCAAAGCATAAGTATGAGCCGGTTCAATTACTTCAGCTACCTTGTAAACTTTTCCAACAGTAATACCACCCGGTGGACCACGACGTAAATCAGAGCGCGGTGTGGTGATTTGAACGCATCTAACCTTCATTTGTAATCCTTAGTATACCGAAATGATACGGACAATACCGTTATTCTTGTCGCTTATGATGCTGTCCGTAGTATAGATTGTGTCATAGTGCTTTGCAACAACATCTACACCTTTCGAGAACAATCCGTGTGTAACGGCAAGGTCAAGATTAGAAACATTACCTGTAGCCTCAAGAAGCTGTGCTACTTCGATGAATGTACGACCACCATCACACAGGTCATCCAAAACCAAGATGTTAGCGGATTCAGGAACATAGTCAAGCACTTTCAAACCGATGATCTTACCAGTAAGCTTGTCGCGTTCTTTTGCACAGGTGATAACACCAGCAGCACCAACAGCTTTTGCAAACGCTTCACACTTCTTACTTGCACCAGCATCTGGAGCAACAATGTAAACTTCTCGAAAACTCGGATAGATATTACGGAAGATATCTAATTGAGTAACCTCAACCATGTTATCAATACAAGCATCAGCGACGATACTGTGGGCGTCAAGGACGAACACTGATGAGAAACCCATAGAGTTGATCATCTTTCCAATTACTTTCAAGCTGTTAGGCTCACCAGCATTCACAGCACGATCTTGACGGCTGTATGGAATGTAAGGTAGTTCCAATTCCAACTTAGCAACAGGGTATTGACGTTTTACAGCATCAACAACCATCGCAAGTGCAATGATGTCATCATTGATTGTAAACCCCTCACTACCAAAGATGCAAGTGATTTTAACCAGATCGTTTGTAAAGTCTTTTGCCTGACTACCCACTTGGATATCAACCCCGACACAACCGTCAGGAAACTTCCATTGACGAACAGTGGTTTGTATATTACCCACGTTATACTTAATCATTTTTCAACTCCAGTAACCAATTCAAGTTCATTAGGGAAAACATACCAATAATCATGCCCATCCATATACTCAGCACGAATGTGACCATCATCATCTGGTTCATCAACAATGATCCTAACGATTTCACCTTCATCAAAGAAGTGACCACTATCAAAATTGCGACCAAATAACAAGGAAATTTTACTCTCTGGTAGAACACGGCAAATATCACCGTTGACAAATACATTTTTCATTTTGACTTCTCCTTTAGTGGTCTGTCTTCCCAGTTCCACTGTTTAGATGCTTCAGTGTGATGGACTTGTTTTGTTTTAACGCAAGTCCAGCTATTCACATTCATACTAAAACTCAATGTACGGATCGGCTACTGCGATCACGTTAGGGATTTTCAGTTCATGCCAAAGACGAATCATCTGAGGACGGTCATCAACACAGGCAACAATGTTATACTTATGTGCAAGGTTTGTCCAGAAGATTTCTTCCTTTACGGCATTATCTTTTCGGAAGTCACCATTCTTGCGCATGAACAAATGATGCCAGAACATACTTCCTACATGTTCGTCAAGCCATGCGGACGTTTCACCCACACAAATATCGTCTCGACCTGAGCAGATAATGATAGCATAACCCATCATTGCGTAGTTGCGCAACATTTGAATTACGAATTCACGAGGTTTATCTTCACCGACACGTTTCCATTCAAATGGACCACGACCATCCATGTGTGCGATGGTGCCGTCCACATCAAAAATGATTGCCTTTGGAAGACTTTCATCAGCGACATAAGTAATTCGACCAACGTAATCGTTGTAGTCTTTAAACTGGCGATAAATAATACCTTCACCAACACCGTTTGGTCGAAGACGATCACGCTTGTAAGCAGTCTCTTGTGCTACATGAAATTCTTTGATTTCAACAACATAACCAAGGTCTTGCAGAGTTCGTACCAGATTGTTACGCCGACCAGCATTCAAGTTAGTGTCACTGATTACAATGTTCTCACCACGAGCCCAACTTTCCATAACCATTTGTTCATGGGTTCGAGTTACTTCCTTTTCATTCTTACCATTAAACTTGTAGTTGCTCCAGTTGGAACCCGGACATACGACATTGAATCGAATGTAATCCCGATTGATATCACGGAAACCTTGAGCTACAAGCTCATTCGCAAATGTGGTTTTCCCACTTGCACTTACGCCGACTGTTACATAAGCTTTCAAACTACATACTCCTTTAGAATGTCCATTTTATAAGTATCACGTTGATCGTTGAATGCTTCAATAACACCTGTTTTCTTAGATCGAGCTTGGAACAATGCAGCTTTAAAAGGATATTTCTGAGCTTCAATCGCAAAGTCACGCTGGTCATCAGTGTACTTGATCAAACTATACACATCATACATATGAACGTCAAGCGCATTCTTAGCCTCAACATACGGAATAAACACTTCACGGTCTTCTGGGAAGTATTGTAAGTATTCATCTTGCTCATTCACCAGTACCAGTTGCATGATTCGTTTAGGATTCAGTCCTTCACCACGAATATGATGAACAGCTACGTAAGCTGGCGACTTCACTTTTGCAATCGGAACACCATCTTGGTAGATAACGTAACCTTCGTCAAGGTCTTTCAATTCACGAGAAGTACGCAGACATTCTTCGACGGTATCAAATCGGTATTCTTTGATTTCATGTGCACCAAACAGCAACACTTGATCTTTCTCGCTTTTAATGTAATCACCAGAATAGTTACCACGGCAAGCAAGGTAATGAAGTTTGTATCCTTCATAACGCTTGACAACACGATTTTCTACACTTGTCAGTTCAAAGATGTAAGTGAAGCCTTCCCAAAGGAACATTTTGCATTTACCTTGGAACTCATAATCATTCTTGCAACCAAGAGCAACCCAAACCAATTCTTGGAAAGTAACACCGTAACCCATGCAATCACTATCACCATACGCTGTACCCTTCGTAGAGATGTACCAGTGACCTTTGTGGTTGTATATCTTAATCAGGCTACCATCAACCTTTTCAAAGGCTACAGCACGCTTCCAGTCAATCTCAGGCATGACATTCAATGCCTCGCCGTAGTTGAAAAATCTGTCCATGCTACGCGACACAACCTTCAGTGTTCCAGCTTCCAGAATCAGACTGCGACATTCCATCACAATTGGATTAGTTTTTGGGCTATCAATCTGGTTGTAATTCAGAACCAGAAGGTCATCCACTTTCTTTACACTGATTGCGAACTGTTCGGTGAGTGCTGCAAGACCTTCGTCAAGATCATGAAGGGATGTGCTGTGCTGCTTGATGAATTCGATTACTTTCATTTTGTTTCTCCTTGATTGAGTGGTGTACGGCAACCGGGACATACTGAAGCTGGTCCAAAACAGATAAACCCAGACACTCCACATTCACATTTAAAGTACATTTGATGTCTCTCGTTGGTTGATGTCGGCAATTCTACACCATCTATTCACCATGTCAACGACTATTTTCACCACCCTCTGAGGTAGGTCAAATACAATCTCACCACCCTGTCAGGTAGGTGTGTCACCACCCTCAGAGGGTCTGAAGTAAGAAAGACTGAGTAAGACAGATAAGTAGTAAGAAAGAAAAGCTTGCGTACACATCCTCGCATGGGTATGGTGTGTGGAATTACAGAACAGAGTGTAGGAAAAAAAATGAGTAGTGAGTTTTACAAGGCACCTAAGAATCTGATGAGTGCTACAGGATTCGTAAGTAAATCAACAGGTGAACCAGTAGACCTTACTGCTGTTGATAAGCTGGTACTGATCTATATGTACGCAAGAACCACGTACTTCAACAATTCAGGATGTGGTCATTATGAAACACAGGTCACCATTGGTAATGCAATCGGTTTGGAATGGAAAGCTGTAGCAAGATCGTTAAAGAAGATGTATGATGGTGGTGTACTGGATGCTGACAAACCAAGATCGAATGGTAACAAGAGTTGGGTGTATAAGAGTGTGAACCTTGACATTAATTTCTTTGGAACCAAGAGAATTCAAAAAGAAGTGAACATAGTGGTTGACAAGGTTGTAGAACCTAGTATCATGGAACCACAAGCAAACGACATCGAATACTGTGAATACGATGATGAATTTTTACAATCAGTGAGGTTTCGAGATGAATGATGGAATTATGAATACTTGGGATGTCGTTAACAACCATGGTCACGGTCACGTGGTGTATCGATGTGCAAAACAAAGTACTGCTGAATACCTACGTGACTGGTGCGAAGCTGAAGAGTGGGATCGGTTTCTGAATACCTCAAAACGTTTGTACGGTGTTTACCCACATGTCATACCATTCATGGAAAAAAGAATCGATACATTTTCAGTAGCAGAGAGCGAGGTAATTTTGTGAGTTTTGATTTTGGTGATAACAACTTTCACGGTGGTGCAGTGTTAGCAGATGATTCATGCGGTTCAGCAAGCCTCACAACCCACACAGGAGACGTTTTAATCTTTAAGGTGGATCATGACCCAGAATTCACAATGAGTGGCGTCTATGACCCTTGTAGCTCGTTTGAGAAGTGGTGACATAATGTGCACAGTGGTCAATAAATACAAAGAGGAGTATGATGTCTATATCGGAAGAGGATCAGCATGGGGTAATCCATTCAGTCACCTTCCTGAAACCAAAGCGTTGTACAAGGTTGAAACACGTGACGAAGCTGTTTCCTCCTACAAGGATTATCTGTGGCATCAAATGAAACAAGGATTCGTAACCCAAGATATGTTGCGATCATTGTCAGGTAAACGTCTTGGTTGTTTCTGCAAACCACAAAGCTGTCATGGTGATGTGATTGTCAAAGCTGTTGAATGGGTAATGAGGAACGACTAATGCTTTGTGAATATGAATGTTATCTAATCGGTGGTCCATGGATTGCAGAGAATCCAAATTGCCCAACACATGGAACATGGGGTAAGAAATCTCGTGAAGACTTAAACGAAGCAATTCGTGAAATCTTGTACCGTGTTTGGTTGCGTGACTTGTCTTCTGATGATGGTTATGATCTAATTGAAGCATTGTTGTAGTATTCTTGGTCTTGACATTTTCAACCTATTAGGTGTAGAGTGTAGTCTTCTTTAACTAACCAGAGGACTAACAATGTGAATAAGCCAGATAGCTATGAAAATGTAATGAAAGAAATGGAAGAGGTTAATGACGAACTGGAATCGGAAGACCTTAGTGAAGGTAAGGATTTCAAGTTTGAATATGCGTTTGAATCATTGACAAACAAAAACTCATCTTATAAGCGAAGGAACTATGATGTTTGAAGAATACGAAGGATTTTAAATAATTTGAAAACAGGTATTGACAGTATTGGAGTGTTTCTATATAATGGTCGGTATATCCAGACAAAAGAGCACTTCCTTTACTGATGAATTGGTACTTAGCCCTCTCCTCTAAGGAATCAGGTGATGTAAAGGATTGCTTGTTGTGATTTGATGTTAGTGTTCATTGGCCTTCCAAATCGTAACAACAAACAAATAGGTCGCGGTTGTGATGGCGAAGCATACGGGATTCCAAATCCTTGTGGATACAGTTCGAATCTGTGGTGACCTGCCAAACTAGTAAATGGGTCTTTAGCATAATTGGTTAATGCTGTCTGCTCATAACAGATAAGATGCGGGATCGTACCCCGTGGGACTCACCAAAAGAATAAAGCGTGATTAGTGTAATTGGTAACACTTCTGACTTCCAATCAGACATTAAGAGTTCAAGTCTCTTATCCCGCACCAAACAATTCCTCTGTAGCTCAGTTGGTAGAGCAAACGGCTGTTAACCGTTAGGTCGCTGGTTCGAGTCCAGCCGGGGGAGCCAAACATGTTGTAACTAAAGAGGAGCTGTAAAGATGACCAAGTTTTACGATGCAACTAAAGAACACACCAAGATTGAGAAATCGACTAATAAGTCCGAGAAGACTAAAGGTCATCCGAACAAAGGTTTGAAAGGTAAGAATCCTTACACTGGTAAGGTTGTTTCCTAAGTAATAAAGTCCATTAGTATATCGGTTAGTACACTGGCCTGTCACGCCGGAGGGACGAGTTCAATTCTCGTATGGACTGCCAAACGATAGCGTTGTATCCTCTGGTGTTGACACAGTTCGACATTACGTTACAACCGTCATGCCGTTATAGCTCAGTTGATAGAGCGCCTGTTTTGTAATCAGGATGTCCGTGGTTTGAATCCTCGTGACGGCACCAAATTCTATGTTGAAAGTAGAAAACTACCACAGGTTGACCAACGTGGGTTAATAGTAGAATAGGATAAACGTACAGCCTATTATTGGAAGCCAAATTCGTATAAATGCTATTCGACATAAGTCAACAATAGCGAACGGGGTATACGCCCCATTATGTGAGATAACATTATTGTGGTTTCAATTGCCACACGGGGCTGGTCCTCGTATCGAGGGGAAGTAATGGTAAGCTCAACAGGTATTCAACTTTCGATACTAGTCAGACTGTTGTGTACCGGATCTAATTCAAACAAGCTTGAGAATATCGCTTGTTAAATGTAACATGGTCTATATAGCTTAACCGGGAAAGCGCCGTGACAATATTAAACTCGGAGTAGAGGTTCGAATCCTCGAAGACCACCAATTATAAAACAGAGCGTAGCGAAAGAGGTTATCGTCCCGGTTTGGAACTGGGTACACGTCCGTTCGACCCGGACCGCTCTGACCAAACAGTACTTGGTGACGATCAAGTAAGAAAGCTTTATGTCGTGAGGGTTCTGCGGCATATCAGGTGATGTATCGTCTTCACCTATCGGGGTAAAAGTCCTCACAGGTAACCTTGAAATTACGGAAGATTGGCAGAGCGGCTATTGTAGTAGTCTTGAAAACTACCGAGTGTAAAAGCTCCATCCGTTCGAATCGGATATCTTCCTCCAACTTTGATGTGTCAGAATAATATATCGAACCGGCTCTGTGAAATGTGTTCGAGCATCAAATACAAACAATTACCCGACAAGGAATTGTAGCCGCAAGGCACTATGACCCCGCCACGAGCGGGGTTTTTGTTATTCAAAGAAAAGGAAATAAATATGGCTATCGCAAATCGTAATGACTTGGTTGAAACTCTTGCACTTGTTGGACTTATGGGTGCCGCACGCAATGGTGACCTTGATGGATTGTTCAGTGGTGGTTATGTACTTCCAGCTGCAACCACAACTGTAGTAGGTGGTGTTAAGAAAGCCACAGCCGTTGCTGACCTTGGTGCACAAACAGTAACTGATATTGCAACTGCACAAACTGCTATTACAGCAATTGTGACTAAGCTCAACGCTCTACTTGCAGCAAGTCGCACCGCTGGTCAACTGACTTAATACTCAGTTATTCAAAGTAGCCCGCCTTGTGCGGGCTTTCTTGTTTGTCAAGCTGTATGGTATTGACAAATTTATAACAAGACAGTAAACTTGTCTCTATGTCAAGAACATTAGGAGTAATTTATGTCCACTGAAGACATGGGCGTTAGTCCACTTCATGAACGTGACACTCGATTTCAACCCGGTATATCTGGTAATCCTGCTGGACGACCAAAGGGAAGTAAGAGTGGTCCACGATCTAAAATGCGTACACAGCTAGTTAAGCTTTGTGAACTACAACCAGACGCTATTGAGATTCTTCGTATTAGTATGACTGGTAAGAACTCGAATGGTGAGACTGTAGTACAACCATCTAAAGAGAAAGTTGATATGGCAAAGTTTGTCGTCAACAAGATCGAATCATTGAACAATACCTGTCTTCGTGAAGAAGCACTTATCCTTGGTGTTCGTGATAAAGGTAATGCTGAAGGTGCTGCACAACTAGAAGAGAACCAGAAAGAAGCCGAAGCGACCAGTACAGGTGCATTCTGTCTCGATATGGAAACAACCCAACATTAAGGAGTACTTATGACCGAAATTAAACAACAACCATTCGTGGTACAAGATGAGCAAGTGTTTATCAATGAAGCAACGCTCAACAAATATCACTTACACGTAACCAGTTCTGACTCACTTGGTTTGAATCTGATTGAGAACATTATTGAAATGGCTAACTTGGGCGCCAAACTTAAACCCGGCACTCTCCCAAGTATGCGATTCCCGCACAGTTGTTCTCTTGTTCTAGAAGCTGAAGTTCCACCAACACCGCGTGCCACACTTCGTGTATTCGAATACGACACATGTAAGGAAGTCTTCGCAGCCTTTGTAGAGCCTGTTGCCAAAACCTTCTCACTAGATACAGTAGACGAAGTAGTTGTTGATAAGAGCACCAACCAAGGCACTCCATGGACCAAAGAACAACTAGACAGTATGGATTGGGAAACAGAGTTCAAAGAAGTTACTAAGAGTGTGGGGATCACTGGTCGATCACGCGATAAGATGACTAAAGAATATCTTGCAAAATACTTGTAATGAGTATTGACAAAATAATGATTATCATTTAGAATAGGCACTTATATGGAGATAAGAAGTTATCTCATTCGGAGCACACCATGACCATGGATGTAAAACATGAAGTTAACATGGTGCGTCCTCAATCTCCCTTCCAAGAGAAATACCTGAAGTCGAATGCAAAGATTCTGGTAGTTGGTGGTGCAGCCGGTAGCTCTAAAAGCTATGTCGGTCTAATGCGACACTTACGTTGGGCGCATGATCCAAAGTATAATGGTTACTGTATTCGACAACACAGTAATGACTTGATGAAAGCTGGTGGACTGTTCCAAGAAGCAGTCGGGCTTTACTCTCAGGTTTATCCTGACATCAAAGTAAAGATTAAAGATCAGATGATTGTTTTCCCAAGTGGTGCATCTGTTTCATTTGCACACTACGAGAACGACGCTGCTGGTCGTAAGTATCAAGGTCTTCAACTCTCTAACGTATTCTATGACGAAGCAACTCATGCTGATGAACAACACATTTGGTGGTTGTTTTCACGTCTTCGTACATCAGCCAAGATGGAACCAAGTATTTGGTTGTCATGTAACCCAGACCCAGACAGTTATCTTTTCGAATGGGTTAAGTGGTGGTTGCATCCAGAAGGTCATCCTCAATATGGTATCGCTGATCCTGCAAAGAATGGGATCACACGATATGTACTTCGTATCGGTGGAGAGATGTGCTGGGGTGAATCTCCAGAAGAACTTATTGAGAAGTACGGGAAGAAACATCTTCCTATGGATCACACAGATCAAGTTAAACCGATTCCATTCCAAGTGCTGCTTGGTACTCTTGTAGACAACCCAACGTTGATGAAGCTCCAACCTGACTATAAAGGTAAGTTGGAAGCCATGCCTGATGTTGAGATGAGACGTCTGTTGCTGGGTGACTGGACTGCTCGTGAAGAAGGTTCCACATACTTCCAACGTTCGTGGTGTGGTGAAGATGCTCTCGATGAGCCATCTACCAGTGAGATTGTACGAACAGTTAGAGCATATGACTTTGCTGGTACATTGAAGTCTTCTGGTAACCCAAGTCCTGACTATACAGCATGTGTGAAGATGAGCAAGTTGAAGAATGGAGATTACTTCGTTCACGATGTTCGTCGTTGTCGTATCCTGTATGGTGAGTGGGAAAAGTTCATCCTCGACAATGCAGAGCAAGATGGGAAGAATTGTGAGATTATTATCCCACTTGATCCCGGTGCTTCTGCCAAAGTTGCAACAAGCCTGCTCACACGTTCGTTGAGTGAAAAAGGATACAGAGTTAGAACAATGAAAGCAACCCAATCTAAGTTGGATCGTTTTCGTCCTTTCTCTTCTTTGGCTATGAACGGACATGTCCAGTTCCTCAAAGGTTGCTCAACAGACTTGGAAAACAAGATTGAAAATAACAATAGCTTCATGTACCGCGAGCTTGAAGGCTTTAACGGTAAGAAGCGAAGCGGTGAGACAGGTCACGATGACATTGTTGACTGTATCAGTGATGCCACGTCGATCCTTGCTCAGCGCGTCAATGTACCTAATATGGCACAGGTTCTAGCCAGTGTCAACCTCTCACATAAAACCCCCTTCGATTAAGGAGTTGCCTAATGGCAGAAAACGCCGAAAACACAACCTCCTTGAAACAAGGAGACTCCAAAGCTCCTGCGATTGTATACGGTGAGACTGGTTACACTGGTCTTGTCACTCTTGGTGGACAAGTGTTTGACGATTGTAAACACGAACTACGTTGGCCCCATGCATACAAGACATTCAAAACAATGTCTGTCGATGGTTCTGTTGGACCAGCTCTAGAGTTTGTCGAAGGTAAAGTAGCTGAAGCCACATGGAGTGTAAAGATTCCAAAGGGTGTTCCTAAAGAACGTGAAGCTACTCTAAAAGCTCAACAGAAATACCTCACCGAAGTAATGGACGACATGCGTCACAGTTGGACAACCGGTATTAAAAACGCTGGTACATTCAACCGTTACGGGTTTAGCGTTCTTGAAATGGTACTTCGCTTCCGCAATTACAAATATGGTAGTAAGTTCAATGATGGTCTGGTGGGGATTGAAGCCCTTTCACCACGTAGTCAAGGAACTATTGTCCAGTGGTATTGGAAAGATAAAGGTCGTGAACTGGATGGTTTCGATCAACGCATCGTAATCCCAAGTGAAAACAGTATGATTAGTACTGATGGTTGGGAAGTTATGCGTACTAGTGCCTTACAAGAGACTGGTGTCAAATACATTCCGATGAAGAAGTGCTTGCACTTCCGTCACAATCCTCAGAACGATAGTCCTTCTGGTACATCTCCTTTGGTGTCTGCATATCAACCATGGAAGATGAAACAAGCTTACCAAGAGTCTGAAGCAATTGGTGTAGCACAAGACAACAACGCCTTCAAGATCCTGTTCCTTCCACCTGAGTATCTTGTAGAAGATCGTGACGCTGACCGCGAAGCATCTTTCAACATGTACACTCGAATGATGGAACGAGCACACCAAGCAAAACAAAGTGGGTTTATCCTACCAATGTTGCTTGATAGTGACGGTAAGAAGATGTTTGACTTTGAGATTAAGAATATCTCAGGTACGAAGTCTTATGATGTTAATAAAATCATCGAACGATATGTGCGAGAGATTCAAGTTGCTCTCTTCGCTGACGTATTGTCGCTCGGTAGTGGTTCTGGTGGTAGTTACTCACTTGCTGAATCGAAAGTAAGCATTATCGACATGGCTGTAAAGAGTCGTTTGAATGAAATCAAAGACCAGCTTAATCATAAGCTTGTTAAGACGTTGTTTGAACAGAATTCATGGCCTACTGATGTAATGCCTTACATTGACTTTGATTTACCTAACAGTGAGTCATTGGAGAGTGTTGGTAAATATCTACAACAAGCAGCTGCTGTTGGACTTATCCCATTGGTTCCTGAAGTTGTTAACTTTGTCCTTGCTCGTGTCGGTATTGATTATCGAGTTCCTGATGACACACCTACTGAGAAACTTAGAGAAATGATGACAAGTTTTGTCTCCGAAGCTGGGGGCGGAATGAAATCTGGACTCAACGGGAGTAACGGAAAAGGAACAGGTTCTAAAGGTGATCCAAACACAGCAAACAAAGGGAGTTAAATATGGCTGCTCATTCACTCGCACGTATTAAAGGTTCGTTGATTAACACTCCACATCTGATCGAACAAAGTTCTTTCGATAGTATTATGGAATATGTTAATCAACGAATTGAAGGGAACATTGTTGATGTAACCCCAGAATCAAAATCTGAGGACTTTGGTGGACCAGCGTATGTAGCCGACACCGCAACCGGTGTACTACAAATTAATGGTCCTCTGACTTATCGAACCTCTGGATGGGAAGCCTTATGTGGTGGAACATCTTACGAGATGCTGAAAGAACATATGGAATACTTTGTAGAACAAGGAGCCAAGACTGTTGTAATGATGGCTGACTCTGGTGGTGGTGAAGCTCATGCCATGATGGACAGTGCAAACTATATTCGTAAACTTGCTGATGACAATGGTATCAAAATCATTGCTTATGTAGATGGTATGGCTGCATCTGCTTGCTACGGTCTAGTTTGTGTAGCTGATGAGATTGTAATGTCATCCGACAGTCAAGTTGGAAGTATTGGTGTACTTATCCAGCTTATGAACAACAGTAAACAACTTGAGAAAGCTGGTATTGAACGCACATTCATTACAGCAGGTGAAGATAAAGTTCCTTTTGCTGCCGATGGTTCGTTCACTGAAGCATTCAAAGACCGACTGCAAACCCAAGTAGATACTCTTTACGAAGGCTTCACAGGTCATGTTGCTACACATCGCGGTCTTGATATCAAAGCCGTTAAAGGTACACAAGCCAACGTATTTATGGCTGATGAGGCTCTTGAACTTGGACTTGCCGATTCGGTAATGACTGTTGAAGAATTCTATGACTACGTGGCTGACGCTGCTGACACAAACAACAAAGGAGGGAACACCATGAAAGGTGCCTTGAAATTTATGAACCGTGAGGACAAAACAGAAATGGCTAAGCTCGAAGAACTGCAAGCACAGCTTGAAGCAGAACAACTCGCACGCACAGAAGCTTCTGCTGCACTGGCTACTCAACTGGCCCAACTGAATGAAGCACAGGGCGCTCTGGCTGCTCTTACGACTCAACTGGAAGGGTTTAAAGAAGCCCAAGCTCTGGCTGCTAAAGCTGCTGCTGACGCAGTTGTTGCAACTCGTAAAGCTGCTCTGTCTGAAGTTGTTCCTGAAGCGGAACTTGAAACATACATGACCAATATGTCCAGTCTGGATGAAGGTTCTTTTACCTTTATGGTCGGTACGCTGAAAGCTGTTAAAGATACACGCGCTGCTGGTTTCAAAGCAGTTGGAGAGGATGGTGCTGAAGTAGATGACGCTCCTGTTAACTCTGCTGATGCAATTCGAATCGCTGGTATTGAAGCTGCACGCGCTCGTCGCGGTTAATCAAAAACTTATTAGAGGATACAAACAATGGCTTTCACTGAACTGAACTTCCTGAAATATGCTTCGGACTTGGTTATTGACCACGCCGACTTCCACTTCAGCAATGAAAACGCAAACATCACACCGGCTGGTGTTATTAAACTGGGCACTGTTGTTGTCCGTCCTAAAGATTCTGCTCCAACTGTAGCTTGGACTGTTATTGACGCTGCTGCTGATGCAGTTGCAACCAATGAGTTCGCAGTTGTTTTCGGTGATCACAATTCGTTCGCTTATGACTTCACACCAAAGGCTGTTGTTTCTGGTAAGTGGAACTCTATCGTAATTGTTCGTGATGCAGCTTTCAAAGAGTTCTACATCAAAGAGAACTACGAAACGATGCTGGGTGCTGCTCCTTACGCTCTTCTGAAGCAACTCATGGCTAATCAGGGACTGTTGGTACTGCAAGACGTGTCCAAATACAAAGCTGTTTAAATCCAATTCTAGGGGCGTGATTGCCCCTTAACAAAACATAAGGAAGGAACATATATGTCTCTGATTATCGATAAGAATATTGATCGCCTGTCGCAAGGTAAGTTTGTTGAACTGACCGACATTCTGGTTGAACTGCCTCGTAATATCTCAATCATCGACCACCTTGGTCTGTTTGAAGAAGTCTTCGTAACTCAGAAGAAAATTGAGATTCAACGTACCCAGTACAGCAACCATCTGATCAAAGATAAGAACTGGGAAGCTAAAGCTGACACCATGGTCAGCAAGCCAAAGCGTGGCTTCATTCAAGCTCGTATCCCTAACTTCGAACTGCAAGATGCAATCAAACCACAAGACATTGATGGTGTCGCACAAGTTAGTTCGATCCAAGAAGCAGCTCAGTTGGCAACAGTGATGGATGTTCGTCTTGAGAAGCTGGCTTATCTGAACAACGCTTTCGACCTGACCAAAGATGTTGCTCGTATGCAGCTGTTGATGGAAGGTACTGTGTACGCTCCAGAAGGTACGCTGGCAACTTCTTACGGTGACACCATCGACTTCTATGAAGAAATGGGCGTTACACGTCAGACTGTTAACTTGAACCTGACCGGTTCTAACGATCCACGTATTGCTTGCTCGCAACTGATTCGTAAAGTTCGTGAATCCCTGCGTCACGCAAACGGTGGTAACTACACCCAGCTGGTACTGTTGTGTGGTACTGACTTCTTCGACGCTGTTTACACCAACCCGTTTGTTACCGAAGCAATCAAATACTTCGCACAAGATTTGAACAAAATCCTGTTGAAGCCAGTTGATCAAGCTGCTGGTCTGGATGCCAACTTCCGTACCCTGTCCCTGTGGGGTCTGGTGTTTATCGATGCTGGTACTGGTGGTTATGAAGATGCTGACGGTGTGTTCCAACCATGGATCGCTCCAACTAAGGCTGTTGCAATCCCAACTGGTGTTCGTGGTATGTTCAAGACTTACTACGCTCCAGCTAACACCTTCTCGGCAATCAACAAGAAAGCAGCTGGTCGTTACTACTTCGAACGTCTGAACGAAGAAGATGACCTGATTCAAATGAAGGTTGGTTCTAACTTCATGAACTCGACTATCTATCCGGGTGCGATCTTCGACGTAACCTTTAGCTAAGTGCATACTCAGAGGGCTGGCGTCAAGCTGGCCCTTTGTTGTTTAAGGAGGATGAAATGACAGATGCTGAAAAGATTTCACTCCTTGCCCTAATGATTGGTGACATTTCAGGTGGTCCATACTACCCAATGTTTACACCCACACAATATGCTCAGTTCCTAAGTGCCTCAAAAGGAAATGTTAGTAGAGCTGCTGTCATGGCTGCAATTTCAGCTGGTTATGTTGTATCCAGTGAAAGTTCTCGCGAAGTGATTGGTGAACTTCAGATTTCTAGTTCTACAGGTTCTAACTACCTGAAGCTTCTTGATTATCTGATTGCTACTGCTGGTAAAGTTCCTCCTGACAACCTGATGCCTTGGTTCGCAGGTGCTGACACTTGCGATAGGAACAAGCTACTGGATTATAAACGGTGTGACTCGCCAAGATGGCAACACATTGTTGGTGACCCATGTGGGAGTGGATGCTAATGGCTGGATTTCATGAACGAATGAGAGCAATGGTTATTCGCCAACTTGCTCCGCAACCAAAGGGTAAAGGTGTACTTTTAACTCTACACCAAAGGATGGGTGGAGTGTATAACCCAACAACAGGCGGTGTTACTCCTGAAGTTGTTAATGATTACGATGGGTCAGGACTTCGAGTTAATTACTCGGAATACGCCTACAAGAATACAACCATTGAGTATGGTGATTTTCAACTATACCTTTCACCTGTTGAAACTACTGGTGGACAAATGCCCACACCATCAATTGGTGACAAGATTACATTCCTTGACAAAACCGTCGTGGTAATCAATCTGTCTCCATTCAATGATAACAGTGTTGGCTGTGGTTGGAAGTTGCAGGTGCGTTATGGATAACTTCATGGACATTATCAGTACTTGGGTTGAAGAAACAGAACAGAACATTGATGACATACTTCAAACCATTGTAATGAAAATTGGTAAGACGGTTGTTACTCTGTCACCTGTAGACACTGGTCGATTCAAAGGTAACTGGCAATTGTCAATCGACACTGGTTCGTCAGCTAGTCTTTTACGTGAAGACCCAGATGGATATGCAACATTGTCTGACATGTCACGGACAGTGAATTCGTTTACTGCTGGTCAAATCGCTTACATTCAGAACCATGTTTTATATGGATATGATCTTGAATATGGATCTTCTAAACAAGCTCCTGATGGTGTTGTGCGTATCACAGCTGCTCGATTCGCTGGAATTGTCAACGAAGCAGTATTGCTTCACAAGTAACAAAAGGAGACAAGCATGAGTCATGCAAGGGTTCGCACTCTTTTCTCTGCTGCTCTTGCAAACTTTGCACAGCAGAAGAACATGAAAGTGTCATACGACAACGTTAAAGAAGGATTTGGTGTAGAGGATCATATTGAGTCTCACATCATTCCAGCGGACACGTTCTCTGACACATTGTCTGGTGATCATAAAGCTTTCATCGGAATGTATCAAATGACAATCGTTACAGAATATGGGACTGGTCAACTAAAGACTGAGGGACTGGTTACAGAGCTTCAAACCATCTTCCTTGTTAACAAGATGTTCACTGATGCTTCTGGCTTCTCTGTTCAAGTAACCAGTCCCATTCACACCCCTGAAGGGAAACAAGTTGATGGTCAATGGCGAGTTCCTTGCTACTTCGATTATCGAGCTGACACAAACTAATATTTCACAAGAGGATACATATTATGGCTTTTCGTTTGCCTAACGGTTCTACTTTCGACTTCGCTGAAACATATAGCGATGATGTAACTATCACTGCGATCAGCAATGCCAACCCTGCTGTTGCTAGTGCCACTGCCCATGGTTTTGTAGCTGGTGATATTGTTGTTGTTAGCTCTGGCTGGGTAAAGCTTACTGGTCGTGCTTTTAAAGTCGGCACGGTAACTACTGACACTTTCCAACTGCTTGGTGTTAATACTACTTCTACTCAAAGCTACCCTGCTGGTACTTCTGCTGGTACAGCTAAGAGTGTTGATGAATGGGTAAACATTCCACAAATCACTGAAGTAGCAAGTTCTGGTGGTGAGCAACAGTTCTACCAATTCGGCTTCCTTGAAGAAGATGAAGACCGCCAGATTCCAACTACCAAGTCACCATCGACTCTGACCCTGACTGTTGCCGATGATCCGTCGCAACCATATGTTCCAGTAGTTGAAGCTGCTGACGAACTGAAGGAAGAACGTATTCAGCGGCTGAACTTGGTTAACGGTGACGTAATCTTGTACAACTCGATTGCTTCTATTACCAACACACCTTCGTTGACTCGTAACCAGATCATGGTTCGGACAATTACTCTGGCCCAACAAGGTCGTGTAACCCGTTACAAAGCTGCTTAAGTAGCGATGTTCCATTGCCCTCTTCGTCACTGGAGGGGGCATTTTTATTTCTGAGGAGAAAACAAATGGCTGGTAAATCTTTTAAATTACAAATGAACCCAACTTTCAATGCTGCTGTAAAAATTCCACGTGTCGGCGGTGATCCACTTTCTGTGACTTTTACATTCAAAGCTATGGATCGTCGTGAACTAGCTAAAACCTTTGACAAATGGAAGAAAGAAAATCTTCAACTGATTGAAGAAGCAAAGTCTGCTGCTGCTGATGGTTCTGAATTCACACTTGAAGATTGGACAGATCGCGAGATTGCAATGCAGATTAACCAAGTTAAGGATATTACAACGGGTTGGGGTTTCAGTGATGAGTTCAATGATGAGAACATCGAAGCACTCGTTACAACTTCTGTTTCTGTAACTGATGCAATCCTTGAACAATACAATGAAGCTTACACACGAGCACGTTCGGGAAACTAATATGCGCTGCCAATGCCTTGTATTCCAGTAGTGCTGACAAACACCAAGCAGGTTTGTTCGGATTAACACTTGATGAAATCCCAGAAGATGACGTACTTGTCTGGGATATTAATTGGAATACATTTAACTTGTTTCATGCTCTCACTACACAGTGGCGGGTTTGTGGCATGGGTAGTGCAACTGGACTTGATTATGCTGTGATTCCTTCAGTTGGAAAAATGCTTGGCTTCAAGAACAAACAACTAAATGAAATGTTCCCTGACCTACAAGTGATGGAGAACGAAGCACTCATCACTATGGGAGAGAATCAGAAAGATGCCAACAATAGCTGAGTTACAGATTAACCTTGACAGTCGCCCGATTGAACAAGGTACACAGGCACTTAATGACTTTGCAACTGCTGCTGATCGTGCGTCTAAAGCAGGTAAAGTTAATCAACAAACAAATGATCAATCATCTGCTTCTGCTAGTAAATCCGCAAAAAGTGAATCTGATCTATCTTCTATGATTGATGCTCAAACTCGCAAGCTTGAGCAACTCGGTACACAACGTCGTAAACTTGAACAGTCAGGTATGAAAAGTACAATGCCTGCTGAGTATGAACGACTCAATCGCATTATTGATGCTAATATCGGATTGACTTCACGGCAAGGTAATGCAATTGATATACTGAATGCAAAACAAAACCGTGACGTTAGTAAGCGTGAAGCAGCTGCTCTTGCTGAACTTCGGGCACAGGAACGTATTGTTGATGCTGCTGTTCGTCAAGAGAATATTGTTACACGAGCATCAGCAAGACAAAACCAACAAATTGAATCTACAATCAATGGTTTGTCTCGTCAGATTAAAGCACAGAATGATTATAATGCAACGATTGAAAAGCTGAACATTGCACGAGCAACTGGTACGAACGGTAGTATGGGTAAGGATGGTGGAATCTCTGGTGGTGAGTATGAAAGTTATGTGAAACTCGCTGCCGCTAAGCGTGATGCTGCTCTAGCGACTGAAGACAACAGTCGAGCAATTACTACTGCACAGACCAAGCTTGATACATATACAGCCACCCTTGGTCGAGTGGAACGTGCTGAAGTTGAGTATTCACGAGCTGTTGGTGTTCTTAACCAAGCTCAACAACTTGGCCTTGTTACTGTTGACCAATATGACCAGAAACTTTCATCGTTCGCCAGTAAACGCGATAAAGCTGTCAGTGCTGCAAATGATAACAGTGCTGCCGAGCAACGCTTCTCACGCGAACTGCGTAGTGTAATGACTGCGTATGACCCAGTACTTCGTGCTCAAGATCAATACAACGCAAGTGTTCAAATTCTGTCGCAAGGTCTTCAGTCTGGTAGTGTCAGCGTTGACCAATTCAACAAAGCGTTGACAGAACAACGTAAGGCTTTGGATGGTGTAAAATCTTCACAATCTGGACTTGGTAACCTTGGAAGTGAATATGATACGGCACTGAATAGTCTTGTTCCTTATCGTGCTGAACTACGTAACCTTGAACAACAAGAGAAGATCCTGAAAGCACAGAAGGACGCTGGTAAGGTTACAAGTGATCAACAGGTTAAAGACTACGACCAAGCAACAAATGCCATCCAGAGACACCGTAAGGAACTTGAGAAACGAATCAAGTCAGGTGGTGATGCAGCGATGTCATACAAACAAGAACAAGCCGCACTTCGTGGTATGCCTGCCCAGATTACAGACATTGTAGTTTCTCTGCAAGGTGGTCAAGCACCACTCACTGTACTGTTGCAACAAGGTGGTCAAATTAAGGATATGTTTGGTGGTATTGGTCCAGCATTCAAAGCCATGGGTACATCATTACTTGGGTTACTCAATCCAGTAACGGTTATTGGTTCTGGTCTTGCATTGCTTGGTGCTGGTGCATATTCAGGTAGTCATGAATTGACAGATTTCAACAGGGCATTGATTCAGACAGCGGGTGCCTCTGGTGTAAGTTCTAGTCAGTTTGCAGTCATGCGTGACACTCTTGATGACACGACCACAACAGCATCTAAAGCAGCAGAGGCATTAACACAAATTGCAGCCAGTGGTAAGATTGCTGGTGGTCAGTTTGTTGCAATTGCTGAATCTGCAATCTTGATGGAAAAAGCAACCGGTCAAGCAATGTCCAAGACAATTGATGACTTTGCTTCACTTGGTAAAGACCCAGTTGATGCAGCAGTTAAACTTGATGAGAAGTACCGGTTCTTGACAGCCTCAGTGCTTGCACAAGCTGACGCACTTGTTAAGCAAGGTCATGAGACAGAAGCTGTTGCGCTTCTTCAACAAGGACTTAGTGAAGCGGCTACAGCAACCGCAACTCGGATGATCGAAGAAGCTGGTTTGATTGAAAAAGCATGGCAAGGTATTAAAGTAGCTGTAGCTGAAACATGGGACCAGATGAAAAGTATCGGTCGTACAGATACTACAGCTGAACGGTTAACTGAGTTGATGAGACAACGTGAGAACATTTCTTCTCCGCTTAACACTGCCAGTAAATTACCTAGTTGGCTTCAACCAGATAACACTGCGCAGAAACAAAAACTGGCTGATGTAGATAAAGAAATTGCACAGATTAAACAACGTATTCAGTATGAACAATATTCTGCTGAACAAACAGCTAAAACTGAGACACAACGTCGTGAGTCTGTAAGTGCTCAATCCTCTGCCTTGAAACGTTATGAATCATCCATGAAGGGTGTTGAGAAAGCGGAAAATGATTTACTCAAGGTTCGTCGTGAGAATGATAAGATTAAAGCTGGTGGTAATGTAAGTCCTGAACAAAATGCAATTATGCTTCATAACGAAGCGAATGCTGCAAAAGAGTTGCAGGACGCCAAAGACAAAGCCAATAAACCTAAACACTCTGCTTTGGATAATACAGCTGTTCAAGAAGTAAAAGGTAACCTAGAGATGGTTACTGCCGAGTATGACGGTTACTACAAGCGTGTTACAGCTCTTGGTGATGCTCATCTCGTTTCAGATGAAGCTACATATTACTCACAGAAAGCAATCCTTGAGGCACAGTCTAAGGCTGTCTCAGCGTCATATGATGATCAGATTAATGCTATCAACAACCTTCGTAGTAATAAGAAGAATAGTACTGCACAAAATATCTCTCTGGATAATCAACTGACCAAAGCACAAGCTGACCAAGCTGTAGCTCTTGAGAAGATCGATGCAAAGAAAGACGCATTGTCTATTAAAGAGAAAGGCCGTATTGATGAGATGAAGCGAAATGTCTCAGCATATAAATCAGCACTTGATGCTCAACTTGAAGGGCTTGTTAATGAAGGCGCTCGTGCTACAGATGGTGTAGGTCGCGGTAGTCGACAATCAGGTGTCGCCAAACAAATGGCTGATGTCGACCGAAGCTTTGCCAAACAACAACGAGAGCTTTCTAAGTCTCTTGGTGAGGGTATGGACCCCTCTGAATATGCTGATAAGTTGAAAGCATTGGAAGAAACACATACTTCGATGACAAACCAAATCATCAAGAATGATAGTGATATCCAGAAAGCAAACAACGATTGGACTAATGGATTCACCGCTGCTGTTGAGAATGCACAAGACGCAGGGATGAACTTTGCGAGTACTGTAGAGGGTGCATTGACCGGTGCTTTTAACTCTGCGGGTAGCGCTCTTGCCACATTCGTGACAACAGGTAAGTTGAACTTTAAGGACTTTGCACTTAGTGTAATGGCTGACATGGCGACTATGGCTGCAAAACAAGCAGCAATGGGTGCATTAGGTTCAATCTTCAGCATTGCAGGCGCTGCAATTAGTGCATATGCAGGCGGTGGTTCAAATGGATTTGCAGCTGGTAGTGCTGGTGCAACTTCATCTGCTGCTGGTGCCTCATCTGCCGGTTATGGTAACAATTACTACCAAGCAAAAGGTGGTGCTTGGTCTGGTGGTACTCAGATGTTTGCCCAAGGTGGTGCTTTTACCAACTCAGTTGTTTCCAATCCAACATCATTCGGAATGGCAAATGGTGCACGTGGTATTATGGGTGAAGCCGGTGATGAAGCAATTGTCCCACTTGCTCGTACACGTAATGGTGACCTTGGTGTAAGAATGATGGGTGGTGGAAGCAGTGGTGGTACTGTTGTTCAAGTCAATGTAAACGTTACTGGAAACGGCAGTTCATCAAGTAGTGATGGTGGTGCTGGATGGGATCAGTTCGGTAGTGAGTTGGGATCTTTTGTTGAGCAACGAGTTTACAAAATCATCAATACTGAAACCAGACAAGGTGGCTCACTGCAATCTCAGAGCGGTAGATAATATATTGTCGCTATTGACAAAAGTTCGAAAAACATAGTAAAATGTACAACATTACAGGGAGGCGAGAGCTTCCCTGTTCCTATTTCTGGAGAAACAAAAATGGCACAGACTTTTAAATGGAAAGTTGAGCGTGATCTAGATCCATCAATCAAATACCGTGTTGTTGAAACACAGTTCGGTGACGGATATAAACAGACATCGGCAGATGGTATTAACATCAAAGATGAATCATACGCATTTAAGGTTCATGCTTATAAAGATAAAGCAAAAGAGATTATGGACTTCTTCGATGACCACCAAGGATGGAAGAGTTTCTTTTGGACACCACCGCTAGGTAAACTTAGTTTATTCACTTGTGTAGACCCTAAACCGGTTGACCAAGGTGGTGGTCTATATACAATTACAGGAACATTCGTAAAGAGTTTTTCATCAATAAATTGATAAGGGGAAAATATGGCAACCACCAATATTCTGCAAACGATTCAGAAACTTGAACCGGGTGCCAAGGTTAAACTGATTGAAGTTGATTGCACCAGTTTTGGTGGTGATATCCTCCGTTTTCATAACTACAATGTTGATTACACCGAAGAAGAACTAAAGGTTTTTCAAGAAAGTGGTGATGATATTCCACCTAAGAAGATTACTTGGCAGGGTGAAGATTATTCAACATGGGCTTACGAATTGAGTGGTATTGAGTGGGATGGTACAGGTAAAAGTCCTCAACCAACACTCGCTGTATCGAACCTCGATGGTAGCATCAGTAGTATTTGCCTACTACTTCAGAACTTGTTTGGGGCAAAGGTAACAGAGCATACAACATTCCGACAGTATTTGTCTGATGGTGATGACCCAGATGAGTCAATGGAGTTCACACAGAACTGGTATATCACACGAAAGAGTGGTGAAAACCAATCATCAATTACATTTGAGTTGTCTTCGCCTGCGGACTTTACTGGTCAAATGCTTCCACGTCGTCAAATCTATTCAATGTGTCATTGGGCAATGAATGGTAATTACCGTGGTCCAGATTGTGGGTACACAGGTACAAACTACTTCACTGAAAAAGGTGTTCCAACCGATAACCCTGCTCTCGATAAATGTGGTGGGCTTTGCCTTGATTGCAAACTTCGGTTTGGTGAAGAAGAACCTCTACCATTTGGTGGTTTTATTGCAAGTAGTTTGATTGCCAGAGGTTAATATATGATTCCCAAGAAGCTGAAAGATAAAACAATTAAAGCCATTATGAAGCATGCTCAAGAAGGTTACCCTAATGAAGTTTGTGGTGTCGTTGTCATTAATGGAAAGACTGAACATTATGTACAATGCATTAATTTGTCGAAAGACCCAACTGAAGAATTCTATATGTGTCCTGACTCGTATATTGAAGCAGAAGAACTTGGTGAAGTAGTTGGTATTGTTCACAGTCATCCAGATGGAACAACTGTACCTAGCTCATATGATATTGCTGTCATGAGTCGTAACCGTGAAGTTCAATTGATCGTTGATCCTGAATCTAATGCGATTCCTTGGCATATCGTATCGTGGCCTGAAGGTGACTACAGACAGATCATGCCAACTGTTACCGAAAGTCTTCTAAATAGACCATTCGTACACGGTGTTTGGGATTGCTGGTCAACATGTGAAGCTTATTATAAGAAATATCATGGTCTTGAGTTCCCAACATATGTTCGTAAAGACCGTTGGTGGGAAGAGAAAGAAACAACATCGTTCTACGAAGAGTTCTACGAAGCAGCCGGGTTCTACCAAGTGGATACACCACAACCAGCTGACTTGATTATTATGCAGATCGGAAGAACCTACCACCCAAACCATGCGGGTGTTTACCTCGGTGAAGTGTCTGAGTTTGAAGGAAGACACTTGGTTGGTAGTACTCTGATGTTGCACCATATGTACGGTAAACTTAGTGATGTGATTGTGTACGGTGGTCAATGGCATCAACGTACAAGTCTTATCCTTAGACACAAAGAGGTGAACCATGTCTGAGACTTGGATTGAAGTCCAACCCGGTGGATATTTGAAGAAGTTCGGTAATCACAAGTTCTTCGTTAGTACACCAGCTGAAGCAATTAAAGCAATGCTTATGCAATTACCTGAGTTTGATAAGGCATTTCGTGCTGCTGGTAAACGAGGAGTACAGTTTGCAATCAGAGCCGATAAACGAAATATCACTGATGTCGAACAGTTGCGAATGGGTAGACCAAAAGTCATTAAATTAATCCCTAAGTATTCTGGTGGTAAGAGTAACGGTTTGGCATTCATAGCTGTCGCTGCAATTATTCTTGCCACAGTTTACACAGGTGGTGCCTTTGGTTTTGCAGCAGCAGGTACAGCCTCTGGTAGTATTGCTACGTCTATTGCCATTTCTTTGGCAATTGGTGGTATTACACAAATGCTCAGTCCTCAGCCTGATGGTTTATCAACTGTCGCTGATGCGGAGAATAAAGCAAGTTATGCGTTTGGTGGTCCAGTCAACACAACCGCACAAGGTAACCCTGTTCCAGTGTTCTATGGATACCGTGAAGTAGGTGGTGCAGTTGTGTCAGCAAGTATCGTATCAGAAGATCAACAATAATGTAGGAGAGTAGAATGCTTGATTATCAAATTCACGGTGGTAAAGGTGGTGAAGAAAAACCACATACCCCTGTTGAAACACCTAACAACCTCCTTTCGGTCGCATACGCCAAGGTGTTAATCGCTGTAGCTGAAGGTGAGCTTGCTGGGCAACCAACTAATCAAGACATCTTCCTTGACGGTACGCCTCTTGCTAACCCTGATGGATCATTAAACTTCGGTGGTGTTAAATGGGATTGGCGTACTGGTACAACAGACCAGACATATATCCAAGGTCTACCAGAAGTTAGCACTGAATATAATGTTGGTGTTGAACTGAAATCTGGATTCCCTTGGGTTCGCAACGTAACCAAGACACAACTTGATGCTGTTCGTGTAACATTTCAATGGCCTGCTCTACTTGAACAGAAACAAAATGGCGATACTGTTGGTACTTCGATGGATTACAAGATCGAAATCGCTACAGACGGTGGAGCATTCGTTGAATATAAACAGTATAACATCACGGGTAAAACTAACACTGCTTATGAGCGGACACATCGCATTGATCTTCCATCAGCGAACAGTGGTTGGATTATTAGGGCAAGCAAGTTAACACCAGATACTGAAACTGGGACCATTCAAGACACAATCAACATCAAGAGTATTGCTGAAGTTGTCGATGCTAAGCAGCGTTATCCAAACACTGCTTTGTTGTATGTTGAGTTTGACAGTCGCATGTTTGGTGGTGGTTCTATTCCACGTGTTTCCGTCAGAACAAAAGGTCGGGTCATACGAGTACCAAACAACTACGATCCTGAAACAAGGACTTATTCTGGTGTATGGAGTGGTGCATTCAAATGGGCTTGGTCTGATAACCCAGCTTGGGTATTCCACGACATTATGACACAAGATCGTTTTGGTCTTGGTAACAAAGTTGACTTGAACATGGTTGACAAATGGGCACTCTATGAGATTGCTCAATACTGTGATGTAATGGTTGATAACGGTCATGGTGTTGGTATTAACGAACCTCGACACACTTGTAACATTTATATCCAAGAGAAGATGGAAGCTTGGCAAGTGTTGCGTGACATCGCCTCTATCTTTAACGGTATGACCTATTGGAACGGTAACCAGTTCACAGCCATTGCTGACAAACAAGAACCATTTAACAACGCACCTGTGTTCTCTCGCTCTAACGTAGTCAATGGTCGTTTCGACTATGCCGCAGCAGATGATAAGAGTATCTATACAAGCGCTCTGGTGAGCTATGATGACCCTGACAACCATTATGGCACAGAGGTTGAGGCTACGTTTGAAACAAGCCAGATCCTACGCTGGGGAGGCGACAGACAGACAGAAATCAGTGCAATCGGTTGTACATCCCGTGGTGAAGCACAACGTCGTGGTAAATACACTCTTATCACTAACATGTACAACCGTACTGTATCATTCAGAACAGGTCTTCAAGGTCTGAATGATGAAGTCATGCCGGGTAAACTTATACATGTTGTTGACCCATTGATAGGTGGTCGTCCATTCACTGGTCGTATAAAAGTTGCTGTCGGTAAAGTGTTGACGCTTGACCGTCCTGTTGACGCTGTTACTGGTGACATCATGTATGTCACCAGAGCTAATGGTGTCACTGAGGGCCGCACAATCGCTTCTGTTTCAAGTAACATTGTAACCCTACAAGTTGCATACACCGAACAACCACTTCCTAATGCTGTATGGTACTTGGAAGCAGCTGACTTGAAGTCACAATTGTTCCGAGTTACTAAAATCACTTCCCCTGATGAGAATGTGTTTGATATTGAGGCTGTAGAGTACAATGACAGTAAGTATTCATCAATTGATACTGGTGCACGACTTGAGCCACGTCCAATTAGTGTAGTTCCACCAAACATCCAACAACCACCGTCCAATATTGTTGTAACAGCAAACACTTACATTGAACAAACCATGGCTGTCACTACAATGACTGCTTCATGGGATCAGACACCAAACGCAGTTGGTTATGAGGTACAATGGAAAGTCGGTAATGGTGACTGGGTAAACCTTGGTGTGACAGGTGCTCAACAAGTAAACGTCAAAGGTATCTATACTGGTCAATATGTTGTTCGTGTCCGGGCGATGAACGCTTATGGAATCAAATCAGTATGGGGTTCTAGTGTAATAACTCAGCTTAATGGTAAAGTTGGTTCTCCACCTTCGTTGGTTGGTCTGACTGTAGACCCAATTGTATATGGTATGAGACTTAACTGGTTGTTCCCTGAAGGGGCTGAAGATACAGCACGCACCGAGATTATGTACAGTCAGACTCAGTTCTTTGTAGATTCAATAAAACTTGGTGACTATGCTTACCCGCAAAACACTCATGATATAAACGGGTTGAAAGCAGGGCAACGGTTCTTCTTCTGGGGTAGACTTGTTGACAGAACTGGTAATATTGGACCTTATTATCCATTAGAATCATTGAATGGTGTGATGGGTCTTTCCAGTACAGACGTTAACGAATATGAAGCATACTTCAGGGATCAAATAAACAGTAGTGCTTTGGGTGCAGAACTATCATCTCGTATTGATTTAATTGATGGTCCTCCGACGTTGCCGGGTTCTGTAAATGAACGACTACAGGAATTGGATAACCAACTCCAAGAACAGATTGACACAATTACCGACCTTGCTGATTCAATGCCTTATAATCCAAGTGCAACGTATGTAGTTGATCAGGCTGTACTGGGTGCGGATGGTAAATTGTACCAAGCTAAACAAGCTGTACCAATTAATACACCACCACCTAATGTTACTTACTGGACTGATATTGGTCAAGCTGTTACCACAGCTGATGGTTTGGCTGCTCGTGTGACAACAGTAGAGACAACAGTTACTAACCAAGGCTCTGCAATCACAGCACAATCTACCCGTATCGATGGTGTTGTTTCAGACTTGAATGGTAAAGCTAGTTCTGCCGCTGTGGACAGTTTAACAACTCGCGTCACATCTGCGGAAGGGACAATCACCAGTCAAGGTTCTGCAATCACAGGGTTACAAAGTGACATAACAGGTAAGGCTGATGCTTCTGCTGTAAATTCGTTAACAACTCGTGTCACAACAGCAGAAGATAATATTACTTCACAGTCTGGTCAGATCACAACTTTAACGAACTCTGTGGCTGGAAAAGCTGACGCTTCAGCATTATCAGCATTATCATCAACAGTAACTCAACAAGGGACTACGATCACTAGTCAAGGTACAGCTGTAACTCAGTTGCAAAACACTGTTGGTTCAATTGGTGGTGCTGGCACAAACTTGTTGGTCGATACATACAGCTGGTTGACTTCAGCTACTCTTCCAACTACAAACATAAACATTCTCACCCAAACAGGTGTGGTAGTACCAGCATCTTCTTCTGGTTTTGGTTATAGGTTGACAAGTAACAGCACATCAACCGGTCAGTATTTAATGCTGTGTCCAATAAATAATGTTTCTAGTTACAATGTTGAATTGGAAGCTGGTTCGTATTTGGTATCGATGTACATTCAAGGCGCCTCGGCGGGAACAGCAAGAGTTTCGTTATACGATGGAGTACATCGGTATTCTACCAACGTTGCATACACAACAACAAGACAGAGAGTTACATTTGTTTGTACATCTGGTAATGCTACTCGTGTAGGTGTTATTATTTATCCGAACATGTCGGGTGTCACACCTATGGACGTAACAATTGATAGTGTAATGGTTGAAGACCAAATAGGTACTTCCACAGCACCGTCTCCATTTGTACCGGGTAATTCTGCAAGCTCAGTGTTTGCACAAGCCACAGCGATTAACTCTCTCTCCACTCGTGTAACTAACACTGAAGGTGTTGTATCAGCACAAGCCACAAAGCTTGATGGTATCTTCTTGCAAGTTAACCCTTCATTGGCTGGTGACAACGTTGGGATGGCTGGTAGTGATCAAGCCTTTGTTGGAGTATGGACTGAACAATCAGCACGCATTGAAGATGGGGTTGCGACTGGTAAGCGAGTTGACACTATTCAAGTTGCTATTGACCAGAGTAATGCAACTGTGCAGCAAGTTTCACAAGCACAAGTTGCAGCAGATGGAAAAGCCAGTGCTAGTTGGTCTGTTAAATTACAAGTTAACCAGTTTGGTCAATACGTCACAGCTGGTGTTGGACTTGGTCTTGAGAATACACCGGGCGGTTTGCAGAGTACATTCTTAGTGAGCGCAGATACGTTCGCTGTGGTTAATGGAACCAACAGTACACTAACTACACCATTTGTTGTTTCAGGTGGTCAGGTGTTTATTAAAAGTGCCGTGATCCAAGACGCTTCTATTAGCAGTGCAAAGATTGGTCAAATCATTCAGTCTGACAACTTTGTTTCAACGTCTTCAGGGTGGGCCATTAACAAGAACGGTTACTTTGAAATGAATGGTTCGGGTGGTACTGGTCGAATGGCTCTGAGTCCAACAGCTTTGAAGCTGTACCACTCTAACGGTGTACTTGGTATTGATTTGAGTATTTAAAAATGACAGGACTTACAATCAGAAACGCAGCTGGTGTAGTAATGGTTGATATGACCATGAAAATAAGCCAGCTACAAGGGTCAGTTGATACAGGAGCGGTGAATGGTGCTATTACCATTCCAGCTCCACCAGCTGGTAAAACTCAATATTTCATTGTTGTGCCACTTGTAAATCTACAACGGGAGACAGGTAAAAAACCCGGTGTTACTTTATCAGGTAGTACTTTATCTTGGGCTTATTCTTATGCCACAAACGGTTGGGGTTACTTCTCAGCAAATTGTAGAATATATTATGGATACTACTAATGACACAGTTGATAGTCACAAAAGATACAGGTGAGCTACTGTTTGATACTTCAAAAATATGTTATGGATTGGTGAAGAGTGGATACTTTGCATACATAAGTTCTTGGAGCAGACGTACATTAATCTCTGCTCAACTTGATAAGAACAATGGTGCTAATTGGACAGCCAGTGATGAGATTGTAACAGCTGACGGTTCATGGGATCCAATGTATGGTTTTACTCTTGCAAACTTTAAATCACCAATCGTATTTATCACAGGTCCGGGTTGTTTGACTGGGACCATCACATCTGGTAGTAACATTACCTTTATTTACGCAAACACAGATACGTCAACAAAATACTACTGTTTCGATTTGATGGCTGATAATATTGCAGGTAGTCCTTATTTGAAAACTTATAACACTAGTGGTGTTATAACATTCAATTCACTACAAGTACCACTTAATGTTATTGGTGCACTACAACCTCCCGCTCCATCTGCTGATGTTGGTAGTGGTAACAGAGGTTGGGCTTATTCTGGTGGTACAAACAGGATGAGACAGTTGTGGTTGGCAAGTGTTAATGGTAGACAGAGATATCCAAGGGCTGAGTGTATATACACTTATGCTTTAAGTGCTGGTGTTGAATACGCTGCTTACTTGCCATGGTCTAGGTCAGCTGGGTTAGTCATTGGTATTGACATTAGTGGATCAAACACATCGTCGTCTGGTGTAAGTGAAGGTGTTTACGGCGGTGTTGGTGGCGTTACTTTCCAGATGGGGAGTGCCGGTGGTACTACTTTCGACTCGCAAGTAGTACAACAGAACGGTTTTACTTGGTTTAATGTACCAATCGATCGTTATCCAACAGCATTATATATTACAACAGCAAACCTACCATTCCCATTTAATTAATTAGGAGAAATAATATATGTCAAAACAATCAATCAACTTAGGTACAGCACCTACTGGTGTTGGTGGTGATACACCACGAAGTGCCTTCACAAAATTACAATCAAACGTGGATGAACTTTACACAGCACTGGGTGCCGCTGGAAGCCCGCAAGCCCTTCCAGCTACCTTACCAATCCTTAATGGTGGCACAGGTGTAACAACCACAGCTGCATTATTGACTGCTTTACAAGCAGCAGGTGCTTATGGTAAAAGCAATATCCTTGGTTCCGTAACGGTTTCTGGTGGCGTACCAACTGGCGCCTTGATCGAGAAAGGTACAAATTCGAGCGGTGATTGGACTAAATGGGCCGATGGGACGATGATTTGTCGTGGATTCAAAGACCTTGGATCACAAGCAATCACAGCAGGTAATGGTTCTCTTTTTTATACAGGTGCCTTCGGTGGTATCACTTTTCCTCAGTCATTCACAACGGCACCATCTACACATATTGACATTATTTCAGCGACAGGTTTAGTTTGGTCAACAGCAGGGTCAGCTTTACCCTCTGCAACAGCAACCGGATCTTATTATATTCTTAGTCCAACAAGCGTTACTGCATCAGTAAGCGCAATGTGGATAGCTATTGGGAGGTGGTTTTAATGCGTATTAGTCTAGTACCATTGGGTACAATCGATACATTGCAAGTTATAAAACAAGATAAGGTTCTTACTTTCAATGGAGAGTCTTTTGATTTTTCATTAATGAAAAATGGAGACACGTTGCCTTGGACTGCACTTTCCTCAAAATGGATTACTGGTGGTGTTGAGTGTGATGCTGATGGTGAGTTATCTTTAAATGTTATTCTACCAATACCTTGGAACTACAGTCAGGAACAAGCATTCCCTGTCCCATTGTTGAATGTTCCAAATGGTGTAGTTGTATTCCCTAAACCACTTCCGACTGAGGGTATCGATGTACCACAACAAATTGAATGGTCACCAGCAGTTGGACTGATCGACTGGTCACAACTGATTACTTCTCAAATGAAGATTGACGCTGCTGCAAAACTACAACTTGCAACAGTAAAAGCGGAACTTGTGTCTCGCAATACTAAAGCAGCTTACCAAATCGCTCGCATCCAAGATCGTATTGATACTCTTGGATATGGGATTGATGCTGGTCAGGCGACAGAAGAAGATGAAGCTGAACAAGTTGCTTTGATGCTCAATATCAAATTGTGGAAAACTTACAAGTTTGCTTTAGGTAAAGTATCAACGAAACCTTCTTGGCCTGCAAACCCAGAGTGGCCTGTTGAGCCTCCTGTACCTTATATTACGGATGGTCAGTCTTCACGAAGCGTTAACCTAATGTAAGAGGAAATAACATGGGTATTAAGATAACAGATGGACTTAAGAAGAAAATCTTTATCGCCTTAATTTCTGCTGGAGTTGGTGGTCCTAGTGCCTACGTGGCTACTGAACTAACAACTCCCTCAGAAGGATTCGAAGTAGTTGCCTATAAAGACACAGGGGGTCTTCAAACTTACTGTGTTGGACATCTAGCTAAGAAAGGTGAAGTGGTAAAGAAAGAATACACTGAAGAAGAATGTGTACAGTTGTTTGTACAAGACTGGGTGATTCATGAACGACTACTGAATAGTGTTGTGAAAGTTCCATACCGTTCTGAATGGATGAAAGGTGCACTTACTGATTTCACGTTCAACAAAGGTATTGGAAATGTTAAATCATCTACACTTCTTAAAGAGTTGAACGCTAAACGATATGACAAAGCATGTATTGAGCTTACCAAATGGAAATATGGAAAGGTTAATGGAATAGCAACAGTATTACCGGGGTTGGTTATCAGAGCATCCAAACAGTACTCATATTGTATGGGTGTTGAACCAACTGAATATAAATCAGATATAATCAGATGGGAGTAATAACATGGGTAAACGATTCTATAACCACCTATGCAAACATTATCACCTTTACTCCTTCACCGCAAACATGCTGAATGCCGTGAGTATGGCAGGTCTTGCATTACTTGGGCTTCTGACTGACACCATGACAATTACATGGTTGGTTGGTTGGGGTATTATGTTTGCTATACTTTTCGGAATAAGCAAGTTGCTCAATGAAGAGATTGATGACTTGGACAAAGTAAAGGAGCACACTAATGAATCTAATACTTGCGACATTGAAAAGTAAGGGGTTGAGTATACTCTGTATCGTTTTGGCAACATTGCTCACAGCATCAGTAATCTCTGGTAAGTATGATCGCGAAGCACTTGATACAGCTCAGGTGAAACTGATGGAACATGTAACGTTGAACAAACGACTTAGTGAGCAAAACTTAGAACTTGCTAATGAGATTAAAAACAAGCCAAAAGAATATATCACCATTGTAAAAGACATCGATAAAGAAGTATGTAATGGTGTTGTAAAACAACAGGCAATCAACGAACTACTGTCATCCAAGAAGGAAACTGTCAATGAAGATGCGAAGCAAAACACTGCTGACATTGATGATCGCTTGCCTAATGATTTGCTCAAGTTGCTCAAGTAAGCCACCAGAGACGATTGTAGAAACGATCTATGTAAAGCAATACATTCCCTTGGATTTACTAAGAGTTAGTTGCCTAGAGCAACCAGCGGGCGAGACAGTGCGTTCTCTCGCAAGTTCATGGGTTAATAACACGAGCTGTCTTCGTGCACATCAAATTTTGGTTGAAGGATTAATTAAAAACCACACAGAAGAAGGAGCTGTCAATAATGAGCAACCCACCAGAAAGTAAGTTACAGGAATTGATTGCAAAGTTTGGTGGTTGGGCTGGACTTGCTCTAATCTCAGTTGTTGCATTTATGTATCAAGGTGATCGTGCCAATACACAATCAGCCATTACTGGATTAGAGAAGAATATTGCAGCAAACGTAAGGGCAATTAACCGTCTGCAAGAAGGGAAAGTAAGCAGGGAAGAATTCAAGTCTGTTCAAGAACAATGGATTCGTGAAACGATGGGATTAAGGCAGGACATTCGTGAACTTACTGGTGCTCTACGAATTGATGTAAAAGGTACAGTAAAACAATAAGATAAACAAAAGAAAGCCCGCCTTGCAATTAAGCAGAGCGGGCTTTTTCACATCTACTATTTAACGAAAGCTTTACGAGCTGTATCTGCACGACTTAGGATTGGACTAGCAATATCACGAATAGACTTCAGAAACTCACGAAGATGTAACTCATGTGGTTGCAAGTAAGTCCGTCCCATCTTCTCATAGAAGGTTTTAATGAATGCATCATCACCATAACCAGCAAGTGCATCCAATGCTCGTAGTTCACCTTCTGTTACCGTGAACTTTGCAGTCACAGACACTACAGGTAGTTCAACTATCTTAGCCATTAATCAAGCATCTCCTGAGTCACAACAACATCAATCTGTTTAGACTTATCAACACCCCAGAATGAACAACTTAGATATTTGTCTGCCCAAACACCAATCAGCGCTTTTAGTTCTTCTCGATCTTCTGGATTGCAATAACCAAAATCTTCAGCATATTCACCTGCTTCGTCACAGGCTGCACAATTTAGATCGTCAATGAAGTTATCAATGCGATGATCAGTAATGAAATCAGATGGTATAAAATCACGAGCAACAGCCTCATAATATGTGATTGTATCACCAACTTTCAATTCTTCAAAGCTTTCATTAATGATATCAACAATAATATCACCAACACAATCAGTATTGAAGTTCTCATTGTCTTTGCTATATATGATTCGCTCGGTCATTTGAAATACTCATCCATAGTTGCGTCCATTAGTTTATCATACAGGTGATGACCGGGATACAACCCATCCTGTCGCAGTCTGACATCCGCTCTGTGCTTGATTAGTTCAAAAGCGTTAGCTTCACCCATGTTAGTCAGTACAACGTCAGTACAGTCCCAGTGGCACTTCAGAAGACCATTGAATACTTGACCATCAATCATTGGTAGATTACAACCGGGACACTTATTCATACAATCAAATCCATATGTTTACTAATGCCATCCCAAAGAGCCATTTGTGCTTTGCATCCACTTTCTATATTAAAACCTAAACCTTCACCCAGCGAACGTGCTGTTGATTCTGAAGTGTTTGCGATAGCTGTCAACCACTTCAGTTCTTCAAGCGATTCAATTGTGATTACAATTGGTTCAAATACAGGAACAACCACTTCTCTTTCAATTTTCATTTACTTTCTCCTTATTGATTATACCAATGGACATGTGTTGCACCTTCCGGTGGGTAATCAGACCAAACACCATAACTGTAGCTGTAGTGTGTTTCAGTTCCATAATAACCATTACCATCATCTGGAATGAATGCACCAACGTCAACACAACCATCAAACTCAGGGATCGACATTACGTCAGCATACTCATCTCGTTTTTGATTAAACATTACTCAGTCCTCTTGACTTCATGTTCAAATGTACCGATAGGGTACGTTGGCTCTACTCGCTTGTCAACCTTTTGCTTCACAACAGTAGAGCATTTCAACTCAGGTTGATTAAGTTGTAACTTGTACACATACGACGTTGAGCAAGCCGCTGCAATCATACCAAGAAGAGCACCACCAACTACACAAACAAACTTATTCATCGTAATCAATACCCAACCAATCAAGTGCTTCGTCTACGCTTTCGAACAACATACGACCACCATCTTTAGGAACACGCTTATCACCTTTGAATGCTTTGTCATTGTAGTTTATAATCCATGACTTCGGTGTTTCACGAATCAACGAACATGATATCATGTTACCGTTTGGACTTGCAATAATCATTCTGTTTCTTCCTCTTCATCGCATTCATGGCAATAACCACGATAGTACATCTCATGTTCCTCACAATAATATTGAGGATTGCAACTATCACAATCAGGTGAGAGACAATACATATTAGTCTTCCTTAATTAAAAATCGGTTCGATATCACTTTAAAGCTAAAGTCACGATTGATTGCTTTGTATACCCAACCTTCTCTCATTTTACCATTCAAACCGCTTGGTCCATCAGCATCTTCAATTGCATCTACAACTGTTGCTGGGAGAGTTACAATACCAGCTGATGGTACAGCCTGCAAGTTGTATTTTGCAATTAGCTCAACTCGCTCTGCTGGCAACAAATACTTCTGTTTGTCAATATCAAAGATATCATAGATGTAAAATTGGTTAGACTTGACACCTTCGAAGTTCTTCTGAATGCTTGGACCAACCATCTCACCTTGGATTGCAAGGTTACAGTTCAGGCGTACAAGCGCATCAGTAACACCAGAGTTCTTAGCCATTTGAGTGAAAGCATTGTTATCTGGTTCAAGTTGTGTTACGAGCTTAGCATGACGGAATCCATGTTTCTTAACTTGTTTGACGTAATCACGGAACGATTGAACAAAACCTTTGTTCTCAACTTGCATACGGAACGACACATTACGAGAAGCAACGCCCAACACACTGTCTTTCAGCCAAACAGTCATAGAGCTACCGTCAAGTTTGAATGTCTTCTCAAACAGTTCACCATCTGTAACAGACTGCAAGTAACGAGGAACAATGTTCTGCACACGGTTCTGGTCAGTCTTTGGAATGAACGATGGGAATGGTTTAGTAGTACGACTTTTAACACCGTCGGAAGTACCAGCGTTATTCATTGAACGCTCTTCACCCTTCTCATACTTCAGGATACCGAGAGTCTTGGTAAAGTCCATATCAACATCACAAGTTGGACTTGCGTTGACTTCCGAAAGAGGCACACAGAAACCTTGTGACAAATGTTTCATCAACTTTGCTGTTTTGATACGAGCATAACCACGTCCATCAATCTCAAACAACAGTTTAGAACTAAGACGATCGGCTAGTTCTGCAAATGCAGGATGTGCGGTTGGAAGTAGAGAATCAACTTCGAAATACATGCACTTGTTACCAGCAGTGTACAACCCTTTACCCACAACTACTTGCCAACCACCGATGAGAGCCAGTTCAATGCGATCTGCCCCAGAAATTGGATGAAGTGAATCAATTTGTACAACACGAGCCAGTTTACGGTCACTCATTATATTCTCCATTTTGTTTATCAATTGCGTCTTGAACAATCAGTGTTAGTTTGTCATCGAAGTAATTAGCGAACTCAGCAACGGTCCCTTCATTGTCAGGTAACCAGAGTTCATAATTAATATCTCGCACAAGCGAATCAACACCACTCACTTGGAATGTTGTTTCTCTATATCCATAGAATTCAATATCGGAGGCAGCATTTGGGTCAAACGTACCTCTGATATTGTAGTCTTCAATGTCTTTGACATGAAATCTAATGCCGTCACTGAACCTTAAATCATATAGTTCCAATCTTCTATACTCCTCAAACTATCTCGCAAATACACTGCTTCTTTAACCGTATTGCAGACAATGCGTTGGTAACCCGCAGTTGTCCACACCCAAAGTATATATTTCATTAATCCCCCAACATCTCCCTTACTTCACGATCTAGCTGACGCACTTGCTTTCTCACAGTTTGTTTGAACATATCGTCAACGTCAAGTTCAGATGTAATCTCATGTTCATACTGAGTCATTACCGTACAACGTTCGATCATATGAACAACAGTTTGATTATAACCTAGCAATTTCTTAGTGCGAGTCAAAGCAACATACAACAAGTTACGTTCCATGTCCTGAAGACCAACCCACTTACCTTGTTGATCATATGGTGATGGAAAGTCATCAGCCAGAATAACAACGTCAAATTCACGACCTTTTGCCTTGTGAGCAGTAGTGAGTGTTACGTCAGGATCTTGACAGTTTTTATGTGTGGACAACACATTCAATATTTTATGAACAGAACCATTCTGAACCATATTGAATACACGAAGCAACTCACCTTGTACGGCTTCAGCTTCAGTACCACACTCTTCCCATGATGCAAACTGTACAAGACTTTCGTGTTTAACCTTTGGAAGATTACCACGATGAAGTTCAATTGCCGAATCAAGCAACTTGGTAAAGTCGGATACATCAATTTCCAGATTGACACGTTTGCATTGTTCCAGCAAATCAACGGCTTCAAAGATCAAGGCACCATTAGTACGGAACAACATGGTGTACTGACCATCCCAGACAGACTGGTCAAGTTCATGTTTAGGAACTGCTTGTGTGTCTAGCTTCTCCCAGCCTTTAACTGCTGTAACCTTACGACCATCACGAGCCAGAACAATGTCAGCAAGATCACCAATAACCTGACCGAAGCGGAAGCTCTTAGAGAGTTGAGTTTCTGGCCAATCTAATTGTAACATACCATTCACAGCACCACGCCACGAGTAAATGTTTTGATAGCCGTCACCTACACCAATCAACTTACAACGACCTTGTTGCTGTAGGAAGATGTCCAGCACAACTCCTGACGTATCTTGAATTTCATCAAGATACAATGTGTCGTAAACAGATAGATCGGGTTTTGATAGTTGGTACAGCTTCAAATATGTATCATGTGTCGCCAGTACATCACTCCGTAGATCAATTCGAAGTCTCCATAGTTTCTGAGCGCAACTGAGAACCAAATACTTAAAAGCACGCATACCACTTTCACATTTAAGTAAAACTTGATCACAAGCATTGGTAGATACATGCTTATAACTAAGTTCCACATCGGGTGATTGCTCAAACTTAGCTACTGTCTCTTTGATGGCTACACCAACACCACCAGCTTTCATCTTACGGTTTTCTTTTTCACCATCAACCTTGTAGAGAAAATCACCAGTTTTGAAATACTTTGCTATTTCTGTCCCTGTCCCTGCAACATTCTTGTAAGCACCTTGTGGACGCTTTAGTTTGTGTTGAAGTTGTACACCAAACGAAGCATACGCCAAACTATGCGTTGTTCTACAGGTCACCCACGACGGAAACTTCTCCTTAGCTTCATCGGCTAAAGATTTGTTAAAAGTCAACATCAAACTATTTTGAGGATTCTCATTGGCAATCATGCACAATGTTGAAGTCTTGGTGCACCCAGCGTAAGCCTTAATAAGTAACTCACTGTGAAGCCTCGACATTTTAACAGCATTTAGTTGCTCTTCTGTTGGTACAATTGCACTTGTCATCAAGAGTTACCCTTTGTGATTCTGTTGTAGTTGATCAAAGAATCAAATGCTTTTTCATCAATCTGATCCTTGAACTTTGTAGCCAGCTCTTTTATTCGTGAAATCTTAGCTGTTCGGTATACAGCAAATGCTTCTTCCTGTGAATCGTATCTTCCTAGATTCTTATTCTTTCCATTGTATGCCAATGATGCCATATATTTTCCACCGTTTAAACTCACACCAGATGGACAATCACCAACATTCACCCTGTTCGATTGCAGGGCAATATTAACACTTTTCGGCAGAAGACAGCAAGTGTCTTCGCTATAAACAGTACCATCACCTAAAAGGTCTTTATCGAGGTGAATACCGTCCAAACCATAACCGACTTGATTAGTCACCCACTCATAGAATACATCATAGTCTGCCCAGCTTTGTTGATATGTCGTACCTTTGTATGTTGGATACTTTAACCAATACGCTTCACTACAGCGTTCCAACATATGTCTCCAATGAGAGTATGCAGGATTAGCTTTGTTGTTTCCAGCAGAAACTTTTGTGGGGTTGATCCATTTATTAGGTCTACCCATTATTAACACTCATTTAAACCATTCCTTTATTCGCCACCAAAGTGGCTTGTTGATGTGTTTAGGTAGTAGCTGTACACGGTTCTGAGGCGGTGTGCAACCCCAATGTTGATAACCGGATGACTTCCCTTTGACTCCTTCATTTGAATACTTTCGATTACTTTTCATCTGTTTTCTTATTAAATCCAGTGCTGTTCAGCAAAATCAATATAGTCTTCTGCATCAAATTTGCTGTCATTCGACTCACGAAGCATTATTTTACCTGTTCCCATGTGAAGAGTGGAACAACGTTATCCAAGCGTCTGGTTTTGGTTACACTAAACCCTACGATATAATCTGTAGTTTGTAGCTTCTCTTTCATATACGCAGTAGCTTTCAATGTTGTCATTTCATCTTCCTGAATTTTGCTGGGTATGGATAGTTGTCGAAAACGTCAACTGATGTCAGTCGAATACAACTGGTCATCAGACGTACACAACGCTCATAGTATGGAGCTTCTTCTGCAATTCCGTACCGCCAACCATTCACAGGATTCAGACCATCGATCCAATCTTTAACCGACATCAGGTTGTAATCCTTGACAATCTTACTCAGCACCTGAGCCAAATGGTGGTCGGTGAAATCATGGTGATAAAGCTTGGAGTACAGTCGTCTGATTCTGAAGTCAGGTGAATTGCTTTTCAAAGCCCTGACAAACAATGCGTCATACTTGTTCACATCCAATCCTCAGTGATGTTACCTTCAGTCAAGTACCCTACACTCTTCAACTCAAGGATACAATCACAAATCACATAAGCACGAAAGCTTCCATTGTGATGACCTTCACCAATAATGAACAATTCTACAGCAGCCACCTTCAGAGCTTCAGGGAGTGCGTATCCAAAGGAACGGGCATTTGGAACCACCGATTCAACTTTGTCCCAAACGTAATCGAGTTTCCATTTCATTTCAAATTCCTTACCATGAGTGTAAAGTATACATCGATTTTACAATCGTCGCTCATTTCGCAACCTGTGTCAACAGAATTCATCAAATGAGTGTAGTAAGCAGCGACGTGACTACTCATTTCACTCAACCTCGGTCAGAATGTAACCCATCTCAATCAATCGAGCATCACACCAATCTCTACTAGGTTGATACCGTCCATATTCAGGAGAACAACCTTTTGGACCTTCTTGCCAATTCTTGTAATCTTGGAACCAGTCACCATTGTAAGGAGAAACCCTCACACGAGGCGTCTTTTCAATAAATGCAACACGATTCTCAATCTCTTCACGATCAGTTCCCAGCACGTAACGCATGGAACAATGGTCTTCCATAACCCAACCACTTAGTCTGCTCATTTCAATTTCTCCAACGGAATCAAGTCCGTGAGTGGACGTTTCAAAGTTGGCTGTCCATCATTTTTCCAGTGTTGAGCGGGTAGTCCATATGGTCGTTCTTCAACATCACTTGCCCAATAATCGTTCACATGATACCACAAACCACCTTCTAGTCTATAGTAGCATTCCAACCAGTTATCTGTCTCAGGTGCCCAATGTGTGGCGTTCTTTGGTGCGTTGTTAATGTTTGTAGGTTTATCCATGGTCGTTCTCCTTGGGAATGTCGCCATCATACACCACTGATTCATCATGTCAAGGGTATTGACAAAATCAACTCACCTCTGTAGAATGGGCAACCTTGAAGCAGACAAAGCTTCTCGCACTGAGAAAGAAATGTCTCGCACTCACCGGCTCAGTGTTAAAGGTTATGAAGAGGGACGATCCTAGACCAACCTCAGTCTGAGTTCACTACAGGGGATCATACCGGAAACGGGAGGGGTGAACAATCTAGCAATGCTCTTGCATTGTTGCTACACATATTGTAGCCTGACAACGACTCAAGAAGACGTTAAAGTCAGTCAGATAGTCAAACAGAGTTCTTAGGCATCAAGTTATTGGTGTATGGACCCTGTAGGATCAGTCTGTCTACTGACTTTTGATCTAAGAAGATATAGGAGAAGCAGTGTATGGAAAGACCTACAACAGCCTTATGGGATAAGAGTTATCGTCAAGACATGTTAGATTGGTGTACTTGGAATGTCAGTAACACAACGATTGACAACCTTCCTGAATTCATGAGATGGTTCATGCGACAAGAGAACGGTAAGATGAACCCACAATACATACAGGATGCATGGGAGAAGAAAGATGTTGACAAACTGGTTGGATAACTTCATTATGCTCATCGCCAGACACGGAAAGACAGAGTGTATGGAATGCGGAACATTTAAGCCTAAAGGAACACCTTGCAGATGTCGATCTACGATGAAAAGTTTATGCAGTTGCACAAAGCATTAAGAGCAATGTCTGATGTGATTTTGGAATTCCACACTGGCTCCAGTGAATCAACTCAGAAACTTGAGTTGGAGATGTATAAGCTTGATGAATTAATGAAAGGTGTTGATGTCACTGTTGACATGGTTCATGATCTTCGTAACCTTACAGGTGAAGGAATGATGGCTTGTCGTAAAGCATTAATTCAAGCTCGTGGTGATGAAGAGAAAGCAGTTGACTATCTCAGAACTTCAGGTAACATCTAACATGTTCAATCTAGTAGTGGTTCATGTGATATTGGTTCTATTCGTTGTCAACTTAATCATTGGTTGTTTTCTTGTTGTACGTGGTGTACGATACTCGAAAATCATATCACTTGTTTAGGTGCTCTTCTTATATACGAATCGCAATACATGATTAAAGAGTTGATTACAGTAATCAAAGAATTTTCGAAATAACTGATTGACAGGAGAAAATTAAGTGGCGTATCGTAAGCTTGAAGTGAAAGATGTTGTAAAGGTTAGTAAATACGGTCATGAAAACCATGGTATGTTTATGGTAGTTGAATATGTGAGTGGTGATTCGGTAAGACTAAACAACCAAGAGTGGTTTTACCAGAAAGACTTGTTGTTGTCTGTTCACGAGAAGGTTGAGGATTATGAGGCTTGGTTGAAACGTTTCGACAGCCTTGATAGTGAAGATCTAAACTTTCCTGACAATGAAGAGTTGTACAAAGGTAATTTGCTTGAACGGATTGTAAAACTCGAACAAGAAATTGTTGACTTGAAGAAACGACTAACGTAGACTTCACCAACTCAAACAACAACTTACCATTAGGGGATATTTGTGGAACAGTCTTTGAAAGCAATGCAGGAACGTAATGTACAACGTGAAAATGATTTGCGTGTGATGGCTACACTTGTTGACCAACTTGCATTGATTCCCAACGAGTTTAAAACAAAACGAAAATAAAGCTTGACGATGTATACCAACCTCTGTATAATTGGTGACATAAAAAGACACGGTGATGGAATTGGTAGACAGACTGGAGGATTCAGTATAAGGTGACAGTTACTGATGATACCGGGGTGATTCACAGGTAAACGTCCTGTAAGGTTAGCTTTAAGCACAACAGTGAAACGTACTGTGTAGCATGTGGGTTCGACTCCCACCCGTGTCACCTTATTTAAAACAGATGGAGAGCTTCTGTGATCAAGTTTAAACCACTCCGAATGGAGTATGGATGTAAGCGTTGTGGTAGTAGCTTCCTTTGCGTCTGTGATTGACACAGAGCTTCGCAAACATTAAATTTTAAAACACTAGGAGAAACACTTGAAAATTAGCAATCTGATCAAAGCTTCCGCACTATCACTGGCTGCAACACTCATGGTTGGTTGTGGTGAGCGAGTTGAAGTACCACCGGGTTTTGTTGGCAAGATCATGACGAAGGATGGTTATCAAGAAGGTTTGATTCCGACTTCGAAACTTCGGTTGTCACCATGCATGAACTACTGTGATCGAATGGTCATCATGGACAACACGGATAAGAGCTATGTCGAGCCAATGGAAATCTTCATTCCAGCTGACAAGCTGAACATCAAGGTTGACCTTCGTGCTACTCTGGCTGTTGATCCACAACGTGCTGAGCCTTTGTTCAACAAGCTTCCACAGGTTACACAAGGTGATCAACTGTCAGTAATCTCTGGTGAGAGTATCTACAACACTTACGGTAAGCAGGTGCTGCAAGCTGAAGTTCGATCTTATCTGACCAAGTACACCATTTCGGAAATTGCTTCCAATGGTGAGAAGATCAACGCTGACATTCAAGTACTGTTGTCGAAAGTAATGGGTGACCGTACACCGTTTACTGTTCGATATGCTGGTCTGACTAACATCAAGTATCCAGAAATCATTACTCAGGCTCAAGAGAACAGTGCAAAACGTCGCGAAATGATTGCTCAGGAAGAAGCACAACTGGAAGTAAGTAAGGTTCAGCTGTCTCGTGAACTGCAAGAAGCTAAAATGCAACGTGCAATTGACAAAGAGAAAGCTGAGACTGAAGCACAAGCACAACTTGTACTGGCAGCTGCTGTAGATCCACGATCCTTGCGCATCAAAGAGCTTGAGATTGAAAAGATCAAAGCTGAAGCTTGGGATGGTGCATACCCTAAAACAATGGTTTTCGGTAGCAATGGTCAAGGTGCTTCGATGATTATGGACATGCGTGACAACAGCAAGTAATATTGAATATGAGCGGCTGACTATATGCGGTCGCTCATTCACTAAGGAGTTGTAATGGTTCTGCTACTTAACATCTTGGTTCCGCTTGTTGTAATTGCTTTGTTGTATCTTGCTTGGCGATTGAAGAACTGGCACCCAGCGTTGATTGCAATAGTCTTTGTAGTTGCATATGGTGCATTTCAACCAAGTTACATTCCAAAAGGTACAGTTAAACCACTTCCAAATCCTGAGTTCCACGTCAATGACTCACCAATGGTTGATCGACTGATGAAACCAAAGTCTGGTGCTGAATATGACGCAGAACGTAACAAGGCACTTGAAGAAATTAACACAAGCATTAACGAACAAATCAAATTGAATCCGAAGTAATGAGAGCCCTGCCCAATGCAACCATTGTGTGGGGCTTTTTCACATCTGGTGGAAAGCTATTGACAGAATTGAATTTCAACAGTAGAATCTGAATTCAATCAATTAAGAGGGAATTTGTATGAAACGATTTATTGTCACAGGTGTTGGTGTATTGCTCACGGTTTCAGCATTAATGTTCAATCAAGCTCATGCCAATTCTTTGTGTGATTCGCAAAAAACTATGGCAGAAGAAACCATGCGATTTCGTCAATCTGGTGGCGCCCGTAGTGAGCTTGACGCTGTTGTATACTCTGAGCAAGGTCAAGCCATTGCCGACATGGCCTTTGCTCGTGGTGTGGTTCCTGAGTCGTCAAAACGCACAGCAATTAAGGGTTTTGCTGACTATGTTGAAGGTCTTTGTCAGAAAGTAACAAAATCGGAGCCAACAGGTGTTGCAGGTATTCGAACCTAAGTGTATACTGATCTCAAATCACAAAGGATGCACGACATGACTACCGAAGAAATCAAGATTGCATTTGAAGAATGGTATACGGAAGAATACAGTTCTTCGATTCGTCGTGGGATGCGTGGTCGTGCAAGCATTCACCTACAAGAATATGAGGGTGAATACATTTCAGACCATGCCCGTAATGACTTCAAGGTGTGGACAGCAGCAATCAAGAGGATGATCAAATGAAATACGTAGTTGTTCGAAATGAAGACGGTAAAGAAGAGTTTTTCATGTTCCCGAAACATATCAACCATGATGACTTCGCTGAAGTACTGAGCCACATCAAAGTGCATACCGGTTTCCGTGACTGGGAACGTCAGTATCGAGAACCTATTGCTGCGGGCTTCACAGATGGTAAGAAGTGCACAGGTTGTAGTGAAACACTTAACCTCGACTCTCGTGGTCGTCTTGATGAAATGTTGATAGGGTGAATGAAATGAGCTTTACAGGACTTGGGCAACACACGAAACAACTGAGGTTGGACGCTGAACGTTATCACAAGCTTCGTTCATGGATGTCAAGTGGTGTACAAGAGGGTTGGGATGAGGTTACAAAGCTTGCCGCTGTTGCCCAATATCTTAGCTGGGATGACTTCGACAGGCAGCTTGACAGCCTTCCTGAGTGCAATGTAGGTCTGTGTGAGGTACGGGTATGAACTACGGTCTGAAAGAATACAAAGAACTTCTTGAGAAGAACCTTCGCGAGCTTAGTGATCCAATGTGTGTACCTTTCGGTATGGACCCTTTTAGTAATCAGGCGCTAGATTATCGTCAGGCTAAGATCGAGAGTATCAACTACGCACTTGAGATGCTTCCTGAAATCAAAGTACCAAAAGTACCGATGAAAGATCATGAATTCCGTGATCAAGTTAATGAATTGCTTATATTAACTCGGACATATGGTCACACTCAACAACTTCGAACTCACCTGCGTTCATTCCTACTTAACTTCAAGGATAAGTGTAAATGAGTAGATTGAGATACCATGAGTTGGATCGTAGCGATGAACTGGAAATGATTCTGTCGAATCGCAAACTTCCGTATTACCAAAACGAAAGAGTTAAACTTGAAAAGACAGTCCTTGATGCCCAAGATAAACTTCAAGCTTATGACCTTTCTGTCAAACGTCAAGATCGTTGGATCAGGTTGTTGAAAGATTCATTGGTTCATCATTGGATTGATAATCCAGATGCGTACATAAAAGAATGGGAAGCTAACAATGAGTGATCAAGCATGGGCGATACAAGCAATGTTCAAATACAGGTTGCAAGTAGACTTTAGTAGGCGTACAATTGAATGTCGTGGATTTAACCATGTTTTTCAATGGGACGATGTTGAAACTGACTTCTATCAAGCCTTACAAATTGCAATTTCAAACATTGAGAAATATTGATGATTAAATTAATTCGATTCCTGTTAGGTCTATGTAATCACAAGTGGGAAGTTTATGAAAAAGGTCCAGTTTCAGATAGATCGAAACCCAGTATGATAATTGGGTTTTGGACAAGATCTAACTGTACAAAGTGTGGTAACCATAAGTATAAACAACATTTCTAAGGATTATCATGAAATTTGATCTTACCAAGATTGACCTGCAAATGATGAAAGACATTGATAGTCTTGAAGACAACCATGGTAATAAAGGTGTTGTCTGGATGCGTGATGATTGGTTGTCGATGCGAGGTTATGCTTTCTATAGTGATCGTGCACAGTATGACTTTGCTGAGCTTGTTGCACAATTAAAAGAAGTCATGATCCACGAGGGTTATGAGTTTAACTGCGACAAATACTAGAGGAGAGATTGTTTGACTGAAAGTTTGATTCAAAAGGTAATTAAACATTATCATCCTAAATATGATGGTAGTGACAAAATTCTATGCCCGTTCCATAAAGAACATAGTCCATCATTCAACGTGTATCACCACCAGAATACTTATTACTGTTTCGGGTGTGGTGCTGGAAGTACGGTAATTGATTTTGTTGCAGACAGTGAAGGTTTGGACGTTAAGGTTGAGTTCAAGAAAGCTCGTGACATTACCTTGGGTATTCTTGGTTTAACAAATGAGCAATTTCAAGAGGAGAGAAAGAAAGTGAGTGATGGGCAAGTACAGACAATTGATTGTCTTCCAGCAATGAGTGATGAGGAAGTTAAAGCGTTCATTCAAAGCGCTCACCGGGAAATCAATGGACGCAAAGTAAGTGGTTACAATGGTATGGGTTATCGTGGGATTAAAGATGAATATCTGAAGTTCTTCGGTCACCTAACTAAGAAAGATGACGATGGTAAAGTAATTAGTCGTCATTATCCTGAAACTAACACCAAAGGTAAGTTGGCTGGTTACAAATGCCGTAATCACCCTAAAGACTTCCGTTATGGTAATGTCGGTAGTACTGGTGGTAAGAACCAACTAAGTGGTCAGATTAAATACTCTGGTCATAACAAGTACATCTTGATCGTTGGTGGTGAAGAGGATAAAGTTGCAGCATATCAGATGTTCGAAGAGAACCGTGCTGGTAAAGGTAACATTGCACCTGTTCATGTGGTGAGTCCAACATGTGGTGAGAACAGTGCAGTTAAGCAGATTGCTGCTCAGTATTCATTCTTTGACATGTATGAACAAATCATCATTGGTGTGGATAATGACGAAGCTGGACGTAAAGCAGCTGCTGACATTGCAGCAGTATTGCCGAAAGAGAAAGTTAAGGTAGTTGTCTGGACTGGTAAAGATCCAAACAAGATGTTGGAAGATGGGCTTGCCTCGACATTTGTTCGTGACTTCTATAATGCTAAACCATTGATTGCCAGTGGTATTAAAGAAAGTACTGATTCGATGGATTCTGTTCGTGAAGAACTGATGCGTCCACGTATTCAACTTCCACCAGAATGGAAAGCTGTACAAGATGCAATGAAAGGTGGTATTCGTCAGGGTTCTATTGTCAACATCATTGGTGACACATCCGTTGGTAAGTCCACACACGTTAACGGACTGAACTACTTCTGGATGTTTAACGCACCACAGAAAGTTGGTGTTGTAAGTTTGGAAATGACTGAAGGTCAATATACTCTTGACTTGCTTTCACTTCACCTTGAGAAGAACTTGGCATGGATTGGTGAAGGTGTTGATATTCTTGAGTATCTTGATCGTCCAGATGTTAAAGCACTGTATGACAACTTGCTTGTTGATGATACTGGTCAACCACGTTATGCAATCTTGGATGAACGAGATGGTGACCTTAAACTGCTTGAGCGTCAGATTGAAAAACTGATTCACCAACACGGTTGCAAGATCATTGTTATTGACGTACTGACCGACATTCTCCGTGGTGCTAACAGTGATATGCAAGAAGACCACATGCGGTGGCAGAAGCAGATTGTCAAGACAGGTGTTACGATTGTAAACGTTCTACACACACGTAAACCTCAGAACTCAGATGGTTCGTGGCGGAAAGCATCAGAATATGATGCATTGGGTAGTGGTACGTTTGTGCAATCAGGTGCGTACAACATCGTTATCAGTCGGGATAAGATGAACCCTGATCCAATCATTCGTAACCTGACACATGTGGACCTTCCGAAGTGTCGTGGTGGTGAGACTGGTGAGATTATGCAACTGATCTATGACATCGAAACCCGTCAGACAATGGATTATAACAATTGGCTGAACAAACATATTGATAAGACATTGAATCCACAAGTACCAGAAGTAGAGTTTTAATATAGGGGACTTCGGTCCCTTTGTTTTATTAGGAGAAGAGAATGATAAAATATGTAACTCAAGTAGGACTTGTTAACATAACAACACATTATCTATTTGTGACATGGAGAATGATGAATGTCAGATGTTTCGATCCTGAGCATAAGGCTTATCACAGATATGGTGGTCGAGGTATCTATGTGTCTAATGAATGGCGTTGGGATAATCCATTAGGATTCAAAAACTTTATTGGTGTGGTTGGTGATCGACCTTTTGGTACTACTTTGGATCGTGAAAACAACGATCAAGGGTACAGTCCTTTAAATTTCAGATGGGTTGATAAGAAAACACAGCAGAACAACATGGGTATTGGTATCTCAAATAACTCAGGCGACATGGGTGTAAGTTGGTGTGACCGATATAACATGTGGGTGGCGCAAATTGTACTGAATGGTGAAACAAAACTAATTGGTAATTTCAATAAAGAGGATAAAGAATTAGCTGTTGAATTGTATAACAGTGTTAAAGCTGTTAAAATTGAGCAAGGTGACAACGCTGCACTCAAATACGCGAAATCTAGAATGAATTTAAGTCCAGTTGGTAAGGTTATTCGACGAAACAAGACATCTCAGTTTTATGGAGTAGCTTGGGATAAATCTCGTGACAAGTGGCGAGCCATGGTTTCGTACCGTGAGACAGAAACAGGTGAACTCATAAACAAGTTTATCGGTCGGTATGATTGTGAGAATACTGCTTATGAAAATGTAATTCTGTTTTTGGAGTGGGTTGACTCAAACGGGTTCTTCAAGAAAAAGGTAAAGGAGAAATGTAATGGTTGATGACCTTATTGGTCTGTTGCCTGATGGTAAGACTGAATATTTTAAAAATGACATTTGCTACGATTTAGAAACCTATCCGAACTGCTTCACTTTCTCAGCTTGCTTTGCAAATGGTAAAGGTATGAGAACCTATGAAATATCAGACCGGAAAAATGAACTTGAGGAAATGCTTGAGTTCATGCGCAACATTGCCAAGAACGACTTTCGAATGATTTCTTTCAACGGTTTAGGGTTTGACTATCCAGTGCTACATGACATTTTGGAGAAAAGTAAAGTAGCAAGGAAAGAAGGAAAGAAGCTCAACATTACAGCTTCTGAAATATACAGTAAAGTCTGCAAGATGTTCGAACAGATGAAGTTCAACAAGTTCGGTACTGCTGTTAGATCCAGCGAAGTAATGTTGAAACAGGTTGACCTGTTTAAGATAAAACATTTCGATAATAAAGCAAAGATGACAAGTTTGAAAATGTTGGAATTCAACATGCGATCTAAGAACATCGAAGACTTACCATTTCCGGTCGGGATGCGTTTGAATGACCAGCAGAAAGATGTTCTGATTGAGTACAACAAACACGATGTTATGGAAACATTAAAGTTCTACTACAAGATTTTTGATGAAATCAAGATGAGGAATGAGCTTACTACTCAATTCGGTTTCGATTGTACAAATCTGAATGATACGAAATTGGGAAAGGAACTATTCGTACAACGGTTGGAAGCTGCCAAACCCGGTATTTGTTTCAAGATGGAAAAGAAAGGTCCACGAATGGTGCGTAAGATGCAACAGACCAAACGTGAGTCCATTGATCTAGGTGAGTGCATTCTGCCTTACATCAAGTTTGATCGTCCTGAGTTTCAAGCCATCCACAAGTGGTTTAGTGAACAGACCATCACAGAGACTAACGGTGTGTTCTCCGACTTGGAAGAGCATCAGTTGGGTGATGTGGCAAAGTATGCGAACATGAAAGTCAAGATGAAGAAGTTCAATTGCCCAGAACAAGGTGCAAAGAACAAGCGATATGTTCCAACCGAGGCACATGTACTTGAGATGTTGGCTGAGCACCCACTTGGTTGGGTTGAAGCTGTTGAACTCAAGAGTCCAAAGGGTGCTGCAAGTTATTGGTTCTGCTGGAGAATTACAGCTGGCGTAGCTGGTATTGACGACAAGAAAACTAACAGTAGTCCACTCAATGTGGTTATTGATGGTTTCCAGTATGACTTTGGAACGGGTGGGATTCACGGGTGCAAGAAAGGTGTTACTGAGTCTGGTAATGGTAAACGTATTTACACACTTGACGTAAAGTCGTATTATCCAAACCTGAGTATCAAGAATAAGATTTACCCTGAGCACCTTGACGTACTGTTCTGTAATGTGTATGGTGATTTGTATATCGAACGAAGTAGTCACCACAAGAAGTCTGCATTGAACAAAGCTTTGAAGCTGGCACTCAATGGTACGTATGGTGCTTCTGGTGATGAATTCAGTCCAATGTATGATCCTAAGTTCATGATGAGCATTACGATCAATGGTCAACTGTCTCTATGCATGTTGATGGAGAAACTGATTGCTCAAGTTGGTGCAGAAGTACTTATGTGCAACACCGATGGTTTTGAGTTTGTGGCTGCTGAAGATCCTAAGACAAAGAAACTCATTGACAAGCTGGTAACTGAATGGGAGACTCTGACTGGATTGGAGATGGAAGGCGCTCTGTATGACAAGATGATGTCTGCCAACGTAAACAACTACATTGCTGTATTCAAAGGTGGTGAAGTAAAGCGTAAAGGTGCATACGAGTTTAAAGACTTGGACTGGCATAAAAACCAATCGGCTTTGGTCGTCAAGATGGCTGCTGTGCACGAGCTGCTGGGGTTTGGAGACGCTGAAGACTTGATCCGTAAGCATGATGACCCTTTCGACTTTATGTTGCGTACAAAGGTTCCTAGGAGTTCTAAGCTAGTGTTGTTCAATGAAGAGACAGGAGAAGAGAAGCAGTTGCAAAACATCTGCCGATACTATCCATCGGTTCATGGTGGTAAGTTGATTAAACTCATGCCCGCATTGGAAGGTAAAGAGCTTGAGGGTGACCGTCGTATGTCCATTGATGCTAAATGGAATGTCACGCCTTGCAATGACATGGCTGACTTCAGTTGGGGTATCAACTATGATTACTATGTGCAGGAAGCTAAGAAGCTTGTGGCTGCAATCCATGGTGATGTAGAGATTGATGACGAAGGTGAAGAAGACTGAAAATAAATGTTGACAGGCGCTCAGACTCAGGTAGAATGGGCGTCATCAACAAACAACTGGAGAGTTGAAATGAATGTGGGTAATCTGGTAGTTATCACAGCTGCTCTATTAATCTGGAGCCAAATTGTACAATGGACAATACCAACGTGGACAGGTCGTTCGTTGATTGGTGTCCTTGGAGCCATCGTAATCGGTGCCTCTTTCGCAATCGCTGGTATTACGGTAGTTGGAGTTTGAAATGAGTCAGTTAAATAAGTTGGTAGGTAAAAAGCTTCAAGTGTGTTCGTCGGTGGAGATTGGTGATATACTCTGTGCAATGAATAATGAACAAGACACCCTTGATTTGGTTAAAGCTCTTGATTTGAGTATGGCAGACGGTGATTTCACTGTTACTTTGATCAAGGAATTGTTTACATCACTTCGTGTTGACTTTGATCAAGATGAAGGTAAAGAGTTGATCAAACAATTGAAGAAAATCAACAAGAGTATTAAGTGATGAATGTAACAATCAAAGGTAACATTCATCACTGACAGGAATTGGTGGTATGAGTGGTGTTTTCGTAAAGGTACAAGAACTTGGTCTTAGTACATTTTCTGTTGCAAGCGTGAATAAAGCTGTGTATGATCTGTCGTTCCCGATGAATCGTGATCACCACATGATCTTTGCTGGTAAGATTCATCGTTACAATGCAGAACAACGCAAGAAGAATCCACACCTTGAACCAAAGGGTAATGGTCCAGATGGTGGACCTGACGGAACTCCACCACAAGGTGGTACACCGGGAAGCACACGACAAAAAAGAATTTGTAAACACAATGGCAATTGCTGCATAAATAGTTTGACAATCGTACACCACAAGCGTATAATACGCACACTTGAACAAATGGAGAATAAAATGACTACTCGTAACGAACCAACTGTAGGTAACTTCTTGGTAAACGCTTCCAACTTTGTATTGGGTAAGAAAGTTACTTCCCATGAAGCACTGGTTGAAGATGCGTTGTCTGCATTTACCAAAGCTGAAACCCAAATGGGTGATGCAATCAATCAGATTCAATTGCAGATTGATGAAGAAGAGCGTTCAATTGAAGAAGCTCAAAAACGTGTACTGGCTGCTACTGGTTCCATTGGTAAGCTGGATCGTGTTCTGAAACGTGTTCAAGCCTTCACAGCTTAAGGAGATAGTCAATGCTGCAATCTGAATTTGAAGCGTTGAAAGACAGTGATAAGGTACTGTTCAATGGTGATGTTGCTTACTTCGACATTCAAAAAGGAACAGTCCTAACTCGTAAGTCGATGCGGTTAGATGATGACTCAACTCGTGCGTTTACATACGATGGTGATTGGGATTTCTTTGGTGCTAATGAACTTGATTTGATTAAGGAATAACATGAGCAAGAAGAATAAACTGGCAGCACCAACCATCAACCTGAAAGGTGAAGACTTCATTCATACTGTTCCAGAACATCAGAAACTTGAAGTCATCATTCATTGGAAAGGTCGTGCTAAAGGTTATAAACCTGAACATATCAACCCTGTTCACGCTTTTGCTGTACAGAACGGTAAGTTCAAAGTAATCAACCGAAATCTGTTGGATACTTGTTATACCTTTGATTTGAAGGAAGTGTCTAAAGTTTATCTGGTGCCAATGGGAGATGTATAAGTGACTGTAACATTAGCTGAGAAGTTTGATAAGTTTGATACAGAGAATCCGGGCGTTTACTTCCTGTTCAAGCGATTCGCTAACGATTTGATTAACCTCGGTCGTAAGAAACTGAGTGCGGCATTGATCGTTGAACGAATTCGTTGGGAAGTTAATATCAGCACTGTGTCTGATGACGTGTTCAAACTGAGCAATAACCACACAGCGTTCTATGCACGTAAATTCATGAAAGATCATCAACAGCACGGTGATATCTTCCGTACTCGTGCACAACAAGCTTAAGGAGAGAAAGATGAAAAAGAAATATGCATATCAAGTTGGTGGTATTGCAACAGCAACTCGTGAATCTGCTCGTATCATTCAACGTAGTTATCGTGACACAGGTGCCAACCCTGTTCCTCGTATCCTGCAAAAGATAACTCTAGAGCGTGTAGTACGATGAGTACTGGACTCAAGATCGAACTGAGTCGTGATCAAACTCGTTATCTTTGGCGTGAAGAAGGTTGTGAAGAGCTTGGTTTGGTTCTTCAGGAAGAGGGTGACTGGGATGTTGATAACAAATATCAACACATGACCAACGTATACTTCCAAGAAAGTACTGGTAAGTACTTTGAACTGACAGTAAGTCGCAGTGGTAGCCCTTTCACTGATTGGTATTACAGCTTCGAAGACAGTAGTTCTGAGTTGTTTGAAGTACAACTGGTTGAAAAGAAGATTGTCAGCAAAGTATGGGAGCGTGTCTGATGGAGAAGTTCCTGAACGTTTCGCTTCATGTCCTAATGGTTATAATCAACACTACGTTGATGATGTTCACACTTAGTTCATTTTGGGGTTGGTTCGTTGTACCGCTTGGCGTACATTCTATTGGTATGGCTCATGCGTTCGGTCTGTCTTTGATAGTCACGTATTTCCAAGTTCGTAACCCAAAGTTCTTCAAACCAGAACTGTTGATTAAGCGTACATTTATGCAGCGATTTGGTTACAACTTCGGTATCACCCTTATGGGTCTGTTGCTTGGTTACATCGTATCGTTGTTCATGTAAAAGAGTCAAAAGGTATTGCAAATCATTCTCAATACCTGTATAATGGTAATCTTACGCTGAGTGAAGAGCGTAAGTTGCAAACAAACATATCGCTGCCTCCATACAGCACAAATCGTATCTGCAAAAGGAAATTTAAAACATGGCTAAGAAATTCGTATTTAACGCTCAGGTTCCACAATCCAATCCAGAAACAGCTAACGTTGACTTTGATGCTCTGTCCAAGCATATAGTTGAAGCAGTTGGTTGTGCTGATAAACCAGAAGCTCTGATTGGTATTGTTTCCGGTGTTATTGACTTGGGTCTGCAAGCACAAGATGATGCCAAGATGGAATGGAAAGGTACTGATGCTGAGAAAGCTGAAGTAGAAGCAAAAGCTGCTCGTGGTGAATCGAAAGAATACTTCGAAGTTGTTCCACATGGTCAAAACAATGTCCCAACGTTGTGCAAACGCTGGCCTGTAAAAGCACAGCGTTGCACTGCTGTCACTGTTGATTTCCCTGACACTCTGGTTAACAAAGGTCAGTTCTTTGATGAGAATAAAGTTGGTGAAGAACTTCCATTCCGTGCTTTGTTGAACAACGAGTTCGGTCTGAAGGGTGTCGGTAAAGTAGTTGGTAAGCCGTACAGTCTGCGTGAACAACGTAATGACGATGGTACTTGGGGCTTTAAGAACAACACTATCTTGTTCAAACTGGCTCAAGCAACTAATCAACTTGATGCACAAGGCAACTTCAAACCAGCTATGTTGGGTAACTTGATTGGTGAGGCTGCAATGTTTAACGTTCATGTATATCTGAACGAACATGGTGGTAAGAACTACTTGAATGAGAAACTGGCATTTAATGGTCCAGTACCTAAAGCGATGCAGAAGATGATTCCAGTTCTGGATGAGAAACACATGTATGTTGTCAACTTCACAGGTGAGCAAGACCTTGAAGTGCTGAAGAACCTGCGAGCTAGTGTAATCAACACCATGAAAATGGCTGAAGACTTCGAAGGTAGTGATGTACAGAAAGCACTGATCGAAATCGGTAAAGTTAAAGTTGGTGATGCAACCGGTACGAATAGTAATAGTACTCCACAAGCACAACAAGCTAAACCAGCTACCCAACAAGCAGCTCCACAAGCTGACACAATCGACTTTGATGACTTCGATGAAAGTGTACCGTTTTAATATTGAAAACATGTAAGTCCTGCAATTTAACAAAAGTGAAGGGTGAGTTTTACAATCACCCTAAAGCTTCAGACGGTAAGGACAGTTCTTGCAAACATTGCCGTAAAGATAAAGTGAATGCAAACAGGTTAGCTAAGTTGGAATATTACACAAGTGGTGATCGGATGAAAGAGATTGGACTGGTTACGTTGATCACTGAAAAAGGTGATGACATTGTACTTGAAGCATTCACCGATATTGATAAAGCACATGAGCGACAAGTAGAGCTTTGTGAACTATCTGGTGGTGATCATTTTTACGTTCAATATGTGGAGTTGTACTAATGGGTAAGGCAAAGATTACAATGACGTTTGAAGAAATGGTTGCTACATATGCAGCATGGTGGACTGATTATAAAGCTGACCCTGCTGCTTCTGTAGACTATGACGCTGCTGATTATGATGACACCAACTATGCTGTTGATTCGGCTAACACGTTCATCAAGTTTCTTAACAAAGTTCAAGGAGAAGTAAAATGAGTAAAGAAGATATTTTTGGTGAAGATGACCAACAACGTGCGGGCTTCACATTGAATGAAGATCAAGCATTTGAGCGTCTTGTTGTTCTCAATCGTCAATTGAATGTGACCAAAGCTGATATCAAGCAGTTGCTTGCTGATGTTAAATACCATAAAGATGATAACCCAAAAGGTATTCCCGGTCCTGAAGTTAAAAAGATTGCTGCGTCTGCTGTTCGATATGCAGCATGTGACTACGAAGAAAAGAAGCTTGCACAACTTGAATTGTTCGCCAAATATGAGCAATTGACAGACTACAACGACTGATCGGGTTATCAGTTTAGTAGTGACAACTTGAATGTACAAATAGCCCGCCATTGAGCGGGCTTTCTTGTTTGTGGAGATTGATAAAATGAAAGTGTATTTGGTTGAGAACATTGAAACTGGTGAACGTCGTCGTGTTTATGGTAAAGGTACTCGTGTATTTGTTGCCAAACATCAAGCAGTTGCGAAAATCAAATATGATCGTACACAACGTGTAGTTGAATATGAACTGGTTCCAACCGGTCACACTATCACCAACGTAGGAGAGAAATAATGGGTGTATGTTATGACTCAATGACTTACGTCGGTATCTATGCTGGTCACACTAAAGACGATGCTGAGCAATACTTGATCGCAAAAGGTTTGTTGAAAGCTGGTGAACTTGAAGCTGTCTATGGTGATGACATTCAAGCAATGTCCGGCCAAGGTTTTCCATTGAATGTCCAATGTGAGAACTATTGGTCTGGTGAAGGTTGGTATGTTGGGTTTGAAACTCATCCATCTAGTTATAAAGACTTTGATGGTCTGATTGAAGAGTTCAATAAGCTTACAGGCGATATTGCTGAAGTACTCACCTTTGAACAAGTTAGCTAAGGAGAAAGACATGAGTTATGTATTTGAAGTTGTAGAAGATGGCGTTGTTCCTGAATGGTTACAACAGGCCAAAGACGAGGGTGAAACAATCCAGATGCTTACCAACATTGGTTGGCTTACTCTTGACCCAACTTATGAGATTCAGTTCCGTAACAGTCTGACATATCGGGTGCGTCCGTAATGTATAGCATTTGGTGTGAGTGGGATATTGGAGTTGAAGGTAAAATCTTTTCAGAAGTATGGGTTGCAGTAAGACATGCTCGTGCTAATTTGGAAGCCTGTAATATTGATGAGTCTTTTGAAGAACTCAAAGATGAGGGTTTGATTGGTATTGATAAAGTTGAGGTATTTTATGAGTGAACAACCAACTCACGCTGTAGTTGACCTTGATGCATTCAAGTATTCAGCAGCATATGTAGGTGAGAAGAAAACAATCCGTGCAACGTTGAAAGGTGATACTAGTAAAACATTTGAGGCAAAGAGTCGTACAGCCTTCTGGGGTCATCATAAGAAGAAAGCCGGTGGTATTCTGGCTGAAGAGAATACAAAACGTGAAAGTCCATGGTTGCCTGAAGACTTTGACATTGAAGATGTTGTTGTTCCTGAGCCAATACAGAACGTGCTACACACTGCTAAATGCATGGTTGATGACATTATTGTAGCCAGTGGTGCAAAGACTTACGAGATGTACATGGGTAAAGGTGATAGTCAGCGTGTTGAATGGAGTACCTTGCAAAAGTACAAAGGTAATCGTGACAACCTAGTTAAACCATTCCATCTTGATGAAGTTACCAACTATCTGGAACGTCGTTATAAAGCTGATATCATTACTGATCGTGAAGCTGACGACATGTGTGTCATTCGGGCATACAAACAAGCTAATCACTTTGTGATTGGTGAGGATAAAGATTATTGGGGTTCACCAGTTAACTACCTCGACATCAACCGTATGCATCGTGGTATTGTCAACTGTGACAAGCTTGGTACGTTGTTCAAAGATGATAAGAAGTATGTACGTGGTGAAGGTCGTATTCACTTGTACTACCAGATCATCAGCGAAGATGCTGTAGACAACTACAAAGCGAACTGCTTCAGTGATGTTGAGTGGGGAAGTGTAAGTGCCTTCAATACCCTTGTGGATTGTAAGACAGACAAAGAATGCTTTGAAGCAATGGTTCACACATTCAAACATCTGTATCCAGAACCAAAGGTTGTACAGGGTTGGCGTGGTGATGACATTGAAATTGATTGGATGTACGTCTTCCAAGAGATGTTCGACATGGCGATGATGCAGCGGACATTGGATGATCCACGTGTAAATGTGAAAGCTGTATTGGATAAGATGGGAGTTGTCCATTGAGACATTTCGATCTTGATACTGAAGATGTACGGAATTTGATTCAAGGTAACTTCAAGTTCTTCAACTGTCTTACATGTACAGGTAAAGGATGGGTTTGGGTTGACGGTGATGCTGGTGAGGAAGTTGTTGGTCCTGACCCTTCACGCGATCCATATGATTACTATAAAGATGAGTGTAATGACTGCAACGGTCTTGGTGGCAAGTTACATATTGGAGAAAGATAATGGCTAAATGGTATAGTGAATATCCTGAGTACAGTGAAATGTCTAAGGTTGACTACGACGTTCGTTGTGCAATTGAAGGTATCTTGAGTGAGCACACAACCGAGATGGAGAACTACGGTTACTTCGGTAGTAATCCCGGTGTTCCACAAGACAACTATGATAATGTTGCTGAAGACATCATGACCAAACTGAACCTGTGGGAGAAGAAAGATGCTTGATGAAGGTCGTAAACAAGAGTTGCTTGATGAACTGACATACGATCTTGAAAAATATATCCGTAAACAGGAATTGGTTCAAGAATTCATATACAACACATGTCACACCGATGAAGAGATTACGTTCATCCAAGATTGTGAGTGGTGGGTATCTGTACAGGATGGAGGTTTATAATGAGTAAAGTTTATGGTTATGTAATTATCAATAGTGAGACAGGTGTACAGTGGGGTACTCAGGTTTACTCGGGTAAAGCAGGTGCTGCTAACTCTTACAACCAAGTTCATAACAGTAAATGGTTGAATAACCCGCACAAGTTTGCAGACCAGACACTATTTGTTCGTAAAGAGCTGGTACTGTCCGAATGACGGTTCCAAGTTCTGCTGACCTAAAGAAGAGAGCTGAGAAGCTTGCACAGTTTAATAAACGGGTTGGTACGGATGGTCGTCCAATTGAGAAGCAGGTTATCTCAGTTGTTCGATCAGCTATCCGCTCAGCATGGATGAAAAGTGATGTCAAGCTGGCGTTTATGTACGGACGTACAATCCCTGACATGGATGACACTACTCGTACTAAGTGGTTGTATAAGTGTGAGATTTGCAATAAGATGTTCAAAGAAACTGAGATTGAAGTAGACCATAAGCACGGACATCATACGTTCACCAAGCTTGAGGAATTCAATAGCTACTTCAATAACATTCTGATGGTTCGTGCTGAAGACCTTCAGATACTGTGTAAAGACATTCCGAAGAAGAAACATACCGGTTGTCATTCATACAAAACTCTGAGTGAGTCACATGGGATCACATTCAAGGAAGCTATTGCTGTGAAAAAGGCAATCGAAGTTGAAAAAACTGGAGTAAAACAAACAGTTGCGTTCCTAAACGCAAACGGGTATAATGCGTCCTCTAACAAAGAGAAGCGGCGTGAGCAGCTTATTGAACACTTTAAACGGGGGAACTAATATGCTGGTAAAACTTGTAAAACTGAGCAAACATTACCCAAATGATACAACTGTAACTATCGGTAAACTTTACGCTTGTGACGATGGTGTTGATAGTTCAGGCGATGTTCAGATTATTGATGATAATGGTGAAGTTTCATTCTTGTTCAACGGTGAGTTTGAGGTAGTTGATGCTTAACGACATTCGTATTGTTTGTCTTCAACGGGATGGTACTGAAATCTTCCAAGTGTCTCGCATTCTGTACGAGGAAAACGGTAATATCAAGTATGCTGAAAATCCTTATTCAGAATACAGTACACTTGAAGAAGCGTATTCATTCCTTGACCAGATGTTTAAAGCATCTCTCAAACCTGTATTAGTTGTTCTACCCGATGGGAGTTATGAGTGATGGCTAAGGTTGATAAAGTAGTTGTACAAATTGAGGACGATGTATTGAAGATGCTTCTTTCTAAGATCAGTGATCTTCAATTGCAAGTTCTTACCTTAACAAGTCGAATAGACGCAATGCAGGTATTCACCAATTGAATATTCACACTTTCATCTTTGCTAAATATGTGATGTTGTTCACTCAGACATGTTTAGTATTCCAATACGTTATTTAAGGAGAGTTAAATGAGCTTTGCTATTTATGGTGAGTCTGATTCATATGTCCACTTGGTATCGGCTCCTTATGAGTCTGAGGCGATTGCTTTGTTGTTGGAAGATATTAGTTCCGTTGATGTCCAATTGAAGAACGTATTCAATGTGTATGCAACCGAAGGACGACATGAATGCAAACGATTGGAAGATTATGTTGAGAAACTAATTGAGAGTGCAAAGAATGGCTGATAATAAACGAAATGCTTTGATTGACTGTCTTGGTGAACTGAACAACGCATTGTTGTGTTTGGATGACGCGGATGAATCAGAAGATGGTGAAGATGAGTTCATTGTTTCGGTACATTGGGCAATCAAGGATGTTCAATCAGACATTGAACGGGAACTGAAATGACGTACAGTAAGATGTACATTGCTGTTCTAGATGAGGCTCCTGATTACATGGTGCCAACTCTGGTGGCTCATAGTGTCTTGAATGCACATCGGTTCTTCATGAGTGAACAAACTAGTTGGAGTCGTGAAGACGGAGAAATCTACGATGATTGGTTGGAGAATTCATTCCGAAAGGTTGTAGTTCGTGTAAATCGTAAAGAGTATGACAAGATCAAAGATGCAATGGTTCACTGGGAAGGTCATGAGAACACCATTTGTGATGGCAATGGCTCTTGTCTAGTTGTTCTGCCGGTTGAGTCTGATGCAGTTCCAAACGTATTAAAATTTGCCAAACTATGGGCACCAAATAAGGAGGTTTAATTGATTAAGCAAGTTAAAGAGTGGCATCGTGCAGCATTGGAACTTCGTGGTTATGGGTTTGGTAGTCGTAAGATTGCACAGAGCTTGGAAGTTGGTAAAAGTACAGTCAATGACTTCTTTGCCAAATATGACGCACAGTTGATCAAACCAGAGTTTGACAAGAAGAGTGGTCCGCGTATCCTGATCTATGATATTGAGACTGCTCCAATCCTTGCTCATGTGTGGAAATTGTGGGATAACAATGTCGGTCTTAATCAGATTGATTCTGATTGGTACATTATGTCTGTCTGTGCTAAATGGCTTGGTGAAGACGAAGTATTCTATTGGGATCAGAAAGATGTATACCCAATGGAAGATGACACATACTTGTTGTCTAAGTTGTGGTCGTTGTTGAACGAAGCAGACATTGTTATTGGTCAGAACGTCAAGAAGTTTGACACAAAGAAAGTGAATGCTCGCTTTGTACTCAATGGTTTCCCTAAACCAAGCGTATATCGCCAGATTGATACAATGATCATTGCCAAAGAACAATTTGGTTTCACTTCTAATAAGTTGGAATACATGACTGACAAGTTGTGTCCAGAACATAAGAAGAGTAAACACAAAGAGTTCCCCGGTCATGAGCTGTGGTCTGAGTGTTTGAAAGGTAACCCATTAGCATGGGAAGAGATGAAAGCGTACAACATCGACGATGTACATGGCACTGAAGCGCTTTACAATGTATTGTCTTCTTGGGATAGCAAGTTGCCTAACTTTGACGTATATGTCGATGAAGTACTGGATATGTCTGAATGGGTCCACGATGGTTTCCATTACACCAACTTGGCTAAGTACAAACTGTATCGCAATATCAATACAGGTGCACAACGTCGTTCTCGTGTGAATGAGTTGTCGAAAGAGAAACGTGGTCAACTGCTGGCTAACATCTAATTGTGTTGGGGTGAAAACCCCACTAATTCTGGAGAGAATATGATTTATTATGAAGTTGTAGAAGATGTCGGTGATGGTTATGCAACAGGTAATCGATTCCGTACATTCGATGAAGCTGAAGCCTATGCTGAAAAGTATGAAGGGTGTATGAATGGTGTTAGTAAGATTGACACTGACGCACTTGACTTCTACACCAATCTTGAGGATGAATAATGATTGAGCGTAATGTAGACGCAATGGTTGAAGCTATTCGCAAATGGGAGTTGGATGCCGGTGAGGGTTTTGATGATTACTTCATGGCAAGTTGGCCTTCTGGTAGTTGGTTCTACTTCCTTCTAGGTAAAGGTCATACTGAATGGGCTAACAAACTCATTAACGACTATGAAAGTAAAGGATATGTTTGCCAAGAAGAACAGTTCACAGGTTTTAATTGTTACCCAGAAGCAACCAGTACCAGTGATGGTCCATGGTCTGAAGAACAATATCTGAAGAACGTTCGTGTTTGGGCAGAGTTCCTTACAGAGAGTGACCAATATTATCGTCGAGTGAATGAGTTCATTGATGGTTATTTCAAACAAGATGAAGGAGACGAGTGATGAATTCTGAGAATTTTACATACTGGATTCAAGGGGCATTTGAACTTGGTCAAATCAAAGAGCTGAATGTAGAGCAAGTAAAGATCGTTAAAGACCATCTGAGTTTGGTATTCAATAAAGTCACACCAAATCGTTCTATCACACAGGAATTGGTTGATCGCTTCAAACAGACACCAATCACTAACGTGCCATTTCCGAGAATAGGTGACCTACCTGACGGTTTTGCATACCAAGCAACTTGTTAAGGAGAATAACATGAAAGAACAGATCAAAGCGTTGATTAAATATCTCGAAGACAGTAACGATTTCACTGATGAATTCTACCTTACCTTCACTGGTCAGTTGAATGACGGTGATATCAGCGACTGGCATAACAACCACTTTGATGACAACATTGAAGCAGGTAGTATTCTTGGTCAAACCATGTTGGCTGAAGAGATGATCAACAAACTTAAAGCAATTGTTGGAGAAGAGTAATATGTATCAGAAGTATACACCAGAAGTAAAGCGTTGGAATGAAGTAATGTTGAATGCACCGGGTGTAACTGATCAGGCGAACATTGCAAAGATCCAACGTCAGAGTCGTTTTGTTGTAGAAGAAGCAAAAGAGATTCGTGATGGTGCTGATGCGCTTGATATCCGTGAGATGTTGGATGGTCATTTGGATACTCGATTTGTAAACGATCAGATTGGTGTCTATCTGGAAGCCATGGGTATTGACCTTCATGGTGCATGGCGTGAAGTGTGTCGGTCTAACAACAGTAAGTTCAGCACTGACTTCAACATGATGATTGCTAGTGCTGAAGACCTGTCTGAGCGCGTTGGTGATGAGGTTGTTGTTCAAATTGCACCGTATGCTGAAGGTCAACCAACAACTTATATCCTGAAGCGTCTGGTTAACGGTAAGATCATGAAGCCAAGTTGCTTCAGTGAACCTGACCTAACACCGTTCATTCCAAAACATTTACTAGGAGAAGTGTAATGAGTAAATTTAAAGTAGGTGACAAAGTTAAAGTAGCAGAAGATTTTGAAACATGGCTGCAAGAAGGTATGACCAGAGATACGGTCCTTACCATTATTGATGAACATGACTTTAAACAGGAAAGCTGGGTAAATGCTGATACTGATGAAATTGAAATCGAGGGTGTCAACAGTTACCCAGAAGACTTCGTGAAGGTTGTTACTATCACAAAGGAACAGACAGTTCGTTCTGATAATCAAGTTGACGGTGGTTGGTATTTGAACAAAGACGGTAACTTCGCAGTTGAAGGACTTGGTTTGGGTGTACCGAGTGTTGAAGAGCTGGGTGTGTATCGTCCAGATGTAGCTGAAAGGAAAGCTGATAAGATCCGCATGGAATTATTTGATGATGGGTTCCCGAACGCTGTCCTTGAGATTGCCAAGGTGATGACATGGGCACAAAAGGTGAAAGGGTACAAGGATCATGATTGGGTGAACCTTCCAGATGCTGAGAATAGTTTAAAAGGTGCAGCCAGTCGTCACCGTCGAGATGCCAATGGTCAGAAGATGAGTGGTATTGCAGCAAATGAGCGTGTTGATCACGAATCAAAACTACACCACTTGGCACATTCTGCTTTTAACGTGTTGGCTGAACTGGAGCTTATTTTAACTGGTAAAATTAAGTGAGGAAGCTTAGAAGGTCTGGTATACTGATTTACGGTGTCGGTATAAATGATGCTGATTATTGTATTGAATATTTAGACGAAATTACCAACAAAAGGAAGAAGTGCATCTTCTACAAGAAATGGGTCGGGATGTTAGAACGTTGTTATAGTGATAAGCTCAAAATTAAACATCCAACATATAAAGACTGCTCAGTTGTTCCTGAATGGTTGAGTTTTATGAACTTTCGTCGTTGGATGGAGAAGCAGGATTGGAAAGGTAAGCAACTCGATAAAGACCTTTTATTTGAAGGTAATAAGTTGTATGGTCCAGATAATTGCGTGTTTGTAGACAGAAAGGTAAATACTTTTGTCCTAGATTGTGGTGCCGTAAAAGGTGATTACCCAACTGGTGTTTCTTTTCACCAACACACTGGTAAATATCAAGCTCAATGTCATCAATCTGATAAAAGTAAATACTTGGGAGTGTTCGATACACCAGATGAAGCACATTCAGTGTGGCGAGAAGCCAAACATAAGCAGGCTACCATCCTTGCTGGACAACAAACAGACAAGCGTGTTGCAGACGCACTAATTAAAAGATATTGTAAAGGAGTAATTAAATGATTGTCCAAGGTGTACAACGTAAGACGATTGATATCGAGATTGATCCTGTAAGTTTCTTGAGTGATCTAGAGGAGACTTGGAAATCAATTATTCGTGTCCCTGACTCTGATATTAAAGCGGGTTATTGGATCAGTTACAAACCGGGAGATATGGGTATTATAGAAGTTCGTGGTCGCCTTGCGACTCAACGTGAAATGCTTATCTACAACGCTTTCGACACACTTCAAGATGTCGCATCAGATTGTAATTAAACGTCTGTTAGGTATTGCTTTATAAGGGTGATTCATGTATAATGCTTCACCCAACCATACAAAAGGAGAGAACAGTGGTATTTAATGTAGATAGTACAAAAGCTACAATGTTGGCACATAGTAAGTCATCCGTTACAGGTAAAGAAGTATTCTCCCTTGAGTTGGAATTTCCCAGAATTGTACTTAGTGAGTGGAATACTCACAATGCTGTTTCTAAGAATGCAAGTAGTTCCCGTGCTATTCCTGTACCCACCATGATCAAACAAGTTCGTGATAACCCTGCTTTCCCTGCTCGGTTTGGTAAAGCTAATACTGGTATGCAGGACAATGGTACGCACGATGCAATCATTCGCTTTAATGCCTCAGATGAAGATGGTAATCAGATTGCACTCGGTCCACATGACGCATGGGTTTACTCTGCAAACATTACAGCTGATTTAGCACAAGCTTGGTATGATGCAGGTTATGCGAAACAGATTTGTAACCGTTGGATTGAAACAGCTCAGATGATGAAAGTTGTAATGACTGCCACTGAGTTGAACAACTTGTTTTGGTTGCGCGATCATGGTGCTGCTGACCCAACTATTGCTGCTCTAGTTCGTAAAATCAAAGCTGCTGTAGAAGCTTCATGGCCTACGGTACTGCAACCGGGTGAATGGCATGTACCTTATTACAACGAAGGGTATTGGATTCCTCATCGCACATTGGAAGTTTACCCTGAGATTGTTGTAGATAAATTCGGTCATAGTCTTGAACATGCTTTGATTATCAGTAGCTCGTGTTCGGCTCAAGTAAGTTATAGAAAGTTGGATGACACAATTGAGAAAGCCCGTGGTGTAGTTGCACGTTTGAATCTGCAAGGTGAAGAACCAGATCAACCGGTTCATGCAAGTCCGTTGGAGCATCAATGCACTCCAATTGCTGAACAGTATGATGAACAGTATGATGATTTAAGTTTTGGCGGTGATGATGGAGATGGAGATGTTAATGTCCCACAATACCCAAGTACATGGCAAGAAGGCATTACACATATGGATCGAGACGGTACATTATGTTCTGGTAACTTGAAAGGATTCATTCAACATCGTCAACTAGTACCAAACCACGTTAAGAAGGGGTAATCATGGAATACGCACAAGTCAAAAAAGCAGTGGATGTAGCTTGGGACGATTTCTTTCATACACTAAGTAACCATGGATTCACTAGTAGCCAAATTGTGACGTTGGAAAAACTTATTAATTACAAAGACAGCTTCAATGATGTTTTTGACTGTGTTATGGAGGTTGTTCGATGAGTGAATTAGCAGTAGAGAAGTTTGACCAACCACATGACTTCGATCAGTACTTGGGTCAGCTGGATATGGAACTTCACCCACTATGGGAAAAGGCATGGATTGGTCAGGATCAAAAAGCATTTGAACAAATTCTACATGACATGGGTGCAGACCTGTCGCATGGTTATGACTTCCGAGTTTGTCTACATCGTGCCCGTACTTCCAACAAGGTTGAATATGGTGTCCGTGTAGGCTTCTTGGAGCGTACTGACAAGTGGTGGACTGATAACATGATGGCTACATCAGATATTGTTCGAAACACCCACAACAGCCTGAGAGCGACTGGTATGCGTCAGTGTCTGAATGAAGACAGTGCATTGAATGAGGTAATGATGGAACAAGCAGCTAAGTATGCTGTCGTCGCAGATATTAAATGTAAGGAATTAGAAGTATGAGTGTGAAGTATCTCAGTCAAATTGAAACACCAACAGATTCATATGTAGCTCATTACCCTTGGGCTACGCAAATGGCAATTCAACAACAATCATTGTTCTGGCCCGCTGAAGAATTGGGTGTAGAGGATGATGAACAAGACTTTCGAACTAACCTTACTGAAGGTGAACTTCACGGTATTCTGACAGCACAATCGATCCTAACCCAATACGAGTTGATGATTGGTGGTGATGAACTGTGGGGTGGTAAGATTGCACGGATGTTCCCACGTCCAGAGATTCAACGGATGGCTGCTTGTTTCTCAAACGTAGAGCTTGGTAGTCATGCTCCGTTTTATGCACTTGGTAACGAGATTCTAGGTAAAGCAACTGATGAGTTTTACACCAGTTGGAAACTAGATCCAATCCTTGCTGAACGTATGGCGTTTATCAGTGAGTGTGCTGGTAGTAATGATGCACTTGAGGTAACAGCCGCACTTGCTTTCCTTGAAGGTGCAATTCTGTTCTCTATCTTTGGTTATTTCAAAGGGTTCAACAGCCGTGGTTACAACCTGATTCCGCACTTTGTCAGTGGTATTGACGGTAGTACGAAGGATGAAAACTTCCACTCCATTGCATCTGCTAACTTGTTTAATCAATGTAAGTCTGAGCGTAAGGAACTTGGTAATCACAGCACACGTCGTGACAACATCCTGAATGCCAAGATCGATAAGATCACAATGGATGTGTACAACCACGAACTGTTGATCATCGATAAGATGTTTGAAGTTGGTGTGAACCGTGTTGTCAAGAAACAAGAGTGTATTGAGTTCCTTGAAGATCGTCTGGACATTGTTCGTAATCGTCTAGGTCGTCCACCAATGTTCAAGCGTGTTAAACAAGGTGTAATCAGTGGTTGGTTCTACCAGCAATTGTCTACCGTTAAAGTTCCAGATTTCTTTGCTGCAACACAACTCCAGTACACACGTAATTGGTCTAAACACAAGCTAGGATTTAAAAAGGAGTTGGTTCAATGTTGATCGAAGATAATGTTGGTGAGATGCAAGAAGAAGAGTTGCAGAAGTTTGAACAACTGAGTAAAGAACGTAAAGAACTGCAAGCTAAAGGATTCCTACCTGACTGGTACAGCACTCAAGGTTGGCAGATGTTCAAAGAGAAGTATGCTTATCCCGGTGAAGCTGCTGTATACGGTCGTCATCGTAAGATTGCTAACACACTTGCCAAACATATGAAAGGTCGTGAAGTTGAATGGGAAGAGAAGTTCTTCACAGAGCTTTGGGATGGTGTTCTGTCACCGTCGTCGCCTGCATTGGCTAACACAGGGACCACACGTGGCATGATGGTTGCTTGCTCTGGTCAAGTGGTTGGTGACAGTGTTGAAGAGTTCTACGATGGGATGAAAGAAACAGCATTGCTGTCTAAGCAAGGTTTTGGTACAAGTGCTAACTTCAGTCATATCCGTCCTCGTGGTGCACCTATTTCTACTGGTGGTAAGGCGAACGGTGCGGTTGAAGTAATCAATGACTATTTCAATACTGTGTCCAAGGTTAGTCAAGGTGGTGCACGTCGCGGTTCCATTGGTGCTTATCTGGACATCGAACATGGTGATTGGGACGAAGCGTGCGATTCACTTGCACATGATCATAACGGTAAAAATTATGGTTGGATCATCAAGGATACCTTCATTGAAAAGCTGAAAGCGAATGATCCTGAAGCTAACCGTCGATGGATCAAAGCTGTCTACACCAAGCTGATCACTGGTAAGGGTTACATCTTTAAGGTTGACTGTGCTAACCGTCATCGTCCACAAATGTACGTTGATTGGAACCTGTTCATTGAGGCTTCCAACCTTTGCACAGAGATTATGCTTCACAGTTCGGAGATGTTGACTTACTCGTGTATTCTGGCGTCAATGAACTTGGTTCATTGGGATACAATGCCACAACGTGAGTCTGTGTTCATTGGTGCTGTGTTCCTTGACTGTCTGTGCTCAGAGTTCATTGAAAAGTCAGCTGGAATCGTTGGTCTTGAAAAAGTAAGAGAGTTCACCATTCGTGGTCGTGCTATTGGGTTGGGTGTGATGGGTTTCCATACGTATCTCCAAACCAATAAGATTCCGTACATTGGACTTGAAGCTCAGTTTTTGAGTACTCGTATTGCTAAACACTTGAATGACGAATCACTTCGTGCTAGTCAATGGTTGGCTCAAGAGTATGGTAGTCCAATGTGGTGTGAAGGCTACGGTGTTCGCAATACTCACCGTACAGCTTATGCACCAACTAAGACATCCAGTTTGTTGATGGGTGGTGTGAGTGAGTCATGGTTCCCTGATCCGGGTATGATCTTTGATGCTGGTTCAAGTGTTGGTGAGCTTCGTCGTATTCCACCAGTGTTTTACCAGTTCATGAAAGACAAGGGTGTCTACACTGAGGAAGTCGTTAAAGATATCATTGACAACCTCGGTTCTATTCAACATGTCGATTGGGCAACTGATGAAGAGAAGCTGGTGTATCTCAATGCTTTTGAGATGGACCAAGAGATTCTTCTACGTCATGCTAGTCAACGACAACCTCACACTTGTCAAGGACAGAGTTTGAATTTCTACGTACCAGAAGATGGTAGTGAGGATCTGATTGCCACGCTGCTTACC
>Ga0182007_10000047_pt1 | contig 103241 bp, 225 predicted proteins | sample Sormic07211113_1_FD_123023 | JGI IMG/M metagenome (GOLD analysis project Ga0182007, IMG submission 123023) | Rhizosphere microbial communities from Sorghum bicolor, Mead, Nebraska, USA - 072115-113_1 MetaG | ecosystem: Host-associated > Plants > Roots > Rhizosphere | place: USA: Nebraska...
ACTGGTCAACCAGTGGAGTTGACACACTCAGCTAAAATTGTATTTATGTATATGATGGATCGTACATCTTTCTTTACTGATGATCAAAAGAGTGATCATTATGAAACTCAGGCTACAATTGCTGATGCTTGTGGTATGGAGTATAAAGCGGCTGCGAGAGCTTTGAAGTCTTTCGTGGAACACGGAGCTATTATTGCTAAGAAACAGAGGAACTTGAAACTTAGTCCTCATAGTCAATGGTATTATAAATCTGTAGACACTACGATTGAACTATTCAAGAAGGATGGGAGTGACTATGTTTGTATGTCAAACGGTGTTGTGATTGGAGTGACCAGCAAGAAAGAAGTGGTTGACAATGATGATCACACTGAATACAGTGATGACTTCTTAAACAGTATTGATTTTACAGGAGAATGTATATGAGTAAGTTTGATAAGATTAAACAGGCTATCACGATCTATCGTAAAATGCTTGATGGTAACAATATGGACAATGGTCAAAAGCGTTGGGAGTTTTATGGTGTACAGCTTCGGATTGCACAAGCAGCGTACAATTTCAATGGTTACATTGTGACTGGTACTCGACACTCATGCCCTATCATGCAATTACAAATGATTGCTATTGGTGATGATTTGCTGGATGATTGGTGTGGTGATAATGAAATGATCCAAGGTTTCACTGACCAGTATGGAAACTTCCACAATCGTAAAGATGCTTATGTGATTGCTAAAGCTGCTGGTCAAATCATTCGTGAGGATGTCAAACCGGGAACTCTGTTCAGCGAGTGTTATGTCTGATGCGTTATGAAGAACACACAATGATGGATGGTACGATTATTCAGATTCCAATTGAACATGATCCAGAAGACATGATGTCTGGTGCTTTAGATACTGATGATTACGATTGTTATGCGTAATTTTGACCACCTCCAGACGTTTTAACACAAAAGACATACCAACGCCTAGCTTTAAGGAGAACGTCGTTTTAGTAGGTATTTTTAGCAGTAAATAAGCAATAGAAATAAACTATTGAACATCCTTGACAAATAGCAATATCAAATGTTACTCTTCACTTATTAAATAACTGAAGGAGTAACAATGTGCAACGTATTACAGATGAGGTTTATAAAATTGACGAATTGATGCAATTGATTGCAGAACAGAAACAAGACATGCTTGATACTGAGTTTGATGATTTGAATGATCCCGTAAGATCATTTCGATTTGAATATGCTCATGAGAGTGTAACTGAAACTAATAGTCGCTTTAAACGGAGGAATTCATTTTGAATAAAGAAAGCGGAACTGGTGCAGGAGAAGAGTATGAAGGCTTCTGATATCATTAGTGAAGAAGAATGGATCTAGTATTGACTTAATTAGTTTTTATTGATACAATAGCAACTTAAAGGAAGACTTTCTTCCTTTCTCTATTTAAGAGCATACACTTCGTGGATGTATCGCATAAAGTCTCTCTCCTACTGAGTGCGGGTGAATCGAAGTGGTGCTACTAAAGATTATTGTGAGTGAACATGCCCTTCTGCAATCTTTAGTATCTATTCAAGAACATTTACCCGACAAGGAAATGTAGCAGAACACGCTTAATCAAGACGCTGATTATTCTATTAGCCGTTCAGGCACTGAAAGAAGATTGACGAATCTTTAAAGTCTTCCATTGGTGTAAATGGGAGCGAGAATTCAAATGGCGTCTAGCAATCAAGGTGAATGCGCTGGACTGTTAATCCAGATAGAGCCCGGTTCGATGCCGGGGATGCCAGCCAAACAAATTGCCGTTATAGCTCAGATGGTAGAGCGCTAACCTTGTAAGTTAGATGTCACGAGTTCGATTCTTGTTGACGGCACCAAACAATACGACATGATGAGACATGAATTGTGGAGGGTTCGAAACTTCCTATAAGAGTGGTATGGGTCTTTTACTCATTAAGACTAACTTAGCGGTTAGTGTATAGTTGGTTCGATTCCAACTTGTCGTACCAAACAATAGAGGATTCGCCAAGTCTGGTCTAAGGCATCAGGTTTTGATCCTGACATTCACTAGTTCGAATCTAGTATCCTCTTCCATTTCAATAACCAATTAATAGGAATAAGCCAACATGAGTAAAGATGAACTAATTGAGGCGTATTCACTAATTGGCGTTAGAGGTATGCTTGCTGAAGGGTTATTTGATAACTTGACACTAGCTTTAGATAATGTAAATAATACTGCTGACTTCTTCAAACCTTTTAAACCTTTGAGTCGTGAATTTGCTGTCTTCGGTGATAGTCGAACTGCTCAATGTCATACAATTGCAGCAACAGCCTTCTCCACTGAAAACTATGGTTATGCCTTTTGGGCTGCTCAAGTTTCCGGTGGCTTTTGTCCAACTACTAATAACTTCGGTGTTGGTGGTGATACTACAGCAATGATGTTAGCTCGTATTTCTGCTGTAGTTGCATGTCCAGCTGATATTGTATTGTTCATGGGTGGGACGAACGACCGTACTGGTGGAATGACTGTTGCTGATACCAAACGAAACATTATCTCGATTGTACGTCGCTTGCAGAAAGCAGGTAAGATTGTAATCGTCGGTAATGATACTCCGCGATTTGGTAGTAAAGCATTAACAGCTCCACAACAACTTGACCATGAATCTATTCGTGATTGGGTAACTAATGAATTGTCCAAGATCACTCCTGTCGCTGACACTTATTCACTGATCAATCAGAGTGACTTGTGGGACGACCTTCATATAAACGTCAAAGGTGCATATAAGGTTGGTGCTCTAGGTTTTGGTCCTGTATTAGCTAAATACATTCGACTTGGTGTTGATCTTCCAACAGAATCAACAGACCTTTGGAGTGTTAACAATACAACTGGTAGCCTTACAGCAAATCCGCTGATGACAGGTAATGTAACCCAAAGTACCGGGTCAGTCAATCCTGTCGCTGGTAGTGTGGTGGCAACAGGGTTTAAAGGTGCTGGTAGTGCGTTCACAGGAGTGACAACACAGTGGTCTAAAGAAGCTGCCTTGTTTGGTGAGTCTCAAGTTATTGCATTTGCAGGAACAGCAACTACAGCTGCTGCTTATTTGGCTGTATCGCCAACAGCGACATTCCCACTTGCTAACTTGTCAGCTGGTAATGTTATTAGTTTGATGTGTGGGTTTGATCTAATTGGCGACGGTGTTGGTATCCTTGGTGTAACAGCTGAATTAATGGTAACTAAACCAGTAGCCTCAGTATCAACAACCATTTACTACCGTGATGGTGATAAATATGTAGATCCTCACTCGATGCCAGCTGGTGCTGTTTCAGGTGCGCTGGACACTCAACGTTATACTGTTGATGGTACAGAAACTGCAATTGTTGCACGAATTAGTATTTATTTGGCACAGAATGTTCCACTTAATTCTTCGGTTAAGATTCGTCAGTTTGCAGTTCGCAAACACACAGCTTAAAAAGAAATGATGTAGTAGTACCCTGAAGGCAGCACATATGTTGCCATAATAAGGAGGTGGTCCTATATCTCTAGGCCGTTTATCGAGGCGTAGTCAAAAAGTATCGGTTTTAAAAATAACATAAACCCAGCCTAAGTGCTGGGTTTATTTGTATCTATAAGAGGTTAAATTTATGAAAATGCTGCCACATAAAAGGGGTGATAGTTTCTCGCGTCTTACGGAAATTCCTGTAACAAATGAAGATGGTTCACCAGCATTTGCGGATGGTTATTTTGTAGGGTGGACAGTTCGTGCGCAAGTAAGGACAGCAAAGTTTGATAAATTCTTGTCAGAGTTGGAGTGTTCATGGGTTGATCCTTTGACCACTAGAATCCTTAGAGTTCAAGATTTTGATACCAAAAATTGGGAACTTGGACCAGCTGAGATGGATGTTGAATTTACTCGTGTATCTGACAACTTCATTCAATCAACTGCAACATTGAGTTTCGATGTTATTAAAGATGTAACTAGAGAAATTGTTTAATGGACACTATCACACTTAAATTTACTAATGAACAACCAACACTCATATTGATGCCAGTTGAACCACAAAATGCACCAGCTTCATTTGTAAGTGTGTTGGTTGGTGAGAAAGGTCAATCAGGTGATATTGGTGTAACGGATGATCTAGATGGTTTTACCACAGATCCACTATTCTACTACATACTAGCGAGTACATAAAATGTCATTACAAGATCAACTTGTTTCATTGTGCCAAGCAATCGGCGCAGATATCAAAGCAGCTAAAGCAGTTGATGGTAATCTTTCGTCTCTGTCAACATCTGCTAAAACTAACTTGGTAGCAGCAATCAATGAAATTTATGCATTGGTTGGAACTGGTGGTGTTACGATAAATGACGCCAGCACTGTAAGTACAACTCAAACTTGGTCAGCAAGTAAATCAACAGCTGCCATCGCCGCTGCAATATCGTCACTTCAAAACTCTCTGGTCAATGGCGCTGGTACTGCACTGGATACACTTAAGGAGTTAGAAACAGCTCTTGGTGGTGACGCCAACTTCGCGGCAACAGTAGCAACATCACTCGGTAATCGTGTTCGTTTTGATGCTGTTCAAACTCTTACATCTGGTCAACAACTGCAAGCTTTGACTAACCTTGGCGTGGGTGATCCTACTCATAACTATGTCACTGACTACAACACAGCTAAGGCTTAATTATGAGCCAAGAGACTGAACTGACAGCGTTAGCTCAGGCAATTGGTGCTGATATCAAAAGTCTGAACACTAACAAGGTTTCTGTTGTAGCAGGTAAAGGACTATCTACTAATGATTATACAACAGTTGAGAAAACTAAACTAGGTACAACATTGGCTCCGGGATATGACAACTTACTGGTGAATGCTGCATCAACAGGCACAGTAACTTTGAACGTTTCAAGTACAACTGTTTTCAACCTGACATTGACTGGTAATACTACAATTGCTTTCTCTGGTGTGCCTACACCAACAAACCAAAGTTATAGTTGGCTTGTAAGGGTTACTATGGGTGGTACAACTCGTACATTGACGTGGCCAACAGTCACTTGGTATACACCGGGAGGCATTCCACCAGATCCACCAGCTATCGGTAAAGTAGTTGAGTATATCTTTAGTACAGAGAACGGAACAACCATCTTTGGTGGTAAAGGTCGATATACATGAGTCTAGCTAAACTTCTTTGGACTATCCCAACAGTACCTACTGATGTTCCAGCAATCGGGAGTGCTTGGCAAGGTGGCTATTACGGTGGAAAGATTGTAATTGATGGAACTACATATGGATTGGTTGTATCACCTAAAGCAACTGGGCAAGGGTATCTTGTTTACAGAACTTCAGGCGCTGCATTCACAGGTAATACATCAACTTATGATGGTTGGACAATCAGAGCGAATATGATTGCAGCTGGTATTGATGACTTTCCAGCGCAGAAGGCTTGCATGGGTTTGACAATTGGTGGATTCACTGATTGGTATATGCCTTCCAAGTTGGAGATGGAGATAATCTATCGTAACCTGAAACCAACAACTACATCAAACAACACTTCATCTGGCGCGAATGCTTATGCTGTTCCTCCAACAATCAACTATGTTGCCACAAACCCAACTAGAACAGTCGTAACAGCGTTTAGGTCTACAGGTACTGAATTCTTCGACAGTTCTTACTACTTTACAGCAACACAAGGTATTGATGGTAACACATATGCACATGGTAAGTTATTTACTTCAGGTGTAGACGGTGCGGATTTATATACTGCACCTTATAACGTAAGAGCAATTCGAAGAGTTGCTGTTTAAATCAAATCAATCAAAAGGAAACTATAAATATGGCTATTACAACTCGTGCCGAACTAATCGAAACTCTGTCGCTGCTTGGTGTTATGGGTGCTGCTCGTGAAGGCTTGCTGGATGCAATGTTTGCGGCTGGTGGTTATACTCTCCCCGCTGCAAGTACAACTGTAGTTGGTGGTGTCAAGAAGGCTGTAGCTGTTCCAGACCTTGCCGCACAAACAGTAACTGATATTGCAACTGCCCAAACCGCAATTACTGCAATTGTTACTAAGCTCAATGCTTTGCTTGCAGCTTCTCGTACAGCTGGTCAGCTCACTTAATAGAATATTGCCCCACTTCGGTGGGGCTTTTCTTTATTTGTCAAATAGATAAATCCTATCAAGTATTGACAAATAATAGAATATTTGATATTCTTCACTTTATAACCAAAAGAAAGGAGACATTGATGTCACAATTGATCGACTACGAAGACGTAGGTGAAAGTCCAATTGGAAATGATACAAAGTGGGAAGCTGGTCAATCTGGTAATCCTAATGGTCGTCCCAAAGGTAAAACTAACTCAAAACCACGCTCTAAAATGCGTACAACACTGTCTAGGCTCTACTCCATTCAAGGAGAAGCAATCGAGCTAATCCGACAACAGATGACGGGTAAAGACTCCAATGGTAAGGCTGTAGAAGCACCTTCCAAGGATAAAGTTGATATGGCTAAGTTTGTTGTTAAGACAATTGAGTCATTGAACAATACATGCCTTCGTGAAGAAGCATTGATTCTTGGTATTCGTGGCAAAGGTGATACAGAAGGCGCGAAAGGGTTGGAAGAAAGTCAAGCCAATCAATCAGCTGAAGATACTGGAGCATTCAGTATGGATATGGCTGTAGACGATGAAACTAAACACTAAGGGGTAATAATGAAATATCAACTGATTGTAAAATGTGGTAACTCGCTGGGTTTCGGCTGGTTGGAAACAATTGTAGAACTCGCTAAACAAGGCGCAGTTTTGAAAGAAGGCGTTAACCAGATGCTGAAGTTTCCACACACTTGCTACATGGAAATTGAATCTGAAGAAGATCCTGTAGCTACACCATTTGTTCGTGTCTTCCGAGAAGATAAGAGTGAAGTGTTTATTGTAAAAGAAACTGATGAAGTTGGTGGTTTCTCGATGGAAATTGATGACGGTATTCGTCTTAGTAAAGAAGAACTAGATGCACTGGAATGGCAAGCATTTAAAGAAGCTTGTAAGAAAGTGAATATTAAAGGTCGTGATCGTAACTTGATGACTACTCAGTATCTTAAAAGTGAATAAAGTCAATAAATAGTTGTATTACCTATTGACATAATAGCTTTTATCAATTAGAATACGTACTTAGATAGAGGGAATATATGAATCCCTTTCAATAGAAGGAGAACACATGTCTAAGACAGACATTGCTGTTCGTCCTCAGTCTCCTTTTCAAGAGAAGTATCTGAAGTCAGATGCAAAGATTCTAGTAGTTGGTGGTGCGGCTGGTTCTAGTAAGTCTTATGTCGGATTGATGCGACATCTAAGATTTGTCAACGATCCTGATTATCGCGGTTTCTGTATTCGTAAGAACAGTACAGCAATTATGAAAGCGGGTGGTTTGTTTGAACAAGCAGTTCGACTATACTCCAAAGTATATCCTAAGATTCAAATCAAACTTAAAGAACAAAAGATTGTATTCCCAAGTGGTGCATCTGTTAGTTTCTCGCACTATGAGAATGACAGCGCCGGTCTTTTGTATCAAGGTCTTGAACTATCAAGTGTCTTCTACGACGAAGGTACACACGCTGATGAATCACACTTGTGGTGGTTGTTTTCACGTCTACGTACTGAAGCAAAGATGGAACCTTGTATGTGGGTTAGTTGTAACCCTGATCCTGATAGCTTCTTGTTTGATTGGGTCAAATGGTGGCTCTACCCTGAAGGTCATGAGAAATATGGTCTTCCTGATCCTGCTAAGAATGGTGTTACACGATACCTTCTGCGTATTGGTGGTGATCTTATTTGGGGTGATACTTGGCAAGAACTTTATGATAAACATAAGAAGCCTGATCTTCCAGTTGATCATGAAGACCAAGTAAGGCCGATTCCATTCCAAGTGTTGCTCGGTACATTGTACGACAACCCAACGTTAATGAAGTCTAACCCAAACTATAAAGCTGCGCTTGAGGCATTGCCTGATGTTGAGCGTAGACGTTTGCTGTTAGGTGACTGGACGGCTCGTGAAGAAGGTAGCACATACTTTCAACGTGAGTGGTGTGGTGAACAAGCCATTGATGAACCTCCTGCAAGTGAAATTCTTCGCACGGTAAGAGCATACGACTTTGCTGGTACATTAAAGACATCAGCAAATCCAAGTCCCGATTATACAGCATCTGCTCGTGTTAGCAAGTTAAAGAATGGTGATTTCTTCGTTCATGACGTGCAACGTACACGAATATTATTTGGTGATTGGGAGAAGTTTGTTCTTGAGAATGCAGCAAGAGATGGATTCAATACTGAGATTCTTATTCCACTTGACCCCGGCGCATCCGCAAAGGTTGCCACTAGTTTGCTCACAAGAGCAATTGGGGAAAAAGGCTACAGAGTACGAACACTTAAAACGACACAAAGTAAGCTAGACCGATTCAGACCTTTCTCTTCTCTAGCAATGAATGGTCATATCAAGTTCTTAAAAGGATGTGGATATGATTATGAAAACAACATTGAAGCTGATAACAACTTCGTTTACAGAGAGCTTGAAGCTTTCAACGGTAAACGTCGTGGTGGTGAATCAGGACACGATGATATGTGTGACGCCTTGAGTGACACCATTTCAATTCTAGCACAAAGAGTAAATATTCCAAATATGTCAGCAGCGCTTGCGTCTGTGAACATGTCAACTAAAACACCCTTCAGCTAAGGAGTTACGATGGCAGAGGAAGTAGTAACAGACAATGCCCTGTCCTTGCAAGAGGGTGATGTAAAAGTTCCCGCAATGGCATACGGAGAGATGGGATACACTGGACTTGTTACCCTTGGTGGTAAAGTTTGGGATGAATGTACTCATGAACTTCGATGGCCTTATGCTTATAAGACATTTAAACAAATGGCACTTGATGGTGCTGTGCATCCATCTCTTGACTTCGTTGAGAGTAAGATTGCAGAAGCTGATTGGGTTGTTCGTATCCCAAAGAAAGCTCCAAAAGAGCTACTTGGTCAACTAACCTTACAAAAGGAATTCGTTGAGTCTTGTATGACTGATATGGAACATAGCTGGACAGCAATGATTAAAGATGCTGCTAGTTTCAACCGTTATGGTTTCTCCACACTTGAGAAAGTGTACCGTTATCGTAATACGAAATACGGTAGTAAGCATGATGATGGTCGAGTTGGTTTCAGAAAGATTGTTGGTCGTAGTCAAGGTACTATTGAAAAGTGGGAATGGGTTAATAAAGGTCGTGACATTAAAGGTTTCTGGCAACGTGTTGTAACACCAGCTGAGACAATTAATATCAATGGTTGGGAAACATTGAAACTTCAATCAACTCAAGCATTCAACCTGAAGTTCATTCCGAGTTATAAATACCTGCACTTCCGTCATAATCCTCAGAACAATTCACCAACTGGTAGTTCACCACTTGCTGGTGTATGGCAAGCCTATAAGATGAAGCAAGCTTATCAAGAGTCAGAAGCCATTGGTACTGCTCAAGATAACAACGCATTCAAGATCCTGTATCTGCCTCCTGAATACCTTGTAGCTGATGCTGACGAAGATCGTAAAGCTAGCTTTGAGATGTACAAGACGATGCTTGAGAAAGCACACCAAGCAAAACAAAGTGGTTTTATCCTTCCAATGCTAACAGACAGTGAAGGTAATAAGATGTTTGACTTTGAGATTAAGAATATCTCAGGCACGAAATCTTATGATGTGAATGCAATCATTGCTCGCTACACACGAGAGATTCAAGTCGGTTTGTTTGCTGACGTACTCTCACTTGGTGGTGGTTCTGGTGGTAGTTACTCTCTTGCTGAATCTAAAGTAAACATCATTGACCTTGCTGTTAAGTCTCGACTGAATGAGATTAAAGATCAACTTAACCATGACTTGATGACACAACTGTTCGAACAGAATGGATGGTCTACAGAATGGATGCCTTACTTTGACTATGAACTTCCTAATATGGAAAGCATGGACAATAAAGGTAAGTTTTATCAGCGTGTTAAAGCTGTAGGTCTTCTGCCAGTAGTCCCAGCTGTAGTCAACCAAATCCTTAAAGATTGTGGTATTGATTATCAAGTTGATGAGGATATGTCTACTGAGGATCTTATGAAGATTCTTGCACCAATGTCACAAGCTGATATTCAGAGTGAAGCTGGTAAGGGAATGGAAAGTGGATTAAATAACTCAAACGGCAAAGGTACTGGCTCTAATGGTGACAGTAGCACTGCAAATACGGAGAACAATTAAATGGCCCACAGCCTAATTAAACTGAAGGGTTCTCTCCAAAACAAACCACATCTTATTGAACCTGAAAGCTTTAATTCGATTATGGAGTATGTCAACTCCCGTATCCAAGGTAATGCTGAAATTACCAAAAAGGAAATGGCAAGTTGGGATGATGTTGATGGAGACTTCTCTAGTCGTTTTTACGACGAAACTAAAACAGGATTTATGAGTATCGATGGTCCACTGACATACAAGACTTCCGGTTGGGAAGCATTTTGTGGTGGCACATCTTATGAAATGCTCAAAGGTCAAATGGAATACTTTGTATCGCAAGGCGCTAAGACAGTTGCGATGGTTGTTGACTCAGGTGGCGGTGAAGCACATGGGATGATTGACAGTGCTAATTATATGCGAAAACTTGCTGATGAAAATGGTATTCGAATCATTGCTTATGTAGATGGTATGTCAGCTTCTGCTGCTTATGGTATCTCTTGTATCGCTGATGAGATTGTAATGTCTTCGGATAGTCAAGTTGGCAGCATTGGTGTTCTGATTCAACTCATGAACAACAGTAAGATGCTTGAGAAAGCTGGTATTGAACGAACATTCATTACTGCCGGTAAAGACAAAGTTCCTTTTGCTGAAGATGGTTCATTCACTGAAGCATTTAAAGAGAAACTACAAGCCTCTGTTGATGACCTTTATGAAAGCTTCACATCTCACGTAGCTCTATATCGGAAGATGAGTGTTGATAGTGTAAAGAATACAGAAGCAAACGTATTTATGTCAAAGGATGCGATTCAACTTGGTCTTGCTGATCAGATTATGACTCCTGAGAACTTTTATGAATATCTGGCGACGTATGCTCAGAGTAACTTAGAGGGAAACACAATGGGCAACCCGCTCAAGAAATTTATGAACAACACTAAAGAGGATGCTGAAATGGCCCAACTTGAAGAACTGCAACTTGAACTGAATACCACTAAAGAACAATTTACAGCCATGTCTACTCAGATGAGTGAACTGAAAGAACTGTTCGGCGCACAAGCAGAGCAACTAAACGCCGCTAAAGAAGCACTGGCTGCTGCTGAAACTGCAAAAGCTGAAGCCTTGGTTGCTAGTCGTAAAGCCGCTCTTTCCGAAGTGCTGCCTGTTGACCAACTTGAAGCCGCGATGAGTGCTTATGGTGAACTGCCTGAAGCTTCGTTTAACTTCACAGTTACCACACTGAAAGCTGCTAAAGAGAAATCGGCTGGTGGTGAAATGATGACTGACGCTGGTGGTGAAGGCGCTGAGAAAGATGCAGAACCTGTTGATCAGCTTGAAGCAATTCGTCTCGCTGGTGTAGCTGCTGCTCAAGCCCTGCGCAAATAATTTAATATTAAATAAGAGGAAATAAAGACATGGCTTACACAACTTTGAATGCTCCAATTCCACGCGCTTCTGATCTTATTGTAGATCACGAAGAGTTTGGTTATAACTTCGACGATGCCAACATTACCCCAGCTGGTAACATTCCGTTCGGTACTGTTGTCTTCCGTGCTAAAGGTGCTGCTTCCGATGCCGTTGCTTGGACTGTAGTTGATGACGCTACTGACGTAGTTGTCGCCAATGACTTCGCAGTTGTTTACGGTGATCATTATGGCTTCAAGGCTGGTTTCACTCCTAAAACAATCAAAGCTAAGTTCTATAACGCTCTCGTTATTAAACGTGGTCCTGTTCTGTTGAAAGAGTTTTACCTGAAGCAAGTTCACGGTACTCAGCTGGGCGCAACCTTTGACAAACTGAAATCGCTTATGTCTGATCAAGGTCTTGTTGTTCTGGATGATGTCAGCGCTTTTAACGGCACTCTCTAATTAACTATCCCGAAGCACTTTGAGAAAGTGCTTCATCCTCTTATATAAGGAATATGAAATGACTTTGATTATCGACAAGAATATTGACCGCCTGAGCCAAGGTAAGTTTGTAGAGCTTACTGACATTCTGGTAGAAATCCCGCGTAACGTAAGTGTTATCGATGCACTGAATCTGTTTGATGATGTTTACCTGACCCAAAAGAAATTCGAAATTCAACGTGTTCAGTACAGCAACCATCTGATCAAGGATAAGAATTGGGATGAGAAAGCTGACACCATCGTTGGTCGTCCAGTTCGTGGTTTCATCCAAGGTAAGATTCCACACTTCCCAATGATCGACGCTATCAAGCCATCGGACATTGACGGTATCGCTTCGGTTAGTTCGATCCAAGAAGCTGCTGGTCTGGAAACTGTAATGGATGTTCGTATCGAGAAGCTGTCCACCATCACCAACGCTTATGACCTGACTGAAGACGTTGCTAAAATGCAGCTGTTGACCAAAGGTACAGTATATGCACCAGCTGGTACTCTGGCCACATCGTATGGCGACACCATCGACTTCTACCAAGAAATGGGTGTAACTCGTCAGACTATCAACCTTGAACTGTCCGGTGCTAACGATCCACGTATCAGTGTTTCGAATCTGGTTCGTAAGATGCGTGAAGCTCTGCGTAACAGTTCTAGCAATGGTAACTACAAGTCGCTGGTAGTTCTGTGCGGTACTGATTACTTCGACGCTGTTTACACCAACCCGTTCGTAACTGACACTGTTAAGCAGTTCAACCAAGACCTGTCGAAACTGTTGCTGCAAACTCCAGATACCGCACAAGGTTACGATGCTAACTTCCGTAGCGTTAACGTTTGGGGTGTAGTGTTCATCGATGCTGGTACTGGTGGTTATGATGGTCCAGATGGTGTGTTTGTTCCGTGGATTGCTGCTGATAAAGCGATTGCTCTGCCAACTGGTGTTCGTGGTATGTTCAAGACTCTGTACGCTCCAGCTAACACTTTCAGCACCATCAACAAGCGTTCAGCCGGTCGTTACTACTTCGAACGTCTGAACGAAGAAGATGACCTGATCCAAATGAAAGCTGAACAGAACTTCATGAATGCTCTGATCTACCCAGCTGCTGTATTCGATCTCACCAAGTCCTAATAAGGCGCACTTTATGGGGCTGGCGTAAGCTGGCCCTTTATTGTTTCAGGAGGAATAAATGACAGACGAAGAAAAGATTTCCCTCCTTGCCCTTATGCTTGGTGATATCCCCGGTGGTCCTTACTACCCAATGTTTTCGGAAGAACAGTATGCTCAGTTCCTGAAACTCTCTGGTGGTAATGTCAACCAAGCTGCTGTCTACGCTGCAATGTCCGCATCATTCTATGTTGGTGGTGAATCAACAAGAGAAGTTATTGGTGATCTTCAATTGTCATCTAGCACAGGTGCAAATTACCTGAAGACTTTGGATTATCTTATTAAGACTGTTGGTAAAGTGCCACCAGCCAGTATGATGCCTTGGGTTGCTGGCCTTGACAGTTGTGAAAAGAATAAGCTTCTTGAATTCAGGCGCTGTGATGATCCTTGTAAGTTTATAACATTCAGCACTACTGAACAAAGTTGTGGGTGTTAACTATGGGAATGCACGATAGATTGCGTAACATGACAATCAGACAACTAGGGTTAGGTCCAAAAGGAAAAGGTGCACCAGCAACACTTAACAAAGTGACAGAAGGTGTGTTTGATCCTGAAACTAGTACAGTGGTTGGTGGTGGGATTGTATCACATGATGGAAGCGGATTGAGGGTCAACTATAAGAGTTTTGATTATAGAGATGTAACAATTCAACATGATGACTTTAGGTTGTATCTGTGTCCAGTATTAGTTGACGGATCAGATTGTCCAGCACCATCTATTGAAGATACCATAAACTTTGATGGTGACTTGTATAAAGTGATCAACATTGAACCTTGGAATGCTGCTGGTGTAGTGTGTGGCTGGAAGTTGCAAATGAGGAAAGGATAATGTCTAACGATGATTTCCTTGACACAATCAACAAATGGATTGAAGAAACAGAAGAAACATTGGATAACGTATTACAAACTATCGTAATTATGGTTGGTAAAAGCGTTGTCACTTTATCACCAGTTGATACAGGTTTGTTTAAAGGTAATTGGCAACTTAGTATTGACGGAGCTACAACATCCAGTCTTTTGCGTGAAGATAAGATTGGGGATGTAACAATTGCTGATATTGCAAGGAAAGCAAACAGTTTCACAGCCGGTCAAGTTGCTTACATTCAGAACCATGTTCTTTATGGATATGACCTTGAATATGGTAGCTCACCTCAAGCAAGAAACCCGGACGGTATGGTAAGAGTAACAGCGGTTAAATTCAGTCAGATTGTAGATGACGCTGTACGTCTTCACAAGTAATTAAAGGAGAGTATATGAGTCATTCTAGAGTAAGGGCTTTATTCAACACAGCATTGTTAGCTTATGCAACACCAAAACAATATCGTGTTGCTACAGACAACGTTACATTCGTTCCAAAGACTAATGAGACATATCTAGCAGCGCATTTGATTCCTGCTGATACAACCACTAACACACTTGGTGGTGATCATAAGAAATTCATTGGGATCTATCAGATTAAAGTTGTCACAGGAACAGGTGTATCAACCTCTGTATCAGACAACATCACACAAGACCTTCAGACTGTGTTCCAAGTAGACAAGTTGTTTACAAAGGACGGTTTCACAGTTCAAGTGGTAAGTCCTATCCATAGTCCAGAAGGTAGAGCACAAGAAGGAAGCTGGGTTGTCCCATGTTACTTCGAATATCGCTCTGACACGAATTAACGAGAGTTGATTCACACAAACATTCATTGATAAGAGGAATACAAATATGGCTTTTCGTTTGCCTAACGGCTCTACATTTGACTTTGCCGCTACTTACAGCGCTGATGTAACTATCACTGCAATTAGTAACGCTGCTACCGCTGTTGTTAGCGCTGCTGGTCACACCTTTGTTGAAGGTGATATTGTTGTAATTACTTCTGGTTGGGTTAAAGTTACTGGTCGTGCTTTCCGCGTTGGTGAAGTTGCAAGCGGTACATTTGAACTGGAAGGTTTGAACACTACTTCGACTGCTCGTTACCCAACCGGTAGTTCCGCTGGTACTGCTAAGAAAGTAGCAACTTGGGTCAATATCCCACAGATTACTGAAGTAGCTTCTAGTGGTGGTGAGCAACAATTCTACCAATTCGGTTTCTTGGAAGAAGACGAAGATCGTCAAATCCCAACAACTAAATCCCCATCGACTCTGACTCTGACTGTAGCGGATGACCCTTCGCAACCGTTCGTTCCAGTTGTTGAGCAAGCTGATGAACTGAAAGAAGAACGTATTCAACGTCTCAACTTGGTCAACGGTGATACCATTCTGTATAACAGTATCGCTTCGATCACTAATACACCAAGTCTTACCCGTAACCAACTGATGGTTCGTACTATCACCCTTGCTCAACAAGGTCGGGTCACTAGGTATCAAGGCGTAAGTGCATAAGATGTAAACAAGCCCTTGCCTTACTTTAGGGTGAGGGCTTTCTTTTCTAAGGAGATTATAAAATGGCTAAATCGTTTAAGATTCAAACTAACCCAACATTCAAAGCAGTGGTTAAAGTTCCACGTGTTGGTGCTGACCCGCTCGACATCACATTCACATTCAAAGTGAAAGACCGTAAAGAACTGGCTAAGATGTTTGGTGAATGGAAAGCTGCCCACCAAGAACTCGTTAAAGATTCCGAAGATTATTCGTTGGAAGATTGGGCTGAGAAAGAAATTGAAATGCAAGTTAAGCAGTTGAAAGACATTGTTGTTGGTTGGGGTTTTGATGATGAATTCAATGATGAAAATATCGAAGCTTTGGTAAGTTCTGTTATTTCTGTTACTGATGAAATTCAATTGACATATAACGAAGCTTATTCTCGGGCTCGCTCGGGAAACTAATAACCGCTGCACACGCCATGTATGAACGGGAAGCAAATGCTCATCAAGCAGGATTGTTTGGTTTAAAGCTTGATGAGATTCCACCAGAGATTATTGAAGTTTGGGATATTAACTGGCCAGTATTTAGTATATTTCATTCAATGTCTACGCAATGGCGTGTGGGTATGGGCGGAGCTACAGGATTGGATTATTCAGCAATACCAGTAGTAGCTAAGATGCTGGGTTTCAAAAAGAAAGACATACAAGACATGTTCCCCGACATTCAAGTGATGGAGAACGAAGCACTCATCACTATGGGAGAAAATAAAGAAGATGCCAACGATAGCTGAGTTACAGATTAATGTGGACAGTTCTCCAACAGAGAGGGCTACCAAAGCATTAGTTGATTTTGCAAATGCTGCTGATAAAGCGGCAACCGCTGGTAAGAACAAACGTGTATCTGATGAAGGTGCTTCGTCTGCTTCCAGTAAGAGTGCAAAAGCTGAACAAGACCTAAGTACCGTAATTGATATCCAAGCTAAGAAACTCGCTAACCTTGCTGAACAACGCAAGAAGCTTGAAAGTTCTGGTTTGAAGAGTAATGCACCAGAAGAGTATAAGCGTCTAAATAGTGTGATTGATGCAAACATTGCCCTCGTAACTCGACAAGGTACTGCTGTTGATACACTCAATGCTAAACAATCTGGTGATGCAACACGCCGTCAAGCTCTAGTTGATGCTGAGATTAAAGCTCAGGAACGACTTGTTAAACAATCTGAGAATCAAGCCAAAGCTGTATCTTCAGCAGCAGCTCAACAGAATGCGCAAGTTGAAGCCACTATTGCTGGATTAGATCGACAAGTTGCAGCTCAGCTTAAATATAACCAGACAATTGAGACACTGAATAAAGCTAGAGCTACAGGTGGTATGAGTGGTGGTAGCGGAGGTATGTCAAGTGCTGAGTATGATACTTGGGTTAAACTTGCTGCTGCTCGCCGTGACGCTGCCTTAGCGCTTGAGGATAACTCTAAAGCTAACGCTTCTGCTCAAGCAAAACTCACTAACATGGAAGCAACTCTTGGTAAGATCGAGCGTGCTGAAGTTGGTTACGCTAAAGCTGTGAGTATTCTTGATGACAACTTGAAACGTAGTCTTATTACAACTGAACAGTATGATGTAAAGCTTGCTGCTTTTGCTGATAAGCGTGATAGGTCAATTAAAGCTGCTAACGATAACTCTGCTGCTGAAGCACGTTTTGCTTCTCAATTGAAGAGTGTTGTTGGTGCATATGATCCTGTCCAACGTGCTCAAGATCAATATAACTCTTCTGTGGTTATTTTGTCCAAAGGTTTACAAGAAGGTAAGATTAGTCAAGAAGCTTATAACAAAGCTCTGATTGAACAAAAGGCTGCACTTGATGGTGTTAAGGATGCATCAAAAGGAAATGCTAACCTTTCCAGTCAATATGAAGATGCTCTTGGTAAATTGGTTCCTTATCGTACAGAACTTAAGAACCTTGAACAACAAGAGAAAGTTCTTCAAGCTCAGAAAGCGGCTGGTAAAGTTCAAACTGCCCAACAAATTGCTGACTACGATCAAGCAACAGCTGCAATCAATCGACAACGTATGGAATATGAGAAGCGTATTAAAGCCGGTAATGCTGCTGGTATTACATTCAAACAAGAGCAAGCAGCTATGCGCGGGCTACCTGCTCAGTTCACAGACATCGTAGTTTCCCTGCAAGGTGGACAGGCACCTTTGACTGTTTTGCTTCAACAAGGTGGACAGATCAAGGATATGTTTGGTGGTATTGTTCCAGCGTTAGGTGCAGTTGGTCGTGGTCTTCTCATGATTCTAAATCCCGCTACATTGGCTGCTGCTGCTATTGCTTTGATTGGATATGAAGCATATCAAGGTAGTCAAGAAATGGTTGAGTTTAACAAAGCCATGATTGCTAGTGGTGGATATGCTGGTGTATCAGCAAGTCAGTATACAGAGTTCCGTAATCAGATTGACAATGTAGTTGGTACTGCTGCTCAAGCGTCTGCTGCTTTAACAGCACTTGAAAAGAGCGGTAAGATTACAGGTGATATGTTTGTTCAAATTGGTATCGCTGCAATCAATATGCAGAAAGCAACTGGTCAAGCTATCCAACAAACAGTTGATGACTTTGCTTCACTTGGTAAAGATCCGGTTCAGGCTGTAATTACTCTTGATGACAAATATAAATTCCTAACTGCCTCAGTCCTGTCTCAAATTGATGCACTTCAACGACAAGGTGATATTCAAGGTGCTGTAACATTAGCTCAACATGAAATGGCAGATGCTACTGAAAAGATGGCTGCTAAGATGGTTGACAATCTTGGTTTTGCTGAGCGCGCATGGAATGGATTCAAGAATGTTGTTGGTGAAGTTGGTAGTGCAATCGCCGGTATCGGTAGAGATACCACACTTGCTGACAGAATGGCACAAGTTATTGAGAATGAAACTTCGTGGCGTAGTCAGCTGAGTCAAAAAGGAATCTTTGAGTCAAAAGAAGATGCACAGAAACGTGTTGACAATGACCCTCAGTTGAAACTATATGCTGAACGTAAGAAACAACTTCAGATATTGATAGACTTTGAGAAGTTTGGTGCGCAACAAACAGCAGAAGCAGAACGCAGTCGTCAAAGTGCTGTAAGTGCTCAAGCTAGGCAGAATGCTGGTGCTAAGTCTGCGCAATCACCAGTTGAAAAAGCTCGTGAAGAGTTGGATATTGCTCAACGTGATCAAAAGTTAATTATCAGCGAAGCTGCTAAGAAAGGTGAAGAACTTACAGCGACTCAGTTAAGTAACTACACCAAATATAAAGCTGACCTTGATCGCAAGTTAAAAGATGCTTTAGATGCTGAAGCTAAGAAAGGTAAAACTCCAACCGCTCCGGCTCAAACTCAAGAACTTCAAGAAGTTAAGAGTAACTTGGATTTAATACTTGCTGAATATGGTGGTTACTATAAAAAAGTAACAGCTTTAGGTGATGCCAACCTTGTTTCTAAAGCTGCTACATTTGCCTCTCAAAAGGCAATCCTTGAAGCTGAATCTAAAGCTGTTTCAAGTTCTTATGATGAACAGATTGAAGCAATCAAGAAACTTCAAGGTGTCAAGTCTAATAGTGCCTCGACAAATGTATCTTTGGATAACCAACTTACTAAAGCTCAAGCTGCGAAGCTTAAGGCTGAAGAAGAGTATTCAAGTAAACAAGAAGTGTTGGCTTCAAAAGAGAAAGGTTTCTATGATTCTCGTACAGCCAGTATTGAAGCTTACAATGATGCACTACGTCAGCAAGTAGAGAACACTAAGATTTCTGGTGAACGTGCTGTCGCTGCCGTTGGTCAAGGTGATCGCCAAGGTAAGTTGAATGATGATTTAGCTCAAGCTGATCGTGACTACGCTAAAGAACAGTTGAAGTTGTCGAAACAGAAGTTGACTATGGACCCTGAAGAGTTTGCTGCTAACATGGTAAACCTCAAAGCCGCTCATACAGACATGACTGACCAGATCATTAAGAATGATGCTGATATTCAAGCAGCTAATGGTGATTGGACTAATGGTTTGACTAAGGCATTGCAAAATGCTGCTGATGAAGGTGCAAACTTTGCTTCTTCTGTAAACTCAGCTGTATCAGGTGCCTTTGATAGTATGGGTGAAGCAATGGGGACATTTGCCACAACTGGTAAACTCAACTTCAGATCATTGACTGTTAGTATTCTTTCTGACATGGCTAAGATCGCTGCTCGCCAAGCAACAAGTGGTGCATTGAGTAGCTTGTTTGGTATGGCTATGACTGCATATGGTGCGTACAGTGGTGCAGGCGCTAATGGATTGGCAGCTGGTAGTGCTGGTGCTGTATCTTCAGCAGCTGGTGCAACTCAAGCTGGTTATTCTAACTTGGGAAGCTGGCAAGCTAAAGGTGGTGGTTGGACTGGTGGTACACAGTTCTTCGCACAAGGTGGTGCATTCACTAATAGTGTTGTGTCTAGCCCTACATCTTTCGGTATGTCTGGTGGTCAACGTGGTGTTATGGGTGAAGCTGGTCCTGAAGCTATTGTTCCATTGGCTCGTTCTTCGGATGGCAGCTTAGGTGTTCGTATGATGGGTGGTCAATCCAGCGGCACAGGTGGTGGCGTTCAAGTCTTTGTGAACATTGATGGTAATGGTAACGCTAGCTCTAGTTCTGATGAACCTGCTATGAATCAATTCGGTAGCGAACTCGGCGCGTTTGTAGAAGCCAAGTACCGTGCACTTCAAGCAAGGGATTTAAAAGACGGTGGTTCTTTGAATACCGCTATTAAAAACAAGTAACCCATTGACAAAAACTATAATAGTGTAGTAAAATTTGTAAACATTAAGGGACTTCTTAGTCCCTTTTCTTATTTCTGGAGATTGATAAATAATGGTTAAGACATTTGGTTGGAAAGTTGAACGTGGACCATCACCGTCGATTAATTATCGAACTGTCGTTTCACAGTTTGGTGATGGGTACAAACAGGTGAGTACAGATGGTATCAACACCAAGGAAGAATCTTACACAATCACAGTTCATGCTTATAAAGAATTAGCTAAAACCATTATGGCTTTCTTTGATGAACATAATGGCAGCAAAAGTTTCTACTGGACACCACCACTTGGACCACTTGGTTTGTACACTTGTGCTGATGCTGCCCCAATGGATAAAGGTGGTGGTTTGTATACCATTACGGGAACATTCGTGAAGACATTTGCAAGCTTGGGGGTATAAATGGCAACGACTGATATTTTACAAACAATTCAAGAGCTAGAGCCGGGTGGTAAAGTCAAACTGATTGAGGTTGATTGCACAGAGTTTTTCGGTGATATCCTACGATTCCATAATTATAATGTACCATATACTGAAGCTGAATTGATTGCACTTCGTAACGCTGGTGTTAATGAAATTCCAACCAAGAGTATCTTCTTTGGTGGTATTGAATATAAATGTTGGCCTTATCAATTGGATGGTATTGAACTTGACGGTTCAGGTAGTAGCCCAACACCAACATTGCAAGTAAGTAACATTGATGGATCAACATCCAGATTGTGCCTTGAATTGCAAAACCTATTTGGTGCCGTTGTCACAGAACGTACAACATTTCGTCAATATCTTGATGACGGTGTTGATGCTGATCCAACTATGGAATTTACACAAGTTTGGTATATTTGCCGAAAGAGTGGTGAGAATCCAAAGTCAGTAACGTTTGAATTGTCTAGTCCTGCTGATTTAACTGGTCAAAAGTTACCACGTCGTCAGATTCACTCAATGTGTCATTGGGCATTGAACAATGGTTATCGTGGTCCTGACTGTGGATATACAGGCACTAATTACTTTACAGACAAAGGTGTTCCTACTTCAAACCCTGCTTTAGATAGTTGTGGTGGTTTGTGTTCTGATTGCAAGTTGCGATTTGGTGCAGAAGCTGAACTTCCTTTTGGTGGATTTATTGCAAGCAGCTTAATTAGCTAAGGAGATTGAGAGTGGTGAGAATTCCAAAACAACTTAAAACTAAAACAATTGACGCCATTCTCAAACATGCCGAAGATGATTATCCAAATGAAGCGTGTGGTGTTGTTGTGTTAAATGGTAAGAAAGAGTTGTACGTCAGATGTTTGAACATTGCCAAAGATCCAACTCAAGACTTTAAGATGTGTCCTGAATCATTCATGGATGCTGAAGAAAAAGGTGATGTTATCGGTATTGTTCATAGTCATCCAGATGGAACATCTAAACCAAGCTTACATGACCTTGCAGTTATGAGCGTAAACCGAGAGATAGAGCTAGAAATCAACCCTGAAAGCGACGTTATCCCTTGGCACATAGTATCATGGCCTGAAGGTGATTATCGTCAAATTACCCCTCAAATTCACGAAGGATTATTGGGTAGACAGTTTGTACACGGTGTTTGGGATTGTTGGCAAACATGCTCTGATTACTACAGCAAGTATCATGGTATCAAGTTTGATAGATTTGAACGTGAAGACTTGTGGTGGGAGAATAAAGATGGACCTTCGTTGTATGAAGATTTTTATGAAGGTGCTGGTTTCTACAAAGTTGATACACCACAAGCTGGTGACATGATTGTAATGCAAATCGGCAGAAGTTTTCACCCTAATCATGCTGGTATTTATCTTGGTATCACTGACAACTTTGAAGGTCAAGGGTTGCATGGTGGCCCATTCATGTTACATCACATGTACGATAAGAAAAGCGAAATCATTGTGTACGGGGGTCAATGGTCGCAACGAACTAGAATGATCCTCAGACATAAGGAGATATAAATGAAAGAACGTATGATTGAAATTAAACTTGGTGGTTATCTAAAGCAGTTTGGAAGAAGTCATAAGTTTATGGTGTCAAGTGCAAGAGAAGCAATCAAAGCTCTTTGTAAACAGATTAAAGGTTTTGAGAATGCAATGAATACCGCCCATCATAAAGGGTTTAGATTTGCTGTTTTTAACGGTAAACATAACATCAAAAACGCTGAAGAGTTGATGTTGGGTACAAAGGACGTATTGAGGATTATCCCTGTTTATGAAGGTAGTAAACGCGCAGGATTGTTTCAGACAATCATTGGTGTGGTTTTGATTGCTGCTAGTTTCTTTGGTGCACCAACTGCTCCAATGGGTATTGCCCTTCTTGTCGGTGGCGTTGCTCAAATGTTAACACCTCAAGCGACAGGATTGAAAACCAAATCAGATGCAGAAAACCAAGCATCTTATGCATTCGGTAGTCCTGTGAACACAACTGCTCAAGGTAATCCAGTTGGATTGTTATATGGTGAACGTGAAGTAGGTGGTGCAATTATTTCAGCCGGTATTATAGCGGAAGATCAAGCTTAAGGGGATTAAATTGGAACTAATTTTAGAAGGTAGTAAGGGTGGTGAAGATAAAGCTCATACACCAGTTGAAACACCAAATAACCTCTTATCTGTAGCTTATGCTAAAGTTTTGTTGGCTGTCGCTGAAGGTGAACTTGCTGGTACTCCAACTGGTCGTGATATCTTTCTAAACGGAACACCGTTGCTGGACTCAACAGGCGCTCCAAACTTTGGTGGTGTTACATGGGAATGGCGTCCGGGTAGTGTTAATCAGTCGTATATTCAAGGTATGCCGGATGTCAGCAATGAAGTGAGTGTTGGTGTAGAGCTTAAGGATACAACACCTTGGGTTCGTGAAATCACCAAAGAGTCGCTTTCAGCTGCTCGTGTTACTCTTAATTGGCCAGCCTTGCAACAACAGCAAGCTAATGGTGATACTGTTGGTGTGACTATTGACTACGCTATTGATTTGTCAACGGATGGTGGTGCTTATCAACTATACCAACAGTATCAAGTGAGTGGTAAAACAAACACAGCTTATGAGCGAACTCATCGTGTAAACCTTCCACCAGCAACAACTGGTTGGACAATGCGTGTTCGTCGTATTACACCAAACTCAACTAGCTCTTTGGTTCAAGATACAATGAACATTAAGAGTTTCGCTGAAGTTGTGGATGCTAAACAACGCTATCCAAACACAGCGCTCTTGTTCGTACAGTTTGATTCTCGTTTGTTTGGTGGTGGATCGATCCCTAAGATTTCTGTTAAAACAAAAGGTCGCTCTGTACGTGTCCCTGCAAACTATGATCCAATCACTCGGGTGTACTCAGGTGTTTGGGATGGTGTGTTTAAATGGGCATGGACTGATAACCCTGTTTGGATCTTCTTCGACATTGTAACACAGAATCGTTTTGGTTTAGGTAGTCGAGTTACAGTAAACCAAGTAGATAAATGGGAATTGTACGAAGTGGCTCAATACTGTGATGTTCTTGTCGATGACGGTACTGGTGCTGGAACTAAAGAACCACGTCACACATGCAACATCTACATTCAATCTCAAGAAGATGCTTGGACTGTATTGCGTGATATCTGCTCCATCTTCAACGGTATGACTTATTGGGATGGTAACAAGTTTATTGCTCGTGCTGATAAACAAGAACCACTTGACAACATTCCACTGTTTGGTCGCACTAACGTCATTGGTGACTTTGATTATCAAACAACAGATGAACGGACAATCTTCACATCAGCATTGGTTAGTTATGATGAACCATCTGACCACTATGGTACTCAAGTTGAGGCTGTTTGGGAGAAGAGTCAAATCCTTCGTTGGGGTGGTGATCGTCAAACAACTATGGCAGCTGTTGGTTGTACATCTCGTGGTGAAGCTCAACGTAAAGGTAAGTATACATTAATCACCAACATGTTCAACCGTAGCGTAAACTTCAAGACAGGCTTGCAAGGATTAGATCCTAAAGTACGTCCGGGCGCCATCATTGGTGTAGCTGATCCACTTATTGCAGGTAAAGAGTTTACTGGTCGTTTGATTGCTGCAACTAATAGGGTTATTACTCTTGACCGGGTGACTGAAGCTAAACCGGGTGACGTGATGTTTATCACTCGTAAAGACGGTAGTCAAGAAGGTCGAACTGTCCAAGCAGCTGCTGGTAAGGTCATTACGGTTACAACAAACTATAGTGAAATCGCTTTACCTAACTCCGTTTGGTATCTTGAGGCAGACGATCTTAAATCTCAACTGTTTAAGATTACCAAATTGAAAGTCGATGGTGCCACTTGCATGATTGATGCTGTTGAATACAATGATAGTAAGTTTGCTGCAATTGACTCAGGTGCACGGCTTGAACCACGTCCAATTAGTAAAGTACCACCACAAGCACAGAAAGCTCCAACTCCAGTAATCATCAGTTCAAGCAGCTACATTGAACAAATGCAAGCTGTAACTACAATGACTATTTCTTGGCCTAAAACAGAGAATGCTGTTTTGTATGAAGGTCAATGGAGAGTTGGTCAAGGTGATTGGGTTACATTGGGTGTAACTGGTGCTCAACAATTTAACGTCAAAGGTATTTACACTGGTCAATATCTCGCTCGTGTTCGTGCAATCAACGCCTTAGATGTTAAGAGTGCTTGGACATTGAGTGAAGCTACTGACTTGAATGGTAAAGCAGGATCTCCACCAGCTTTGTCAACTTTCACAACAAGAAAGTTGGTATTCGGTATTGGTCTTGATTGGACATTCCCGAACGGTGCTGAAGATACTGCACGTACTGAGATTATGTATAGTGTAACAACTAGTTTTGCTGATGCAATAAAGCTTGGTGATTATGCTTATCCTCAGAACTCACATGAAATGCATGGTTTGGCAGCTGGTGTTACATTCTTCTTTTGGGCTCGTATTATCGATAGAACTGGTAATATCGGACCTTGGACACCATTGTCAACAGCACATGGTCTTATGGGTCAATCAAGTTCAGATCAAGCTGAATATGAACTGTACTTCAAACAAATGATTGGTGCTAGTGCGCTTTATGCTGAGCTGAATGATCGGATTGATTTGATTGATGGTAATGGTACAGGTTCTGTCAATGATCGAATCAATGATGCTGTAACTGATCTTGAGGGGCAGATTGCTAACATTACAGACGCTTTGGTTTATGATCCTGCATTGCCTTACTTAGATGGTGATGTTGTTCGTCAAGGTCATAAGTTGTATCAAGCAATTCAAGATGTCCCTGTATCAACACCACCACCAAACGTAGTGTATTGGAAAGATGTTGGTACTATCCTTGAGGAAGCAAATGCTCTAGCATCTCAAGTTGCTGTAAATACAACAAACATTGAAACCATTGATGGTAAAGTAACAGCTACAGCAAGTCAAATCTCAGGACTGACAGCTGCAACAAGAGATGATGGTGGTGAAGGTGCATTGAATGACGCATTGAAAGGTTGGACAAGTACAGCTTCAATCGTAGAGGAAAAGACAGTACGTACTTCTGAAAACTATGCTATGGCACAAACCATAATTAAGCTGACAGCAGATGTGGACACTAACACAGCTACAGTGGTTGAGGTTAAACAAACTCAAGCGACAGACCGTGAAGCAAATGCTTTAGCAGTTCAAGCACTCAATGTGAAAGCTGATGCTAACACTGCTGCTGTACAAACTACATCTCAAGCAGTTGCAACTCTGGATGGCAAAGTGAGTGCTTCTTGGTCGGTTAAGCTTCAGGTGAATGGCCAAGGTCAATATGTAGCAGCTGGTATCGGGTTAGGTATTGATAATGGACCAGCGGGCTTGCAAAGTACATTCTTGGTTCAGGCTGATAAGTTTGCTGTAATCAACAACATTGATTCTACCTTGTCAGTTCCTTTTGTAATTCAAGGCAACCAAGCATTTATTCGATCGGCATTTATTCAAGATGCTTCGATCACCACAGCTAAAATTGGTGGTGCTCTGCAATCTGATGATTGGATTAATAGCACTCAAGGTTGGTACTTACCAAAGACTGGTGCTTGGCAAATGAACGGTAGTGCAGGAGGTGGTAAGATGGTAATTAACAACACATTTATCAGGTTTTACCATCCAAATGGTAATCTTGGTATCGACTTGAGTCTTTAATTATGACAGGTTTAACTATTAGAGATTCAAGTGGTCGTGTTTTAGTTGATATGTCAATGAACATTAGTCAAACACAAGGGTATGTTGACACTGGTGGTGCGAACGGATCAATAGCTATTCCCGCACCTCCTTATGGTAAAACTCAATATTACATTGTTGTACCTTTAGTTGACTTGCAACTTGAGAAGGGAAAGAAGCCGGGTGTTACGTTGACATCCGGCGCTATATCATGGTCGTACTCTTATTCTACAGCAGGATGGGGGTACTTTTCCGCAAACTGTAGAATATTTTATGGGTATTATTAATGAGTAGTTTAAAAGTATGGAAGGATACAGGTGTCTTGTTGTTTGATACTGACAAGATCACATATGGGTTGGTGAAAAGTGGGTATATGACATACCTGCAATCTTGGACAAGGAAAGCGTTGATTTCTTCAACGCTTGATCCTAACAATGGTTCAAGTTGGACTCAAACAACAGCGACTGCTGGTACAGCACAAGCTGACTCTATGTATGGCTTCACTGTTTATAACGCTCTTTCTCCAATTGTATTCATTGTTGGTACAGGTTGTTTGAATGGTACATCTGTTTCAGGTAATGCAATGACATTTTACTATGCGAATGCTGATGCTAACACAAAGTTCTATTGCTTTGATTTAATGTCAGATAACATTGCAGGATCACCATATCTTAAGACGTTTGACACAACTGGAAGAATTACATTTAACTCATTGCAACCACCGCTAAATGTTGCAACAGCTGTACAAGCGCCCGGTCCCGGTGCTACTGACATGTATGGACGATATGTGACAACATATGCTGGTGGTTATAATGTACGAAGACAAGTTTCAAGTGGTCAAGAAGTTGCTAAAATAGATTCCAGAGTTGATATTGCATTAGTTGCTGGTGTAGAGTTTGCAGCATTTTTGCCTTGGTCAAGAACGTGTACTATAAATGATATTGCAGTTGGTACTAACGTTTTTCCATTCACTCAATACGGTGGCTCTGAGGGTGCTTATGGTCGTGTTGGTGGTATGTCATTCTTATTTGGCGCTGCTGGTGGTACGACTCAAGCATACCCAAACTCTTCTGGTTACACAGCTACAACTTCATATGTAAATATTCCAACAGATCGATATCCTATTGCTTTGTTGATTGCTACGACAAATTATCCATTTCCATTTAATTAATAAGGAGACATTATGCCTTGGTATAAATCAGGCACAGTGAGTGTAACCAATAACTCAAATGCTGTTATTGGTACAGGAACTGCTTTTATTGTAAATAGCAGAGTTGGTGATGCATTCAGAGGACCAGATGGCGCTTGGTATGAGGTTGTCAACATTGCAAGTGATACTTCTATGGCAATCTCTCCTAACTATCAAGGTGCTACGAATGCATCTGGTACATATGCTTTGGCTCCAATGCAAGGGTATGTTAAGGACTCAGCTGATCAGTTGCGTACTATTGTTAACACTTATGGTTCTCAACTTGCTGCTTTGAAAACTACAGGTAACTATGACATTCTACCTGTTAACAAAGGCGGCACAGGCGGCACTGACCAAGCTACTGCCAGAACTGGATTAGGTCTTGGTGCTGTATCTGTAGAGAATATACTACCTGTTGCTAAAGGTGGTACAGGTGGTACTGACCAAGCTACCGCTCGGACTGGTCTTGGTCTTGGTACTGTTGCAATAGAAAGTATTGTGCCAATTGCTAAAGGTGGCACAGGCAACACCACAGGTACTGCTGCAAAGCTTGCTGGTAGTGGTGGTATTCTCGGCACTGTATCTCAATCGGCTGGTGTTCCAACTGGCGCAATCTTTGAATCAGGTAGCAACTCGCTAGGTACATACGTTAAGTTTGCCGATGGAACGCTGATTACAATCACTTACAACACTGGTCCTTGGAGCGTTCTTGCTAACTCACTAACAGTTCTTGGTCCTTTTGGCAATCCTGCGAATTTTGTTAATAGTGTTTATGCAGTTTCGGCAACCGCAGCACCTAGTGCAACCAATGATACATATGGTGTTGTTACGGCCTACCCAGCATCAGTCAGCACGGCTGTGTTTGTTTTCCGTAATGGCGCGACAGCACAGACACTAAGCAACATTAAAATTACTTGCATAGGAAGATGGTATTAATATGAAAATTGTACTCGCACCAACTCGCACTGATAATACAATGGTTTTGTTCAAGACAGGTGAAGTTCTAACTGTTAATGGTGAAGACTTCGATTTCTCACGGATAGGTGAAGGTGATAGTTTGCCTTCATCTGCAATTACTTCTAATTGGTTCCTTGGTGATCAGACAAGAATCGATGGTGAGTTGGTATTGACTATGTTTTTACCAAACCCTTGGAACTATAGCCCCGAACAAGCATATCCAGTTCCTTTAACTAACGTTCCAGATGGACTCGTTGTCTTACCAGCACCATTGCCTATAAAAGAGCAAACTAGTGTTGTTGTGGATGAAGTCGTAGTAGAACAAGAAGAGGTATTGATTAATGAGTAACATTGATTGGACTAAATTAGTAACACGAGAAATGAAACTTGCTGCTCAAGCTGCTATTAAGAGGGCAGAAAATGTAGCGATTGAAGATCAATGGCGTATTCTTGAAGTTGCGTTTATTGCTGATCAACTCATCGGTATTGAAGACGGTGATCCTTCAGCCTTACCGGGCACTGATGCTCAGTGGCGAGCATATCGAACAAAGGTAAGAGCATGGAAAGAAGGTGCGCTTTACTTCCCTGATATCACACATCGGCCAATTAGACCAAGCTAAGAAAGGAAATGAGAAATGGGCATTAATATAACTGATTCTTTAAAGAAGAAGATATTCATTGCCCTAATTGCCGCTGGTGTTGGTGGTCCTAGTGCTTATGTGGCTACGGAGTTAACAACACCTTCAGAGGGATTCTACACAACACCTTATTCAGATCCTGTTGGATTAAAGACTTGGTGTGTTGGACATCTTGGTAAGAAGGGTGAAGTTGTTAAGAAACAATACACTGAAGATGAGTGTATTAAACTGTTTGTTCAAGATTGGGTTGTCCATGAACGGTTGTTGAATGGTGTGGTAAAAGTTCCATATCGTTCTGAATGGATGAAAGGTGCTCTCACTGACTTTACATTCAACAAAGGTATTGGAAATGTAGCTTCGTCAACATTGTTAGTCAATCTCAATAATAAGAAATATGATGCTGCTTGTGAACAATTGTCCCGTTGGGTATTTGGGAAAGTGAATGGTGTTAGTAAAGTGCTTCCGGGGTTGGTAATCAGAGCAACTAAGCAATATTCGTATTGCATGGGAAATGAACCAGCTGATTATAAATCCAAGATGAGTGAGTGGAAGTGATGTTTGAAAACGGGTTGCTGAGTAAATTGTATAACCATATGCGAAAGCATTACAGGCTCTACTCTTTCACAGCTAACACCCTTGTTGCATTGGCAATTGCTGGACTTGCACTCTTAGGTGTTCTTAACACTGTTCTAACATTGAAAGTGTTGATCACTTGGGGTGCAGTGTTCGCAATTGTTTATGGGATAGGGAAGTGGCTTGATCAAGAAGTGGATGATTTAGACAAGATGAGGAATTATGAATGTGAATTATATTCTGAACGCACTAAGCGCAATCAAAGTGAAGTTGCTTGTGGGAGTGATAGTTGTTCTGACGACATTACTGGCTAGTAGTGCAATAGCTTATCACTTCCAGAGTCAAAAGTACCTTGATGTATTACAGACAAACACAACAATCTCATTGGTGAACACTGGATTGAACACAACAATCAGTGCATTACAAAAAGAGATTCGTGAGATGCCTGATAGGAACATCGCAACAGTTAAAGATATTGATATGGAATTATGTAAAGGGTTGTTAGGTGTCAAAGATGTCTTAAACCTCCCATCAACAACTGTTCTGGATGTATATCCTGTGAACCCTGACACTAAGGAGGTAAAAAAGAATGAGAAACCTTATGTTGACATTGATGCTCCCCTTCCTCCTGATTTGCTCAAGCTGCTCAACGACGACTGAGCCAGCTGTAATATATCAAACAGAAAAGGTTTATATCCCGCTCTCCTTGCTCAAAGTAGAGTGTTTACCGAGAAAGGCAGGGGGTACACCACGTTTGGTATCAGCGGCTTATTTGAGTGAGAAATCATGCAGGAAAGCCTATGAAAAGATGACTGAAGGGCTTATTAGAGATTATACATTAGAGGGAACTAAGAATGGACAGTGAAACAAGTAAGATTAACCTTCTGATAGAGAAGTTTGGTGGTTGGGCAGCAGTTACATTGATCGTTCTAGTGTCGTTCATGTATCAACAAGACAGGGCATCAATGAAGGCCGAACTTGCATCAACAAATGCTCGTATTGTTTCTGCTGAAAGATCCATTGGAAGATTGCAAGAAGGGAAAGCATCACGCGCTGAGTTGAAAGAGTTGCAAGAATCGTTTCTCAGGGAAATTGTTGGAACTCGGCAAGATATGAAAGAGGGATTTCAAATCATTCGTTCTGACATCGCTCAGCGTATGGAAATGATGAAAGCTCAAAAGTAAGATACAAAAAGGCCGGGTACTCTTTCGAGTCCCGGCTTTCTTTGGTCTATCGTTTATTTATACTCAGCATCAATTGCACGAGCATTACCAATCAGTCTAGCCAGAAGCTTTTCAACTGGTTCCTGTGCATCGCCAAGTAGAATGTTATGACCACATTCCCGACCAGCTGGATATTCAACATCTCCTTCTTCAGAACAGATTTGAAGAATCTCATCAGTAAAAGATTCAATCAATTTATCAATCTCATCTTTTACAAATACTTTCTTCAGTACACCAGCGTAGTAAATCTTGTAATCACCACCGGTTGATTCAAGTGCCTTAACAATTTCATCCGCCCGGCGAAGTTTCTTTAGCTCCTTTTCGTCAATCAGAACAGTCTTTATCATGGTTAGTTCAACTTAATCACAGAATCTTTACCAGATTCAAACTTTACATCAACATTATCCAGAACGACAATCTTATATTTATTCAGATCAACTTTAGGATAACCAGCAATCTTCAACCATGTACCTGACCAGAACATACCAAGTTGTTGCTCATAAGAACGCTTGACATCAACCAAAGTCTTCTGACTGGTGTTAAATTCATTACGACCACTCTCAATCACTTGTTGAATCTGACGGTACATCAGTGGATCAAGATTCATATTCTTCTCTTGAATAAACTGAACTACACCTTTACTACCGTCTTCGCCATATCGACCATTAAATGTTGCTTCTACAACTTGCAGCAAGTCTTTCTTGTACATACCCGGTACTTGTGCAGTTTCTTGAACCTTAGTTGTGTAAGTGTTCAATGTCACTTTGTTCTCTTGCCAAGTGGCATCCAGTTTAGTTTCATACTGAACACCGACGTTGTGATATTGAACGTAAGTTGTGAACAAACCACCAACCAACAACAGTAGCGCAGCTACGACACCAATTACATATTTCATTTACACAATCTCCTTAGCTTTGTTTAGAGCAGCTTCGTGTTCTGGAAGTTTAATGTCCAAGTAATCAAGAAGCTCACCAATTCGTTTGAAGTGTTTATTCATCTGATGAATCACGTAACCTCTATCATTACCTGAATACTTAGCAATCAAATCTTCAGGGTTACATTCACCGTTGTACAACGAACCACTTTTGTTATGATCACCGTCCTCATAAACCAATTGCCAAACACCATCTTTCATGAAGTAATAGCAATCAGTTTCTTGGTGATAATGTGTGGCGGTTGGATAACCTTTCCAATCAATGTTCATTATTATACACTTCCTCCTAGTTGTTTCCACAAACGATGAGTTTCATCTAACCCTTCCATCCGAAGACGTTGATTGATTCGTGATTGAATCAAGTCATCAGCGTTCTTATCTCCCATGTTCTTTTGAACTACATCCTGACAATCCCAATGACATTGAAGCAAACCATTAAATGTTTGTCCATCAATCATTGGTAAGTTACAACCGGGACAATTACTCATTTTGTACTCCGTGATCTTCAGTGTATTTTTCAGACGATATCAGATTTACTTCTTTAATCATCTGCTCTCTATGTTCAACTGCAAGTGTGAAAGCTGTGTCTCTACCAAGTTTATGAACAGGGAAGTTCTTACTAAACTGTTTCCCGTCATCATCCACCCACGAAGCAACAGCATATTCATATTTACCAACTTCTGAAAATGAAACACCAGTTTTACCGGATTTGTTTCTAGAATCAATACTTCTGTTACGGGTATTTGTTTTCTTAGTAACTAACCGCATATTCAGAAGTGAATTGTCTGACCTTACTCTGTTAATATGGTCAATTGTCATGTTATCTGGAATTGATCCATGAACCAAACACCAAATGATTCGGTGACAATACCTTCTTACTTGCTTACCCAATACCCTGAAAGCAACACTCCAATGACCATCTTTGTGAATACTACCACAAATATCACCTTCCGAGTAGAGAAGAATGTTTCTCGCTCTACCGTTGTAAATGTTCTTTGCCCAAACCAACCCTGATGGACTGGTTGGGTCATATCTGAAATAATCGCTGAAATTCATATACACCTCTTACTGTGAAAAGTGAAGTATATAACGAATTACAAAGATTGTCAATCCTCTGCAAGCAAATAACGATTTGAAATTACCTTGAAGGAAAAGTCTCGGGTCATGCTCTTGAACACGAAACCTTCACGCATTTTACCATTCAAGCCACTTGGACCATCTGCATCAGCAAGTGCTTCTTTTACTGTAAGAGGTAAGTATACATCAGTTCCAGCGACTGGTACATGACTGATATTATACAATTTGCAGAAGTCTTGACGCTCTTGTGGAAGCATATAACGTCGTTCATCAATCAGGTAAACATCATAGCAGTAGAACTCATTCTGTTCAACACCTTCAAAGTTCTTTTGAATAGAAGGACCAACCATCTCACCTTGAATTGCCAGATTGCGAACATCGCGAACAAGTGCAGTCAAAAGACCAGCCTTTTGAGCCATTTGAGTAAACGAGTTGTCATCAGCTTTCCACTGAGTATCTACCGAGACAAACAGTTTACCCGTTTGTTTAACTTTTGCAAGCCATTCTTTGAATACAAGTTTGAAACCCTTGTTCTCAGTTTGCATACGGAAGCCAACATTACGAGAAGCAACACCAAGTACACCATCTTTGATGAATACCGTCAGACTACTACCGTCCAGTTTGAATGTCTTCTCAAACTTCTCATCTTTATCGCAAGCTTGCTGATATTGAACGACAATGTTCTGCACACGAGTTTGGTCAGTCTTAGGAACAAACTTAGGGAAACCAAGTGCGGAAGTACCAGACTTCACACCAGCTGCGTTACCATTCAGTTGTTTCTCACCAGCACTTTCATACTTGATAATACCAAGCTTTTGAGTCAAATCAATATCAACAGCTAGCTTAGAATTGTCATGTAGACCAACTTCACTCAGTGGAATCAACAAGCCTTGACTCAGTTGCTTACGCAGCTTGATGGTTTTGATACGAGCATATTGAACATTATCAACAGTGTAGTTCTTACTAGATGCAAGAAATGAGAATGCTGGGTTTGCCACTGGAAGCATACTATCAACTTCACAGTAAATAGCTTTAGAGCCAGCTACATACAAACCTTTCTGTGCAACTACTTGCCAACCACCTACAAGGGCAAGCTCAATTCGGTCTGCCCCTTCAATTGGATGCAGGGAATCAACAATTACAACACGGGCCAACTTACGTTCTTCACTCACTTACTTCTCTCCTTTAAAAATTTACAGGTACAGCTGGTTGTACATGACATACTGGACAAACGATTCTGGCAACCCTATCACCACAACCAGTGTAGTCCTTTTCAAATGAAAACTTCATATCACTGTAAGTGTATTCTAGAACAGTCTTACAGTTGTAACAAGTGCAAGTTTTGGCTCTTGCTAGCGATACTACACTAACCATTTCATCACCCTTTAAAATTCATGTTTATGTGCAAACCATGCTGCACCAAATGGGAATACCAAACCAACAAACATCAGCAACCAGATTGCCCACTTTGGAATCTCAACCTCATCATCAAGGTATTTGAATTCCTCAATACTACGGTGTTGATAATGCTTTGTCAAACCTTCTTTGATGACATTGTTCATTGCTACTGCATCAAACTTACCAATGTTCAACAGTTCATCTCGGATGACAACGTTCACCATATCACTCTTCGACCAACTGAAGACAGCAACATTTAAGAATGATCCATCTTTATCCATGTTGATGACAACGTAGACATCATTGATCTTACCACCAAGCTGTTTAGCTCGCAAGCTCTCAGAGAACAATGACCCTTTGTTGTGCAATACAACCACAACGTTCACCTTCTTGCTAGGACCAACTGTCTTGAGTGTATCATTCAGAAGTGTGTTCAATTGCTTAGCTTCAGGAACGCTTACACCAAATTCAATCACTCGATTGATTCGATAGTAATCATACACCGAAAGGTATTCAGGTACAACCACTTTCTCATCCAGCTGACTCTTGTTGAAGATGCTGAAGGGTGATGCTTTGATGTAGTTGTAATAGCTGCTTTCTACTGCAAAAGGCTCACCAATTCGCACGTTAGACCATCGGGGAGGCTCACGTAGCCCTTGTCGGTCAACGCGGTCAATTGACACACCACCAACGGTAGAATGTACATTCCAATCGACATCATAAGAGTGGTCGTAACAGGTTTGGCAAATTGTGGAGCATGAACGACTGCTACCAGAGCCAGAACATGATGTCACACAATTACATTGGTAACTATGTTCACAACTAACTTCATCTCGTGTAACACTGGTCACTTGTCCATTGAGAATCTGTGTGTCACGTCCTTGACCATACATACTACCAAATGCAATAGCACCAACGATCACAGATTGAACACCTAACATGATCAACCCTTCTCGGATTGTAATCGTATGAGGGAACATTCTGATAGCTACAACCCAAACGAGTATAAGCAATAGAGCGAATCCAATAATCCACCACATGTTTACTATGTTCCTTTACAGTTTAAGTTTCTTGGTTTTAAGACAGTTGGAGCAAACAAATACTTTCTTTACATACAATGGTCGTTTTGATCCAGAGTGTTCAAACACATTCGCATTAAACTGGAAAACCCACTTGTGACCTCTGAACCAACACATGATTCTATTAATCATAATCAATCTCCAGTTCGTCAAGTTCAAACTCAACGAATTCAATCAGTGTGTAAATATGATCGTCAACCTCATGACCAAATCCAACAGCTTTAGCATCTTTACGAATGTGCTTCAGATGAGCATGTAAACCCATCAGTTGTATATTTCTTAATGGATCTTGGTCTATCATACTACAACCTTATAATTAAATTGTTTAGCGCGTTCACGCATTTCACAAGACTGCTCATATTGAGCGATGGTCATTGCAAATGCACGATGAACACTATATTTATTACCATCTTCGTTCAGGAACCATACTGGACCATATGACTCAGGATGGGAAACAAACCAAAAGCGTTCATCACCATATTCATCAATTCGTATTTCTTCACCGGGTTTCATTTTCTACCTGTTCTTCTAATCGCTTTATGGTAAGTTCAAGTGAGAGAATCTTATATCTCTTCTCGATATTTCTTTTAACAGCTTCAGCATGTTCGAATGAAGTATAACGGTGTACATTACTACTTACCCAATCCAATTCCCATTGCATTATTCTGTTCTCTTAACTCTGCTTTCGAAACTCATCTTATCAACCTTTGGAGTTGAGTGCAAGGATTTATTAACAATTCTTTCTGCTTTGATTGGTGTGATGTATGGACCAGATGCATATCCACAATAAAACGCAAGAAGAAGAACCAATCCGAATTTAATCAATCATCACCTCTTCGATAACCACATCATCTTCCAAACCCAACCATTTGAATGCAGCGTCTACATCAGCTACAAGTGTACGAGTCAAGCTGTTCTTTGGGACACGAACGTTGTTAGGAAATGCTTTATCATTGTAATTGATGGTCCAAGCTTTTGGACTCTCTTTCACCAGACGACAAGCACACATCATACCACTTGTGCTAACTAAAATCATTCTTCATCCATCCTCAAATCAAAGTGGTTGTCAAGGTCATCTTCCAGACCAGAGATATCAGCCGACAATTCCTGAGCAATGGCAATCATTTCATGACCATCCTCACAGTTTTCAATATCATCAAGCTTACATCTGATACGGAACAAACTCAAGCACAAGTCTGTTGCAAATTCACGGTTGTTCATTTATGTTTATCACCTAAGCAAGTGTAATAGGAAGAAGCCATTCCTGCTATATAAGTTATTGACACAGCTGTGTACCCAGCATTGATACAGGATTGTTTGTGCTTGTTAGTGTCATTTTCATTTATCGTTCAACCCTAGTAGTTCCAACAATCCATAAACCCACTTGCTCAACTCCAAGCATTCGGTTGGGTTGGGATTGTAATCAGACATTCCGGTTCTAGCCATCTCACCCAACAACATTCTGAGAGCAGTTTCCATGTTCTCATTCTGGAGCTTGAGTAGTTCAATTTCATCTGGATGCATTTTCCAATTCCTCAATACGCTCATTCTGTTCTGTGAAGTGTTTGTGAAGTCGATCAAACAAATCATCAAGCTCAGTGAATTCAACACCATTCATTGTGATACGGAAGTCAATAGCTTTGTCATCCCAACCGGGAGCGTTCACCATTTGGTTGAACTTCTCTGACAGAACACCGTCACTTGCTGCAACAACTACAGCAATCCATTTACGTGTGTCATCTTGCTTCATATTTAGAATCATTCTTCAATCCCCAATGCTTGTTTGATATCTTGTTGAACCTGAGCCTTACCTTTCTCAAGACCTAGATTATAGACATGAACCAGTGCTGTGTAAAGGATTGATTGTACATCTGGTGCCGTAGCTGAGAAGTCAAACCCTTCAAAGTCAACGTTCAGCGTGTGAAAGGATGAGTCAGAGTCGTTATGCCAAACTTCAAAACCCAAGCTTGTGATTAGTTCACATTTCTTGTTCAATTCTTCAGCGTTTCTATTGCGGCGCATGGTGTATATTCTCCTGTCTGTATGGTGGTCATTCTACCAGTATCAAACACCTTGTCAACATTTATTTTAGACGAAGAAAAGCCCGCATGAGGCGGGCTAGGACTTAACACATTTCTTCAGGCAGCGCAACTATTACATTCATCTTTTACAACAACACCACTGCGAGAGTAAATGTAATATTGACTAATTACATTATCATCAAGAAGCAACAGTGTCAGCAATCGAGCAATCAGCTTCTCACTACCATCTTCTGGTACATAGAAATTCAAGCTCTGACCTTGACAAGTGTGTGGTTGTCGCTGACTTGCATGACGCAGAAGAATCTCTTGGTCCATCTCAAAAGCATTGAGGAAGATAAGCTTCTCTTCATCTGTAGCCCAATCAACATGTTGAATAGAACCAAGATGATCAATGATGTCATTTACAACTTCCTCATTGTAAACACCTTTGTCCTTCATAAACTGATAGAACACAGGAGGAATACGACGAAGCTCACCAACACTTGACCCAGCATCAAAGATCATACCCGGATCAGGGAACCACGATTCACTAACACCACCCATCAGCAAGCTAGATGTCTTAGTTGGTGCATATGCTATACGGTGTGTATTACGAACACCATAACCTTCACACCACATTGGACTACCATACTCTTCAGCCAACCATTTACTAGCACGAAGTGATTCAGTATCCAAGTGCTTAGCAATACGTGTACTCAGGAACTGAGCTTCCAAACCAATGTATGGAATCTTGTTAGTTTGCAGATAAGTATGGAAACCCATCACACCCAAACCAATTGCCCGACCACGAATAGTGAACTCTCGTACCTTCTCAAGACCAGCAACGCCAGCGGACTTCTCAATGAACTCAGAACACAAGCAGTCAAGGAACACAGTTGCAATGAACACTGATTCACGTTGAGGAATAACATCCCAATGCAGCAAGTTCAACGAAGCCAGAATACACGAGTATGTAAGCATCTCAGAGCTGTGAAGCATAATCTCTGTACACAGGTTGGAAGCTTCAATGAACAAGTTCCAATCGACATACATTTGTGGACGATGACGGTTAGCACAGTCTACTTTAAAGATGTAACCCTTACCTGTAATCAGCTTGGTGTATACAGCTTTAACCCAACGACGGTTAGCTTCAGGATCATTCGCTTTCAATCGCTCAATGAATGTATCCTTGATAATCCAACCATAGTTCTTACCATTGTGATCATGTGCTAGAGAGTCGCAAGCTTCATCCCAATCACCATGTTCAATGTCCAAGTAAGCACCGATACTACCACGACGCGCACCACCTTGACTGATGTCAGCAACAGTCTCAAAATAACGGTTGATAACTTGTACAGCACCATTAGCTTTACCACCTTTGGATATCTTAGAGCCCCGTGGTCGAATGTGACTGAAGTTTGCACTAGTACCAAATCCTTGCTGAGACAATAGCGCTGTCTCAGTCATACCACTATAGAAGTCTTTGACGCTATCACCAACCACTTGACCAGAACAAGCCACCATCATACCACGAGCAGTACCAGTGTTAGCTAATGCTGGTGAAGATGGGGAAAGAATACCATCCCACAGTTCATTAAAGAACTTCTCTTCCCACTCAACTTCACGACCTTTCATGTGTTTAGAAAGTGTCTGTGCAATCTTACGATGACGGCCGAGAACAGCTTGTTCACCTTCATAAGCATACTTCTCTTTGAACATCTGCCAGCCTTGAGTTGAATACCAATCAGGTAGATAACCCTTAGCTTGCAATTCTTTACGTTCTTTACTCAGCTGCTCAAACTTCTGCAACTCTTCTTCTTGCATTTCACCAACATTATCTTCAATCAACATTATACCAACTCCCTCTGAAAACCTAACTTATGACGTGACCAATTACGTGTGTACTGGAGTTGTGTAGCTGCAAAGAAGTCTGGAACTTTAACAGTAGACAATTGCTGATAGAACCAACCACTAATCACACCTTGTTTTGGGCGAGAGAACATAGGAGGACGACCAAGACGTTTACGTACAATGTCCAGTCGATCTTCAAGAAACTCAACACACTCTTGCTTTTTAACAACACGGTTATGACCAACAGCAAACATCTTTTCAATGATCAACAGTTCATGGTTATAAACATCCATTGTGATTTTATCAATCTTCGCATTCAGAATGTTATCACGACGTGTGCTGTGATTACCCATTTCTTTACGTTCAGACTTACATTGATTGAACAAGTTTGCAGAAGCAATAGAGTGGAAGTTTTCATCTTTCGTACTACCATCAATACCACTAACAAAGTGAGGAATCAGGTTGTATCCACGACTGTTGAAACCTTTGAAGTAACCAAAGATGGAGAACAGAATTGCACCTTCAAGGAATGCTAGCGCGGCTGTAACTTCCAATGCATCGTTACTACTTGCACACTCAGTAATGAAAGCCATACGTTCAGCAAGGATAGGATCAAGCTTCCATTGAGTATAAAACTCATCAGTTGCTTTACCTAGAATCTCATTACCCAATGCGTAGAATGGAGCGTGACTACCAAGTTCAACGTTGGAGAAACAAGCACACATCCTTTGAATTTCTGGACGTGGGAACAGTTTAGCAATCTTACCACCCCACAACTCATCACCACCAATCATCAACTCATATTGAGTGATAACCGATTGAGCAGTGAGAATACCATGTAGTTCACCTTCTGTCAGATTGGTGCGAAAGTCTTGTTCGTCATCTTCAACCCCAAGTTCTTCAGCAGGCCAGAATAGTGATTGTTGTTGAATAGCCATTTGCGTTGCCCAAGGATAATGAGCTACATAAGAATCAGTTGGTGTTTCAATTTGACTTAGGTGTTTCAAACTTTACCTCCGTTAACAATAATTAGTACATTCATTCTTTACACTTAATATCAATATTTGTTACTTGCGATGAAATCTTAGCAGCTTGTACTTCATTCATCTTACGCTCAGCATTCATTGCCAACAGCATACCTACACGAACAATTTCAGATGGATGATTACGAATGATATCTTCAACTTGCATACCATTATCAATCCACCATTTGTCAGTACGTTCTGTGAAGTGAACATATTGACAATGAACAACACGATTACATGTACGAGGACGGTGAGTGAGCATTACAATCTCATAACCATTCTTCTCAATATCAGCGCCCATGTCATACAGGATTTCTTTCAAAACCTGTTCATCCCAATCTTTCTCATACTCAGACCAACGAGGGTGTTTCATTGTATCCATAAAGCTCAAATATTGATTGAACTCAAATGCTTCTTGCTTGCTCATAATTATCCCTTCTTAACGTGGTTTGGTACTAATTGACGATGTTGGATGAATCCTTTCAGATTGCCGCTGCACAACATACCGTCACGATCCATATGTGTAATACCTTCTTGCCAAGTATCAGGACGACCAAACACGTTTACCTTGCCAACTCTGAACGTCGGTGCATAAGCATTAAAGTTGTCAGGTACTGGATTCATTTGTAGCAATTGCTCTGGCTCAGCAATTGGTGTACCTTGATGTTCCAACGGACTTGCGTGAACAGGATCATCTGGTTCTTCACCATGTAGATTCAAACGAGCTACAACACCCTTTGCTTTCTCCATTGTGTCATCCAACTTACGGTAGGACACTTGCGCTGTGCAACTAGCAGAGATAGTCAGAGCATCTTCCAAGGGAATACCGCAACCTTTCAACCAATAACCAACACCCTCACCACCAAAGTATGGAACATGCCAATCACCCGGATTCAGGATCACTGGTGTAGACTCAGACAACGCTTTCTTTGCAGCTTTAGCCAGAGCTTCAATAGTTGGATCAGCCATATGGTGATCACGCAACCAAAAGAAGTTATTAAACTCTGTACCAGTTACCACTTGTTTCATTCGTTGCGCTACTTCTGTCCAACGGTTACAAACTTGTTTAGCATAACCTGCTTGGTCGTATGCATCGGAAATATCAGCAACAATATTTGCACCAAGATGCCAGAACTCTTCAGGTGTATATTCACCTTCAATTGTACCGAGAGAGAACTTAATCAAAGCATCATGTGGACCAGCATCTTGCATACCGCTATTCTTCGCACCGAAACGAACAGGCATTGCAGGGAAGTTTCTCACTTGATTGTTGATTGTTGCTACTGGAATGGCGCGGGAGGATGATGCATTCTTATTCAAAGCTTTGTGTGTATTTACTTCAGCGAGAATGATACGAGGGTATTCCCATTCGAAAGTGATCATCTCTTTACCAGTGACAGAACTCTTACTATGTGCGATTACTTTTGCAGAAACTTGATTAGAAACTTGACTCAACATACTCTCCTTAATTCTGTGTTGGGATAAACATTATAACGTGTTTATCCCATTATTACAATACCTATTGATAATTAGTTATCGTATTCCAAATTACCACCAAGATGGTAAATGACAACTTCATATGCTCTTTCTTGAGAGACACCTTGACCACCAGCTAGCTCAATCCAGAAACCTACATCACTCAACACTTTAGCATTGTATAGAGTGTATGTGTAACTAGAACAACAGTCACAACCCGGATTCTCATATTCTTCATAGCTTTCAATCGAGTAACGATTCATTAAACAATCTTCCCTGTAAGAATCAACTCAAGTTCAGCAAGAATGTTGAACGCCTGATGTGCAAGGTGATGATAATTAGATTCATGATCAACACGAAGTGGTGCAGGAACTCCAGCCATCTTTTGACTATTAGCATCACGACGATGACGACTACCAGCACCTTTCAAACTATTTTCAGGGTCTGGTAGGTTATGCCAATCATGGTCCTTATACCCTTTAACACGTTGTGCCCATGTTAACACTTTAGCAATTTCCAAGATTGCATTAGGAAAACCATCATCAAACAACTCCATACGGATCTTATCCGCTTTACGAGTTTCAAGGATTGGACGTGCAATACCAAGTTCACTTTGAGAAATACACTCATTGATTTCATGTATCAATTTGGCTCTAGAAGAAGTTTCATCAGTGATTGCTGCTGTAATAATAGTTGCATCTCCAATCATTGCATCATTGATAAAAACTTCCTCATTGTCAACAAGGAATGGTTTAGTTTTAGAAAGTTTCCAACCTGATTCATCGTCAGCGAAATCATGAGATTCAATTGATTCACTGTAAACCAATTCAAAGTCTTTAGGATATTCAGTCGGACCATCAAGAGTAATCAATGGTTCATACCTACTTACGACAAAAGATTTATCATCATGATCCTCGACAATAGTCAACACTGTGTCAGATGAGTATTTATGTTCATCTCGAAACCATGAGTGTTTACCACCCACCACTTTAACTTTATCACCAACTTTAAACGTCATATTCTCTCCTTTAAATTCCTGTCTTCTTAGCAATCCACATACCTAACTTACTGTGCTGTGATATGCCTGTTTCCCCGGTAAATAACCACAAGAAAGGCGTGCAAATCATCCAGCAAGGCATGAGCCAGAGTAAATGCAAACGACTTGTTATTGTGTTGTTTTTAGCGTAAGGATCAGCATCATGATAGACACGATATTCACCATCCTCATCAAACAACACATCCAACGCACCACTTACCGAAACACTTTACGATCAATCAAATCACGTTCAAGTTGCATCCGATAAGTTTCATGTACACGATTGTGTATACTCAAGCTTTCTTACCACCTTCAGCCAAACGATGCTCCATTTTATGGTCTGGACGAATTGCGTTATATACAAGCTTCTCTTGAATTGCACCAGCAAGATCGTAGTTCTCATGACCACACAAGTCCAGAATACGAATAACAGCATCTGCTAGTTCAACTTCAGCCATCTTACGATGAGGAAGTTTATCGTCCATCAAGTTCTTACGAACACCTTCACATGCTTCGCTTACTTCGCTATGAACGAGACAAAGTTTAGACAACACTTCAGTGATATTGCCTTTTGGTTTTAGATCACCAGTTTCAAGGTTAGTCCACCATCCAGCTTTAACATTACCAGCGTAAACTTCATCTTGCAGGGTTGCGATTGCTTCGTAAATATTGCTCATTTGTTTCTCCTGTTTAATTTCTTCTACATAATCATTCCAACCAATAAAGTCAGTTGGATAACCAATTTTATCAACCCTAAATACTGGACTGTACTTCTCACCAGTTGATAAGTTACCGATAAGCCAATCAATATTACCTTCTTCGTAAAACAACTGCCAAGTATCTACATCATCTAAGTCTTCTTCATTGTTGACAAATCCGATAACTTCAGTCATCACTTTCTTCCTCAGTTGGTTTAAAATAATCATCAAGGAATTCATTTACTCGACGGAAGTATTGGTCACTCTCAACTAGGAACTCTGCCCATACACGAACGTTCTTCAGGTATGTTTCTTCACACCACGCATTGTCACCATATTCATAAGAGTTGAAGAATTCAAACTTATCCTCCTGATCAACATACTCACCACGTTCATTCTTATTGATGATATTGTTTGCCCATTCAGTGTGACCTTTACCAAGCAACCAATAAGCCCAACTTCCAAATGCCCAATTATCCATAAAGTAATCAGTGAAAGACTCACCAGCTTCCATTTCAAAGCCGCGAATAGCGGCAATCATCGCATCAACATTACGTTCAATCATTCAAGATTGCCTCAAGTTTACCAATGATATCTTCTGTTGTAGCTGTTTGACCAGTGGAATAACCAAGTTCAATATTGTCATCAAAGTGATTGTTGTGCCATTCGCTGATGTCACCTTCGTTCAAGCTACCAATGTAAGTGAGGTAGAACTCATCTTCGAAGTCATGAGCTTTCTTCAGTTCTGCAATTAGAGCTAGAATCTTATCTTTCATGTTATCTCTCCTTAACAAGTGATCATGCCGGGGTTAAATGGTTGTGTAAATGTACTATCCACGATACTTGGACTTTTGACTAAGGATGGAAGTTGGTAAGTTGGTGTAACTTTATTAAACACCAACTTCAAATGATCCTCAATAACCTTTACAGTGTCAGGACTAAACCCTTCACGATGATCAATTGTTTTCTTCAGTTCAAAGAAACCTTGAAGCCAATAACAGAAGTTAAGTTCATTCATAATTCACCCCATTATACAATGTTAGTTAGAAGTTGCTGACGTTTCTCTTTCGACAACTCATTTACACGAGAGCGACGTTGAACACCAGTCGCTTTATTACGATAGCGTTTGTACTTACCAACGTTGCTGTATACATAACCATCATGTTCCCAATCAGACATATCCAGAAGTTCATCAACATAGATATCAAAGTTTGGAAGCTTACTATCCCAAGAGGACAATACATTGTACAAAGCTTCAGTACCATGAACGTCATCAATGTTATACGACTTCATCTCTGCCCATGCTTCAGGATTACCTTTCAAGCACTCTGCCCACAGCTCATGACCGGGGAATGACTTATGCTTACTCTTCTTATGTTCTGGACACAGACGATCAGTCATGTATTCAAGCTTATTAGAAGTGAAACCAAATTGCTGTTTCGCTTGAATCATGGTGTCGATTTGACGATATGTACTTGGTTTAGGAAAACCATTCAATACAAAGCGGGCATTCACTTTCTTAGTGTCAAACTTCTGGATGTTCTGACCAATAACAAAGTCAGCTTCATTCAGCAAGTCCCACAACTTAGACAGTAAATATGTATCATCTTCCATTGGAACTACATCTTTCTGATCCCAATAGAATACTTCATCTTCACCAAGCCATTTAGCAGCGACAGACATGATATACCAATCGGAATCAATTTGATTCAGACCAACGTTATTATCCCACAACTTCCAAACATGAGCAAGGATGGGCGCTGTTTCAATGTCGTAGATCAGAATACGTGGACCTTTAGGAATGTACACACCTTCTTGTACTTCAAGATCTTTCCATTTGTAGAACGATCCATCTAGTTTAGCAAGAAGATCATTTACGGAAGTTTTACCTTTACCCAATGTCTTACCAATATACCGACTACTGTAACCAAGACTATTCAGTTGAATAGCTCGTTGATGCCATTGCTTCAGGGGTTTCATAGTTACAGATTTCAAATTGCAATTTCTCCTTTGTTGTTTAAATATTACCTTTTGTCTTCTCACCAATATACAAATCAAAGATCATCTTCATTGACTGAGCAAGACTGAGAAATGTTTCATGCTTCTCGTGTGGACTCATTGAATAAAGAGCACCAAGTGTATTATCTAACGTGGTATGGAGATAACTTCGCTCCACAGCAAGATTACTAACACCACCTGTAAAACAATTTGCGACATAAACATCCTCTGCTTTACGCTGACCAAATACTTTAGTCAGGCGTTCATCAACTTTCTTTGGGATTCCTTTCGGATAGATTGGAAATACATTTGATTGTCTAATCACCGTAAGCTCATTCATGCAACCACCTCATATTCAATTTCACCAATTGCTTCATGACTGGTGTACTGAAACTTACGAGTGAGCTTTCGAGAATAAGGAAAACCTTTATCAGACACTGCACCGATGAATGTTTCAACATGAACCAACACATCACCTTGTCGGAACAATACACATGCAACACCATTCAAACTTTGAAGTTTAATCTTCATCACATCACCCAATTAAATACGATAAATGTTTGAACAAACTGACACGCAATGTTTGTGTAGTAATATTTATAGAAACTTGTCATTCGGTGACTACCTCAAATTCACCTTCATAAAGCTCATTCTCATCACCATCGTCATCTTTGTCGATTGTAACCACAAGCTTATTACTTCCGGGAAATTTATAAGTGTCTACAACTTGGTAAATATTACCAACCGTAAGACCAAGAGTTGATTCACCGTCATTAAACTTTACAAGCTTTACAGATTTCATTCAATCACCTCATATTCACCTTCAAGAAGAATGTATTCATCACCGATATCATCAATGATCCAAACCTCATGATCTTCAGGATTTTTGTTAAATGAAGGTGCTGGAATAGTTTCATACACTTCACCAACAGTTGTATCATGTGCAGCGTCTGTAATCACTTTAACTTTCATCATTTACTCCTTCATAAAATGGTCAACTAATTGTTCACGACGCTTCTCTTTCGTCTTGGCTGCATTGTACCCATGCTCGGTAAGGAAAGCAACCACATTTTTCACAGATTCTTTATTCATTTCAATAGCTTGCTTGATTGCTTTAGCTTCTTGAATCGACAACCCATAGCGTTCGGCGTGAGTTTTGATCTTATGGCATGGTTTACACAGAAGCGCAAGGTCTTCTTTCCTTACAAATACAACACCTTCGACAAACTTCTGAATATCTCCGACCTTCTTCAGTGAATGTTCGCCCGCTTTATGATCGACTTCACAGTTACCACCTGCAAATGTATTCAGGCATTGTTCACACTTGAATCCCCAAACCGTTGGATGTGCTTTCATACTCCGAGGGTTAGTGTTCACCATCTTAACACGATTATCTTTCATGAACTGAAGTTTTACAGGATTCTTTGACCAAAGGTGTCGCCTGATTCCACCACGAATGAATGACAAGAAAGCTGATTCTGTCTTCCAGAATTCAGGATACTCTTCCCACATCTTTACAACTTCACTCATGTGAAATCAACACTAGAAATAAGACGCTTCATTGATTCCACCAACCCACCATCGATTCCGAAGTTTTCCATTCTATCAACTGCATCTTCCAGAAGAACAACAGCTTCAGCTAATTGAAATTGAACATTGTCGTAACCGTCCCGAACAACCAACTGTTTCAGAACATAGACATCTTGGTCTTTAAACTTATGACGTTCCTCATTCTTCCAAGCTCGATTGAAGTGATTGTTATAACTCAGAGCGGCACCACCTTTACTGTGGAAGCATTGACCCCAACGTTCACCTGTCTCTTTGTGGATAATCACGTAACCGTGAGTGCGATGATCACTCATAGTGTGCCACCAGTGGGAACACAGCGAACTCATTCTGATCTTTAAACTTAACTTCATGTAAATGATTAAGTTTCTCATTGTAGGTGATACCCCAACCAGATGTTACACGATTGAAACCACCAATTGCTGCTGCTTTGGAATCATAACTACCACGATTAGTTGGAAATCTTTCTTTAGTTTCCTTGTTCAACACGACATAACCAAAAATCTGCTTACTACTACTCATTCATAATCCTCCGGGTCAATTTGTTTATCAAGTGCAAAGAATGCTTGGTATTCACCACCACAACCATCATCCAGAGTTACGATTGCGTAGTCAACACGTTCAAAGTAATTAGTGGCACGATCAGAAGAATAACCACCACCAGTCCAAGTGTCAGGGTCTGGACCATCACCATTTGCACTGTAATGAAGATTGTCTTCATACTTATACCAATAAGCTTCTGTACAATCTTGTGGTGTATTAATCTCAGTGCTGAACAAGTCAACCAATTCAAAGTAATTCATTATCTTTCTCCTATATGTAGTTTACCACCAAGACCTCTACATTCGTCACATTGATCTTTGTAGAAGTCAACTTCATCACGAGTCGGGTCAGGACCATTTACGATGGCACCGTTATCACCATCAACCCAAATCCAACCTTTACCACCACACTCAAGACAAGGAAAGAATCTAAACTTCCCCTGAATCAAGTCACGCAATTCATCAACTTCAAACTCCCAATAACTCAATAGCTCACCCCAAGTTTATCCAACACAGTTTTAAGATTGACCAGTGGTTCATCAACCGTTTTCTTCATGTTTGCCATCCACATCATTTCCTGCATGACATAGTACCAATCGATGTCAATTGGATCACCACGCCAACCGATTACAGTCTTTGGTTCTGGATACAGCATCTTGAATGTATCAACCATTACTTGGAAGCATTCTTTATCAGTTGTACAGCCTACCAGAGCTTTGTATGCACTCTTACTGGCCCACTTAGTATCAGAGAAGCAATTGGCTGCATAGTTGTCAATGGTGTCTTCGGAAATCATCTGATAGTACATGTGAATACGACCTTCACCACGCACATTCCCTTTAGCATCAAGGAACAAATGACCAAGCTTTGCACAGTTAACAATACCACGTTCACGGCGATTGATGTCATAAACATTGACTGGTGTTCCCCAAGCATCTTTATCTTCAATGATCACAAACTTATGAGGTTGACGATAAGCAGCACAAACAATCATGTCATCTGCTTCAATACCTGTGATGATTTCAGCATTAAACTTCTTCTCCAAGTATTCAGTTACAGCATCTAGAGCCAATGGTTTAGCACTTGGATCACGATCCTTATACTTCTGAAGTGTACTAACTTCCTCACGGAAACTAGCACCAGCGCCAAGATAAGCTTCGAATGTTTTAGCACCAGTGATAAGTAAATCACCTTCGACCATTAATTTAGCTGTGTGTAATACGTTGGCAATTGGTTCTGGAACACGAATCTCTTCAATTGTAAACTCTTCAGGCAACCAAATACTATCACGAGTTTTGTTGATTTCCGCAAGATCACCACCAGCTTTCTTTTTGTGGTGGCCCCAAAACTCTGTCTTGGTTTTATATGGTTTAGACCAACCGGATGGATGGTGAGCAACTATAGACTTCTTCTCACCTACGTGTGCAGCCGCATATTTGTAAAGATCGAGGTCTAACACTGCATGATTTGGAACTGTCATTTATTACCTCTTAGTTATATTGTTCAAACGTAATAACTTCAGCGTCATCACCTGTCAGCTTCTTGAAGTCTGCAATCAAACCATCAAAGTCTTTATAGCTAGCTAGATGAGTTTCAAACCCAACATAATAACCACGTCCCGTGAAGTAGTTTTCACATTGAACATTCAACGGGAATCCTTGATCAGCCATTGCTTGGATATCACCACCATAAACAGCTTCAAGTTCTCCCGGTTTCAACAAACCACAACTGATCAGGTACTGCTCAGCATCATCCTGCGAGGAACCTGCGTAAATACCAACATATGTCATCGAATCACATGATACACCCACAATCTTTCTCCTTTATAAACAAGAAACCCTCCAACCGTTAAGTCAGAGGGTTGGGTTTCTTACGAGTTGTAAGATGTCAATTCTTCATATTTGGCGAATACAGCATCAGCCGATTCTTTGGTTTCTTCAAAGTTAGCTTTAGCGTGAAGACTTGCTGCTTTACCAATCAGCTTCAGTTGTTCTTTGTCGATACCTTTAGGATTCATATCTTCATCGTATTTAGCATCTGCTTTCAGCTGCTTGATGTCAGCAGCCAGAGTAAGTTTGTCGGTTTCCAATTTAACCAGACGATCAAACAATTGTTGCTCAGTAATTACTACACGTTCTTCAGTCATATTCATTCCCCTTTAATCTTGTTGATATGTTTAATCATTGTGTTTGCAGAATCAACAGCATAATTGCTGTCATCATAATCAGGCGAATCGTAATCTACACATGCGCTCGGATCGAGTTTATACTCATCCCACCAAGATTGATAAGCAGCAACCATTTCTTCAAACGTAATTGTAATCTTAGACTTACCCATTACTTAACACTCCTGTATTTGATCCGAACAACTTCATATGGTTCAACTTCAGCGAACTCAATCTCTTCACCTTCGTATTCATATGGACGTTCATCTTGGCGCTCAGTAGCACCAGTGCGATAAGTTGTACGATAGAACTTACCAGTGTTCAGGTCTTTATATACACGTTCGTAGATATGCGACCAGCGAGAAGTGTCGATCATCTTAGCGTGAACAAGTTCGAATTGAATTGGATAATGTTCACCAAGACCGTCACCCCAATCAGTTGTATTATGACCAACATCGAGTTCCAGTAGTTCACATGCAATTGAATTAAAGATTTTCATTGTTTACTCTCCCAAACATATACATCATCAAAACCAACCAAACCTTCTTGGCGAAGTTCATCCCAAGATTCATCAATACCGTAAGCAACAGTTCGATCCATTACCCAAGCAATCGCATCTTCTTTGGTTTTGAAGATTACATCAGATTGACCGATATCCCACTCACACCAAATAGTGACATATGACTTCATCCAATCACCACATTTGTGATTATGAAATTATTATTACCATGATCGTTATACATCTTTTGGAGTTGTTTTACAAAACTTGCAGCACTTGGGTACTTGCAATCAATACCAAACTCAGTTGACTCGGTGAAATACCTATACTCGTCATCTTCAAGTCGTTGAACAAACACAATTACACTTTTCATTAAACCTCCAAATGACTAAAATCAAACTGTTCATATACAACCCAACCACCTTCTTCAACAGGACCAACCTTGTCAATCACATATGCTCCAGCTTTGAAGTAAAAAGGATATTGTTCCCACTCTGTTCGCACAGGAACTGCAATCTCCAAACCATTGAGGTTGATGTACAACATGTTGTCTTCGTCGATTTCAATGATGTATTTGAATGACTTACTCAGTGGGCAAGGTACAGATAGAACTTTACGAGCATCATTGTTAGGAGTATCACGCATATCAACTCGTGCGACACCATTCCACCAAGTCACCATCAAGAATGGATTAGGTGCTTTCTCTGCATGAATCTGACCAACAATAACTTTACCACTAGTTGGTGCCAGTTCAACACGCACAGTACCAGACATTGTGTGTCGTTCTTCAAAGTTTGCTGTCCAATTATGACTGACATTGGAATCTGGTAGAGTTTCACGACTCTCAGTACGAGGACTGCTACTTGAACCAGATTTACCGCCAGTTACAGAACACCAATAGTTTGTATGTCCTTTTGGATCAACCCATACTAGATTACTTGGTGGTTTATCTGGATACAAGTAAAGCTCACCGTGTGCTGTGATATTACCGAACATCTTCATCTCCACTTTCATCAAACATTGTAATTAAGTCATCAAGACATGGGACATGATCATCCAAATAACCAAGAAGGTCTTCGTAATAACGCAACCTCACTTGCACTTCTTCAAGTGAGTTGTAATCAATACACATTCATTTCTCTCCTATTGTTTATCTGGATCACGACCAATTTCATTTAACCGTTTATGCTCTTTACCATGACAACCTGTACAAAGCCAAATCACATCCAACCAATGTTCTTCTAAATAAGACCAGTGATGACCTTGAATCTTCTTTTCGGAAGTTCCACAGTGTTCACAGGAAGTTGGTTTTATGATTTTTGAATCTCTAACAGCATTTGACAAAGCATATTGAGCTTTCCGCTTATGCGGGTTTCTTTCTGACCAAGCTGTCTTTGTCGCTTGTATCTTTTCACGAAACTCAGTGTCTTCAGCATAAAGCTGATTCACCCGCAATTTAGTTTGCTCGTTTCGTTCTTCTTTGTTTGGTCTATTACGGTCATACTCTTTGTAATATTCCAACTTACTCATTCTATTTGCATACACTTTAGCTTTACGGCAATGTTTGCATGAACTGTCCTTACCGTCTAAAGCTTTCGGATGAGCATAAAACTCATCCTTCGCTTTTGTTAAATTACAGGACTTACAGGTTTTCAATTAGATCATATGCAGAAACATACGACCTTCTTGCAGACCGATTGGAGCAAATGGAATGTCCGAGAAATCATCGAAGTCCAATGGAGCCGGTGCTTGTTCTTGGCGCGGAACAGACTGAGCTACTGGTTTTTCTTCAGCTGGCTTTTGTGTACCACCAGCTTTAATACGACCAATTTCAATCAGTGCCTTCTGAACATCACTACCCTCAAAGTTGGTAGCCAGCGACATAGTGTTGATGATGCTCTGACGAAGATTCTTCAATACAGCATGGTCTTGTGGACCTTTGAAGTTAACACCATATACATACTTTGGATCAAGTGTCGGGATCAACTTCTGCATTGCTTTTGGTACTTGACCATTCAGCTTGACGTTTTCATTGAAGTAAGATTTACCTTTGCTATCTTTCTTAGCAACGTCAACTTCAAACAGAGCAGCTTTACCAAGCAACTTACCCAAGTAAGCAGGTTTCAGCAAACCTTGATCATCCAGAACACCACCAACAGCTTGTGCCAGCTTGTACAGAATGGTGTTGCTCTTAATGCTCCAAGCACCTTCGTTATGAGTTTCTTTCAGGCTGAAGGATTTACCAACAGTCTTCATTTTCAAATCTTTACGATAGAACTCATTACCCAACACCATCCGATATGGATGTTCTTCACCATTGTCAACTTCATCAAAGAACTGAGATTGATTGACCATAATTTCTGGATTATCAACAGTCAGAGTAACTTCTTGACAAGGTTTAACTTCCCAACGTTTGTAACGAGTTGGAACGCCTTTGTCATTCGGAAGAGTTTCAAAGTATTGAAGTGGATTCTTTTCAAGCTCTGCTTTCTCAGTTGATTCGTCCCCTTTCCATTCCATCTTGGCATCTTCTTGTTTCTGAAGACCCAAGTCAATCAGACCGCTGACAATGAAGATCATTGCTTCTGGACCTTCACCTGTACCAACTTTATCAATCAGGTAAGTTTCACGTGCAGCGTAATCAATCTGCTTACCATCACCAGTTGGTGCATTTTCAACGTTCAGTTGGAATTCATAGCTCATTAATTATTTCCTCTTTTGCGATTAATAGTTTTGTCTCAAGGACGGTTTACTTCAGTTTTGCAGGTTATTATCCTTTCGAATAATCCACCATTTTACAACAGTGTTACGGGAATTGCAAGCTTTATTCAATCTCCATCGGAATCAAGAAAGCTCGCTTGATATTGCTGATTGCATACTTATATCGGTAATCACTGATTGTATTCGTCACAGCCAACATCTTACCAATAATCTCAATCGATTGTACAGGACTAATAAAGTCACGAGGAATATTACCACGTTTATATTCAATGTACAATTCAAACTTTACATCACCATCAAACTCTTGAAAGACATCACCACCTTTCAGATTGATTTGCGGGAAAGGACATGCTTGTTTACTTTTCACTCTTCTTCCTCATTCTGGTCATTGTTATAAGCGCGCATCAATACATCATAACTTGAGTGAGGATACAACGAAAAGTCTTCTTCAGTGAGACTTGTCAGGTTATAAATCTCTTCCCATGACAAGGATTTACCAAGCACTTTAACATATTCGTTATTCATTTATTATCCTCTTGTTCAAGCCAGTTACAGAGCCATTGAATCAGCTTACCCACATCTTCCTTGTCCATGTCCACAGTGTTGCAATCAATCCTTACCCAACCCGGATCACCAAAGTTTGCACGATCAGTTGCACGAATTGCAACAACTTCTTTATCAAACTCGTTGATATAGTTTACGATCAAGTCTTCCATTATTCACCTACAACGTCAAGTGTACCCGGCTCGTATGAATTACCATTATCCCACTTTACTTCAAACCAACCATCCGCTGCCAGAAAGCTTACAGTACCAATGGTATCACGAGGATTACTGTCATCTTCATCGTAAGCTTTAAAACCACTTTCGTTAATCATTACACGTTGACCAATCGAATACATGGTGAATCTCCTAATTAAGATTAAGCCAGCAGGTTTGCGAAGCGGGATTTAACACGTTCCAGACGGGACAGAGACTCACCAGCTTGAGTTGCTTTGTTCTGGTGGAATTCAGCTTGTTGACGATGTTCTTCAACTTGAGCTTCGATGGTAGCAGTTGCTTGATCCAATTTAGCTTGAGCATCTGTGAACGCTTGCAGAGCATCATTCAGGATTACATCGTGGGATTTAGGTTGTTTAACACCCAAACCAAGACCAGCGAGAAAGGTTTTACCAGTACCAGTTGTACCGATGATTGGTTCAAAACGAGTAGTGTTAGTCATGTTGTGTTTCTCCTTAGATAGATTATGGATATTACGATTTAACAGTTTGTTTTACAACTTCAATTTGAGCCTGTAATTCTACTAGCTGCTGGTTCAGCTTGTCAAGCTCTTTTTCTTGTGGTGTTTTCTCTGGTTTTTGAAACAACATAGATTCCCATTCAGCATAGTAACTATTGTAGTCAATGGTTTGTTTATAAGTCTTTTCATATACAAGACTATCATATTTGATTCGATCTTTATCAAGGACACCTTGAAGTGTTTCGAACAAATCACAGTATGGTCCATTCACCACACCGAGGATTGCATAAAGCTTTGCAGCTTGAGCACCTGAAATCTCAAGATGAATTTTACTATCTTTGTTAATCACTTTGATTCTTCTCCTTCCTCAAGTCGTTCAATACCATTCTCTAGAGCGTTCAATACAGCAGTGAAACGATCTTCATTCTGACTAATCGCAAGGACTACAATTTTGTCAGGATAATTCAGGAAAGCTGTTGCAATTGTCAACTCACCATTGATTTGTTCCATCAATGAGATTTGCATATCTTCAGCAATCGAATACAACTCAATGAATCGTGGATCTTCTTCAGTTTGTTTTATTACAGCATTGAGTTCCATGCATATCTCTCCGTTTGTTTAGGTGGTTAATTGTGGCCCTTTCGAGCCACGTTGTCAACCGTTATTACACATCAATTTCAAGTTCATCATTTAGGTCACTGTCACCCATGATGGCGTCAATCAGCTTTTTGGCTTCTTGAACGTAGTAATCATAGTTCACTCCCCACTTGAAGTCAACCATATTATTGCACGGTGTCACATTCCACTCCTTGTCGATGCTCAGACGGCGATAACCATCATCCAAGCTGCCATCTGCTTTCAAACCGCCCGGTACAAAACTAGCTAAAGGCGGCATGATCTTGATCAGCTTACCACCTTCAACCGAAGGATAATACCGGCAAATGTTCTGCAACGCAATCTCTTCTGGAATCCCTGTCACGTCATCCATCACTTCCATAACCAGCCGTGAGGAACGCGGAACCTTCGTGCGCAGCATGAAATCATATTCATCCTTGTGATTACGAATGAAATCTTCAGCCTTGCCTTCACCCAGCAATTCATGTACAGCAGCCATCTTGATTACCAGAGCTGATTGGTTTTTATGCCAATCAAGTTTCTTGTATTCATAGGCACCTTTACGCTTGATATCACCAGATTCAAACACAGCAATATAGTTGTTGACGTTGGCAGCCATCATCTTCTGATAAACATCACCTTCCATTGTCAATCCTGTGAGAGTTTCCCACTCAGCAACCAATGAGTCAATCTTTTCTTTCTGTGTTTCATCAGCAATGAATTCAAAACCATCGGTGTTACACATGATTACTTCTGCACCAACTTCACGAATCAATGTTTCCATCAACATACACAACAGCAATTGACCATTGATCGTAATCGACATCATAAATTGTGGATCGAACATAGGACTGAATTCATCACCAGATGCACCATATGTACCGTTCAGAGCAAGCTTCAAAGCCTTATTCATTGCATGTTCTTTGTCGTAACTCGTGCGTTCGTTATACAACCCTTCATACACTTGGCAGAACAGAATGTCGAGGTGTTCAGGGTAGATTTTGTTACGAATACTCAGGTTTGGATAATACGACTTCACATCGAGTGTGTAAATCTTCTTACCATTTCCAGATACACTTACACCTTTCTTGCATCCATGAATACCACCAGTACCGAAGTCATAACGGAATCCATCGATCACCACGTTCAAGGTTTCAGAGATGTTCCAGCAAAACCAATAACTCTTGGCACCTTTTGGACTCTTCAACTCTTTCTCTTCAATCCAACCCAACGGATGGTGTAGAAGCATTTGGTCAATGTGTTCCTGAGTTGGAACATACCGTTTGTTCTTCTTATCGTTTGGATCGTTCATCTTAGAACGCTTGACGATCATTTCAGCATACTTGGCCACTTCACCAAGATGGTGTTCTTCAAGATCAGAGAATACACCATTTGTCTCTTTGATTGTTTGAGCAGCAAACCAATTAAGAATGGCAGTAAACTCAGGACGATCAAACTTGACATAAGGCAGTAAGCAATCACGCAAACGAATCTTAGAGCGTTTAGTTTGCTGAATCTTCTTAGTCTGACCACCTTTACCATTGGACACCATTTTGTAGCAGCAACCGGGACGATTCTTCTCCAGACGGTTGACAAACAGTTCTTTACCCAGTTTTGTGTCGTTGTAGTTTGTGCAATCAAATCCGAAGGTCTGAGTCAGCTCACTACGCAAACGAATTGCATCTAGACTGTGACGATAAAACTTCAGTGTTTCAGTTACATCCTTCTTGTTATAATGGATCAAAATATCCATTTCTTCTTCAGTAAGTATCGTACCTACAGGATATGGTAAGTCTGCAATACTATCACTTCTCATGTTAAATTCCAACATTTTCAGTGATGTTGAACGAGCAGAGTTATCAAAATGATGAATCTTGAACAAATCAACTTGTTTGATTTTAACTTCAGATGCACGGATGTTTGAACCAAACCGATTGAATTTCATCGAGTCGATAATCCCTTGTGCAACCTTGTAAATCTCAAGTGGTGTAATCTGTAAAGCAACACCAGACTTTTTAGCAGCAATAGATTTCTCAAGAATATGATGCAACACCGGGTAGTCAAACCCAAGGCCATTAAACGTAACCATCCTATGACCAGAAGTCACCATCTTACGAAGAAATTCTAGCATCTCTTCTACTTCATTCTTACGTGTACTAATTTCAAATACACGCATCCCTTTACCGCTTGCATAGCAAGCGGCGATACTAAATATATTCGGGTAAGTCTCGATGTCCGCTATCCAGTCTCCAACAACAAAATCATCCGACGACATGCACACTCCTTACTTTCTTTTTGAAATAACCATTAGACTCAATCCAATCAAGGAAGGTTAGAACTGATTTATACGCTAATTCTTCATCATCAAATCTACCAATGAATTTATTAATCAACTTTCCGTCATCAGTTTCACGATATGAAACCATACTTCTCCACTTATCTCTACTATTGTCCCAACTTACACCATAATAATCAGATGTCTTATTTCTACGAAGACATCTACTAATCGGTGATTTATTCTTCAGAGATTCACTAAATTTCAATGCTTCAATATCACCCTTTTCAATCTTTATTGCTTTTATATTATTATACAATTCAGCAGCGAGTTGTTTATCTTCAAGGTTGAAGTTACCAAGTGCGCAGGTTTCACCATTCAATGAAATTTGTACAGTCCAACACTTTGAAACTTCTGACCAGCAAACTCCCATTTCACCAGATGTGTTCGCAAGACCAATACCCATATTATTTTGTTGAGTTCTCTTGTCTGCCCATCTTACATTACTTTTTGTATATCCTTTATCATTTTCAATTCGATCCAGAGTTTTACCTTCAGGTCTATCACCGACATCGATCAAGAATGTGACAAACCCTGTCGGACTATCCCATCTCCAAGAATAATCTATAGTCACACCACGACCACCATACCGATGATATGCTTTATGGTCAGGGTCATAACACCTGACGTTCATCATTCTCCAAGTTACAAACAGATAATGACTTGTCGGGTTTATCATACCTCTTTGGGTTACATATAAAACACTCACAACTCTCTCCTATAAAACAAAGGGGCTTTCGCCCCATAATCAAAACTCAGGTTCTAACATTCTTGCAGGTGGATCAGGTGTTTTATCTTCTCCATATGATACTTGTCCATACTTCTTAGCAATCCAGTCCTCATAATCAACAACTTTACGAGTTTCACCATCGTAGTACAATTGCTGAATTGGACCAGTGATACCACCCCTGCATTTTGGCATATCAACATGTGTCAAGTTCTTAACGATTGGATCAGTGCTCATCTTGTCACGACTAAGGACAATGTTAATTGCAGCTGATTGAACAAAGCTACTACTACCAAATGCATCATACTCAGTTGCCTTACGGAAAGTACCATCAGCGTTAGTTGGAGGTTTACGTGTATGCAATACGTTGACGATTGTTACGCCAGTTTTAAGCATACGTTTTTGCCACATCATGTGGTCTTCTTGAGCGTCAGCATTACTACCACGAAGAATGTCAGTCAATACGTCAATAACAAGAATACGGCAGCCATGCTGGTTGACCAGTTTCTCACACTGAGATTCCAGCATTTTGATATTACCATCTCGTTCATCGAGAATAGCAAACCGGCTTTCTCCAAACTCATTGGTCAACAGATTATCATAGAGTTCCATAACATCAGGACGATCTAGATAATCAATAATATCCTGACCTTCACCAATCCAAAGAAGGTTCTTCTCAAGGTGAATAGACAGTAAATCAATGGTATATTGACCAGCTGTTGCTTCCAAGCTTACAACACCCACTTTCTCAGGCGCGTTAAACAACCAGTAATAAACAATGTCGTTAACGTGAGTTGTTTTACCAACAGATGTGTCACCAATGATATTCACCATACGACCTTGTTGAATACCACCTTTCATCGCCAGCTGAAGTTTATTCAAATGGAATGGAAGTGTGATCCTTGGACGTAGGAGTTCATCCTTAACCTGACCCATCAAGTCAGCAGATGACTGAATACCAGAAGAAACAAGAGGTTTTGCAGAATAGAAATCACGACAGAATTGCGGAGCTTTACCAGCCAACAACATCTTATTGGGATCTTTGTCTGACCACAATGCAATCTTGACTTTATCCTTTGGAAGTACAGCGGAAATTGCTTTAGCTGCTTTAATACCAGCTTCATCATTATCCATACCAATGATGATTTGTTCATACATATCACAGAATGAATACTGTGCTGCCACTTGGTTAGCGCAACTGTTCTCACCAGTTGTTGGGCTCACGACGTGTACCGAGTCAAACCCGGCGTTCTTTGTATTAGCTTTACGGTTTTCATCAAGCATTTGATAGGCGGCAACTTTATCCTCTTCACCACCAACAATCAACAAATACTTACCACCAGAGTTAAACTTGACCTGTCCTGACAGTTGATTCTTACTGCCTGTGTTACCGATTGGACTATGGAAGCTCTTAGGGTGATGTCTTGCCTTGTACCCGGAAATACGTCCCTTGGTATTACTCTCAGGGTAGTAACGGGTTTTCACATTACCTTTATCATCAAGCTTGGACAAGTGACCGTAAAACTTGTTGTACTCATCCTTAATACCACGATACCCATCACTCACATAACCTGTACTTTTAATAAGACTTACAATATCGTTGCGATCCATTTCTGGATGACAATCAACGACTACTTCCGATTCACTCACCCGCAATTTCTCCACTTTGTAGTCTTCATACGTAATGCCAAGGATCGACATTGCCTTATCACGCGCTTCTGCAAAGTTCTCGTCTAGATCAATCCCCTCTTCTTCTGCTACCCAATTGAAAACATTACCACCACTTCCACAACCATAACAATAATAAGAATGGTTGTGGTCATAGATCGTCATGGAACCTGAACGTTCTTTATGGAATGGACAAACCATCTTGTCATCATTTCCAACTTTCGGATGGTAATGAAGTATTACTTTACGAATCAAGCTTGTCAATCATTCCTCCTTACTTAGACGTTCCTCTAGATACTCACTGATCTTATACAGAAGTTCAAACTGAGACATTTCATTCACCAACTGTTCAGGATAAGAATCCTCATGCCATCCACGAAGATGTTCATGTTTGTTTTGTTGAAAGTACATCCAACCAGTTATTTCTTCAAATAATGTGTTCATTCAGGAAGTCTCGCAGAAATTTAGCTTGTTGGTTTGTAATAGCAATACATGTTGTATCTACGCCATCTAATTTCAACCAAACTGCAACTTTCTCCCGTTTGTCATCTCCGTAAATTTCAATATTGAATTTATCTTGATCTTCAATATTACAACTAATAGACATATCTTTCTTGCTCATTTAATACTCTCCAAATATTGTTTAATTTCACGAACTGTCGGATCACTATTGTACATATACTCAGGACTATCACAGCTTCCGCCAGCAATAATAATTGCATGATACCCAGCATCATATGTTCTTTTCATTGCGAGCAACAATGTTTCAACATGAGTTGTCAATGTCTGAATCTTTAGTTGATCAGCTTCCCACTGTGCTTGCCGCAAAGGAGCATATCGACACGATTCACATTCATGTTCATCATCACCGATTACAAAACAGATAGTACGAGAACCGCAAGTATCACAATCTGCATATTCTGTTTTATTCATGTAACTCACCAATCTTCTGATAAATCTCAGCTAGTGCATCAAGCATATCTTGTTTGAATGTATCTTTACCATACCAACTCATTGTTGCACCTTCCACATTTCAACTTTCCATTTGATACTAGGAACAGCCATAACCCAAGTGTACCACACCAATGCTGGAATAATCATTTATGTTTATCACACTGATTGTAAGACCATTCGGCAAACTTCTGAACGTATTCATCTTTATTCTCTTGCATATTCATAATCGAATACATGGAGAATGCTTCTTTTACCAAAGCAATACGACCAGCGTCCCCATTAGCATCTACCATCATTTTAGGCAGAGATACACCAGCTTGACGATTCTTCATAATGTCTTCAGCCACAGAATAAACATACAGACATTGTTCGTCATCGGCGCGCACTTGCATAGGTGTGACCAAAGCTGATAGTGCTAGTGAACCAACTGCTACAGCGAGCAGTAGTTTCTTATAAGTTGTCATTTAATCTTAACTCCTTTCATCTCGTTCACGAGCTTCATAATAAGCATCCTCAATTTGTTGTTCATAGTCATCAATCTTATTCAACAAAGCATGAATAAGATTATCACCAATCAAATCGTCATCACGCCAAGGTTCACCGTTACGAAAGCATTTAAGCATATAACCACCTGTTCGCACAAGCTTATATTTACCATCATCTAATACATACTCAGTGACATTGGTCATTTCACTTCCTCAATTTCAAATTCGGTATAATCAGCAGACTTAGAAATAGAAACACCACTTTCTTTGATATTCTTTTCTTTATTATGATAACTCAATGGACCAACACCCTCACAGAAATTATCGTCATTGACCAGAATACAATGTGCGACATGTTCAAGCAACTCTTCATTGTCCTCAATCTGAAACATATAACTTGAGAACCCTTTCATCCACTCTTCCGTGATGATTGAGTCGTCAATCTTAACAACCATTTCTTTCTCAATGATTGCTTTTACTTTATAAGTGCGAATTGTCATTTGTAATAATCATCCAAGTAACCAGCGATTGTATAAATTGTACCATACTGCCGACTGTACTTAACATAACCGACAGGCTGTTCACCAGACCAAGCAGTCAAGTTTCGCACCCATTCTTGATGGTTATGAGTTGGACCTACATCGTAGCCACTGTTATAACCACCACAACGCTCCATTACATCTTTAAACCGAGCTTCACTAACAGTCACCCATCTCATTCTGGTTTATCCAATTCAGTTAAAAGTTTATCCATTTTACGACGAATCCTCACAACTTCCATTGCGAGCGCTGTGTATTCATTCCAGCGATCATTACCAATAATGTCATGATAAGTCCTATAGAATTCAGTAATTTCTAGAGGTGTAAGACTCTGTACGAGTATCCTTGCAAACTCACCAATAGCTTCACGATCTACTGACATTCTGGTTTCTTCCCAATCAATCGATCTTCAACCACGTTATACATCAGTTCTTCCAACCGAGCAAGTATGTACCCTTTATCAAGATTGGCAATGACTTCTTCTACACGATCTTTAACCAAATGTTGGCTGTCATCAATCGATTGTTGTAGAAATGTCCAACCTTTAGATGCTTCTTTCTCCCAAGCATTGGCTGGACCGAAAACAGTGTGAGTGGACAAACCATTAATAACACCAATCGCTTTATCACGAATGATTTCAGACAGCTGTCCATCCATTTGCTGATTAACCATTTCAGCTACAGCTGTATACGCTGCATTACTAAAGATACGTTCAGCATCTTGCATAAACTTAACAGTACAGTGGCGTTTAAATTCTGTACGAGCAATCTCACGCTTATCGTCTTCTGACAAGTAATCGTCAATATCAAATGTGATATTCATTACATAACTCCTTAATAAAAATGAATAACAGATGTTAGTAAGCCAAACACTCAGAACTTTGATCGCTATAATAAGCCACCACCACAAAATCAGGCAACGACTCTACAGGAAAACCGTTCTCCACAAAAGTATTAAATTGCTTTCGTTCTTTATTTGCAAATGTTTTACATTCTTCCAAGGATGTGCTATGAAAAATTGCAATACCACTCAATTCTTGTTGGAACAATACCACTTCATAGCCTACTACTTCAATATTCATTTCATCTCTCCTAGTTGTTTTGGAACAGCGATCATAACACACATTTCGCTTCGTGGTAGGGATATTTCACATTGATCAATCATTTGACCATATGTCTTCAACTTTTCAATACCGGGAGAAGTCCCAACTAAAATTGCTGTTGCCATGAAACCAAGGACGATACCAACACATAGAACACCAATTTTACTACCTTTACCTTTCAAATCACTATCATTTTCCATTGACAACCACCATTGCTTGTTGTGCGTGTTTCATGTTGAAATATCGACGGACATAATATCCACGAGTGATGGACCAGACAGTGCACAACACTGTTGTTGCTACACCAATCACCCAATGTGTTGTGAAAAGAGCAAGGATACCCATTGTAATACCAAACGATCCAAGCATACCAATGAAGGTGTTGGACAGTGTTTCGATCATACTCTGACGCTTAGTTTGCATTATACACCTCTATCCGCATCAAATGCATACCAATCATTCTCACGATCCCAAACAAATCCTAGGTTGAACATTATATCACTGTCCAAGTTCCAACTGTCATCTTGCACGAAGATGTAACCATCATAACATGCATTAATTATACAATCATGATTAACAGTACGAAGGTAGTCGATTAATGCTCCCATTTCTTTAACGTTCATTTATTCAAAACCTCTTCAGCTCGTTTCCACAAAGCCAAATCATCAAGAAGTGACAGTGTACCATGTTCATCAGTAGTCCAGTCAATAAAAGCTTTCAAAACTGCTTCTAGTTCTTCAATCCGAGCTTCAGTTTTCAAAGACAATTCAGCAGCATCATGTCGTGCATCACCATACCTTCCAATCAGGATGGACAATGCAAGAATCATTTCAAGACTCGTTGAATCTGAAGCAATCCAAGACAGTTCTGATTGAATCTTATCAGCCAACTCACTACATTCATAAGTGTTCATTTATTCTCTCCAGAATTCATTAATTTAATTGCTGCTTGCCATACGATCCAATCTTGTTTAGCAGGTTCCCAAGCATAATCCCCTTTGTCATCTTTATCAAGACGATAACCGCGTCTTTTCATGCGAATGTACCATTCATAGTGCTGTAAAAACCACGCTTGAAACGTCTCTTCTACCTTATCCATACCAACACCTGTCTTCGTGTCTATCGTTGATTTGGTGAGTATAAACCCGCATAGAAAGGGTGTCAAGAGTTGATTTTAGTTATTTGGATATAATTCCTCATCAAATTGTGCTTCCAACCACAACAGTGCAAAGTCACTATAGCTGAGCTTACCAGATTTATACAACTCATTAAGCTCTTTCTCTCGTTCACTGATTGTCATTTTACACTCTATTCTTCTGTTTATAGTCAGGTTTGTATTTCTTTCGCAACTCATTACCAGCCAATCTAACTGAAATCTTTGACGATTTTGCTAGATCGTGAATCTCCTGATGGTGGTCACGACACAGAGCGATAATGCATCGTAATTCGTTATCTGTCAACAACCATTTGTACGATGTGTGGTGCAATTCAATCTTGGTCGAATTGCAGAATTCACACTTCTTGTAATTCGGGCGCTTATATGCTTTTAACTTAACGACCTTCCAGTGGTCAGACAGAAGATACTCACCGTATGTCATTTTACCAAGATTTATAGATCGTCTGTCCCATGTGTCTGCATATATTTCATCTAACTCTTTCATATTATCCTTGATTGTTATTGATATTTAATCACCCTTGGAGAGCAAATCCAGAGTAAACTTCTCCTAGGAAATCCCCATACTCAAATAATGAGCCTAAGAGGAAATCTTAGAAGAACTCGTAGATTCACTCTCCAAGATAAGTATCACCCTCGGAGCCGCAACATCCCCCACACTACATGGGAACACATCTAACAAGGATGTGTAGAGTAGAAATATCTTTGCAACCAGAATATTCCCAAGGTATGCTTCCACCGTTGCTGGTGGCTAGCCGGGTCATACCTGAACCTTTCGATCCACTTCCCCCGTTGAGCCTGCGTCCTTTTCTCTTTAATGTGGTACAAGGCAGTTTACCCAAAAACTCCCACACGAGACAGGCTTGTTTCCTGTCATAAGTCGCCATAGTAGCAACCGAAAGTCGATTCTGTCAACCTTTCGAGTAAAATAAATTAAAAGAAATGTGTTGACATGGTTTTTTATCAGTGTAGAATGGGCGACATACCAAAGGAGATACACATGAAAAACTCAGCAGTGAAAGCAATGGTCGCCAATCAGTATCCAAATGTTGAACTTAGTGATATCAACGTGACTTTTGACATTTTTATTGAAGGTTCTTACGAATTCGTGGTTTCCCTGATAGAGAACAATGAATTCAAGCAATTCAAAGTAGTAGTCAAAATGGAAGAGAATCAGAAATGAACAAGCCAACCAACATCAACAATGCACCAAAGAATGCCACTCATTGGGCTCCTGAGACAGACAATTGGTTGGAATGCTACTATAGACTAGAGAATGGATTGTGGTATCATGTCAGCGACTATTGGGCGAGTGATGTTGAAGAACGTCCTTATGGATTACCTGCAAAGTCGTGGAAAAATGATGGTACACCAACCCTGAAACGCCCACTCACTGATTTGATTCCATTGGAGCAATTGAAATGACTAAGAAAGTAATTGACGTACTGCGTAAACACCAAGAGTGGACTTCTGAGATTGATGGTACAATTGATGAAGTGATTGCACGGTTGCAGAAGCTTAAAGAATCAACACCAGTAGGTAGTATACTGATTCTGCAATATGAAACAGAGTATGGTCAGTGGGGTGATGATGACAGGCAAGTGATTCGTCTTTATGATCGGCGCCTTGAAACTGATCAAGAGTATGATGAACGAATGACCAAAGAGGCTCTTGCTGAAATTCAACGACTGGATCAGAAACGTGCACAGCTTGCTGCACTGAAGAAAGAATTGGGAGAAGAGTGATGATCAAGCTAAAACCAACAATGACAATGAAGAACGCAATCAAACAGATTGAAAAGAGAATGATTGCGGTTGGTAAGGAACGTGATAAACTCGATGAATTGATTGGTGAGCTTGGTCATCTGAAAGAAAATTGTGACACAGCTTACGATGATCTTCAACACGCTCGTGATGCACTCTCGGAGTTGGTATGAAAAAGGGTGGTTATCACGTTTCCACAAAGCACAAACCAAAGATGAGTAGTCATGTAGCAGCTTATTACACTCATTTGATGAATTCGATTGACACAGGATGTCCAATGCGAGACTATTGCGCTAAGGATGTTTACGTGTATGACATTGTGAGTAATATGATATGAAAAAGGCACAGATTAAACGAAGCTGGGTTGTCTATCCTCCAAACTACAGTTGGCAGAACAATGATGAGTTTTACTACATTCCTTTCCTTAAAGATGCTTGGAATAAGGCATGTTCATTAGGTGAAGGTGCCGAAGTAGTTGAGCAAATTGAACATGTTCATAAAGATTACATGTCATGGACTGGTGGTCGCTCATTCACAGTAGAGAAACGTCGTAAATGGAACTAAACACACCTAATGCGAACACCTTGTGTGTTCTTCTGTTTATGTGTATAGTGACTACAGCTTTTGGACTGATCACCATGTACAATGGTGGTATAAATTTTAAAGAGATTGCTCAAATGAACACAAAGTTTAACGAAGGATTGAAGATTGTAACTGGCACTGACAAGTATCAAGGTGTATACTGGATTGAATTGAACGGTGAAATTATTCATGGTGGTTTCAACCGTATTCAAGCTGCTGAGGGTGAGCTTGCTCAATACCAAAAGATTTATGACGCTGGTGTACGCAAGGGAATTTTGCAGAAATGATTGACCATAAACAACTTGTAATTGATGATCTTCAGCATACACTCTCAAAGATTGAGCGGGCTTTACGTGCCGCTGGATCAATCGAATTCCAATGTTACCACAACGCTCGTGATCGTCAATTAGCTGAAGAATTCCTGAAGATGGCGGATGATGCACGTCGTTCACTTAACTTTGCAAGCAGTGAGATGTTTTCATGAACAATCTCTACGAACTGATCTATACAAAAGAATATAATGGTGATGATTTTAATCCGTATATCACTGGATTGAGAGCCTATCAGATTATATCAACCAATGAGTTGAATGCCGCTGCTAGATTGGGTCAAATCTATTTCGATGATACATTCACAATTGACATTGTGAAAATCACACTGATTAAGAGTAATGTATGAACAAAGTTCTTATAATTGGCGCTGGTGATGAATTGTCCTTGCGTAGTACACGCCTTCTTGCTATGCTAAGCGAACATTATCCAGAGATAGAAGTTGAGCATATGAATATTAAAGACAAACAAATAATTGGTGATAATTGGGAGATTATAGCAGTTGATGAATTTAGTCAAATTGTAGGTCATCCTAGTCAATTACATCCAACAATCATTGCTGAATGTCCTGTTATGATTAGCACAATTAAGAAGAAACCATATTATCGTCAAGGGGAACGCTGGTAATGAAAGTATATATTCTCTATTCATACTACTATGACAACTGTGATGAATGGGATCATTTGATTGACATTTTCGATTCAGAAGAGAAAGCAATCATGGCTCAAATTGAAGAAGAAGATCAGGATCACTATAAATCTGATCCAGATCATTACAGAACGCAAATCAATTGTTACGAGGTTAAGTAATTGAAAGATAAACTAACATCTCGGAAATTCATTTTGTGTTTCATTGTACAAATTCTATTGTTTATCTTTCTATGGTTTGGTAAGATTGATGCTGGTGTTGTGCAAAACCTAACAGGGGTGATTATCACATCGTATATCGTGGGCAATGTGGCTCAGAAGAAATTGGTTACGGAGAAAGCTGTATGATTATTAATGATAAACGCAATGAAGTGATTGTTATCAAATTTAAAGATTTGAAGCCCGGCCAAGTGTACCTTGATTATCATGGTGCTTATGTTTTCGCTACTGATAATGATTTTGTCGTTGACCTAGCAACTGGTGAAGCAATTGCTGATGGTTCATACTACTCAGGTGTTGCTGACTCTTTCGAGAATGTTGATGCTAAATTGGAGATTTACTGATGAAATTTAATGGTAAGATCAGTATTAGTCGGAACAATCACAACGAAATCAACATTCGTATTCGTGATGACGCTGCACGTCTGGAATTCCTTGACGTGAAAATGACACCCGAAGACTTCACTTTTCTGATTACAGGTCAAGCTCATGTACCAATTACTGGTGAAGTGAAAGGTTTGGACGTGGTAGGTAAAGTGAAAGTGATGGAAGAACGAAAAGTAACTACACCATCGTACATGAGTCGTGATCGTGCTGAGGAATGGCTTCTTCAGAACTGTCAAGAGGAAGGTTGGATTATTAACAACAATCTTGGTAGCCAAACCAGCATGAAATTCAATCATGCTGACAATAACCACACATTGAATTATAGCGTATATAAATATATTGAGACTACAGAATGAATTTTGAAGTGTTTGTAGATGGCACCCTTTGGGCAGCACGAGCTAGTGAGCTTCGTCTATGTGGCTACACAGTGATTGCTGACTTCAATGGACGATCCTACACGATCAAGTGGGAAGAATAAATGAGCAAGATTGTTGATTTGACATTTGTTGGACAAGTGGATTCAATTTCACACGAAGATGAAGACCTTTACGTCAGCATTCGTGTGATTGACTATACGTCTGTGAAAGGAAGCTTCAGCCGCAACGCTGAATCTGATGACGACTACTACGGTTATCGTGAATTCGATTGGGAAATCATACCAAATCGTAGTGGATATGGTGAAGTGGTGATGCTGACACGCAAGCAAGCTGATGATATTGCTGAGAAATATGAGGGTCAAATCATTGAACAGATCATTGAATACATGGAATCCTGAAGCCGACGAACGGTAGTAGACACACCATCACCACCTTGCTATAGTTCAATCACTGGATGGGGAATGACAAGAAGTCAGGAATTAGAAATTAAACGTTTCTAGCTACTTAATCTGAAATTCAACACAAGGTGAACAAAATGAGCGAAGCCACTAAAGTATCTAGCCATTTCTCTGATGTATCGGGTTCCAACGTGCGCCATGTCTTCGATGAAGACGGTAAAAGCCTGTTGGGGATCATCTTCAAAGAAGGTCGTGGTAAATACCGTGTACAGCGCATTGATGGTAAAATCCGTACCAAAGAAACACTGCAAGACGCTTTTAAAACTGTACGACGAAGCAATTAACCAATAGCCTCTACAAAGAGGCACATTAAATCCATGGGAGTGATAATGAATAACGTCTACGAAGTTGCTTTGAATGGTCAGCTGGATAGCATTAGTTTTGGTAATCTGAACATTCTTCTGGATGTTGCTGTTACCCATCAGCTGGTAGTACCGGGTAGTTTTGATCCTAAAGCAGCCTCAGACCTTGAATATTATGGTTATTCAGAGATGGATTTCCTGATTACAGGTGGTGAATATTGGGATGGCTCCCAAGATGCTGAAAACTTTAGTGTATGGGTTCGTCTCACTGATGAACAGTTGACGGAACTAGACGACAAGTATTCATCCGAGATTCAAGACATCTTGTGGGATCTTTCGGATAAAGCAAAGCTTGACGATGTTGAACTAAACCATTATCCTGCTGCATAACACAAGGTGACAAACGAGGGACCAAATGGTCCCTCTTCTACTGAGAGATTTAAGATGAGTAAATACACAATTGAGGTAAGTATCACACCACTTTGTTGTAATTGTGGACAAGAGCTGGTTGTCTCTATGACTGAGAGTAAATCAACAGGACACCCTTTCGAACGTGATGACCCTTATGAAAGAAAGGATCGAAGGGTTTTCATTGAAGCATGTGATGTTTGCTATGAATACAAAGGAACACGGAAATGACTGATCCACGTGAAGAAGCTATTCGTGATTGCAAATATGCTAAGTCTCTTGGTGATCATGCTCTTAGTGAGCACATTGGTCACTGGTTGACAGGCGCTACGACAAATGATAGCGATGCTGAGTACCAGAAGACAATTCAAGAGATTTCTGTGTTTCTTGATACACCAGTTTGCTTACTTAAGGATTCTAAATGATCGCGTATAATGGACCAAAGTCGTATCTTGAGTTTGCTGTATGGCACGGACGACGTAATCTGAGAACTGAGCGTGTTGGTCAAGCCTTTTTCAATGACTTCAACTTTGAAGTGAATAACTCATTTTATAATGAAGATGTTTACTTGGTGATTTCAGACATCACAGATGCACTCACTGAGATTTACCCTGATTTCTTTGGTGGTGCATGACAACGCTTCAGGGTAAGTTTGAGCTAGCGATGGAAGCCAAGACAGGTACACCACGAGCCAAGATCAAGGCTGAGCGCTGTCCATATGGAGAGTATAGCACCATAGCCTTACGTGAAGCCTACTACTGGTTTAAAACTGGCTACTGGAATGGCTTTATTGAGTGCGAAGATCGTGTGCTGAAAGGTGACTATTAGACAAGCAGTATGTCAGGGTGTCTTGACAGATAACGTGGTTTTAGACGTGTAAAACATAGGCAAACAATGCCTTATCAATCGAATATAGAGGGTGTTTTGTGTATACAGAAGGTGATATAGTCCAGCTGAAATCTGGCGGACCAAAGATGACAGTAAGCTGGACTCAAATAACATCAGGTGGTCAGAAGGTTTACGTAAATTGGTTTAATAATGTCGGTGATAATAAATCTGACTCTTTTAGTGAAAACATGTTAAAGTATGGGAGTGAAATTTAGTGTCTGCTAATCTTGATCTAGTAAAAGAACGCAATATATCTGATGAGAACGTTGAACGCATCAACGCCATTCATGAGGGTTTGGAGCAGCTGATTGACACCTACTCGCTTGAGTGTGACTATGACTCAACAATTGAGCTGATTCGTCAAGCTGAGTATGCACTTCAAGACCTTTGGGGTTTCAACCTTGACACTCTTTACCACACGTGGGTGAATGTCTTCAATCAGAAACATTTCAAGCTCCAATGGGTTGGGCGTACATTTCAGTGTGTTGAAACTGGAGCAGTTAGAACTATTCCTGAAGACATTTATCAACGTCAAATCATCACGATCAGTGGTAATTCAGCAATTGATCTTGGTGTTGCTAATGGGTACAGCCGGACTATTGGTAATCTCACTGAGGTGTTTGATCATGCTTGAACAAACCGAAGACCAGATGGAAACCTTGCTTGAGTCTAAGCTTGGTGACTTCAAGAAACAACTGAGTCAAATCAATGAAGATGCTTTGAGTAAACTCTATACAGATGTACTACCATATGTCTTGAGTGATACGCAATACAACATGGTGAACATCATTGATGATTGTCTTGGTAAAATTATCAAAGGTAATTTCAAGGTAGAAATTGATCAATGGAACAACTACACCATCACCGTTGAAGATCAGAATGGTTTTACACACTGTCTGCGTGAGAGTTCTACCACTATTTGGGGAACACTAGTCAAGGCTATTTATGATGCTAACCCTCAAGCTCTTGAGAATGCTCATATCAAGCAGTTGGAAGCGCGTATTGAGAGTCTTCAGGATAATCTGACACGAGCGTACCAACGATGAGTATCCAACGATATGACTCATGTTGCTGTGTAGGTGAAGAGGATGATGGTGAATTTGTTTATTACGATGAACACAAACTTGAAATAGATGCTTTACAAGCTGAGATAGTTCGGTTAAAATCACTGCTTGAATGCGACTTGGATGATATGAAATGAGTAAGAAATTGCTAGAAAGTGTGGTAAAGAGTCTTCGTCCAAACTTCGATGATTACATGTGTGATGCAGACTATTGGGCAGACTATGACGCGGAGTTAGACTATCTGCTTCAATCTGAGAGTCGAGAAGACTTGATCACATATATTAATAAATCAATGTTTTGTGGGTTTTCTCAACACCCCGATCATCACGCTTGTACCGATGTTGCATCTACGTTACAATCAGCTGACAGTAGTTATGCTGGTGTGTTTAAATTCAATTAAGCTTGAGAGAATGAAATGAACGTGAATGGAATGCTGGAAATTCTCAAGAATAAAGACTTTGATATTCTGAGTTTACCTCTTGAGTTTGATGTCTTGTTTCATGGTAAATTCAGGCTTGACAATCGAGCTAAGAAGGTGCTGAACAAGACAATGGATACTGACTTCATTGCTGTTTATCGTGGATATGATTACTACTCAGAACAGTGGAAAGGTGATAGTATCAGTTGGGATGCTGAGCATGTCTACATTGTCACATCTAAGCGAAAACTTATTGGTATGTACAACTCTGAATGGGCTTCAATTGAAAAGGTTGCTGAAGAATGAAACCTAACCAGAAGTTAACGCCTAAATACTGGATTTGGTCATGACAAGTCGAATGATGAAGTGTTCACTGACACCATGCACAAGAGTAAGTCAGATACAGCTGTAGCTATGGCAACTCACCTTGGGGTGGATTGGCAGATCGATGATGACCTTGAAATCATTCTGATTGAAGTTAAGAAAGTAATCTAATCATTTAGTAAGGAATAATTTGTGCGAGCAGTAGTAGTTTCGATGAAGAAAGTTAAAGACCACGAGTATGAGCAAGAAGTGCGAGAGTTTCGACGTGCTGAGAAAAATAAACGATTGAGCCGGCGCGTTCAACGAGACAATAAACGGAGTGGGGAAGGTGACGATGAGTAAGCTTAAAGTTGGTATTGCATTGGTGGCAGCTATGTTTCTTGCTGGTTGTAGTGATCCAAAAGGTGCAGAGAAAGCACTAACTGGCGCTGGGTATACTGAGATTCGCACCACAGGATACAACTGGTTTTCATGCAGCAAAGATGACTCATACAGCACAGGTTTTGAAGCTAAAGGTCCAACTGGTGTTCCAGTGAAAGGTGCTGTGTGTTCTGGTTTGCTATTTAAGAATTCGACAATTCGAACGGAGTGACATTGATGAGTGTGTTTGATATACGTGGTAATGTAGCAGAAGTGAGTAGTATTGTCTTTGCTGATGATGTAGGTCGAGAGAATGTAAACCATTGTTATGAGTTGAAGAAGTGGAGCGTTGTTTCTAATATGGTGGCTATCACTGACGCTGACCATGAAGTTGGTGAAACCAATGATTATGTGGTTGTTAGTAGCAAGGAACATGCTGAACACTTGATCAAAGCTCTGAATAAAGCAGTATCTCTAGGTTGGCTGAAGTGATGGATACATTCTATTTGGTTTGTGCTTGGGATGGTTATTATCCAGAAGGTGGTTTGAATAACATTCATCTTGTTACCTTTGATGAACAAGAAGCTAAAGACTTTAGAGAAGAATGTGTAAGGATTGGTATTCCATGTCCTTATGATAAAACTAGCGACAGTCGATATCATCGTGATAATGTTGTAATGTTTACCAGTGATCAATTACCTTGGAGTGATAAATGAAAACTTTGTATAAATGGCTAGCATATATGATTAGCAGCTTTGTAATCCTAGCTTTCTGTGTACCAACACTGTTGAGTATGCCTGATACAATTGCTGTACTTATGGGTTTTGGTTTGGGTGGTGCGTGGTTTATTATTACCATCCTAATCATCACTTCTTACATCAAGGTTAAGAAAACTGAATCTGTCAAAGCAATCTAACTGATATAATTAGGAGAAGAAATGAAGTTTATTAAAAAAGCTGGTGTAGCACTGATGGCTATAGCAATGGCTGTCTCGATGGGATGCTCTAAAGTACCAGCTGGTCACACTGGCGTCATTGTCAACCTGATGGGTAGTGATAAAGGTGTTGCTCTACAAGAAGCCAGCACAGGTTATAAGTTTCTAACTCCAAATGAAGAGTTGTTCTTGTTCCCAACCTTCAACCAGAACTTTGCTGTAGGTGTTGCTAGTTTCCAAGATCGTGATGGTATGACAATTACAGCACCACTCGGTTTGACAATTCGTGCTAAAGAAGGTGCGGCACCAACCTTGTTCAAAACATTCCGTAAAGGTATGGATGAGATTGTAACTGTCAATGTTCCTCAAGTGCTGAAGAATGAGCTGAACAATGCAGGCTCTAAGCTTCGTGCTGAAGATGTATATGGTCCGGGTAAAGAAGCATTCATCAAGAGTATTGAGAAGAAACTTCAGGACCACTTCGAACCAAAAGGTATTATCGTTGAGTCGCTATACTTGACAGGTGAAGTTGGTCTGCCGGGTCCAGTTAAAGATGCATTGAATCGTAAGATTGAAGCAACACAGAAAGCTCAACAACGTGAGAATGAACTTCGTCAAACCCAAGCAGAAGCAGCTAAAGAAGTTGCACAAGCTGAAGGTACTAAACAAGCAGCAATCCTGCGTGCGGAAGGTGAAGCTCAAGCACTGAACATCAAAGGTAAAGCTTTGCAGAACAATCCCGGTGTAGTTGAACTGAATGCAATTGACAAGTGGAATGGTGTACTTCCTCAGTATATGGGTGGTAACTCCCCAACACCATTCATTAATGTAAAGTGATCGCTTCGTAATATAACACAGTAACAAAACAAGCCCGCATTAGCGGGCTTTTCTTTGTCTTAAATATAATGCACTTTGATTAATATTGAAAGAATGCATTCAATACGGTACAGATGCTACTATATATTGATTGTGACCTGCACTACAGGTGGTTTTGAAGTATCGGATTTATACTATACCCCTTTTCACTATACGGCGATTTGGGAAATGGTAAAACTGAGAATGGTGAGATTGGAAAGTTGAGGTACGGGAATTAGCTCGGAATAGCATCGATTCTCAAATGCAAATGAGAATGCTTCATCATAGCTAGGCGCTATTGATACTGGTTAGTTCATAGTTTGAATTAACTAATACAATACAGGCGGCAGTGAGCCCCCAATTCATTGGCGACTTTCAAAATGGTACTCCCTTATTTTTGCATCGTCAACATTTATTTTTAGGCACTGTTTATGCAATAGCAATTTGTGTGCCAACGCCAAATAACGCCCACCCTCCCTGTTTATCTCCGGTGCTTGGCGTCCCTCGCCTGCGTTGCCCGCTGTGTATGATTATACGTCACCTACAAAACAATACAAGCGCTATTTTCATATTTCTTTCAGCGAAAGCCAGGTGATTTTGCTTGACAGCCTGGTATTTTCTGTGATATGCGCACGCGCCCGGTTCATTTATTGAGGCTTGACGAAAATAATCTAAAATGAGTGTTGACAGGCTGGCGGTGTGCTGTAGAATTCACCATATCGAAAGCAAACAAGCTTAAAGGAATTCAGAACATGAACATTCAGGAACAAGCTAAAATCATTCGCCGCGAAGGTGTGATCCTTTCTCGTTTTGATAAGGAAAAGGAAGACGGTTTAGTGACTGGATTGTTTATTGTTTGGCAGGGTAACGAATGGTTTATCCGTATGAAAAACGGTGTGGTTATGAGTTGCCGTAACCTTGACATTAAAGCACAAGCAATTGTTAATAAGGTGAATTCCAAATGAAAGAGCATAACGAAAAAGGCCACTTGAATATTTTTAAACGTGATCATGAAAGTGTTGTGACTGGATTCGGTAAACATGACCGAGTTGTCGCCTTTCTTCCCAATCCAGAAGGCTTGTATATTCGTGTGGATCATTTGTGGAAATTAGGCAACCCTACCAATGAAGAGATTTTGAAGGCAGCCAAGAAGGATCAAGGGATTGGTGGGAAGTGGATTTTTGATAAATCCGAACAATGGGACGATGGTTCTAGCACTGATTATTATTTCAAACGTTTGTGAGGAAACGGTATGTTTTATCATTACAGAATTCGTTTAGGTATTGCGACACTGAATAAAATACATTCAGACGGTAATGATGTTGACGAAAAACCTAAGTCAATCGGTAAATTCAAAAGTGAAAGTGAAGCAAAGGAAGCTTGCAAAGCACACTTTGAAAAGGTTTGCAAGCTGGTAATGAATACCGGGCGAGAATTACCAACAATGAGTTTTGTTTAAAATAAAGCTTGACGGATATTCTAATTGGTCTAGAATATCCGTTATCAAAACCAAACATGGAATCGAAAGAATGAAACGTCCAGAAGGCAAGCCAGTAGAAATACGCTTTTGCACTTATGCAAATGCTACCGGTCCTAAGTTCGAAGTGTTGCACGCCTACAAACTTCCTGTTAGCAATATGTCTAAAGAAGATTGCATTAAATTCCGCGATGAATTGTATAAAAACCCTCATTGTGGTACATGTACAATCTATCTCGATAACGGCTGTCATATCTAAAATAAGTGTTGACGGGTGTTCCGATTAGTGTAGAATATCCGTCAACAAGGCAGAAAGCCTAACAATTGGAGTTTCCTAAATGCGTTCAATTAAAACCCTAGCTCGTGAAGCTTATAAAAACCGATATGCATTCGGGCATGTCACTATTGACAAAGACGGGACAATGCTAGGTCACTGGCACGACACTCGCCAGAAGCTTAACCCTGTAGAGCTGGGAAACATTACCGATTGTTCCACAAGGGTTAACGAACGCAAGACAGGTATTCTGTTTTATAACCGCCACTTTCTCGTTTACACTTTCGCAATGGAATAGAAAATAAGTGTTGACGGCTCATTCAAACCCTGTAGAATGAGCCACAAGCCCAAACGAACTTAACGGAATTCTCTAAATGTCAAAGTTTAACGGTGTAGAATTGACACAAGAAACAATCCTAGAATGTCGTCAATGGTTTGCTGACAATTGTCAAGCTTGTATCAATGACGCTATCAGTGGTGAACAAAAGGTCAATGACATTACGTCTTATATCGTTTGGCAAACCGAATCCAAACAAAATGCATTGATTGGTAAGTGGGACTATACATTTGCATTCTTACAACGCGCTCACTTTATGCAAACTGGCGAGTGTGTAGCGCTTCTAAAATAATCATTGACAAGCCTATTCAAGTCTGTAGAATAGGCGACACAAACAAAGGAATTGACTAAATGAACATTGATCAAGCTCGCAAACTTAAATTCGGTCAATTGGTTAAATGTCCAGCGGATCGGGGCTCGCCTGCTTTCACTGGCACAGTGCGAAGTGAAGACTGTGCAACCGCTCAAAGTAACGAGAATTTATCCGGCGAAGTTTATATATGGGTGACTGTTTCCCATCGTGGTATTAAATCCGTTTGGCCTTCTAACCGTCTAGGGTGATAAAATGTATATCAAATACCGTAGACATTCAGAACTAACTGACATATACTGCGATGATATCAAACTTCAATATTGGTTTGATTGGGTATCAATGTCCAGTGGTTGGAGAGAACTGTAATGATAACTACCACAAGCTTGACGCACCCAACCATGCTCGCTAAAATCCGGCTCGCAATGCGCTATGCTCTGATGAATCAGGGTGATAAGATGAATGGCCACGCTAACCGATGCTATGTAGAGAATCGCAAGGGATTGAACATCCTACGCGTAACGTGGTATGCTGCATCAAAGTCCTTTGTCATTTGGGCTGGATGCACAGCTGATCATGGAAGTCAAGATGTAACCGAAAAGGTTAAACAGGCTTTCGTTTATAACTCAAAGAAGGGTTGACAGATGAACTATAAGCATGCTAACGCCACGTCGATAAAACAGTTTGGGCAATGGTTTATTGTAAACGCTGATAGCGTAGAACAACGACTAAAGGTTGAGGCGAAAGCAAGAGTTTTATGGCTTGACAATCGTGAACCTACCTTATGGGAATGGGAGAATTTGGAATCAATTAGTGCGGATGAGTGGTTAAAATAAACTAAAATAGTTGTTGACTCACCAGCTCAACACTGTAGAATGAACAACACAAGAGGCGAACAAGCCTCACAACTCCAAAGGAATCAGAATCATGAACGCACACACTACCAAAACCAAAGAAATGGGTATTACTCGTTTTTCGATTAAAGGTTATCGCTGGTTCCAAAAGTCGTATGGTAATACTTATCACACTACTTATATCAGCGCTTTGATTGACGGTGTGTGGTGTGACCTCGGGTCAACTCCGATGGAATATGGTTATGGTGAACAATATCTGTGTACAGCTGGTAAATGGTTGATTGATAACGGTTTCATTGAAAATCTGAAAGATGCCCAACAATTGATTGGTGATGGATACCAGTTTAACCAATATACTTTCCGTCAAGTCAATAACATTGACAACAGCGTCCAAGATGTAAACCGTAAGAAAGACTTATAAGGAATTTTATCGCTTAGCTTGTTGACACTGACAAGCTAAGCTAGTAAGATTCTTTTCAGCGAAACGTAATTCACTAAATCAGGAATTAAGAACATGACTACAATTAACGAAGTTGCAAAGAAAGTTATTGCTGATTCGATTGATATGGAATATGTAACTGATTGCGGTTTTAAAACAGTAGCAGAAGTTTATCAAGCTGAATTTGGTTGGGCTGGATTGAGTCCTACAACTTGCAAAGATTACCTGCAAGGCTTGCCAAGTGTTTGTGAAGTTCCATATTGGAATAATGAGATTCTTGATCTTTTGTCGGTACACGGTATTACACGCCGGACAGATGAGGGTAATTCTAAATTGATTGACGACTACTGGTTTGCTTGTGGTCAACAATTGTATCTCATTGTCAAGGATGGTAAATAATCATGCGTCTATATCATGTTGTTACTGTTGTTGAAAATGCCCGGATGCATAACTTCGGTAATAAGACATACTTTACAGTTAGTCCACTTACACACGAGCAAGCTTGTACTCTGATGTCTAAGATTACAAGTTATTCATGGCGCAGGAAGTTTCTAGAAGAGGTGGTATCATGATTGCGTTCGTTAAAGTTGGTGATGTTCTAATTAAAGCCTATGACAAAGGCGACGACTGGCAAACAGTTGATAGTAAGGGTATTGAACGCTGGCGTTCTAAATGGTCTAGTGATGTTAAGGGGAGTTTACGGGTAGCATTAAATCGACATGCCAGAGAGTGTGGTTATACTCAAGAATGTATCATTGACCAGATTGAATATGTAGGGACTGTTTAATCATGGCTAGACCAGCAAACCCTGAAACGTATTCAATCCGCCAACACGTTACACAGTGGCTCACACGTACAAAGGCTGCCAGATTCACGGTGCCTACGCTCATACACGAGCTGGCAAGCGTCCTAGACATATACAAGGGTATCGACTTGAGCAAGTGTCTAGGCAACGAGTTGATACGGCGGGAGAAAGCCGGTATGCTCAAATCAGAAGCTGGTGAACCTGTAGGCGTAGGACGTCCTCCGCGTATCTATCGACAACTCTGGAAGGTGTAAACATCATGACAGACGACAAGAAGCTGATAACTGTAGAGGTGGTATTCTACAACGAAACTAAGGTGATTCTAGCTGTACAGTTGGTTAGAACGTGGGGTTTGTGTACTGCCTACGGCGCAGCCTTTAACATTCTTAGTCGTGACTTTCCACAAACCAGCAAAGCTATAGAAACTCAATGCACTAGTTTTAGTGCTGTCATTGTCGATAAGGGTTAAACATGTTTGTTAAACAAAGTACATATGATGCACTAGATCGTAAACATAAATATACAATGATTGAACGTAATCGAATTGTTCAAAAGTATAATGCTCTATTGAAAGAGTGGAATAATACAGTTGAACAGATTAACAATCGTCCGGGGGCATGGTCGTTTATTGAGAGTGGTAAGGTTCCAAACTCAGCCCCACAATTCTCTCAGGATGATATCAAGGTGTTGATCCAACTGGTGCATCCTGACAAGCATGATGGGAAAGCTAGCGCGGTGAGGCTTACACAGGTTTTGCTGGCAATGCGAAAATAATCAAAAATAGTTGTTGACGGGTTTTCTAATTGCTGTAGAATCGGTGACAGAAGGAAGCAAACCAGCTTCCAAAGGAGATACGACAAATGAACTATTGGACTCAGTTGATCATCAAAGCCGCTGAAGCTTCCGTATTGGTCGGTGATCGTGATATGAACTATTATGTTCACTGCGCCTATGGTGAGTGCATGGGATATGTTTCTACTGACATGCTCAGTTTGAGCGTGAAAGAGGAACTAAAGCAACTAGGTTACAACTGGTAATAAAAGCCCCTTAATTGGGGCTGAGTCAGTAGAAACATATCGTTTACTAAATGGAGTTTTAAAACATGTCGCTATTCGCCACTATCGCTGTAGTTTGCACAATGTCCACTTGTAATGATTATGTCATTGACACTGCGTCAAATATGCAGGATGCAAATATCAACACACACGCCCAAGATGATCGTTTCTTGAAGTTGTGGGACGATGAACGGCAGTTGACAAACTGGCTCAAAGAGTACAAAATCGGCGAGACGGTGTTTGAAATTGTCTCGCTTGAGATGGAAACTAAAGAAATCAAAGAAGACGATTTACCTTGACATAATCCTAAATATGTTTCTTAAATAGGTGGATACTATGAACAATCGTGAATATGCAAAGCACAAGAAAGCTATGCTTGAAAACGCCATGTTGATTAGTGTTGATGGTTTGCAAGCGGCAATCATTGAAGAAGTGAAAACCCCTGTACTTCCATACCTTGTTTTTGATACCATGTTGACAGCGCTTCAAAAGAAGATGGGAACCAAAGCCTTTAACGAATGGATTAGTACACTATGACACCTATTCATGAGCATGATTGCGAACGCTGTAAGTTTCTCGGGACTTTCAATGGTCAAGACTTGTATTACTGCCCGCCTTATGATCCGATTGACTGGCCTAAAGGTTGGACTCTGATTAGTCGTTTCGGTAAACATGGCGACTATTGTTCTGGTGGTTGGAAAACCGAACTTCCACAAATGTTAGAAGCGCGCCGACGTGCTATTGCAGAAGGTTATATAAAAGAAGGCGAATATTCTTAAATAAAGCTTGAATCATTCTCTAAATGCGCTAGAATATAAACATAAGGAAGCAAAACAGCTTCCCGCAAATGGAGTGCAAAACAATGATTCATACAATGATGTATTCGCCAAAAGGCATGGATTGGTTTTTCTTTGCTAATGGCTTGATCTTCGCTGGACTTTTGCTAGCTGGTTCTGTAATATTCCTTTTGTACGTAGATGGGTATTTCACGCCAGAACGTACCAAGAAACGTCAAGAAGGTGATAAGAAATGAGCTATTTAAACGTGTTCACTCAATACAATGCAGCAAGCTTGATTGACAACTGTCAAGATTATATGACCATGACCGATGGTTTAATCATGGTGGTCGCGCATGACAATACAGTGTGGGTTTGCCGTGAAGGTGAAAGCGCTAGTTTGTACGATTGCACAATGATTGAACGTATCTTGTGAATATGCTTATAGGAGTGTTTTCCAGTATTAGACACTTCAATTAAGAATGTTTTTACTAACAAGGGTTTGACAAATGAAAGCTATTATAAAATGTAAACCGTATGACTATACAGTTTGGACGGTTGAAGGCGAACAAGTGGGCGGTAGTTTCACTAATATTGTTGCTGCTGAAACCTTCCTGATTAAGATGGGTTACACTCAATGAAATATTCAGTTTATTGCCATGTCATTGGAAGTCTCTTAATGACTGGCACCTTTTCAGAGTGTTACGAATTTTGCGAACGTAAACGCCTTTACATTGTCGAGCGTGAAGGTGATAGCGGTACAATTTGGAGTGTTAAATAAGATGGAAACAATCAATTGGATTGAACACGAGGAAAAAGGTAGCTGGAATCGCCCCAACCTTGTAGCCTATGCTTTGCTTGAAAGTATGGTGTCTGTCAGTAACAATATCAGCGATACATTCACACCATTTGAACCTCAAGCATTGCAGGTTGAATTAACTGTCAACGGTAAACAGGTGAGTTTTGTACGTGCAATGAACCTGATTCAAGAAGGTATCAGCAGGCTAGAATCTGATATCAAAAAGAGCTTGATTAAAGATGCTGCACAAGCTTTAATTGATGAACTACACAATACAATCCAAACTGAAGAATGGAAAGAGCGGACAAGTCAATGAAGAAGTCTAAACGCTTCCGTCAATCATACCGCGACACTATCAACCGAGTTATTGCAAGTCATAAGGAATACACTCCGGGTTGGACAAACAAACGAATTGCATACGCCTTAGACTTAGGTGAAATGTTCGAATGGTCAAACGATCTTTTGTCTAGTGCTTGGATATGGAAATAATTCAAAATAACTTGATTCTTCTATTGACAAAATAAGCACGACGTTTTGTGAGGGTAGTCTAGGCCAGTGTATAGCTTAGCACTAACGTTGCTCAGAACGCACTACAGAGCGTTTAAAAGCCTATTGACATTTGCCCGGAAACGATAAGTTATCTGGGCTTTCTTTTGTCTGCTAAATGCTAATATTCCTTGCATTTCCAACCAATACGACTAGAATAATGGCATGGTGTGAAATTTAGCACGAGACAAACAGGGAAAGTGGGTGTCATTCCTGTGAGGTTATTAAAACCTAATTTCTTATTCGAAAATAGATGTAGACAGGGTATTCCAGTCCTGTACAATGAACCCATCGAAAGCAAACAAATAAGCTAAAAGGTGACAACATGAACATGATTAAAACCGTAGTAAACACTCACGAATTGCAGAATGGCGACGTGATCATGAACAATGGTGTATACTTTCTTTTGTCCAATCGCAAAGAATGGAAAGATTCTGAAGAAGTTGTTACTTTGGTTGGTAATCCAGTTGGTGAAGTAGAAAACCATAACTTCCCACGTCACTGGCTGAAAGATTACAGTATTCAAGGCAATAAACGTGCAATGTGGTGCAGAATCACAGCTGAATAAATCGCTTGTACAAGGAGCATTTTTGATTTAAAATGCTCCTACACCAAACAGATTCGGAGTTCTCTAAAATGGCACTAGTCAAAGGTTACATGCAAACAAGTCTGCAAGCAATGACCATCGAAGAACGTTGCAACCCTAAACCGTTCAACATTGATGAACCAATGCAAATGTGGGAACGCCTGTTTGCTGTTTGTGAAGATGGTCGAGTGTTGGAAACCACTGTTGATTTGACTAAGCGCAGTAACCCACACTTTGACACTAAAGGTCGTGTTTGGACTGTCAGCACCTTGACAGCCGAAGAAGCTTCTAAGTTTGAATATATCGGTAGCTATCAAATGCCGATTCTTGTTAAATAAAGGTTGCACAGGGGAGTATTGCTTTGATACAATGCTCCCACACCAACTGGAAAGAGGTTTGCACCATGTCTAAAGTGATGATTGTTAGCTTGAAAGAGAAAACCTACAAAGCCGATCCTGTTATCATGTCATGGGTTGAATACCAAGCATTTTGCTTGAAAGTGGCTGGTGAGGGTATCACTTGGAAAGCCGTTCTAATCTGAGGATTGATGAATACGAGGTGCGTTTTGCTGTAAATGGTGAAGACCTCGACAGTGATGCAGATTACTTCACCAACGATAAACAAGATGCGATTGATACCGCCGTTAATTGGGTAAATGAGGAATAAACATGAAATCCAGCGAAATTATTGAACTAGCATTAGTTGATTACACACCTAACGTTTTTATGTGTAATGTCATTGAGGGAATGTTTAGACTCAAAGAGCAAGCAAGCGATGTTGAACGCACGTTAGAATTGATCAATGCGCGTTTAGGGGAACACTACACACTAACGACATGGCTTGCTGCAAACGATCCTGATTATCTTGAGTTGTGCAAGCTTGCTGATCCTGATAGCAATAAGCCGGGCAATAGTAGTCAAGCCATGAAAAACGTTTATTGCTATTCTCAACGCGCGTTGTATTGGCACGACTTGATTGACGAATTGAAAGCGAAAGGTGAATAAAGGAATTCGATACAAACAAGCCCCTTGAACGGGGCTTTTCTTTGTCTAAAATAAATGTAGACACTGACTTAAATTCTTTGATATAATTACAATACCGGCGAGGGTCGGAGGCAATCACCGGACGAGCCTGTTATTCCTAGTTGGCACGTAATTTTCCCGCAAGAAATGCAAATGTTGGCATGAAAAGTGGTACGCTGTTTTAAACTAAAAGACATAGCAGTGTGAGGCTTTAGTTTATCGTCGCTGTAATCGCGTTATAGGGGCTTGCAGAGCATTGAAAATAATTGTTGTACTATTCTATAATTGGTTTACAATGAATCTAACAAAACGAACTTAACTGAGTAAACATCATGACCAACAAAGAGAAATACCAAAACCTTCAAGCTGAGCTGGAAGTGATCGAACGTGCAACAAAGGTTTATCTTGCTGATGGTAACATTGACCGGGAAAACGTGTGTGAAGGTAAGACACAAGAAGAAAAAGAAGCAATCTGGTCTGAGTATATGTCTGATGAATTGTGGGGCGAACTGTATAAAGCTGCCGTTGATGCTGCCGCTTTCCGTGCTGAAGATGCTGGACTTGATCTTAACAAGTTGATTGGTCGGAACATTTACTAAAATAAATGTTGTCAGGGTGTTCTAATGTTGATAGAATACCTTTAACGAAACGGCAACCCCTTCTGGAGATTCACAAAATGACTAACCTCTTAACTTTCGAAGTAACAATGGTTGAGCGTACCGCCTACTATAGCAACACTGTAGATTGGGACAATGCCCCTGTTTTGATTGTTGAGGGTATCGGTCGGAACTCTTCGATTAAAAAAGCCCTTGAGGCTTTCAATGATGAAAATGGTGAAATGTATCTGGTTCACGGTGTACGTCAAATCACCAGTAAAAAGAAATTGACCACACTTTTGGAAGCTGGTGCTAAAGACCTTCGGAACACTTAAAATAAACTAAAATAAATCTTGTACCGATGGCGATTGGTCGGTACAATGCTTATAACGAAACGAACAACGGAGCAAGACGAGATGAAAACACTACAGGTGCTTTGCCATAACTCTAAAGGTCAAGTTGAGTGGATGAAATTCAACGGCGACTATGTGCAAATGATTCATGCGGGTGCATGGGTTCCTGTTCGATTCGTGTAACCAACCCCGCCCACCTCAAGCCCCTTAACTGGGGCTTTTTGCCAGTAAAACTACTCTGAAAGGTGACACCATGAAATATCAACCATGTTCTAAATGTGGTGCCTTGCACGGATGCACAAGCAAACACAAGCCTGTCATTGCAGAAGGCTTTGCATGGTGCGGACATTGTGGAACTAAACTCGTTTTGAATCTAAAGAAGGTGGCATAAAATGGGCGTATTAATCGAAGTTATCGAATTATCGTCGGTTAATCTGAGTTTGTCGAAGTGTACTGATGGTTTCTGGTTATACGACTACACACGCTGCATGAATCTATCCATGCGTGCCAAGACAGCACAAGATGCATTTGTGGAAGCGCTAGAATATTATCAAGAGAGGTTGACAAGGGTAGAAAACGAATATAAGGAACTTAATCAAAAGGTTCAAAGTTTTGTCGGTTTGTTTGCAGAAGACGATGATAATTAATAATTGATTCCATAAATCAGCCCTCTTAATTGAGGGCTTTTCTTTGCCTGCGTTTTGACCATGTAAAACCGTCCGAAGTGTATAAGTAGGCTACCCTATTCATTGCTACGCAATGCACCTAATCAAGTGTTGTACTGCGTACAAATAAGCCTTTGCCTTTGATCTTAAGAGTGGGGAGATACCCCACAAGCTCTAAAGCTTTTGCTCTGTATTGTTTACTATGTAAACAGGTATATAAACAGGCGTTAACGCCTAGTATCAGGCAGCTATATGCAGCGCATATAATAGATATAAGCTCAATGCTATGCATTGAATATACATAAACTCATTAAACTATTCATATTCAGGGAACTTGCATAAGTCAGGGAATATAAGGCTTAGAGGGTGGCGGCTCGTGTGCGGAGCACACAATGTTGTTTAGTTTAATGATATGATAGTGAGGGAACATGTATTCAAGGAACTAACATATTGAGACAGTATGTCGCTCTCTACCTCTAGTATGTCTAACCACACTCTCTAACTATAACTACCCATTGTTCCACGTGGAACATAATATAAACACTATCAGACGGTATATTGTCCCATATTGTGGGATAGATGGTGTATATCAAACGATACGTTCTAATACATAGAATCAATTAGATATGCTCACATGTCCCATGTATAGTATGCCAATGGTAGAGATTCAACCTTCCAAAATGGTGGTTCACAGAACACCTATCACAGAGTGTACATTGATAGAGATAATCAATGATGCATGTCAGGCTTGACAAGATACAAACTCTCTGATTCATCCCTCATATGAAGGGATAACGCGTTGCGTAGATTGGGTATTATGTTAAATGCGAATGTATGATCATAGTATCATTCAGTTGTCAATGCATTTAGTTCACAGATATAGATAGTACATCACAGAGTGTACATTGATAGATGGGATCTATAATTCTGATCGATAGTCTTAGTCTAGGGATTTGGCGATTATAATAGACCCACCCTATCTGAGAGTGCCGGGGCGTTAAACCCATTAGCTAAGTTTCAGTGGATTAATGAATATTCAGAACACTAGTCAACGAACATCACCAGTCACAGAACTAAGTTCACAGAGTTGTTAGATCACAGAGACTGAGTATTCACGGTACAAACCGTGCACGATGATTCACAGGGATTTTCTACAGACGAAAGAAAGCCCCTTCATGAGAAGAGGCTAGTTGATTTTGGGGGAATTGGAATTTTAGGTAAAAGAAAACCCCAACTTATTAGGTTGGGGTGATTGTGTTACCAGTTCTTGAATGGGTTTTTAGTCAGATGTGAGTTGTAGTATTTTTCTTGACCTGTAACCTCTGTTTTTACAAATGGTGGTAATGTTATCTGTTGGTCTACTGATGATAGTTCTACTTCGGCTACTACCAGACCTTTGTTGTCACCATGAAAGAAATCGATTTCCCAATACATGTTGTCGTGTTTTATTACGCAGCGTGTTTTATCGATCACGCCTACGCATATTTTCAATAGTTCTTCTGCTTCATTGGCGTAGATATCACGCTCCCACTCAAATCGTGATAACCCATTGTCACTTGATATACCTTTTACAGTAAGTGTACCACGATCTTTTAATAGTCTTACACGGACTGTTCTTTCTGGATCGAGGTTTAGATATCCTTGTTTGATGTCATTCACACTGATGAATGGAGTGAGCTTAGTCAGATCCACTAAGAACTTGCGTTCAATCTCTATCATTGGTTTTTCTCCTTATGGGAATCGAGCAAGTAATCATCCGATACACGTTTGTCATACCTTCTCCCTTTGACCATCTTTGATATATCTTTCCATTGCTTCTTCAGGCGATTCAAAGCCATCGTCCCAATATGCGCAAGCAAGTTGATAAGCATAGTCACCATATGCAAATTCATATTCTGAAAACAGTTCAACCATCTCCATTACCCAATCATATTTATCGTACATTACAAATCCATCCCATGAAATGCTTCCTGTACTCTCACTCGCCATTCATGTCTAGGAAATGGATAAGCATAAAGAAATGCCAACAGTTCCCCTGTACTAAACCCACCTCGACAGTTGCCAGTGACCATTGCTTCTTGTGGGTTATGAACATGACAGTAAACTTGGTAAGCTTGCATACTCACCACTTGTGGAACAACTGGACGTCTACTACGTCGTTCATGTTGAACTGGATGTACAGGGATTGTATTGTCTATACTCATATCAATGCTCACCCCATTCATACTCAACCCAATATTCATTAGTTGGAAATTCAATACTCAACTTTGATAGTTCATAATGAGCATCATATTCTTTGGTGAATACATCACCCTCTATGTATGACCCATCTTGCCTTTCACCAACAACTTTATAACCAATAATGATATCCATCTTACCTCCGTTAAAACCACTTAGTATCTTTATGAACAACAAAGTCATTGTATTCAGGATGATACTCATTGATGTACTCCCTCAACTCTTCTTCATTCTCCATCAGACCAATTGAGAAGCTAGACATGTAAGCACCATCTTCCCGGCTGGTTTCATAGATATGCACTTCCGATGAATAGTCGTGACAGCAATCACAACCAAGCGACCAACTCCAGTATTCGTATTGGATTACATATTCACTCATTGTCTTCTCCTACTTACACTTTAATCAAAATAGCGTTGCGCCAAACACATGGATAAGTTACATACTCTCTCTGATCTAGTACAGCATGTACACGAATACCGGATTCAGTGTAGCCATCTGAGATGATAGTGAATCCCTCTCCATCTGGAGTAAAAGGATGTTCCCATTGTTCCAATACTACTTTACCCATCCAACCAAAATCAATGTTCATCCATAATACTCCTGTACATATTGACTATACTCTTCAGCGCTGTGTTCCTTAAGCAACACTTCCAACTTGTCACGTCGATCAAGGAGAAGATCAGCAATTGGTCCACTTGGATATCTACCGAAGTTCTCCTTGTTTAATTGACCGATCTTAGACTGAATGTCCATCAGTTCATGATAAATAAATAGCATTATTCAAACACCTCAATTTCATCTACTGTAAAGAATGGCCAATAAGGACTTCTGTCTGTATTACCATTCTGCCATTCTTTGTAATAAGCTTGCATAATCCAACGATAAGCAGCTTTCTTTGTCGTATACCTAATAACAGTCCAAGATTCCCAATCCATTGTTTGGGTTACTTCATATATCTTCATCATCTATCTCCGTTCCCCCAAACTTTCATAGCCTCATCAAGATCCTTATAGAACATCTTGACAGGAGTGATGTATGAACGAGCATACTCTCTAATACATTCGTTCATAGGTTGTTCAAACCAAGGAGATGGTTCAGGAAGCTTGCACTGTTCGCAATCCATATTTCTCCATATTCTTCTGCATGAAATCCAAAAACCACTGGGGTGTTTCGTCAAATGTCTTATCATCCATTGTAACGATCAGATTCAAATCCAGAAGCTCTTTGTGATGCTCACGATCACCAATGAATAACGAATGTTCTCGCATACGACGTTCATATTCATCATTCATTGCTTTAGTTACGTAACTGGTCATTTAAATTACCTTCCTTGCTGGAACATTGAGAACGTGCTTCTCTGTCTTGATAAGGTAAGAGAATACACCACCATCACTACTTTCACACACTTCAACAACTTGAGCATAATCACCTTTCATGGCATATACTCGGATACCATCTCGATCAAATACATAATCATTCAGTTTAATCCAATCACCTACTTGATGCGTCATGACAACGTGTCCTCTGAGATAACTACACCATCCAAAAGTAATTGAATAATGTGATAGTCTTTAGATTCCCCATAACCAGTGTAATCCCAATCAGATTTAACATTGATTGACAGATTCTCCCGAAGGAATTCAAACAACTCTTCTCTATCCATTATATTTCTCCAATGCTTTTTCTAGAATTCGTTTACCATTAGGCCAACTACCGTTCATAATACACTGCAAGTATTCCAAGTCCATTTCGATGTTAAGAATATGGTCAATCACATCCTCTGGAACACCAACTTCATTATAATACTTGAGTCGTAGACATAGTTCACACTCACACATTAGGCAACTCCATAGAATTCTTTAACTTCTTTGTCAAGAATTAGATCACGCATACTAATTGGAGTGGCAATAGACATGTTAGTTAGATCCTTCGCACGCGATAGTGCAACATACAACATCCCATGTGCAAAACACCCACGACCAACATCTACAGCAACACCATCAAGTGTCATCCCTTGAGCGCTGTGAATGGTAATAGCCCAACCAAGTTGCAATGGAATCTGTGAGTATTCCCACTCAACTTCCTTAGTTAAGCCTTTTGCAGTTGCATTGTACTGGTAAGTTTCCCAAGTAAAAGCTTCAACTTCAACGTCTTCTTCAAAACCATCTTTCTCAAGAGTGACAATGACCGAGTTAGCATACAAAGCTTTGACAATACCACGTTGCCCGTTGGTGTAAGCACCATCAATATCATTGGCACGGATAATTACATGTGCGCCTTCACGCAGCTTGACAATCTGAGGTACTGCTACATCATTACTCCACTTACTATTGTTTGTTTGACCATAGAATGTGTGTTCTTTGGTGTCCAAACGGTTGTAATGAATCTGATTAATGCGCGCAGCATCTTCTTTATAGCAGCACAAGTGAAGAAGTTCATCACCTACACCATCATATGGAAGTGTGTTCTCTTCGATCCACTCAAATGCACGAGCTGCCCAACGATCTTTCTTACGGAAAGAATCAAGTACCTTAACGTGAATCTCATTGTCTTGACGATATGCTTTCTCAAGCTCAACAGTCTGGAAGTTCCAAGCATCCGCGCCAAATGCAAATGATGTCTTGTAGTTCTTATAGAACAATTCCTTTTCACGCCCACTAACAATTGGGCTTAGTTGAAAGAAGTCACCAACCACCACCATTTGCACACCACCAAATGGAAGATTATTACCACGGGCCTGTTTCAACCGATGGTCAATCAGTTCCAGAGTGTCAGCACGCACCATTCCAATTTCATCAATGATAATCCGGGTAAGATTCTTGTTGCTGAGCAACTTCTTAGCTTTACTTGAGATAGTTGAATAGTCTGTTGTAGTTGGTAGTCCCAATGGGAGTCCAAATGTCCTGTGACAAGTCATCCCACCAATGTTGAGCGCCGCAATGCCTGTTGGTGCTGCAAGAATTGTATTCTTATTGGTTACTTGACGAATAACATGACTCTTACCACGTCCAGCACCACCAGTTAGGAATACGTTCGCTCCTGTTTCAATTAAATCAATTGCTTCTTGTTGTGTTGCCATTAGTCTTCAATCTCCTCGAAAATCCTATTAACATAACTTCCCCAAGCATAAGACTCATCCTTCTTATACTCTTGTTTTGGTGTTGACATAAACACTCCAATAGTCATCGATCCGCGAGTGTCAATTAGTTCTTCTTTGCAACCGTAGCAAATATAACCAAATGTACCACTGTGGTGATCACACATTACATTGTCACAACCAGCACGACTACAAGACATGACGCCCATCAGATCAACTCCACTTCGTGAGGATACATATAGTATGGCCACTTTTCAGGATCGTTATCCAGCATAACATATACATCACCCGGATGATGATCCTCAACTACAACAACAATGACGCCTGTATTACCCGGTGCAAACATCTGAACACCGATGCCACCCAATTCAGGATCAGTGTAACTATTCTCCAACAGTCTAACTTTATCACCGACTTTCATAAATCTCTCCATTTAATTTGCGATGTTCAACGTAGTCAAGTAAACCACGAGTGTAAGACCAATTCAAACCTAACCAACCTATACTACCACCTTGTGGATGTTTGAAATATACATGGTTTCCACTAGATTGTTCTTTATCAAAGTACCAACCCTCCTTCATGTAATCCTCAGCCTCAAGGAATCCACGAAACCAATCACTCTGGATGTATTCTTTCTTCTTTCTAAACATTTCACTCTCCTAAACGAACAATAGGAGCCATGATAGGCTCCTAGAGTGTTCATGTCAACAAGTATTTCTGAATCTTTTCCAAATCTTCTGGTTTATTCAGGTTGAAACACGGGATCTTATGATTTGTTGCCAGTTTGATAGCTGTAGCTGTACCACCCATTGGAAGTCCTTGTTTAGTGAGCTTTGTCCACGCTACAAGCATGCTACTTGGTGTTTTCAAGTCTTGACCAAGGATCTGATACACGTTGCGAGTGTGCATCTTTCTAGCCCCTTGTTTACAGGCACTCCAATTTGGATGGATTTGCTCAGCAATTAGTTCAGCAACCATACACAACTCAGGGTTGTCCAAATCTGGAAGAATGTTACAACCAAACATCATATCACGAGTGTGTTTTTCATATCCATCCCAAGGTAAGAAGATTTCAGCTTTTGTGAAATCACCATTCTCTTGAACATGATGAACCCAACCAAGTTCAAATGCTTGGTCAGCACCTTTTGCTCCACCTGTTCTAAGTACCCAACCTTGATCAGCTAACTTCTTACCGAGTTGGCGCATAACTTCAATAATATGATCTGGTGTTTCTCGTGAGCCAACTCCTGTGTAATATTTCACTTATTTACCCCATTGATTAAATCCGAAATGAACATTCAGTATATCACACATGATTGTATATATGACACCACTTTTCTGTCTCATCATTGCTCGACCAGTTCCAATACCGTCTTCAGGGAAGACAATAACCTTTCCTGATTGTCCAATTGTCCAAAGCTCCCGAAGTGAATTACAAACAATTTCCCTTTCATCTTCCAAATCACTAAAGAAGCTTCCTTCTTTCATACTCGGATAACGTTTAACCGGAACACCGAATGCATTAGGTTCATTCCTGATGACAGCTTGTCCCGCGCCTTCGCGCACACCTCTTCGAACAATGTTATCACCAAAGACAAATATCTTATCTGGATGTTGACGACAAAGCTCTACTGACAAGAATTTAGTTGTCTCCACCCTCATTAGATAGGTTCTCGTACACGTGCATCATTCCAAACTTCAAAACCTAACACACTCAATTGTTCATTTGTCAAATCAGGAAGAACACGTAATAGAGAAGTGAACTTCTCGAAAGTTTTTTCCTCTTGTTCTTCCGGCTTAGTCAGTCTCATTGCGTGTTGACGTAGCTGATCGATACGTTCTTCATATTTCATCGACTACCATCCTTCCAGACATATGTAAGTTTGAAATGAAGCTCATTATCCAGAATAACTGGATTAATAGCAAGTTCTTTCGGTTCAATCCAACGACAATGTTCAATTGCTTGATCCATTGTCTTGAAGTATCGTTCTGCAAATTGAGGTGATTCATGAATTCCCTCCAATACTTTCTCTGTCATAATGATCCCCACATGTTATTTGCAATATCTGGATGCTCCAGTTCAAACTTCTTCCAACTCTCAATAAAATCTGATAATCGTTTAGAGTTTGCTTCTTTCTCTTCTTCGGTCATGACCCTTGGTGTTAACTTTGGGAGATTCCCGTAATGCCAAATGATTCTAGGCTCGACCATTAGTAATCTCCATAAATGCAATCTTGTCACGAAAGAAACTACCAACGTCGCAGTGCCAAACATTACCAAGCACTTCAACTTCTCCTGATTCAGTTGGGTTATGACCAACATACACACGATCAATACCTTTGACGATTGATGTATCTCGATCACGGTAGCTATCACGTGTCCATTGAGCAGCGCTATATCCATTCCACTCTAATTCAGCATTAGTGATGTTCGTGAATTGATCCCAATCACGATATGGAACAGCGGCATGCACGATACCAACTTTCTCATTAGGAAGCAGTAGTTCAATTGCCAATGGAAGGTCTTTAAACGTTTGATAGATCACTTTAGCGTGACCAACTGAAACATCTTTAATCCAATCACCACCATTATTCAAAAGGCAATTGGTATTCGGACCATTCCACTCTTCATCATAAGCATCGATAAAGATTTGTTCATGATTTCCCCGAATACAATGAATCCAAGGTTCGTCCAAATAGTCCAATACATACTTACTGTCTGGTCCTCTATCACACATGTCACCACCCAAGAACATCAAGTCTTTAGTGGTATCAAATGCATTAATTGCCAGTTGCTCATGTAAAAGATCATAGCAACCATGTAGGTCAGTTGCAAAGAAGATCCTACCTTCAAACAATCTTAGATCAAATTGCTTAATATGATTACATGATCCAATCATTTTAACATTCATCACTCTTCATACCTCTCAACAAATACAGAATGCTTCTTTAGAAACTCCACACCACTCATATCACGATATTCCTCATCATATACAATGTGGGCAACACCAGCTTGGTACATTTGCTTACTACAATGCATACAAGGGCTTAATGTTACAACCACTGTACTACCTTTGAGTGAAATACCTTCTCTCGCCGCCTTCGCAACAAGATTTGATTCACAATGCAGCACCTCTGGAAGTGTAACACCATCAGAGTCTTCACAGTTGTTGTGATCACCGATTGGAGTACCATTCCAAGAATAAATCACGATGTCTTGTGGTGTAATTGCGATTCCACCCACTTGTTTCCTCTTTGCATATGAAAGTTTAGCAAATGCTCTTGCTGTTTCCATATATGGCTTGATCATCTTATGTTTCATCTAATCTCCATTCAATTTGATATTGTCAAGCTTCCTCAAGTCCTTTCGTTGTGGACCACAAACCCATTCACACCAAGTTGTATGCCCCTGTGTAACTTCACCACGTAGTTCTTTAAACTCATCACCCCAAGGACCAGTGAATAACAATGTCCAACACCCTTCACTCTTTGTAATTCGATGATAGTTATCTCGTGGAATGAACAGCAACCTTTCACGACTTCTTGAAAGCTTAACTATCACACCTTTGTCAATAACTTCTTCAGTATAGTCACCTTTGATAAGGAAACTAAATGCATTGAATGCGTGAGTGTGGAATCTGTCTTGACTACCACTTGTTTTATGGAAGTGGAACAATTTGATACTGAACCACTTCTTATATTCAAGAAGAGTCCATTCAGTTACTGGTTGTTCCCCAAGGTTGATCTTCTTCTTCTTGAATATAACTATCTTCATTACTCACCCTTAAACGATTTACGAATAGATTTATAAAGTGGTAATGGCCATGCAATCAGGAATACCAGAAAGATGACAATAAACACTGCTTTGTCAAATGTATTACGACCAACAAACTCTTCACCTTTAGCAAGTGCAGAAGTTGTGTAGTTTGCATACCAAAGAGGTAGACTCTCTTTGAACTTACTCACATTGAACACAAACACCATCAGTAGTGCACCAAGTGCCATCCAAGTTAAAACACCAATCACAAGCCACCTCCATACTGGTAACGATCTTGTTCGGTCATGAATTCAATGATATTAGATTGAATAACCAAACCCTCTTTACGTGTTGCTTGCCCTTTAACTTGACGCACAATCTTACACGAGCCAGCGAACATCAGTTCAATCATTGTACGACCTTCAGCATCTTCTCGATTCAAGAATTCACCGAAAGTTTCACAGCTGAGCGACTTCACATACTCAAATACGTTCTCAGCACTCTTATTGTGCATCCCAATCATACTTTTAACAGATACATACTCAACACCGGCTGATTGGAAGCGAGGTTGTTTAAATCGTCGGATACGATTCTTAGTATCAGTCACAACTTCATAACCCATCGCTGCTGCAAATCGAACCAGACTTTCTTTCTGAAGGTTCTGAGTGTCAATCGCGTCATTGATATCCAAAATATTACAGTTCATTTAATCTCTCCTAAAGATAGTTTGTTTCTAGATTGATTAACGCTTCAATCAAGTCAAGCACTTCTGATTGATAAACAACCTTTCGTTGTCCACCCATTCGATCACTACCAATAAGAATGGCTTTATTCTGGATTGACTCAACTGTTACTTCAACAAAATCACCATCTGTTCCGTAGTAAATCTTCTTAATTACATCAATCATCATTTCTTCCTCGTCGCTGTCCCGGTACAACTCAATGCACCAGATTCACTTTTAGATTTGGTCTTCTGAAGCTTACTTGCTACAACAGCGTATCGACCTTTACCGAAGTGTTCATCTACCCACTCTTGCGCGACTGCGCGTTTAGCTGTGTGGATGAAGTAGTAATCACCCATTGCACTTCGAATGAAGAATGTACTCGGTGGAATAAACTCATAGTCGGTATAAGTTTCAAAGTCAACAACAGTAAATTTTAGCTTCTTTAGATCAGTCATTCAGAAAATCTCATCAAATACAGTTTCCAGTTCTTCAACTGTCAAATCTTCAATCATATTCAGTCGATCAACGATTTCAAACTCAAACGCTGTAAACATCTTGTCAGTATAACCAACTTCTTTTGCTTTGACTTTCAAATACTCAATACCATCTTTAATCTTCAATTATTTACTCCCCAATAATGCAATTGCTTTATGTTTACCTTGAGTCCAGTATTCATTTTCTGGATCACCTTCATTAATCTCATCTTCGTCTACATACCACTGAAGCATTTCTTTCAAAGCGCGAATGTGACCTGTTGCATCACTATGAAGATCAAAGAACATGTCGTCATCCAAACCACCACGAGCAACATAATCTTCAATTTCTTGAACTGACATATTAAGATAGCTCACAGACCATATTCCTCTTTCAACTCGTCAACTAGATCATCAGCGTGGCGGTTATTAAGTGCCTCAAACAGTTTATGAATCAGTTCATCATACCTTTTGACAACACCTATCGAGTCTACTTTCCCTTCACTGTATCCATCTTTAAAAGCATAAACTTCACCTTCAGAATAATAACCAAGAAGCTCTGAATTGCTTGGTGCTTTAAGTTCAAGAATCTTACTAACAATACTCATTATTCCATCTCCATCTTATTAACTTCAAGGAACTCAGGATGAGCAGCTAATGTGAAATTTGTCCAAGTATATCTCCAGTACCCATCGTGCAGATTATAATCTTCGAAGTATACACCAGCACTACCACCCTTTGCAATTGGTTTAAGACTACCAATTGCATCAAGTTTAGATTGCCAACTTACGATAGCTCCCATTATTTATTCCCAACCGTAAATATACTGAGGTTCTGTCATCAATGCAAGGTCTTCACGAAGAGAAGTTTCAAGATTAATAGTGACAGCTTCATCAAGATCGTAGAATTGACGTGCATCTAGAATACCGTCGCTTACGAGTTTAACCTCTTCCAGAGTGAAATCAAATGTTTCATTGTGTGGATAACCACAAACAACACTCAGCACTTCAATCGCTTGTTCTGGTGTGTAGGCAGCCACAACATCACAGTCACCAACTTGGTACGCTTTCAATTCAGACATCTTTCACCTCTTTATATTTATTGACAAACCAGCATAATTGATCATCTAGAAGAATATCACCAACTTCAGATGCATTCATTAGAGCTTTTATAGCGACATATGCATCTATATGACGATCATAACACCAAAAGACTAATGTTTCTATCTCTTCTTTCTCTAAAACTTCGTGAAGGATTTCATCCCAACTACCGAACATTTGAATTCGTTTACGAGCAAACTCATATGGTGTCTTGTTCTTACTGCTAAACTTTGTAAACCAACTTCCATTAGTGTAATACTTATCGTAATAAAGCTCAATACCTTTGTCACGGATCACTTCACCTTGATCATACTTATCTCGCCAGTTAGTAAGTGCAGATTTAATATCAGCAACACTTACATTTGTATAACCTTTCATTTATTCAACCCTTTAAGTTCATAAGCATATTCAAGTAGCCACCCACAAATACCAACAGCACCAGCATTTGGGTTAGCATCACTAATTTCACTAAGTGTGCGTGCACCTACAACATCTCTCACCCAAACATTAATGTCAACACCTAATTTACGAGCAAGACGTTTTACATGTTTGTGTTCTGAGGCTTGAGCAACTGATTGTGGCATACGAACACCCATTTCAGAAGCGATTGTACGCCAATGATCTTCATCTGTAAAGGTGATGATATTACCAGACGCATCTTTCTTTGCTTGTTTAGAGAGTCGGGCTTTCTCAAGCATTTCAACCCGTTGTTCTGGTGTCAGTGTTGGTAAACTCATACTTCTCTCCCTAAAAGATTAATTGCCAAATTAATGAAGTTAGTGTATTCTGCTTCATTTCTTTCTATTACTTCAGCTTCAGAAACTGAGTATCGAATTTCACTGCGAATATAATCATTAAACCATTGCAATAGATGATTTTCATCAGAGATGATTTCCTGATAAAGTTCCTCTATCGTTTTTGGAAACGCAATATCATCTTCACATTGCCACTGAATTGCTGTAGCAGCATAATCATTCGCAATCTGTTCTTTGGACCACCTATATGTAATACCAAAGTTTGTCTTTACTATAAACTCCATATTCTCCCCTTAAATTAACACTCAAATCAATAATACATAGTACCCTGTGGGGTAGCCTAAGTCAATAGACGATCGTTGATTTGAGTGTGTATATTAGCAGTAACGATAGTGGTTTGGTTGATTATTCGATTGATGATACAACCTTTCACGCAAAACTTCAAGGTTAATTGGAGTCATGTCAATATTTTCCATCGAAACGTTGAAATAACGAGGATCATCAATTGTTTTATCATGAACATGTCCGTGTACATTCACTTTACCACGAAGTTCATCAGGATGCATTGGTGGATGGCTCAGCCAGAACTCTTTATACCTACGGAAAGCATAAACCTCATCATATGTATCACACAAATCACGCATCTTAATACCACGTTCAAGGTCATGATTACCAACAATCAATACTTTCTTAGCAGCTGTCCAAGTTTTAATCTCAGCAAGCGCTTCGTGCGTGAAGGCGATATCACCAAGGAAGAATACAATATCTCTCTTAGTAACTACGTTGTGATAGTTTTCTTTAATGATAGAATCGTGTTCTTCATTAGATGCGAAGTTTCGATAAGTGTGAATGTTCTTATGTCCACGATGTACATCTGCCAGCAGCCATGATGTTGCCAATCTATTTAATCTCCATATGGAAGCGACATTCATCTACAACTTTAATAGATGTAGACATATTTAAGTAAGATTGATACTTAGCTTTTGGTGGTTGTGTAAACCTCAAACAAGTTTCAGCCTTCTTACAGTTTGTACCGGGACATTTACTGATATCTTTCATTTCATTCTCCACAAATTAGAAAGCCCCACCGAAGTGGGGCGATTCATTAACGTTCCTCTAACTGAGAAACTCTGTTTTGTAGCTCAGCCAATTGATCACGTAATTCTTTCACATCCTTACCAACTAGGAGGCTGAATTGTACTACATATTCACGCATCTTATCAATACGTTTATGTAATTGATTAAATGCTTCTTCAATACCAAACATTACAACTTTGCTCGGATTACGTCTAGAGTTGTAAGGTTCATAAAGATACCATCTTTGAATCGAACAGTCAATTCATTAAACTCAGATGATTCTTCCTGATCACAAGATACGTTGTCCTTAAGATAGTAATCACCTTTCAAATCTTTACCAACAAACAACAAACCTTTTGCTGATTTCTTATTACTGTCAGTCTTCGGATCTTTGAAGATTGGAATAGCTTTAGCATTAACTTCAGTGTAAGTTGCCTTGACAGCGAAGCCAAATGTATCACGTGTTACACACTGATATGTAAAGCTACCAATACCAAACACAGTATTACCAGATGCAAAGTTCTTATCGAACAAACGTTGCAGAATAGTAAGGCAGCGAGTGGTTGTAATCGAGTCACCATAGATCAAACCAATGTGGCCATCCATCAACTTATGACCGGTAGAAGTCTCAGTGTAGCCGAAGATATCCATCAATACTTCAACCGCACCTTTCTGTTCTACAACACTAACCTCTTCATCTAGAAAATACCCATCAGCATAACCCTCATAACTGTCATGTGTCATTGTGAATTTGTATAACTTACCACCTTCTTCAATTACATCATACTCATCTGAATCCATATCAGACAATGTAGCACCTTCTGGAACCTTACGCAGTCCACAAAGCACTTCAACAGGATCACCAGAATCTGGACGAATAACCAAACGACCCGGCGTAATACCATTCGATTGACGACGCATGATAACGTCTTTCATGTATGGTAGACCACGAGAAATCAAACCGTAGAAATCAAAACTGTCAGCTACATACGACAAGATACCAGTTGGAAACTTCAGCATCAGTTCGTACATGAACATGATTTCAGCGATCAGACGTAGGTCTTCACCGTTTGCTTCCATCGCAAGTTGAATATCACTTTGTTCTTTATTCTTGAACTCATACTCACAATTTGCAAGCTCTTCTTCAATTCGCAGAATGTTACTTGTGCTTACAGCGTGTTCAGTTGCCGGAACAGTTGCTGCTACGAAATCCCCAGCACCGTAGTAATCCTGAGCATAAATAACCGCGCCGAGTGTATCAGTACCAAGGAAGCTACTAATGTGACCCAAACCACTACGTGCAGCATCTTCAGGACCAGACATACCACGAGCCGAAAAGTCATGCGCTTGAAACAGTACACTTTCAACAGGAGTGCCTGTACGAATTGCAAAGTCCGTCAACATTGCTTTATATTCAGCAGCAATGGTTGCACAGGTACTTGTCTTCCACGTCAAATCACTGATCGTGGTTTCAAGGAAGTTCACCAACCAATAAGCGTGCTTAACAGTGTTGCGAACTGTCAGAACAGGAATACCCATTGGAACCTTACTACCTTCGTCCAGAGTTTTAACTTCAAGAGGAAGATACCCAAGTTTATGCAGTGCAGTCAATTGTTCAACAGTAACTACATCTTTACCAACATAGTTATCACACAGCAGTTTGAATCGGGCAATTGCAATACCAAGATCCATTTTAAAGAACTTGTCCCAACTCTCAACGATTTCAAGGAATGCACCTTGCAAACCGACAAGTACAAGACGCCCATCGTAATACTTTGTACAGCTTCGACGGTGAATCTTGTCAGAGCGAGGTGTCAAGTTGCTATATACAACTTCGGAACCTTCAGCATACATTTGACCATGAAGCAGTTTATATCCATCACTATTAAAAGCGGCAAACAAATTCATTATTTCTTCTCCTTTAATTTCTGTAGTAGTTCACAAAGTTCATCAATTTCGTCATGGAAGATTACAACAGCTTCACCACAACAATCAATAATTACATGGTCTTTACCTGATTTAACACTTACTTCACTTGCATCTTTCAAATGATGTGGCGTGGCCATTATATCTCTCCTTAAATCTCAATTACAGTAAGACCTTCCCATTCAGGGTCATTAAGGTCACTTCTGAAGCTGTTAGTAGTATACACATGGTCAAAGTGTTCTGCAACTACTTCAAATCCATAAGAGAAGATTCCGTGTGTAACACCCAACTCAATCTCAGCAGGATAACGACTTTTAAGAAGTTTTGCAAGCTCAATAAACGTTCTACCACCATCACAAATGTCATCTAGTACAAAAAGATTCTCTTGAACACTGTGTTTATCACCACCCATCAAAACCATATCGGTAATTTCACCAGTTTTCATATCACGAGTTTTCTGACAAGTGATTACACCAGCGGCACCGACACGTTTGGCGAAGTCTTCACACTTCTTAGTTGCCCCAGCATCTGGAGCTACAATTGTCCATTCACTCCAACTTGTCTTGAGGCTACCAAACAATTCAAACTGAGTAACTACTTCAACATTATTCAGTAGTGCGGTTGCAACAATACTGTGTGGATCAAATACTTGAACAACATCATATTTCAAGTTGTTAATCATATCACAGAAAACTTTCAGATTGTGCGACTCACCTTCATTACACACACGATCCTGACGCGCATATGGAAGGTATGGAATGATCAGGAAGAACTTAGCCAATGGATATCGACGACGCAAAGCATCTGTTGCAAAGAACAAAGCCATTTGGTCTGCTGGATTTGACATATGAGCGGTAACACTCACGCGCTCAGTGTTATATCCAAATTCATCTTCTCGCATTGGATTGATGTTCACATTGACAGAACCATCTTTGCGAACTTCCTGAGTTACATGAATCTTTGTATCTTTACCAAATAAGTTAGTTGTGTAGTGAATCATTTATTTCTCCTATTAATCGTATGGAACAAACGTACCTTCTACAGCGTACCCTTCCCGAATCATCAATCCTACAGGAAATTGTGGAAGAAGTGTACCTTTATAACGTGTTTGGAACTTAACCTTCAACCATTTACCTTTCAGAGTACCTTTTTGTAGCAGGAATACTTTACGCTCTCCCATGTCACCCATTACACACTGAAACGGATGATCATTCAAGTCATTTTTCAAAACAAATACAGCATTTCCTTGTTTATCTTCAACGATGTCGGTGATTAGAAACTCAGCATCCATAAACGTTTTGAACTTCTGTAAGTCACCGCTACGTTTACCACTTTCGTATACACCTTTCTTGTTACGAACCATGTAGCCTTCAAAACCATCACGAATAGATCGAGGATGGTGTATCTGACGAAGCTGTTCATCACTGGTGACAATATCATATTCAGTCATCTCAATAAACTCACCGAGATATTCTTTACGTTCAGCATGAACCTCATCCATCTTACGAAGGCGTACTTCGAAATCACCATCCATTGGAATGTCAAAGATATGCATTTGAAGCATTGGACGGAGACGATGAATCAACATTGCATCCAAATATCCCTGCTCACACTCAGCCTCATAATTTGGTCCATTCTGCTGTAATCCTGCTGCTGTGTAACTTTTTGCATGTTTCTTTTTAGCTTTGTCAACTTCTTTCTGTGTGTCAGTACGTTTTACAGCCGACGTAATATCTTGCAGTGCATAACCGTGAACATAAATCTCACCATCAAATACTTCACCATCGTACATGAACTCATTCAGAGCTTCTTGCAAATGTGGAACTTCATATGGTTGACCAGTGCGGGATTCAAGTCGCACTTCACCGCAATGTTTGATTGCTAGACACCGGACACCATCATACTTCACACTACCAAAGCATGGGAATTTAATTCGATGACCAACTTTGTTATAGTCACTCGCCAGCATTGGGAGTAATGATACAGATTCTAAATCAGCTTTTTCTTCACGATAGCCTTTATCTATCTGCTTCTTGATCTTACCGTTTGCTTCACTGATTGCTTGTTCAAATGGTGTACGACCTTGCTTACCTGTGAACACCCAATCAGTCTTAGTGGTCATCTTTCCACCTTCTTGACCGTGTGATACTGAGATAAGTGGTTGAGAATATTCATGATCTACGTGATCAGCCATATAGACAGCAATGTTCCACACCTTAAACGAGCCTTTCTTATCCAAACCATAGAATGTACGATTCATCTTGTTTCTCTCCTGTGTTGTGAATGTCCAGTTATAGTACCACTCAGATCAGAGATTGCAAGTATTATTTTAGGTGTTGACACGATGATTTCACTTCGGTAGGATTCACACCAAGAAATCGAGTGACACCCATTTTGGGTCACACTATTCACCGACTAACACCCATAATGGGCTACAGAGTGACACCCAAAATGGTTCAATAATAAGAACGATCATTTATCAATAATGAGAGAGAAGCTAAAATAGAAGAAAAGCAAAAGCAAAGAGCCTAGTCACCTATTGCATTTGAGTACAGTCTTCTATACACTAACACCCATAATGGGTCATAGGAGAATGACTGTGGAATTGTTACCATTTTACCAAGCACCAAAGCAATTATTCAGATGTAATGGATTTATTAGTAAAACTACTGGTCAACCAGTGGAGTTGACACACTCAGCTAAAATTGTATTTATGTATATGATGGATCGTACATCTTTCTTTACTGATGATCAAAAGAGTGATCATTATGAAACTCAGGCTACAATTGCT